>Ga0129306_1001906_pt1 | contig 20847 bp, 19 predicted proteins | sample P827metagenome_FD_94438 | JGI IMG/M metagenome (GOLD analysis project Ga0129306, IMG submission 94438) | Capybara group fecal microbial communities from Wisconsin, USA - P827 metagenome | ecosystem: Host-associated > Mammals > Digestive system > Large intestine > Fecal | place: USA: Wisconsin... | reverse complement strand
GTGTCGCGTCATCCATATATGGATGCAGCGGTAAAGCCAACACCCTATCGCAAACCGAATCCGAAATATGTAAATCTACCTTTACACAATCAATGTCTGCAAACGCTTGCTGCCTATGCATTCCTTTAGGATAATAAATCATTGTTGGAATGCCCTTATCTTTGAGAAATACTTGAAGACCATCTCTATCGTCTTTATTATCTAATAATATCGAATACTGCGCCCAACTTGATAAGAATCCTTCCTTTACATAAGGAACCCTTACGCAACCCTGCAGTTTTTCTGAATATCGCATTGCAACCTTATTTACATCTGAGAGCTCATATTCTTTAAACGCCTTAAACTTGACCTGAAGAATTGCTGCTTGGATAGTGTCAAGTCTGGAATTCATTCCTATTCTGACATTGTCATACTTATCCTTACCCTTGCCATGAATCCTAAGCGATTTAATCAAATCAGCCCATTCATCATTATCAGTAAAAATAGCACCTCCATCGCCATAACATCCTAATGGCTTAGCCGGGAAGAACGAAGTAGTAGCTATATCCCCAAAAGAACACGCTCTTTTTCCTCTAATGTCTCCACCAAAACCTTGGGCTCCATCTTCAAGCAAAAGCATATTATTGGCCCTGACTATATCAATTATCTTGTCATAATCTGCAGGCTGCCCGAATAAATCCACAACAACTACGGCTCTAGGAGTTAGCTTTCCCTCCTCTGTGACAGCAGCTATGGCTTTCTGCAAAGAATTCGAGTCCATATTGAATGTTTCTTCACATATATCAACAAAAATTGGAGTTGCTCCTTCAAATAATACCGTCTCTCCAGATGCAAAAAAAGTAAAATCCGGGACAAAAACCGCATCTCCCGGGCCTATATTCCATGCTTCCAGTGCAAGCGACAACGCGTCTGTCCCATTAGCACACGTAATACAATGCTTAACACCAACATAATCGGCAAGCGAATTCTCCAACTCTGTTACTTGCCTACCTGAAATATAATTGGCCTCTGTCATTACAAGCTCTACTGCTTTGTCAATTTCGTCCTTTAAAACTTCATACTGTTTTTTTAAATCTCTAAATTGCATAATTTACCTTCAAATCTAAACTTTTTATATTTTATAAAAGAAACCACCCAAGTTTTCGCTAACCATTCTCTTAATAACTTACCTTTAATTGCTTAGCACTAAATCACTGTATTCAAACTGTTAGTCATACTTCATAGCATTCATTGCCTTTCCATCTATCAGAAATAGAAATTATTCCTTGCAAAACGAGTAGCATAAAGCCTACAGGATATGTCCAGTTAACACAAGAAAACATAAATATACCAACGCTATAGAAGGCCCATATTGTCGAAAAAATAAAAGTCTCATCTCTATGTATGCAATAAAAAAGCAATTTAATCAATATACGAATATACCAAACAATTACAAATAACCCACCTATTAAGCCATAGTTTATCAACCATAGAATTGGAAAATTATGTGGCGTGAAAATATAATCATCTGCTTCATTTCCATTACTCACATACATTCCTTCGTACGGATGCCCATTCCACGAAATCTGTCCAAGGCTTTCTGCCCAAATTTTCATCCTATCCGAACTTGCTCTATCCAAAATGTTAAGAAAAGAATCTTCCCCAAAATAACCCTTTCGATAGCCTGGATTTGTAAGAACCATAACATGTGCTTGAACATAGTTCGGATGATCAAGTTCACCCATAGATGCCTTTTTATTCCAAAGCGAAGATATCATCAGCATTGATATTATAGATGTTCCGATTATTCCTATTCCAAATATACCCTTGATGGTAGTAGCCTTTTTACCCCCTTTACCGCACAAAAAGACGAAACACATTACTATCGCAAAAAACAACGCCAACATGGTACTTCTTGAAGAAATAATCATAGTGAAATAAACCGGTGGCACAAGAAAAACGAACAATATTATGTATAATAATATGCTCTTTTCACCTTTCCATCGAAATCGGAAAAAGGAATAGAGAACGCATATTATTGCCCCTGCGCAAAACATTCCGGCACTCTCAATCTGTCCAAATGCACCTAGATATCTTCCAACTTCAAATCGGTCTGGATTCTTGATAAATGATTTTACCATCATGTGTAGAAAAGCTAAGTAATATCCAACAGCCAATTTAGGGAGTAAATTTTGAAGCCTTTTTCTGGAAAAATCAGAGAGCATAAAAGCTAAAATAGGCATGATGACCGGTAATAAATATCGTGAATTAAATACTATCGGTATCGCAAAAGCAGCAACAAAAATGAAAGCTTCCTTATAGTTAAATTTTTGCTTGTTACGTATTGAACTATTTATTGAATTAACAAGTAAGACAGCAAACAGAATAAGAATAATCCACGAAAACAGAATTATTCTGAAATAGAGAGAACCATAATATTGAGGGCTTATTTTTTTCGCCACAAAAAGGCACGTCACAACGACCGTCCCTACTGCAACGGTCAATAATGTTGGGACAATAGCTATTTTTCCGCTTCTCGCAAAAAGCACAAAAAGCATAAAAAGTATAACAGCCATATAGAAATAATAGTCTTTCGGAACTTGATAAGTTTGTTCTGATGAAATAATAAGACTTAGAACAAATAAATAAAAAAGCAAAACATTCCCTAAGGCTCTCGCAAAATGATGCTTTCCTCCCGTCTCAATATCTTCACCAATCATTAATGCTATTACTGACTTAATATTTCCTATACGCTTTTCATCTTGCATCAAACAGCCTCCTAGGAACACGCAATCTCAATAGCCTTGCCATCCACATTAACGTATTCTATGTTATTAGGGTATAATATGGAATTCTTAGTATTATAACAACGCACTAAACTAATAATCATGGTATAATTTTGCGCTTTCAATATAGTTATCCATTTCCAAAAACAATCCACTCTATAAACTCTCTTACACACCCTTCGCCACCTCTAGCCTTGCAACAATAATTGCAGATTCTCTTAACCTCTTCCGCTGCATCACTAGGACTTCCAATTATACCTCCAGACGACTGTACAGCTATCATAACAGGTAAGTCATTCAAATCATCTCCGATGTATGCTACTTCCCCCAAATCATCCAATATTTCCTTTATTTTCGCAACTTTATCATTTATTCCCTGATACAGTTCTGTTATTCCAAGCTCAAGACACCTGTTTTCGACTATTTTGCTTTTTCTTCCGGTCAAAATAATAGGTGTTATAGAATTATCCTTTGCTATCTTGCTAATTCCCATACCATCCTTGGCATTGAAGGCTTTCATAATCTCGCCATTCTCGCCAATGTATATCTTTCCATCTGTAAGCGTCCCATCTACATCCATAACCAAGTACTTAATCATGCACTTCACCTCTTATTTCAGCCAAGCATTCTTATGCCACTATCCCTGCTCCCAAAATGTCCTGTAGTCGTATTGTTCCAACTGCACATTTTTCTTCCACTACAACAAGGCATGACAAATTTTTCTGTTTCATAAGATTCAATGCTTCAACAGCCAATCTATCCCTACCTATGGTAACCGGTGTTCTGGTCATTACATCCTCTACCTTGAGAGCATAAACATCTGCTCCTTTTTCAAACTGTCGCCTAAGGTCTCCATCGGTTATTATTCCTAAAAGACTCCCTTTATCATCTACAACAGAAACCGCTCCGAGCCCTTTTTTACTAAGTTCCACGATAGCATCTTTTAAAGACACATTACTTTTTACTACGGCATTCTTATCGCCGAAAGCCATAATGTCTCCAACCTTTAGAATAAGTTTCTTTCCTAATGAACCCGCTGGATGATACTTTCCAAAATCAGCATCTTTGAAACCATAAATTCCGCTCGCTACAACAGCCAGTGAATCACCATAGCATAAAGCAACCGTAGTACTGGACGTTGGTGCCAGCCCTAAATAACATGCTTCTCGAAATTCAGGAAGAATTTGAACCAAATCAGCAGTTTTTGCCAACGTAGAGTTTTCGTTTCCTGTTATTCCTATTAGCGTCGCACCTATCATCTTTATATTAGGTAATATTTTAATTATTTCATCGCTTTCTCCGCTGTAGCTGATTGCTATTACTACGTCATTGGGCATAATCATCCCTAAATCACCGTGCATTGCCTCAGCGGGATGCAGATAAAAAGAAGGTGTTCCCAAGCTTGAAAAAGTCGCCGCAATTTTGGCAGCTATATGTCCGGGCTTTCCAATTCCCGTGACAATAACTTTTCCGGTGCAGGCTGTAACCATATCTAGTATTCTTGCATAAGTTTCATCTAATGCATCTCTGGTCTTTTTAAGAGCCTCTATCTCAATATCAAAAATACGCTTTCCTTCTTCAATTTTGTTCACTAAACACACCTCATCAAACATGCATACTAATGTAAAGCGTCATACACCTTAATTATTCTCTTTAGCATCTCCTCAAAATTATCTAAGGGTACCATATTGGGACCGTCAGACAACGCTTTGTCCGGATCGGGATGAACTTCAAAAAACAGAGCATCTGCTCCGGCAGCAATAGCTGCTTTTGCCAATGGCTCAACATACTCCCTATTTCCGCCGGTTGCGTTTCCTCTCCCACCTGGCTTTTGAACGCTATGCGTTGCATCAAATACTATGGGATATCCATATTTTTTCATCTCATAAATGCCGGACATATCCACAATTAATGTATTATATCCAAACGAAGTTCCTCTTTCGCAAATCATAACATCACTGTTTCCGGCACTCACAACCTTTTCAACAACATTTTTCATATCCCAAGGAGCCAAGAATTGCCCCTTTTTAATGTTAATAGTCTTACCGGTTATAGCAGCCGCGGTGAGAAGATCAGTTTGTCGACACAAAAAAGCAGGTATCTGGATTATATCGCATGTTTCAGCAACCACCTCTGCCTGCCAAGGCTCATGTATATCAGTTGCAATCTTTAAACCGTACTCTCGTCTGACTTTTTCCAGTATTCGAATGCCTTCTTCTATTCCCGGTCCTCTATAGGAGTTTACACTGGTCCGATTTGCTTTATCAAAAGAAGCTTTGAAATAGAGTTCTAAGTCCAGTCTATCTGCTATTCCTTTAACACCCTCAGCTATCAGCTGTACATTCTCTTCTGATTCAATTACACAAGGACCTGCTATCAATTTGAATTTACTCATGCTCTATACCTTCAGTCTCTAGCAATTTACATGCCAAATCGTAATCACGCTTTTCATCTATATCTATAGCTTCCATGCCCGACACCTCTTGAATGTAAGGCTTAAATCCAATTCTTCTGTTACTATTTACAAATATCTCTTTTCTAAATATATAAAAGGCGCTAGTCTCTACCCAAATCGGTTCCATGTCTTGAGTCCGGGGTACATCATTAAGGTTGTAATTAATAGGTGCCCCTTTATACCAAGCAAATGTCTGAATTCGTTCCGCAGAAAAAGCCGAATCATTTTCTCCCGAAAGAACATGCTCAATAGCATTCTCAACACTAGACACCTTTATAAACGGAGATGTAGTATGAGCCAAAACATAAACATCTGCATCCACTTCTTTAATGAACTCCCTATAAATATCGAATCCCTTCACGGTATCACCATCAAGCCACTTTTCTCTCTTTTTATATATAACTCCGTCGGGAACATAGTCCATTACTTGCTCATCACTGCAATAAACATATACTTCATCAATGCCTTTGACCTTTAAAAGTGTATCAAATAAATACCAACACAATGGGTGATTTCCTAGTGGCAAAATGTTTTTGTGTGGCAATCTTTGTGAATTAAGTTTTATCGGGACCAGTGCAACTGTTTTCATTTCTATCCTCTTTATTCTTTATATTTTCAGTCTACATTCTTAAGTACAGTGTCAATAATTTCAAAAAAGCGCTCTCGCCTCTTTGCAATATTGCATAGGCTCTCTTTAAGATCTGAAATAATCCGTTCTCGATTTGTCAGAACATCTTCTAACAGTTCGTTAAACCTCAATTGATAATTATCTTTCTCCAAGTCTATACTATACTTTCCAAGCCCAAAAATATCTAATGCTCCTGCGTTTTTGTATGTATAATACGGTTTGTATGCAATCGAAATTGTCGGAATGCATTCGCCTAACGCAAAGATAATTGGATGATGCTTCATTGTAACACATAACTCTGCGCATGACAGTATTCCTCTAATTAGTCTAAAATCATATTCAGCAAACCTTGCCGCCTTTATATATTCCTTGGGATATGAGCCTAAATAGTCTTCTATCGGTACCTCGTCAGTGTCTGACATTGGCACTAGTAAAATATCCATTCCTGTCTTTAAATGAAGATATCCACATATATAATCTATCTTCGAAAGCAACTTCTTTTGTTCTTGTTCGTCGCTCTCGCACCCCCAGTAATGTATATTTACAGCAACGTACTTCCCTTCTATTCCGAAAAGGTTCAAATAGCTCGTAATATCCGAAGTTTTATCGCAAAAAAGCGCATCATCAAACATCGTAAAAACATTTTCTCGATTGACCCCTAACTTTCTTACGTTATCAACGGCGTATGGATCCCTAAAGGTAACTGCTAGAGCGGAATTATAAGCCTTCTTTACGAGATGCTCTGTAAGTTTTGAATCCCAATTACCACTATTCTGTCCGGATAAAGCATATGGAACCTTGAATATTTTGGCAATCTTCATAGCAAAGATATTGTCCCAGCATCTGGACAAAGTATCTCCCGTCATCGTTCCCCCTCCGGAAATATACAGTAAGTCTGAAGTCCTTATGTCTTCCAAAAAAGCTGCCTTTTTTGAATTGAGTAAAAATACCGGTAATCCATGCTTAATCAATCGTGCATTAAAACAACACCAATACCCTATCATCAAAAATCTAAATCTATCGATTTTGTTTTTCAATTTAGAACAGTAAAGATAATTATCCTCATCCAAGTTCCAAAGTGCCACTCTAGGATTTGGCCCAACAACGCAATTATAGTGTTGTTTCCATGTATAATAAGGCACATGACTAAGCACCTTTACCAAATACTGTGGATAGCGCTCCATCATAATCTTAACTGTTGAATCTATTTGAGCTTCATCACCGGCGTTTTTTCCGTCAAAACCGCCTAACATAAGCACCTTTTTATACTTACCTTTATTATATGGACGAATTATCTTGATAACACTTTTTAATGTAGCCTTCCCCCAATAGATAAGCGGAATAAAATAGTGCAAGAACCTCATCTTTTTCAAAGCGCATTTAATAATTGCGACAGGTTTTACCCTCTGACTTTTATGTATCTTCGCTCTAATCGCTTCATTTATAGTTTCTATTTCGCCTTTAGAAAACAACTCTATAGATTTTCTACTATTCTCTATGTATGCATTATTCTTTAAATCGATTCTTTTTACTATATCTGACTGTTTATACTTTGCTGCAGGATATTCACATACACGCACCCTCTCAAACGGGAGTGCACTAATTTCAAGAGATTTCATGGCATAGAATTCCTTCATCAGTTCAGCATTTCTAAAAATAACTAAACTGCTACCATATCTATCTCTATCACCCTCCGCTTCCCAACAGTCTTTTGTAGAAATGTCAGCCTCTCCTCCCCACAAATCGCTACAATAATTGCAAGAAGGCATCGCGAAATAATAATTATGCCAAAGAGCGTTAAATACTGTCCTATCAGCATTCAGTATGGTCTCGCCATTCTTTCTTTTATACTGCATTAAGAAAGAATGTCTATCTTGCATGTCAAAATCTTTGGCTCTAAGATTAGCAGCATACTCCTCACCCTCATCGACACCATAGTATCCAGCCAAATAGTCAACAAACTGCCCCGTTACATTATGAGAACAAACTAAGGCAATAGTATAAACTGTATTTTCCGAATACCTAGAGTCTGAAGAAAACAACTTTTTAATGCCTTTTATGGCACACGGAACTCCTACAAAGAGAATACTCTCCTTCTTAAATTCAAACTGTCTTATTACTTTTTCAAAAGAAATCGGTCCATAAATAGAACTACGTCTATCATCAATTTCGGATAATGTTCTGCTTATACATGCTTGGTAATGCATCTCGCCGGTATGCGCAATTACACGCTCACCATGAACTACGCAATCAATATATTTCTTGTCTAATAAATGCTTAGCAAACTCCGTAACAAAACCGCCTGAAGCACTTCGAATCAACCCATCTAATTCACGACTTTTACATCTGTAAAAACCTTCCGCATTATCAATTCCAACCGATATCGAATCCATTGATGATGTCAAAATATCTATGCTTTTCTTCTTTTCATCCGGCGAATTAGGGCATGTGCTGACACATAATCCACAATCAACACATAAGTCTCCGTCAATCCGAGGTAGGAACATCTTCTCATCACTATAATCTATTTTTATTGCTTTTTTCGGACAGGAAATCTCACATACGCCGCATCCGGAGCAATAATCTTTTTCTACCACTTTTTCTAATACATTATTATTCATTATGTCTGCCTCGAAATCTTGATAAAAGTCCCGTAAAAAGAGTATTCTTTCTATTAACAGCAAAAAAAGCAATATTGGGAACAATAATACATAATAGTAAATCTAGTATAAAATCGCATAGTATGTTTTCAACCGAAATTGCTTGACAGATTAACCAAGTTATCGAACCTATGGCAATATCAAAAATAAGCCATGCTAACGCCTTCATCAAATATTCTCTGGTGCCTCGCCCCAAATGTCGTGTCAACGCCTTGACAGAGAAAGGGAAGCTTATACACACAACTGCTGCAATTGTTGATAAGAGAATACCGTATACGCCAATTACATTTACTAATAATATATTCGCGATAACATTGACAACCGCCGCTGCAAGTGGTCGCCATCTATCTTCTCTCCATACTCCTAAAGCATCTTTAAACATGGAAATAGGATCCATTATTCTCCAAAAGTAAAAAAATACCCCAAACAAAACCGCAAATAGTTTTCCCAAGGATCCTTCTTCTCCTACCCAAAGCAATATAAAGTTGGGCAATAAACATGCTAGACATATCGCACCCCAACCATTAATCCAATTATCCAATGATTGAGACTCTAATAGAAGAATATAATTATCTGTATTTTCTTTTCCGGATATACTATTTCCTACACTCGGAAGAATTGCCGTATAACATACTGTAATCAATGCGGAAAGAGAGCTGACAATATAATAGTAATTATTGTATACTCCCATAATAGTAGCGCCTAAAATTGCTGATATTACTATTCCATCTACATTGTTATTAACCACAGATCCAACTTTATATAGAAACAACGCTGAAATATTTGTTTTTAATTTATTCCTATCATCTTCGCTAATATCCCCATATGGATAGCATTCTGCGTATTTTCTATCGCACACTCTAGCAATAGTAATAGCAGTCAAAAATGAAACTAACGGGACTACGCTGATATACATATAATAATTATGAGTAACAAACAGTATTATGCATTGAAATCCATAGGTCATAAATGTAAATAAGATTCTTACCTTGTTAGCATCACGACCTCTTTGGTTGGCTTCTAACAATAAAGCCTTATATGAATAAACTAAGTATCCTATAACTGTACTTACAAGATTTGCAACATAAATATAATAAATATTCAGTTCTTCCGGATATGAACCCTCCTTGATTAAATACTTAATAAAAGGTAAAATAGCTATCCCAAGTATGGAAATAATAAGTCCAATAGCAAAATATGATTTTCTATAAAAATTAAGTATTGCTCTAATTCGGCAAATATCATTTTTCTTAATCGGCTCATATAGTGCTTGAAGCAAAGCGCTACCAACACCTAGTTCCGCAATACTTAGTATTCCAAAAACAGATGCAAATAGACCAGACACGCCGACATATGCTAATCCAAAAGAATGAATTATTACTGTCCTTATTACAAAAGGCAATACAATCTGTAGAACCCTTAGAAAAACCGCAAACACTACATTTTTAATTGAGTTTTGCGCATTACTTTGTGTCATTGCAAAAATCCTCTAAAAAAGCAAAAAACTCCTCCTTGTTACTCGGCAACTTTGCTAAATTCTTTTCCTTGCATACCTTACTGAAAGTATCATAATATTCATTGTTAAGGTAATCGAATCTATATTCATTACAATTTACTAACGCAATAGATTTCTGATCTATTCCCCAGTACAGCTTTGGATACAAAATTGCCCCAGAGCCAACACAAATCAACATCGCATTTTCTAAATCACCATTTAAGGCAATTAGTTCCCACGGAACGCCAAAATTAGTGTATGTACTTATCCCCATACCAGAAAATCTGTTTACCCTCGTTCTTGGATGTAGCTTAACAATAACTTGCCGATTAAACGAATGATTAATGATATCTGTAATTATCTCTATATCCTTATCACCACGATTATCCTGGAAAAACGACTCTTCAAGGAATACTATTTTATTCGACAATTCACCAGCACCTTTATAATCCCAAAACTTATTTAATATCTCAATATAGTGCTTAATCTCTTCATTTTTCACTATCGGAATACTGCGCCACTCAAAATAATTCTTATCCATGAGTTCTGCGACCGATGAATATGCCGCTACATAATTTCCATCAACAGATTTAACACCTAATAATTTGCTTACAATGCGCCACTTTTTACTAGTACCCTTGTTTTTTTCATTAAAATGCTTTCCTTGATCACACAGTACCGATACTGGACCTTCCTCATAAAAGAACAATTCCATATTCTTGTTTCGATTATAGAGAATCTCATAAATAGCATTAATAGAAGGTAGCGAATCGCTTACAAACATGCTATCATACTTATCTAATGGCATTATAAGCGACTTTACTTTTTTTCTCCTAAGTAGAATTTTACAGATGGACTCGCATTTTCCGCTAGTCTTATAATCGAATTTGTAGTTTCTTAAATAATATGTTTTGTTAAAAAAACCAGTACATCTGACATTTCTTTGTAATTGTTCCGATCCATTAATCAAATCGGAAATAATGACATCCACTTCATCATCTTTAAATAATAAAAGTCTAAATGAAACTGCCATCATTAATTGAAAGGATGTCGTACAAAGAAATAATATTTTTTTCACTCCAAAAACCTCTTAATATATATATATATTACACTAAACTCGACAATATGCTTTCTAAATAGGCTTTGCGCCTCTCTGTGTGCTAGATTTGCTCCGCAGATGTCATCAGCTCGGCACTTTTACCAGCAAAATATCTATGCCCAGCCTATATTTCAAATGCTATAACTATTTATTGCATATGCCAATCCGAGTATTTTAATACAAACTAACGAAGTATCTTCTTGATAAGCCCCATCGGAACATGAGCATAAGCCCTAATAAGAACTCTCCTTTTATCTAGGAATATGCCCATAGCATCATCAAACCCATCCAATGCGTATGAACATGGTTCATGAAGAATATTGAACATAAGATAAAAACCCGAAACACACTTTTCATAACACTTGACAATGTACTTGAATGTATCTGCAGTGATACTCCTGTCGTTAAGAAGGTTCAATGTAACTGTTATTTCTTCCACACCAAAAGCCCTATAAAGATCATACTTGCCCTTTCTCACATGGCTATTATCTATCTCATGGCACCAGACAGTATCGTCTATAATATACTTTTCTCGGTCTCTAACCCAAAACAAAACATCTGAGTGTGGAGAAATCTTATTGTATACCCAGTCTTCAGGTATTTTGTCAAAATCGCTTTTCCACACCCCAACACCGGTGGTCCAAGAAGCATAATGCCGTAAAGAACGCACAAATTCATCAAAAGTAGTGCATGTTTTTTGTCCACCCATATTTAAAGCTCCCGTAGAAAGGTAGAGTATGGGTTTGTCCTCAATGTTCTCTTTAATAACATTAATCATCCATTGAATTGCACCCGGCTCCAAAATAGATCTGTGATTCATAAATTTCAGATACGCTCCGGATGCAATACGCAAAGCCTCTATCTGATTTTCAAACAAAAAAGCATTGTTTTTTTTATAGATTAAGTTTTCATGCTGTGACGCATAAGTTACCATTCTTTCATGGAATTCAGCATTATCTCCATTATTTGTAACAATGAGTTCCCACTCTTCTTGATTGGCATTCTGACCATATATTTTTTCTAAAACAGGGAACACCCACTCAGAAATTCCATTCGTCGGCAAACACAATGATAAATATTTCATGATACTTTCCTTCCAAGAAGCTACAAAAAGACTGCTTTAATAATTGACAAGCATTTCTGCTTGACAGCATGTTAATAATTTCATACTTTTTCATATAGAAATAGGTCGCTACGGCCAGCTTCCAAATTCTGTTTTTTACCATTCTTCTTCGGAAACCACCTAACCAGAGATTCTATTTCCTCAAGTGGCATTTCATCAATTGTCTTATATAGCTCATCAATATGAGTTCGAATTATATTGTCATCTAAAGCTGAAAAATCCAAAGTAGTAAGCAAATCAATAATCTTCTGTTCAAACCGAAGCTTTATTACATTCGCCGGAATCCCTCCTACAATTGAATAAGCGGGAACATCTTTGGTTACAACTGCTCCCGCCGCAATAACAGCGCCTTGGCCTATATGTACGCCAGACATTATTGTTGCTCCGCGGCCAATCCACACATCATCCTCTACGACTATATTCCCTTTGCTAATTGCCTCATACTGTGCACTGTGAAGACAATATCTCATAAATGGGAAAGTAGATATATTCTTGGTGGGATGATCAGCTGAGAGGACAAATGTCACATCTGGTGCTATTGAAACATAAGAACCTATTTTAAGATAATAATCATTTCTGTTTATGTACGCATTTATTACTCCATATGTTCTTTTACCGACAGATACACATGAAATATTGAAACAATTCCCTGGAACAGTAGAATTATGCTTATTCCTTTTTTTCCACCTTTCAATTGTATTTGCAAGTAAAATAGTGGTATATAATTGCTTAATTAGCCGAATAATAGTCATGCTTTTTTCCTTCTTTTAGGCACATCAAAACGCTATTCCCTCAACAATATATTCCAATTTTTTTCTCTGAACTCTTTTCGCATTTTCCTATGAGATTTAGACATTATTGAAAGTGCATCCCATGTAACTATATTCCACAATACAATCAATATCTGGCGCCTCTTACTTATATGTGCGTAATTTTTTAACATATACAGCACACTAGTCCATCTATGAAACTGCACAAATGCATTGCCCTCTTTATTAGTAGAAATATTGGCCTTATGCCATACCTTGGCATCAGCATTAACAGCTGCCTTTTTCGAAATGACACTCATCTTATATGCCAATATATCTTCCTCGCTATATAAGAAAACTTTTTCATCAAAGTAGCCAATATTCTTAAAATCCCTCGCTTTAACAAGAAAACAGCATCCTGACACACTTCCATCAAATTTCGTCACTCCGCTTTCTGAAAAGGAATAATATCTATCCTCCGATTTTCCTCTTCTAAGAATGTCGCAAAATGGATGCCTATCCAGCACAAACGTTTTAAAAGCCAATTTTTTCCTTGGAATTTGAGCCTCATTTCCTAAATTATCTATAATAGAGGGACCTATCATCAATATCGAATCATCTTTATCCAACGATGAAACAAGAATCGAAAATGCATCATTAAGCAACTCAACATCGCTATTAACAATAGCGATGTTTCTACAACCATCTATCTCTGCCCTTTTTATTCCTATGTTGTTTCCAGCCGAGTAACCCTCGTTGCTTTTACTACAAAGAACCGAAACATCTTTGTCATTTTCATAGTGTTTTCCCAACTGTGCTCCACTTCCGTCTGGAGAAGAATTATCCACTATATATATATGATAGTCTATCATCGTATAGCGTCTAATCGATTCTATACATTTTTTTGTTTCTTCAAATGTATTGTAATTTAGTACAATTATTCCTAACGATTGTGGCATTTTGAACTCCAATTATAAGGCCTATTATTTACAATTCCTCAACAGTATCATAGAATTTGTTATAATTTGTTTCTTTCCGAAAATTTGTGTTCCACATTTCATAAGCGGCATTCGAATAATCGGTATATGTTGCTATATTATCTATCCTATTGTTCAAGAAAGATTCTACTTTATCGACTACTTCTTTAGTAATCGAATCCTTTATTTCAACCAAAAGGCCTGACTTCCCATCCACAATCTCAGGAATACCACCTACAGGTCTTGCGATAACAGGCAATCCGACAGAAAGAGCCTCCATTATTGAAACAGGTATTCCTTCTGAATCGCTCAAATTGATAAAAAAATCAGCCTCCATTTGCTCGTAAAGAGGAACAACCTTATCATTTGGCAAAGCACCTACAAAAGTATATGACCCTTTAGGTAACTTTTTTTCTGCCAGTTTTATTATTTCATCACGCAGTTCGCCATCGCCAACGTGTATCCATTCATAATTAATCGATAAACCTGACAAAAGCGATATTATTAAATCCAATCGTTTAATTGAATTAATGCTTGAACAAGAAACAATGCGAACTTTATCTACAGCACCAATTTCTTTTCTATATTCTTCATTGCTCTTAACGCCCAAGTATGAAACATCTAGTTTCTTGTCCGAAAAACCGTATTTTTTTTTGTAATAACCTAGTCCTTGCTTGGATATGAAAAAAATCTTATCAGCAGAATCATAAATATATTTTCTGAATGGTAAATAATTTAGTGCGTTCCTGTTCTCATATAAATCATAACCGTGAGCTCTGGAAAAGAACTTAACCTTCCCCGTCTTATTCTTTATCATGCTCCCTGCAACAGCACCCCTACTCATCCAAAAAGAATATACATATATATCATCTGTTTTATCAAAATTCTTCTTGAACTTATAGTAACTTTGGCACGCGAATGAATAGTAAAAAAGTGCATACCCTATTTTTCCCATTTTTCTGACAAAAGAATCTTTCTGCTTCCACGCACTCCCAATTTCGTATCTTAATTCGTCTGATTCCCGACTTATGAGTGATTTGAAAACATACAAAATAGAAGATAACTTCTTCTCGTCGATTACAAAATAATCAAAGCCATATTCTTCAGCAACTTTGGCGTAATCTTTTCCCTTCTCCTTATATACGAATGCTACGACTCGATCAAACCTCTTCTTAGAGAATTCAATCTCATTAATGAAAAAGCTGTTATCTATATTTCCTGGAAATATTAAAAGAGTCTTCATTCTGTTATCTATCCTAGGTATCGTTATCTCAATATCTCTTATGAAAAGCTCATAGCATTGCAAAACCTGCTACAACACTTCTATGTTGCTTCTATTTTCGATTTTCTTCATAACATTCTTAGTATCAAAAATAGCCTTCGCATTCTTCTGCACCATATCATAATCCACGTTCGTATGTGCAGTTGTAATCATTACAAGGTCATATTTAGCTACAGTTTCAGGTGTAAGAGCCTCTATGCCTTCGCGGAATACACCGTGTTCCTTATATTTAGGAATCCAGGGATCATAAAAGTCTACGTTGGCTCCGACTTTTTCCAATTCTTCAATTACGCGTATAGCCGGGCTCTCTCTATAATCGTCTATATCCTGCTTGTATGCTACTCCAAGCACCAACACCCTGGCTCCGTTTATTGCTTTCTTGTGTCTGTTAAGAATATGCATTGCTCGCTCAACACAGTATGCGGGCTGACCATCATTGATGACCATACTATTCTCTATAAGAGTGGTATGGAATCCATATTCTCTCGCCTTCCAAGTAAGGTAATAGGGATCAAGAGGAATGCAGTGTCCACCAAGACCGGGACCGGGATAGAAAGCCTGGAATCCGTAAGGCTTAGTCTTAGCAGCATCTACTACTTCCCATACGGAAATGCCCATCTTATGGCACAGTCTACCAAGCTCATTAATAAGACCTATGTTGATATTTCTATATGTGTTTTCAAGAATCTTCTCCATCTCTGCCACCGCAGGGGAGGATACTTCCTGAATATCGCTCTCAAGTACAGCTCGATACATCGTAGCGATTACTTCAGTTGCATCTTTACCAATTCCGCCTACAACCTTGGGCGTGTTCTTTGTCTTATAAATAAGGTTACCGGGATCGACCCTCTCCGGTGAGAATCCCAGATAAAAATCTTCGCCACATTTTAAGCCGGAACCTTCTTCCAGTATGGGCTTAATTAACTCTTCTGTTGTTCCCGGATAAGTGGTGCTTTCTAACACTACCATGGTATTCTTGGTAAGATACTGCGAAATAGCCTCAGCGGAAGATTTAACGTAACTGATGTCAGGCTCTTGATGAGAATCAAGAGGAGTAGGAACACAAATTGCAACAAAATCTACATCTTTGATAAAAGAAAAATCAGACGTAGCAGACAGTCTTCCTTCTTTTACAAGCTTTTCAAGGTCAGAATCTACCACATCTCCAATATAATTATGTCCCGAATTTACAGAATCTACTTTTGACTTCTGCACATCAAATCCAACGGTTTTAAATCCTGCTTTAGCTTTCTCAACTGCAAGCGGAAGACCCACATAGCCAAGTCCTACAACACCGCACACAATTTCCTTCTTTGCTATTTTTTCAAGCAATAGCTTTTTCATTTCTTTGAAATCTCCTTGTGTTATATCAATATGATTTTTCAACTATATTCCCGTATTCATCAACCTTCCCAATCACAGTTGCCGGTATTCCTGCCACAAGTGCGTAATCGGGAACATCTTTAGTGACAACTGCACCAGCAGCAACCATCGCACACTTTCCGACCGTGTGCCCGCATACAACAGTCGCGTTGGCTCCAATAGATGCCCCTTCTTTAATAAGAGTTTTCTTGTAATTCTCGTGCCCTTTTGGGTATCGTGCCCTTGGCGTCAAGTCATTGGTAAACACGCAGGACGGCCCACAGAAAACTCCATCCTCGAGTTCCACGCCTTCGTAAATTGAAACGTTATTTTGAATCTTGCAACTATTTCCGATTATCACATTATTTGATACATTCACATTTTGCCCAAGGGAACAATTATTACCGATCCTTGCTCCCTTTTGTACATGGCAAAAATGCCATATCTTAGTGCCCCCGCCAATTTTCACATCATCATCAATATAGCTACTTTCATGAACGAAGTAATCACTCATATTTTTCTTCCTACTATTTATTGCATGTTATTATTGTCTCGAGTTTGTCTGTAAGAACGGAAAAATTGTATGTATCCTCTGCTGCTTTTCTCGCATTAAGACCATAATCTGTGGTATCCGAAGCAATCAGTTCGTTTATCGCCCGAGCTTTACCTGCGGATGTAAAATCTGTCGTTGACACACCAGATTTCTTCATAATAGCAGGATTATAGTTACTTTCAAAGTCACAAAAAACAGGCTTACCGGCAGCGAAATAGTCAAACAATTTATTCATGCTCAGACCAAACCTCAAAATAGGAGAATTTCCGCTGTGGAGAAGATTGACATCCGCCATACACGTAATGTAGGCTATATACTTTTTATCCACACGTCCTTTGAATACCACATTCTCGATTTTCTCATCCCGACATCTCTTTTCAAGAATTTCTTTCTCTTCGCCGTCGCCCCAAATAAGGAACCTTATACGCTTGTCGTTGATACATTTAGCTACGTCGAGAAGTGAACCAAGGTTATTGACCCTTCGAACAGACCCAACATATACCAGTTTTATGATATCTGGATTATTTAAATCCGCATCCTCTATCATGTAATGTGTCTTATTGTAATCGAAGGCTTCCAAGTCAACACCATTATTAATGTAATATACCTTGCTCTCTGGTACAGCTTTCTCCCAATGTCGTTCACGTATATAATCATATGCACCTTCCATCGAAAAAATGATAGAGTCGGCATGTGTATAAATCCACTTTTCCCTTATTCTTAAATACATTACCGCGAGATTACTTCTGCCTGCAATATTGTATGCCACCAGCGTTTCCGGCCATAAGTCCGTTATCTGTGCTACAGCCTTAGCTCCATATTTCTTTGCAAGTTTTATTCCTTTTTCGCATGCCTGAAGCGTCATAGAACAAGAAAGAACCGCATCGGGTTTATCGTAGTGCTTCACAACTTTCGGAAGTTTACGCGCAAACTCCAACATATTCAAAATTCGAGCAATCCCATTCCCTCGGTATTGTCTGCACGTAATATAGACATACTTAACACCGTCAACAATCTCCTCGCGATAAAGAGATGCTCCATTATCAAGATTAATATCCGAGTTATGTACCGTACTGGCACAAAAGATAATTGCATCATGTCCTCTTTCCCCCAGTTTACGTGCAAACACAGTTTGCCTGGCAAGGGGGCAATATTTAGGAGGAACCGCGTAATGATCGATTATCCAAACTTTCATAAACTATTTAATCTCCGTAATCCAATCGGAATACTCTTTTCTATTTCCTCTTGCTATATCCAAATACTCACTATGTAACAATGCACTTATACTCTTTAAGTTATTGTTATTCAGTGTATTTTTATCAATGCTGAGAATGGGTGTTAACTCCATTGCCGAGCCACAAAGAAATGCCTCATCTGCAGTATATAATTCTGTTCTGTCAATAGTACGTTCTACAGTCTTATATCCAAGATTCTTGGCAATCTTCAATATCGAATCTCTGGTGATACTCTCGAGTACAGAATCAGTCAGTAGTGGAGTAATCACCGTCTCGTCTTTAATCATGAAAAAGCAACTGCCCGGTCCTTCTGACACTTTTCCGAACTCGTTAAGGAAAATGCAAGTATCATAACCGTTGCGAAGTGCCTCACGCTGTCCAACGCGGCTGTTCATGTAGTTAGCGCCACATTTAATTCTGGGAGACAAATTGTCCTCACTAATACGACGATATGAAGATATGCAAACATTCAGTCCCTTTTTATTGTATTCCGCGCTGGTTTTGCCACGAGGAATCGGTGCAACAAACATACCTGTAGGACCTTCAGATCCCCAAGAACCAAAGCCATCTACAAAAAGCGTCTGTCTTACCGATAAATTTTCATCGTATTCATTGGCCTTAATTACATCCATGAATGCCTTTTTCATATCATCCTTGGAATAAGGGCATTCTATCTGCAACAACTTAGCAGACTTTATCAATCTGTTATAATGATCATCAAGTCTAAATGCATACAGTTTATGAGTATCCTCGTTATAATAACAAGGAATGCCTTCGAACACATTGAGTCCAAACTGCGATGTGGGCGAAAGCACATTTATCTTGGCATCATTAACATGGAGGAGCTCTCCGTTAAGCCATATCAATCTCTCTGAAACTTCATATTTCATCTATATATCCTCTTGATATTTAATCAGGTATGTGCGCCAGTCTGATTATCTCTTCTTCAGCTTTTCTGGCTGCTTCTTCATCACTCAAAGATGAATCTTCCTTATTCTCATAAATCTTGTCTTTCTTGAATACTCTTGCCACGGAGCCAAAGAGTATTTGCAAGTCAGACACAACACCATATCGATTATAACATTCTACGTACTGATTGTCATATCCGACTTTCTCGTCCCAACTTATGTCATTTCTTCCCTTAACCTGTGCAAGTCCGGTAAGTCCGGCTTTTACCTCAAAACGCTTCCTGTAGCGTTTGTTAAGTGTTTCAAAATCTCCAAGCTCGTATGTTACGCAGGGTCTCGGACCCACAACACTCATATCACCTTTAAGAATGTTGAATAACTGCGGAAGTTCATCAAGGCTTGAATTTCTTAAGAACCGTCCCACCTTGGTTACCCTGGGGTCATTCTCATAATTGAAGAGCCCTGCTCCCATAGATTCCGCATTCACAACCATGGACCTAAACTTGTACATGCTAAAGATTCGTCCATTCTTGGTCCGTCTTCCCTGCTTGAAGAAAATCGGACCGGGCGAATCAATTTTGATAGCTATAGAAAGAATAATCCAAAGAGGAAGCAAAAGAATAATAAGAATACCCGAAGAAATAATATCGAACAATCTCTTTATGAAGTTATTGATTCCCCTAAAAACTGTCATACACTAATTCCATCAAAAATTGTAAGTAACAAATAAATCATCAAATGTCTCTGCTCGCTTGATAAGTTCTACTTCTGTACCGCTGATATCAATAACAGGAACATTAGTAAAAATAAACGGAGGCTTCATAACGACCGAATATGAACCGCAATTACTAAATACCGCATAATCTCCAACTCCAAGTTCTCCTTGGTAATCCTTGTAAAGATAATCGGACTCAATGCATGTATAACCGGCTATATCTATCGCATCATAATACTTCCAAGACTTACTGCAAGAAACAATCTCCATAGGAGGGTTTATTCCTGACATGCTGATATTTTTCTGCGAGCCGTTGGCAGAAGCAATTGCTTTGCCGCGAACATTCTTAATCGTCTCTATATGACACACATATCGCATACAGCTTGCTGCGACTGCTGTTCCGGGTTCAAGCATAAGGATTGGTGCATCTTGTGTATCCTTAAAGTGCTCGGTGAAAAGTCTTGCCGAGCGAGATGCATAATCATCAAAGCATACCGGCGCCACGCCCAATTGAGTACGAAGGCTTTCCGGCATGGTACCAAATATTCCGCCTCCAAGATCGACTCTTTCCGGTACTATTCCGAACTTCGCCTTTACACGCTCATACACTTTAAGCATGCCTTCTGTTCTTTTAGTCCAGTATTCCGGACTTCTCTTGGCAAAATGTGCCTGAAGCTCAGCAAGCTTCATATTGTCTGTCTCGGCTATTTCCTTTAGAATCTTATCGAATTCATCTGATTCAACATCTATTCCGAATCGTGATATTACGTCATCACCGACTTCGTAATTACAACGTACTCCGACGTTCAAAGTGGTTTTCGGATTATCCGACGCAAGTTCT
>Ga0129306_1001904_pt1 | contig 20864 bp, 31 predicted proteins | sample P827metagenome_FD_94438 | JGI IMG/M metagenome (GOLD analysis project Ga0129306, IMG submission 94438) | Capybara group fecal microbial communities from Wisconsin, USA - P827 metagenome | ecosystem: Host-associated > Mammals > Digestive system > Large intestine > Fecal | place: USA: Wisconsin... | reverse complement strand
CCGGGCAATCCTTGGTCGCCTTTCCACTTAGACCACTTGTATTTGGTCGGGTCATTGCTGTTGGCAGCATTAAAATCTTGGTACATGCCCCAGTAAGCTTTGGTGTTATCTGTCAGACTAAAACCACCACCGGTTGCGTTGTCGGCATACGCAATATGTGTGTACTGCGTTTGAGCATCTTTTCCAGACGTGCCCGGTAAACCTTGCGCACCATCTTTGGCGATATAACCTTTCTGATAGCTCGCAGTAGATTTGCCGTTGGTATATATTTGCATGGTTCGCGTCCACAAATACATGCCTTTAACCAAAACAGGCATGTTACTAGCCCACGTAGCTGGTTCGGTGGTTTCGGACGTGCTAAGACCATACGTGATAACAGTATTAGCAATACCGTTGCCGGTATCGCCCTTATCGCCTTTAGCTCCATCATCACCCTTATCACCTTTAGCACCGTCGGCGCCATCGTTGACGTTCGTCAGCGTGATTTCAGTCGTTGCTACTTCATTGTTACCAATGTAGGCAGAAACGGTCAAAACAGCGGTATTTTTGATAGTGCTAGCTCTAACAAGGGACTGCATACCCACGGACACATTGCCATCAAGAGCCCAACGCCATGTCACGTCAGCGTCTAACACTTTATTACCTTTCCAGAGAGTAGCCTTGATAAGGCTTTCTCCCTCTCCGTTTTTAAAGGTGATACCGTTATCGCTTGAAATGCGAATGGTGTACGGTTTCGCATCATCTACAAGTTTTTCAAGCTCAGCTTGAATGTCGCTAGAAAGCATGTTTTGGAGAGCTTTAAAGTTACCAAGCGTTGTTTTCCAGTTCTTCTCGCTAGAGAAACTTAGCTTTTGCCCAAAGATACGTGCTTCAAGCAATAACATGTTAGTAAAACCACTATCTGAAATTTGAACAGTGTCGCCGATATCGGCATCAATATAGCCATCAAATTCATAAGTTAACTCGGGATAAGCGGCTGCTTTCAGTTGTTTCAACGCTTCTGTTTGGAGTTGCGTGTCCGTTTCAACGTCAAAGGTTAAATCACGTCTAATCCACTGGTCACCTTGCGTGTCGCTAGTAAACGTTGATGGATACAATTGTGCTGAAATAGGGGCATATAGCGCATCACCTCGTTTATAGAACTCTACTACACCACTATCGTTTTTGATTTCCCAATCTGGTAAACCAGATAGTGTAATGTGTTCTTCAACGGTTTCAGCGGTTTCTGACGTTGCTTCTCTAATCGTCTTAGTTTGCGTGTCAGTATTGCCGTTTGCATCTCTTGTGGTTACTTTCTCTGTGATAAGCCCGTTTGATTTCTCGGTACGTACTGTTGTCACTCGTGAGCCGTCAGCCCTATCCACAACTTTGGTTGTGACTTTAGTCTGTACAGTCGTGCCATCGCTAGCTTTTTTAGTTGTCGTTTTAGTTACTGAACCATCAGCGTTTTTTGTGACAACTGTTTTAGCGCTTGACTCTCCTGTGTCAATAGGTTCATCTTCGACTGTGTCGGAACTTGACGGTACTGTCATGTTGAAAATACCAGTCTTATCAATCTTACGTTTGATAGATTTGAGATTCTTCCCATAGACCAAAGTAATGTCTTTTCTGACACGTCCGACACCATGATAATTACCATCGTTTTCGTGATAAACATTGACAAGAAATGACTTGATAGTGCTGTCTGCGTTCAAGAACGTTTCAAAATCAATTTCTGCATCAAATTTGTTAGCTAATGAAATTAGACGAGCAAGTTTGGTGTCTTGCCCCTCCCATTTCAATGTTCGCTTATAATCAGAGATTTCATTGATACCAATTGAAAGTTTAGGCATACTAAGCAAGTCCATAGCGTTGCAATATTCAACGAAAGTCATTGCTCTATCAGCTTCATATGCGTTTGAGTATTCGTTGATAAGCTCTAAATTCAAATTCTCACAATAACATTTGATTTTCTTTTCATCTTCTTCAACGGTCATTACGTTAAACAAGTATGTTTTACCTTTGTACTCAAATGACACAAAAGAACGTTCGTTCAGATAGTTGTATGTTCGTTCAAGAACTGTATCAGACACTAATTGTTTCTTTGAAATGCTAAATTCATAAGTTGACGAACCTGTTTGCAAGTTACGTGTCCAGGTATCATCGTAAAAATTTAGCGTTTTCGGCTTTTCATTATCAATAAACGCAACTTTTTTTAAATGAGCATCATGTATTGTAAGTTGCATCTACAAACTCCTTTCCTCTAACTCCACTTTGACTGTAGGCATCTTCTTAATCCACGATGAGAAGAAAATTTCTAGGTCAGACTCTCCAGGTGGAACTGATAGGAAATGATGTGAACCTTGCACAATATCCTCGTTCTTCATCAGATTATCTTTTGTCACCGTGTCTGTCTCATTATCAATAACAACAACAGAACCCATAGCATAGCGGTTCGGGATGTCTCGAATAGCCGAAACGTAATCTTTACGATAAACGATGTCATCAAGGTAAATGTGAGTTACGCCAGGCTTGCCCCCTACGCTCCCAAATATAACACTGACTTTAAGGGATTTTTTCCCTTTTAACTCTGGGATGCGATACTGTTTATAAGTTCCAAACCAATAAAACTGTATCCAATCATCCTGCCTATAAATATCCGACTGCCCACGAGGTGCATTAAATGGGTTTTCTCGGTCTTTATCCGTACATTGAAACGTGCAACGGTCTAAGAACTTATAGCTACCATTGCCATCAGAAACCATGAAATTGTATTCGGTATTTAAACCATACGAACGTTTAAAGGTTTCTGTTCCATACAAGAATTGACCATTAACGTCAGAAACCACTACTTTCATAAAGCCATATTGGGATGGGTGACCTTCCCAAAAAATTTGTCTCCACCATAAATATTCATTAAGCGCTCCAACCTCGCCAGCACTATCGGCTGGAATATTCCAAGTGACGGAAGCAGACGTACCACTTTTTAAACGAATATGCGGTCTACCCCAGGTATTATCTATTTCGAGTTGACCGTCCAAAACTTCTTCAACATTGCTTATTGCTTTATTGATTGTTGCGTTTTGAAAACCATTCAGAATTAGAGGGCTTCCGGTATTTGATGTGTAATCAAATAAAATTTCTGATTTCTTATACTCTTCTGTATCAACCTCTTCTTTGCTGCCTAGCTCAAAAGCGCCATTTTGATTCACTACACCAATGTAGCCGTTATCTGAATTGTGCTTAATCGTGATAATTGGATAAGCATCAACATTGCCTTTGTTGTTGATTTTAAAAGTCATCTTGTTTCCGCTAACGGCGGGCTCTTCAAAACGGTAATCCGTAATTGAATGTGCTACGCCGTCAGGAATTAAGATAGTCATTTCTGAACGCTGAAACCAACGAGTGATATTGTCGTGTGAAATATCATCAACAGGCAAACCAAGATAATATTTATCTGGTTCATCGCCATAAGTAATTTTGACAGGTTCTGTTACATTGAAAACACCAGCTAAATCATGTTTTAACTGTTCAAGCTCTGTTTCTGTTTTCGCTTTAATATCAAACTTGATTTTATGTTCTTTCTCTCCAATTTTGACTTCTTGAATATTCACACCCAGAGAGGGAGCTGTGTCGGTTGACACAGTTCTCTTGTTTCCGATTGGGCGGATAATGTCAGTAATTCTAAGGTATCGAGACAAGCCAATACCATTAAATGTCATTACCTCTGTCATGGTCTACCCCACATTCTATTGTTACGTGTAATTTGTATTTGTTGATACTCTTGGTATCTATCGCTAGTTCTTGCGATGAGCGTGTCATCGTTCAAACGCATATCAATTGGTCGGTCTGCCAATCTGCCCATCGCATCTATAGCTTTTTCAAACACTTCATTAGATTTCTCTTGGACAATTTCCACTTTGGTTTTAAGTGCTTTATCAAGGTCTGATTTAACTTTGATGCTACTTGAGAAATTAGACGAACCAACGCCAATAATATCTTCAGCTTTGTAGTTAAATGCCTGTATTTTGTCGTACATAGCACCTAACGCATCGTTCACCGTGTAACTATCCTTTTCAATACCGACTGCTACACCTTGGGCGATGTAGCGACCGACATTGTCACGGAATAAACGTGATGGTGAGTGGATTTTGGCTTTAGCTTGCGCTGCTCTTTCAGCTTGAGCAACTAATGCATTAGCAGCGGCTGTCACAGAGCCAAGAGAAGCCATCATACCGCTTGCTAAACCTTGACCGATATAAACACCAATCGAACGCATCGAACCTACACCAGACATACCAGCAGAGCGTACAGCAGACATGAGTGCATTCATTGCACTTGATGCTCTACCCGCTCCACTTGAAATACCTTGTGCTAGGTTTTGGGACGTTTGTTGTCCGATAATTCGCCCTTGATTTTTCATCTGATTGCCGATTGAAAGCATAATTGTTAAGATGGCTTGCATTGATGATTGAACTTGTGCACGCATTGAGTTAAACGCTGTAATGATAGCTTGTGTAGCTGAAATGATTGAGCGCATTTGAGATGCTGAATTTGATGCGCTAGCACCAACGCTAGCAAAACCACTAGAAATAGATGATAGAGCACCGCCTAAAGCACCTACTCTGCTAGCTAGCACTCCGAATGATGCACCAGCTGCGCCTGTCGCTGCACCTATTGACAAAATACGTGCATTAAATGCGCCTATTAGTCCACCAATAACAGCAAAAGTGCTGTTGATAACCATCGCTCTAACGCCAAACATTGCAAAGCCTGCTGTAGCTGACATTATCGCTGGTGTTAACGTCATGATTTGTGCTTTGAAAGCTGCGATTGGTGCGTTAATAGCTGACAAGCCAGATAAACCAGTAACGGCTTGTGTAGCAAACGTTGAAAAACTACTTGCTGTAGTCGTAAGTGTCGCTGGCAAGGTTGTAAGACTAGATGTCAATGTGGTTAAAGCATTAGGCAAACTTTGCATTGCAATACTTGCCGCTTGCGCTGACGTTGCAATAAGTTTCAAACCTGTACCAGCTTGTTGTAGACCTGGTCCAGCGCTTCCGATTCCAGAGTTAACAATCTTAGTCAAACCGCTGGCTGTTTTAACCAAAGTGCCACTTAGGTCTCCTAAAGGCATATCAACAAGAATTTTGATGCCTTGCGCCATCTGCTTAACACCTTTACCAGCATTTAGAGCGGCATTGCCTATTGAGTCAAAGATACCCGCTACACTATCTAAAATACCGCTAACAGTATCACCGAAGCTTTCAATAACACCTTTGGCACTATCAAGAACGTTGCTGATTTGCTCGCCAAGCGTTTTAAACAAGTTGGTGATTGAGTCAATGATTGGGCTAATTTGACTAATTAGGTTGTTAAAGGCTTCTACAATTTGAGATAGTACAGGAGCAACCGCAACTACCATTTCAGTAATCGCTGGAATGAATGGAGCAAGTGCTTGGACAATCTGAACAATTGCATTAGAGACTACTGTCACAATTTGAACGAAAGCACTACTGATAATTCCAACAATCGGTGTAATAGCTGTAGCAATTTGAGAAATTGCCGAACCAAGCGCTGTAATGATTGGTGGAAGTGTACCCAAAATTGAGGTGAAAGCATCACCTAACGCTGTAATGGCTGGCGCTGTTGCACCAATCGCCACGCCGACTGCCACTACCAAAGGCGCTAGGTTAGCAAGTGCACTTGTAACAATGGGTAATACGCCAGAAACCGTCACAATTGCTTGAGCGAAAGCACCAATAATTGCCGTTGCTACTGTTGCAAAAGCTGTACCCAATGCCTGTATAATCACAGACACACCTGCGCTGTGTTCAGCCAATAAAGATAGCGATGCCACAATAATGCCAATCCCTGCGCCAATACCGACCGCTGCAATACCTACTGCTGCACCGAACGAAATCAGCGTCATAGGATTTAATCCTTTTAATCCTTGCATCAAGCCTTTTAGTGCTGCACCTACACCTTTACCGAAACCTTCAAAAGTCTTACCTAAACCTGTAAAAGTTTTACCCAGACCATCAAAGATGGATTTGAAAGATGTACCTACACCTTTAATGAGATTGGTTAAACCATTAAAGATTTGAGAAATTGTACTTTTAGAACGTTTTGCACTATTCGTTGCTCCTTCCATACCTTCTTCTGCGTTCTTTTTAAATGCGCTAAACGGATTGAGCGATTTAATAAAATTAAGCCCTTTAGCAGCAGCCCCTACTACTTTAGCTCCTGTCGCAAAAGCACTTAGACCTGCAACGCCTCCTACTAAAACATTAGTAAAACCTTTGACAACACTTGGGTCTAGCCTTGAGATAAAGTCAGCAATAGCTTGTACAACTTGCGCAATGACTTTAGCAACATTACCAATGACTGTTCCAAGCGTTGACCAAATAGAAGCATCACCGACTGCATAAGTTAGTGTAGTCCATGCTGTGATGACACTATCAATAGCGTTCTTGATAGCTTGCATTGCTCCTGTTTGAGAGAAACTATCCATGAATTGCTTAACAATCTTAGCTCCACTTGCAATTGTTCCTATTAGCGCTGAAACAGCATTGCTGATTGTCAACGTCCACGCAAAGCCACCGCTAATAACGTTATTGAACGTCGACCAAATCGACTGCAAAGCTTCTCCTACATTGCCTAAAGCCGCTTTAAAGTTAGAAACAAACAAAGGGTTAAAAGCCATTTGAGCAGCTGCTTTGATGTTTTTAAACGCCCCTACAATATCAACATCAAGATTAGGTGCTATCTGTTTCAAACCTTTTTGGATTTCTTCTCCCATTGAGTCCATGAGAGTAGAGAAAGCTTGCGGTAGTTTAGAGAAGACCCTTGTAATCATTGGGATAAAGTTTCCAAACAAGAATGTTGATGTCGTCCTTGCGAGACCTTGCAAGGATGGTGTGATGTCTAATTCACCATCGGCTAAGTTTCCTTTGAAATCAGTCCAAGCTGCTTTCATGGAGCTAAAAGAACCGCTCAAAGTTGTTGATGCTTCTCTTGCTGTCGTTCCTGTAATTCCAAGGCTTTCTTGAACTGCGTGAATGGCTTTAACCGTGTCCGCAAAGTCACCGACTGTGTAATGTTCGCCAGTCAGTTTTTCAGCATCTTTCATCAAACGTTCCATTTCGGATTTAGTACCACCATAACCAAGCTTGAGGTTATCAAGCATGGCATAGTTTCCACGAGCTAACGATTGATAGGTTTGTGTGATGTATTCCATGTCTGTACCCATTTTATTGGCGTTATCAGACATATCCACCATTGCTGTATTAGCCAATTCAGCAGCTTTTGCTGTGTCGCCACCAAGCGAACTAATCAAACTAGCAGAGAATGAGGTGACGTTCTCCATGTACGTGTTTGCGGATACCCCAGCTGTTTCAAAAGCTTGTTGAGCATAGTTTTTAACCGTACCCGCTGAGTCCTTGAATAGCGTTTCAATACCACCGATAGATTGTTGGAGCTTAGCTCCCTCGTCGATAGTAGATGAGAACGCTCCTTTAACTGCACCAGTTAAAGCGTTGACACCAGCAATTACAGCAGAACTAACCAAGTTAGCACCAAGAACAGATTTAAATGTGCTTCCCATGCTGTTAACACTTTCACCCAACCCAAGCAACGAACTTTTTAAAGATTTAACTTCCGATTGTGCGCTTTTGCCATCCATGTCAATCTGAATGACAACTTTTCCATCTGCCATGTTTTCCCTCCTTTCGTCTATTCTTCAGGCAATGCGTATTCTTCTTGTAATTCACGCATTTTTTGTTTTTCTTTTGAGCTTTCGCCTTTCTGTGGCTTCCAAGCTCGGATTTTCATAACTTCAATTAGCTTTGTTCCATCTGGTAAACCAGACAATAAAGCATTGAATTTCTGCCAATGTAATTTCCCCTGTTCTTCAATCAAATCAATGTTGTAAGCTTGCATAAACGATGAAAATATAAACTCACTGTCATATTTGAGCGAATACAAAGGCTTCTCATCGTCTGTACTATCCTTTGGTTTCTTAGGAATGACGTTTCCCTCTAGGTCATAGCGTTCTACAGCATCACTTGGTTTAACGCTCTTGATATGTTTCTCGAAAATCTCTGAATAGATATTCAAAGCTGTTTCAAAATCAAGGTGTCTAAACTCTGGATTATCAGTAAGCTTGACTAGTGCTAGCTGTGGCTTAATCTGTACAGGAAATCTGTCGTCAGACCACATTTCAAAAACTTTTAGGACGTTGTCGAACGATAAGAAAAGCTGATACTCTTTTCCATTGAGCACCAGCCTATCATCCATTCTTTTGGAAATGTCAAACATCACTCAGATAGAAACTGTTTGAAATATTCATCGTTTTGACGTTCTGCGTTGACTTCTCGAATTGCATTGCTAATTTGATAAAATACACGTAAGTAAGACAATGTATTCTCACCAACTGCTTTATACAGTTTTTGAGGTGTTTCAGCATCAAACATTGTTTCAAACAATTCATCTAACAGCGTTTTGACTTTCATTGCTGTTTCAAAGTCGCTTTCTGATGAGTCGTCTGTAAGAGTTTTAGCTTTGTTTTGAATTTCAAGACCTTTCTCTTGAATGTATTTACTTTGTTCATCGCTTGGCAAGAACTCAAGACTGACATTTCCGATATTGAACACAATCGCATCTTGCTTCGCATCAAAATTATAAACTCGTGACATATTTCAAACCTTTCTATTCTGTAATAGCTTTCTCAATCGGCTTTTTAATCCATTTGAGTGTGCACTCGAATTCTTCGTAACCTGTCGCATCACCAGAACCAGCTTTAATGCCAGAAACATTAGCAATTTGAGTAAATGACTTCTTGCCGTTTGACTCAACTACACGATGCCATACACGGCGACCGTCTCCGATTTCGTAACGAATAGAAGCAATAAGCGCTTGTGCTTTATCTTCTGCATCGTACGAGCCAGAAACAGAGTAAGAACCTGAAACGGATGTAACGGTTTCTTCCGTCGTACCATCGCCATCGTAATAACCTGTGTCATCTGTTTCTTCGTCTGTATCATCATCGATAGTCTCGATGTATTTAGCTAATCGTAAGAACGCATCATCACCTGGTACAGTATTTGGTGTTTCTGGGTCAAACGGTGCAATAAAATGTTGTCGCTTCGCATTTTTTTGACGTGTCATAATATCCTCCTTAAATTTCCAATTTTGCTGTTAGTTGCAAGGTGTAGACAAAGAAACCTTGCTCATCTCTTCCGTTGATACCAGGTTTTTCAACCGACAAGGACAAGAAAGTGTATGAATTATCTGTGCTTGGCAAATCAATGTCAAACGCTGATAATTCGCCATTTAGAAACCAGATAATATCGCTTGCTTTCTTGTTGACTTTGCTTTTGACCGCAATTTCAAACGGTAGACTTACTTCTCTCGTACCGTCCATAAATTCCTTGTCAATCGTTCCGCCTGGAATAGCGTTGATAACTAAATCATCTTCATCTTCATTGAAATAATCTAGTCTTGCTTTCAACGGTAATCTGTCAAAACTATTAATATGTTTTAAAAGCACTTCTTGAAAGTTTTTGTTATCTTGCATTAGAGCCCCATTCCTTTAGCAGCTACACGTTTCCACTTATCTGAATTAGCCTTTTGAGCTGTGTCATACCATAATTTGCCAGTACCTGGCGTTGTATAATGGTTAAATGTAACAATTCCGTTAGTGCCATAATATTGTGCTCGCGCATATACTGTATTCCATGAGACATTGCTTCCATCAATAGCGATTTGACCGCTAGCACGTAAATCTCCGTCTTTTTTAGGAATATACTTGTCAGCATCTAAAAGCACTTGATTAGCTAATGCACGTTTCCCTTTTAGAATGTTATCGTTTGACACTTTCTTTTCAACACGGCTAATGTCAGTTTTAGTCCGAACGAAGAAACTCATTAGACCACTCCAATCTCATAGCTGAACAATTTTCCGTTCAGATAATTTGGTTGAATACTTTTAACAATGTAATCACGACTTCCGTCATTGATTGTTGCTTCAAGCCAACTATCATCCACATCTACTTTTGAAACAGCTAGATAAATGAAAACTGTACCTGTCTTATCTTTAGTTTTAGAGTTATTCGTACCCTTGACCGAAACATACCTGTCAAATCTGACTGATTTAACGGTGAACGGTGCTGAATATGCTAAATCTCCAAAATCATCTTTCTTTTGCACTTTTTGAACATTAATAGTGTCTTGCAATAAGCGTTTATCTATCATAATCAACCCCCACCACAAGGCTAAATCCTGCCTGTTTAAGCACGTTCTCGGCATCAAGCGATAAATTATATTGCTGACCGTCTGAACCGCCCACAGATGAGCCATAATTGATTGAGGTACGTCCAATAGACACGCTTTGCATTGTTTTTTTGTCGTCGGCTGTCATGATGCCTGAAACATCCAAGTAAGCAATCTGAAACGCCATTGCAAGCTTGACGGCTTGCTGACGATAATCAAAATCCTCTTCAAATTTGATATATCGTTGATAGATACCTTGTATATACAAGTTGATGGCGATTTCAGCACGTTTTGCTAACTTGTCAAAATTTTCAACATCATCAAAGCCAAGTTTAGTAAACTCTGTTTCAGTTAAATAAGTCATGATAACCTCCCTTAAAGGGCGCTGTCACCCTTATTCGTCTGTTTCAGTATCTGCTTTTGCTTTCTTGCGGGTGCGTTTTGGTTTTTCCGTAACTTCTTCATTAAGTGGTACTAAGACCGCTTGAACATCTGGAAAAGCACTAGCAAGGTCTGCGTTGACGCTGTCGGCGTATTCTTTTTCAAGTTCGATGACTTCACCAACAATCACATCTTTATTGAGCGATTTAAAGAATAAATTCTTAGTAGCTTTATATTTAGCCATTATTCACCCTCGTTTTTAGACTTTTTGCTACGTTTTGGTTTTTCTTCTTGTTCTTCAACCTTTTCTTGTTTAGGTTCTAGAACTTCAAAACCATCTGCAATAAGCTGTACTTCAAGTTCACTACCCTCTGGAACGGTGTAAACTTGATTTTCTTTAGCATACTTCTTCATCTGTTACCTCCTACGCCGATTTATGCGAAACATAAATACCATCTTCTTGAGATTTCAAAACAAACAAGTCGTGGTATAAGCGGTTTTGATACAAGTAGCCATCGCCCTCTGTATGTTGACCTGGTGCAAAGAGATAGATAGAGTTAAATTTAGCTTTGGCAATAACAGCTGTTTTAGCAACAATCAAGAAATTAATATCTTTTCCGCCATCAGCTTTAACAAAGCCTGTTGTGAAATCGAATTGAGTTTTGAAACGTGCATCGTCCCAAACTTCGATAAGTTGCACACCATCAAGAGAAGTAACACGAGTGTCAATACCTTGTGGCGATGTAGTTGCGATTGAGCGCGTAAAGTCTTTAGAACGTTCTAAAGCATCCATCACCTCGCTAGACACGTACATAACAAGATTAGATGCACCAAATTTACGCATTGGCAAAATAGCAGCTTTCAAAGTGCTATAGACATTTTCTGGTGTGATGCTATCTTCTTCTTTGAAATGGTTACCAGTGATTGCTGCTGTTGCAATTTTAGAAAAGCGATAAGCATCAACTTCTGGTGTTGCATGTTCTGAAATGAAAGTATTTGAGATGTTAGCTGCTGAAAGTTCTTGATTTGTTTCGTCAACATCTGCTGTATCAACAAAGAACTCTACATCACGGTCAAATCCAAGAGTATAAACATTCTTGTCGTTTGATACTGTTCCAGCATTGTAACCTTTAGAACGTGTATGGGCTTTGTAGCCTGTTACAGAAATGGTTGGAAGTTCGAAAGAACGTGCGCCAAGCCAATTTACTTTAGGGGTTTCAAGGATTGCTGTTAAAGAACCTTGCATAAGACGTTTTTCAAATTGCCCCTCATGTTTAGTAATGTAATTAATTGACATGATTTCCTCCTTTTTTATTCAGTCAATCCCAAAGCCTGTGCAAAGGCATCTGGTGTTGGGTCTTTTGCTGCGGGATTTCCAGTAGCAAAAATGCTTGGGTTAGGTGTGCCATCATCTGCTTTGAAAAGATAAGGGTCACTTTCCTTTAATCCTGTAATGATGTCATCTAGTTTTGGATTGCCATTTTCATCAAGTTCAACAGCATCAACATCAATAAACTTCATCAAAGTTGATGGATTGTGTGCGGTAGTATCTTTCAACGCAAGATTGATAGCATTGACCTTTTGAGTTTGTGCAAGTTCTGCTTCTGCATCAGCTTTGAATTTGTCGTATTCGGCTTGTAGCTTATCAAGCGCTTCTTTTTGTTCAGCACTTGTATTCGCATCAGCTCTCAACGTTTCAATCTGTGTTTCAGCATTTTGCAATTGGTTTTTAAGACTGTCTCGTTCTTGCGTGATAGTGTCTAAAGCTGATTTGGTTTCATTCAAATCTTTGCCGTGCAAAGTAAAAACCTCTTTAGCTTGTTCATCTGTCAACCCAAGATTGATAAGGTCGTCTTTTGTAAATGCCATTTTGTCCTCCTAGTCCTTTTTCTAGGTGGCTAACCCCCACCAAAAAGATAAAAACTTATTTACTTTTTCAGTTTACTTTGGATTGATAGGGATTTTTTCCTATTTAGAGCGCTTAAAAAGCACCTAGAATGCTCTAAGTGCTCGATTTTAATATAAACGTTCTCTTGTGTAATCACGATGTAAGAAATCATAGTCATCAACATATGCACGTATCTTACTTTGCAAGCTTCGTAACTTAGCACGTTCAGACGTCAACAGTTCGTCATCATTTAGCTGTCCTGCAACGTGTACACGTTCCTTTTGATTTCTAATGGCACGTTCAAGCGCACGTTGCTTCGCTTCAATACGTGCGTTCTCTTCTGCTTGTTCTGGCGTTAGGTCTTTGAGGTATTCTGGGTCATCTGGAAGTTCGTTAACACCGATAATAAATGGTGTTAGGTAGTGTCCGCAATGAACACCCAAACATCCGCCTGCTGTGCCATAGCCATAATCTTTTAAGGCGTACACTTTAACGCCTTTTTCAGTGTGCTCTTCACCCTCGATTGTGACTATCTTTCCTTGCAACGGTGCGCACGCTTCCCTTGCTGTGGCTTTCTTTGAGTAGTAGTAAGTGTCTACACCTATTTCTTTAGCGGATGATGTACGCATTTCATTGTAAACGCTAAACGTTGTTGACTTGATAATCGCTCTAGCGTACGCATCAGCTCGCCACTCTCTACCACCTTTATCAACAAAGCCTGTAAAGTTCTTCTTTTGCCATTTCATGATTGTGTCACGAATAGCTTTATCAGATGATTTCGTACCAGCTATCACTTCTGCCACGCTTTGCTCAATAATTGACTTGTATGTCTTTTGGATTGATTTTGGCAAGGTTGTATTGATGAGATTTAAATCACTAATAGCCTGCGAGGTGTACGCTTCTAAGCTGTTTATAACGCTGTTTTTAACTGGTTTACCAGCTTTAACGTTTAAATCCTCTGCTAGTTGCTCTTGCGTGTCTTGATAGACCTTTAAGCCCTCATTTTCAATGACATCACGCAACAAATCCTCTGCTATGCCTGTGCGTTCAACGATGATTTGTAAGTTTTCCTCATTCAGCATGTGCATATCATTTAATTTTTCCAATTGCCAAATATATGGATTTTCTTGCAAGTCAGCACTACCACGTTCAATCAAACGCTTAATCATATTGTCAAATAGTTCTTGTTGCATTTGAGCGTATATATCGCTCACACCTTGCATTTTAAGAGAGAATTGCTGGTCATTTAAAACAGGCTTCTTAGTCATCGTATTCCTCTATTTTATTTTTGCCATAAATTGCTAGCTCTGCATCATTTTCTGGTGGTAATTCGCCATTGATTTCAGCAAGATACTGTTTAGCTTCTTCTTCTGTTATGTTTAACGTTTTTTGAATACCTAAACGTTGTGGAGCAAAGCCAGCTGTTACCATTTGCATCCAATAAGTCAGTTCAGCATTGCGGTCTGTGAATACACCGTCATCAAGATTGACTGAAATGTCTTTCAACTCTGGAATATCGCCATGATACAATCCAACAGCTTTCCCAAGCTCGCAAATAGACACACACAACTCTTTGATTGATTGTTCAACAAGAGTAGCAATGCTGTTGCGCATTTGGTATGTGTCGCTATTCTCGCTAACTACCTCTGTGGCAGTTTTCATGCTTTTACCATCAAACGAAAACAGACCAGCAGACACACCGATCTGCATCTCAAACAGTTTTAGCCCCTCTGAAATCGCTGTGATGTAGTCGTTTGAGCGGATTGGCGTTGTTAAGTCTTTGATAGCTGTAGCATCCATGTTGCCACCACCCAACTGTGTGTATACGTTCTGCTTTACGTCAAAACGGCGCTTAAACGTGATTGTGCCGTCTTGGTTTTGAACAGCCATTTTAGTCATCTGTTCTGGAATGATAACACGGCGTTGACCCATTTTGACTTCCCACATAAACTCGTCATATGTACGATTGATAAAGTCAATCGTGGTTTTGGCATTGTCAAAGATAGATAATCCAAGTGGACTGTTGATGTCCTTATTGTTCATTCCTGGAGTTTTTAAGTATGTAAATAATGGACGTGATAAATCTTTGAAGAGCGTAACTGGTTCTAAGTCTGGATACAGTTCAGACAAGTTCACACGTTGACCTAACGCATCGCTGATGTCTGACTTGTAAAGCTCGTTAGTGATGCGATAATAGCTTTTGTCTTTCGCGCTTCCTTGCTCGCTTCCATCCGCTGTCACCCACTCGTGAAACTCTACAAGCGTATAATACACGTTCTTTCTACCCTCTGACTTGATAGTCTTTGTCAAGATAGCAGCACTTGACACGTCTTGTGTGTTTGACTGTAACGGCAAGAATACAGGCGCTTGAACGAATGCAACACGTATGTTATCACCGTCAACATAAGGGCGCATAGCAAGCCCACCAAGCGCTAAAGCACTTTCTAAATAGCGCTCAAAATTCTTGTTAAAACGGTCATTATCAAGCGTATCTGCCAAGAAATCATTAACTTTCTGGTCTTCTGCTGTGATTTCCGCTTGCTCGTTGTAAACCAAGCTAGCAATCTTCTTCGATGCTGTTCGTGCAATCGGCAAATGATTAAACTTGCGACGTTTCACATCACCCTCACTATTGATATATTCGACGTCATCAAATTTCGATTGATAGTAAGTTAAATTATGTTGAATACGACTGTACTCTTCCTGACTAACTGCAATTTTTGGATGGTCTAGAATACTGTTTAAATTTGAAGTCTGCATGTTATACCTCCCACGGTTAAAGAAATCTTTTACTTTCTGGATTAGACCCATAATGTCCTCCTAACTATTTCCGACACGTAAGCCTAAGATTTTAGAGTTATCCAAGGCAAAGTATTGCGATACGTCGCATGTGTGGTCGTCCTCTTTGATGACGTTTGGATTATCTGACTGAATTGTCTTCTCATCCCACCTATACATGCGATGCTCTTCGATGAATATTTTGTTAGCTTCCGTGTCTAAATAATAAAATCGTCCTTGCGCAAGCAATGACTGAAAGCTATCAATCATTGTCACTTTTTTAAGTTTAGCGACTGGATGCCAGCGAATAGCAAAGTCTAGATACATTTGGTTTCGCAAAGCACCCTCTGCGCTATCAATTGTGTATTGCAATACTTGCACTCTGTACTTATCCACAACCGAACGAATAAAGCTGTGGATATCTTGCGATAGCTGACTAGGTGCTTTCTTAACAACTTTGCCTGCTGGTGAATAGTAGTAAGTATCAAGCAAAATGACTTTACCTTTTGCTGTAATCCCAAACGCACCGCACGCTGTCGCTGATTGTTGGTGACCGCCATCAAGCGCAAAGGAAATACCTATCAACCTATCATCGCTTGGCAAGCTATCCAACGGATGGAACGTACTCATGTTATACACGTTGTTCCCAAGACCGACTGGCTCACCTAAGTAGATATATCTGTAATAATCAAAGTCGTTAGCTTTAATACGCTCAATGTCTTTCATCATCTGTTCTGTAACAAAACCTAATTCATCGTCAAGATAGCTAGATGAATGACACAAATATTCATCGCGTACTTTCATTTCCTCGAACCACTTATTAATCCAACTGTATGGATTACGTGGCGGATTATAAGACCAGAAGAACTGCACGCATTTAGCTTTTGGATGTTTCTGACGCATAAAAGTAACGTTTGACTGGTCGAAATCTTCTTCGCTATCAAATTCAGCAGCTTCTTCGTACCAAACAGCGATAATGTTGCCAATGTCGTTAGATTTCAACTTCTGGAAGTCATCTTGACCGTAGAAATAGAATGTTGAACCTGTTTTCTTATGAATGATTTTAAACGGGCTAACAGTCGTCTTAAAACCGCCAAATACTCCGTACAACTGCAACGCCCATTGTATTTTGTTAAACACGCTGTCACGTATCGTGTTAGCTATCTTACGAATAACAACCACGTTAGCTGTGTCACCTCGCTTAATGTATTTAATCATCATGTAGACAAGTTTTAATGCAATTACTGACGATTTGAACGAGTTACGCCCACCTTTCAAGATGTTGTAAGGTTCAATGGAAATCCAAACAGGCTTAAAATGCGGATTGACGTTTTTTTGAACATTAAAGACCATCGTCAACCTCCTCCGCCCATTCATCAACAATGATAATTTGCTCATCTTGTGCTTCGTTAGCATTGACTTGCTCACGCAACTTAGCCAATTCAAGTTCTAATTTCTCTGCTTGTTTAGCTGTCGGATAACGTTTCAAGATTTCTGTGATAGCTTTGATAACCGTGGCGTTGTCAGCTTTTTTGGTGTGTCTCTCTACTTTACCTGTCGTTGGATTAAGTATCAATACCTCCTCATCACGATTACCTCTAGCGATTTCAGAAAGGATTGCCAAAGCTTCTTTTGCATCCATGATACTTTCATCTCTGATTCTTTGAATTTGTTCATTGATGTAGTTTTTTATGCTCACATTTGCAACTAATTTGTGAGCGTTACCTCTAGCATATTTTTCGCTATACCCAGCCCTGATTGCCGCTTGTTCAGCATTACCTATCCTTATGTACTCGTCTGCAAATCGTCTCTGACGTTCATTCATTAGCTCTCCTTTCCAACAAAAAAATCACGAGTTTTAACTCATGATTTCATTGTAATATTGATTAAAAAGGCTTTTTTACTAACTATTTCGTCAAAGGCAAATATTTGTACGTCTGATAAAAATAGTTATCAAACCATCTATTAAGGTGAATGTAGGCTGGTGTAGGGCTTAGGAATAATATTGTTTGGCAAGCACCTATGACATTTATATTCTCATACACATACACCTCTTTGATTGTCTGCAAGAGCTTGTCATCTGTATTGCTGATAACTTCGCTTGTCACAATTTTTAGGTTCACATAAAACGCTGCTTCATCTGTTTTGTTGTTCAAAAAACTATCGTGTATTTTCTGCTCTAAAATAGTTTTTTTAGGGTTGTGTTTGTCTCTCAAGAAAAACCATTTTAGCCATGAGATTTCTCTGCTATGCGTTACAGAAAGCTTTTCAGTCTTCTTTTTCGTCATAAATCGTCATCCAATCTTCCTTTTTAGTGATCTTGCCACACTTAGAACATTTAACGCCGTCATAATAAATACCAGGCACTCCATGCCAAAGTATTTTTCCCTCAACATAATGATGTTTACAAAAGAACCTACGTATGCTTGTTTTTAACCAGCTAAAATCTCTCTTGGTGTTATATTTCAGTTTATCCCACAAGTCAAACATCGCTTACCTCCTCAACTGTCAACACAAATCTGTAATAGCCTTTTTTACCGCTTAAACCACCCAATTGAAACTTCGTTGATTTAATCACGTCATCGTTGTCATCAGTCCAAATTTTAGCTTCGGTCATACCATCGACTAACGCTTTAACTGTTGGATACAGATTTGGCGTGTCTAATCTTCGATTTGTTGGCTTGTACACCGTCACAATCAAATTGCATGGTCTCTCTGGGCTAAAAGGTTTCATCTGCTTATCTTTCTTCGCTGTAACTTCATACATCGCTAACGCTTTAATACGTCTTGTCATGACCGCTTGCGCTTGACGATGAAATCTATCGTTGCTGTTGATAACCATGTTTTGCTTTTTTAACTTGGTGTTTCTAGGCAACATGAACTCAAATTCCATATTACACCTCGTTTATCTCACCGATAACATCAATTTTGACTTGAGTTACACCTTTAAAATAATCAGCGTTATCTTCTTGATTTACAAAAATAGCCAAATTCTCCAATAGTTGCTTTAAGTCAGTTGCCATAAAATTAAAACTTTTAATAGAATGCTTACTAGCTGTTTTTACTTGAAATATTTTTCTTTTGGGATATTCAACAACTTCATTCATTCTGTTTTCTCTTTCCTCATCTTCCAACTCAACTAACGCATTGCCACAAGTGTCACAAACCATAACACCAGGATTTTCTTCCCACAGCTCTAAATCCGCCACATTTCTCCACTCATAACAATCTGTACAGAACGCTCTTTTAATTTTCATCTTTTCACCTCTCTATACGTTTTTTCAAAAATTTCTTTCTTGCAAACGTAACATTCGCCTGTTTTATTTTTTATCAAATAGTCGCCGTCCGAAAAATGCATTTTACCTTCGAAAGTGTCAATTGAATGCATTAAAAACCCATAACCAAATGTAATAGATTGACATGTGAACTTTCTTACTTCAACGTGATTATCCTCGGTTACTTGGATAGCTTCCACAGGTGTAGTTTTAATGTACTTTTTAATCATTCTTTCCACTCCACTTCTTTACGTGTCATCAACTTGCATTGGATTCTTGCTGGTATTCCATTATACTCAAAGTCAAGATTCACTATATCGGTTTCTTTTTCTGCCATAATTTCAAAAATGTCTAAAACTGTTATTTTGCTAGCTTCCATTATTCTTCCTCCAAAAGTTCTGGATTTTCATAAATATTGCCTACAATTTCTACATATTCATTAAAAACTTCTTTAGCTGTCTCTAGCTCGTCAAGTTGGTTGATAATGTCTAAAACATCATCACGTTTAACCCAAATAATTTCAGACATAAATGTTTCACGAGCATTTAAATTTTTGATTTTTTCAATCACTTCTTTTTTATTCATCATCTTTTATTCCTTCTCTTAGATTAGTGTCGAACTCTTGTCTATTCTCGATATAACACGATTGCTTTAACATCGCCTGGTGTATGAGCATAATTAGCTTGATTAAACGATACCTGAATAATTTCATACTTTTCCGCAAACTTATTAATTTCATTTTCTAGCCGATAACCATATTCGGCAGAAAAAAATTTTACTTTATTCATCATCTTCACCTTTTATTTCTTTCTGATTAAAATAAGCTTTAATTGTATCAACAAGATAGTAAAGCAGACCACACGTCACAAATCTTACTCGTTTCTTCTTGTCGTAAATCACAAACATTGGAAATGTCAGCCAAGCTAAAATCACTAAATAAATACTAATCATTTTCATTTTCCTCTCAATTAATAATAAGTTCGTATAGTAGACTTGTAATCACAAAAAATGCAATAGTCTTGTTCAATCCATCCATGCTTTTCATCTTTAAAACTATCATCCTTAAAATCAACTGGTTTTAACTTATGGATTCCTAACAAACACCTTAATTTCATTCTTCCACCTCTTCCACCTCTTTCGCAAACTGCCACGCCCAATCAAAATCTTTCTTGATTTCTGCTTCGGTTAATTGATATTGCTCTTTATATTTCCAATTGTCAGTATAATTAGCAAACATAGCAACCTTACCGCCGTTGTATACCCCAAGCACTAAGCTTACATCTGCTCTATTAGGATTTGGAAACTCAACTGTATATAGCTTCTCTTTCTCAACTTCATAGCCGTAAAGCCAAGCTTTAGCGAATGTTTCTTGATTTTTTGGAGATTTAAACCAATTGATTGTTTTTTCAGATTGATTGTTGTTCTTCAAAACGATAGGGTTCATAGCGGTAGCTAGACTTAAAGCCAAATTCTCTTTGCAAACCACTATCCAATCCGCCACAAATTGCGGAACTACTGGCTTTTCTGGCTCGTCAAGCTTTCTAACAATGGCTAATGCGTCATCTAAAGCACGATTACGAGTCAAATCTTCCCAAGCATTTAAATTACTTTTTTCTTTTTCTATTTTTTCAATCACTTCTTGTTTATTTATCATCTTTTACTCCTTCTCTTAAAAAAGTTTCATACATAGCCATCTCTTTAAGTTTATCACCGACAGCTTGTATTTCTACCAGCTCTCTATCAGTGTAGTTTTCCAAATTTTTAGTAACTTCAATAAGACTTTTTCTTAGTTCTTCAATAGTCATAATTCCCTCCCCAACTATCGGTGTAATAGATGATTGTTTGATTTTCTTCAAGCAACTCAATTTGTTCTTTAGCATCTTGCAAATCACTTTTTAGTTGACTAATAGTTGCTTCGCTTTTTTGATGCTCGTAATACGCTCCATTCAAATAACCTAAGCCTATCAGAGTACCAAGCACAAACGCTATTACGAATACTACACTTATTCCTTTAAACGCTCCTCTAATATCATCAAACATCTTTAACCTCCTAAAAAATCAAATATATTTAATTGCTCCACTTTTTCAAAACAGACTGGTCTGAAAAGTAGATAACATCTGTTCTTGTGCCTTTTTATAGAAATCCTTTTTGATTTCAAAACCGTAAGCATTCCGATTTAATTCAATAGCAGCCCTTAACGTTGACCCGCTTCCTGCGCAAGGGTCAATAACGACATCGCCCTCATCCGTGAAAATCTCAATCAGTCGTTTCAAAACTGGAATAGGCTTTTG
>Ga0129306_1001902_pt1 | contig 20874 bp, 21 predicted proteins | sample P827metagenome_FD_94438 | JGI IMG/M metagenome (GOLD analysis project Ga0129306, IMG submission 94438) | Capybara group fecal microbial communities from Wisconsin, USA - P827 metagenome | ecosystem: Host-associated > Mammals > Digestive system > Large intestine > Fecal | place: USA: Wisconsin... | reverse complement strand
CAGGAGGATATAGAGATATTGTTCATCCAATCACTCCAGAAGGAAGAGAAATGCTAGAAAAAGCAATTCTTGGAGAATACGAAAACGCTGAAGTTGCTGAAGATTCAAAAGAAGAAGAATAATTCTTCTTTTTTTATTCTAAAAAAAATATTTCTTCATATTATTAATTGGAGGATAATATGGATAAATTAAAAGAAATAAGTACAAGCTTAAATCATTCTTTCTCTGTATCAGAAAGGAAAAATATAGCTTTAACAGGTGTAGTTAAAATAGATAGTTTTGATAAAGAAGAATTTTTAATAGAAACAGTATTAGGAACAATGAATATTAAAGGAGAAAACTTAGAAGTAGTAAGATTAGATACATATCAAGGTAATCTAACTATAAAAGGAAGAATTAATTCAATAACATATATAGATGAGGAAAAGAAAGAACCATCATTAATTTCCAGATTATTCAAATGATATTAACTCTTCAAATAAAATCTCTAGCTTTTACTTTCATATATGGTATGTTTTTTGCTTTTACATATAATAAAAATAAAAAAATATTATTAAACAATAATTTAGTTTTTAAAATAATAATCAATTTGTTATTTATGAGTAATCACGCTTTAATATATTTTATAGGAATTAGAACCATAAATAATTGTATTCTTCATATATATTTACCTATATTCTTTATTTTAGGTATATTATTTTATAACTTTTACTTTACATCAAGTAATAAAGATTTATTGACTGAATAAAAAAATAGATGATATACTTTAAATAGAATGGAAGGTGTCTATATGAAAAGGCAAAAAGTAAAAAGAAAATTTTTAGTTATTGCAGTAATTTATATAGTACTAGGTATATTACTATTTGATACAGTAGCAAAGACTGGTTATCAAATATATACTAAAACAAAAGAAAAGAAAGAATTTGAAAGACAATTAGCTGAATTAAAAGATGAAGAAGAACAATTAAAAGGACAAGTAACAAAGTTACAAGATCCAGATTATATTGCAAGATATGCTAGAGAAAAGTATTTATATTCAAAAGATGGAGAAATCATAATAAGAATACCTGAATAGTATTCTTTTTCTTTTTTTAAAAATGTGTTATTATATTGGCGGTGACGAAAAATGGATATTAATAATATTAATATATTATCACTTGCATATTTAGGTGATTCTGTATATGAATTAAAGATAAGAACATATTTAGTTAATACAGGAATCTATAAAGTAAATAAATTACAATCTAAAGCATTAGATTATGTAACTGCTAAAAAACAATGTGAATTTATAAATAAAATGATAGATAATAATATTCTTAGCGAAGATGAAATAACAATTGTTAAAAGAGGAAGAAATGCTAAAGTATATTCACATCCTAAAAGTACAGATATACTTACTTATAAATGGGCAACATCTTTAGAATGTTTATTTGGATATTTATATCTATTAAAAAAAGAAGAAAGAATAGAAGAACTAATTAAATATATATTGGAGGAATAATATGATAGTATTTGGAAAAAATGTTGCTAAAGAAGTAATTGATAGCAACAAAGAGATAAAACAAGCTTATTTATCAAATAATTTTGATGATAGGGGAATTCTTGATTATTTAGAGAATAATAATATTAGAATAAAAAGAATGGACAAGAGAATACTAGATCAAAAATTTAAAGGTAATAATCAAGGAATAGCTCTAGAAATAGAAGATTTTAAATATGGAAAAATAGAAGAAGCTAAAGATGCTAATTTTTTAGTCATGTTAGATCATTTAGAAGATCCTCATAATTTTGGAGCTATCATAAGAACAGCAGAAGCTGCTGGTGTAGATGCTATTATTATTCCTAAAAAAAGAAGTGTTGAGATAACATCAACTGTTATGAAAGTATCTGCTGGAGCTCTAAATAATATTAATATTATTGAAGTAAGTAGTCTTCCTCAAACAATAGAAAAATTAAAAAAATATGGTTTCTGGTTCTATGGAACAGATATGGATGGAGAAAATTATACTTCAGTTAAATATGATAAAAAAACATGTTTAGTTATAGGAGCAGAAGGTAATGGAATATCAAAATTAGTTTCTGAAAAATGTGATTTCATTATAAGTATTCCAATGACAGGAAAAATTAATAGTTTAAACGCTTCAGTAGCCGCAGGTATTACCATTTATGAAGTTGTAAGACAAAAAAATGGAGAGTGATAACATGTATAATGACCAAAATGATTATGAATTATTATATTTGGTTTCTGAAAATAATGAAGATGCTAAAGAATTATTCTATAAAAAATATAAACCTATTATAGAAATGAAGGCTAGTAAATATAAAAAATATGCTGAATCTAAAGGTTATGATTTTAATGATTTAGTACAAGAAGGTATGATTGGTTTATCACAAGCCATAAATGATTTTAGTGAACAAAAAGATGTACAATTTAATACATTTGCTAATTTATGTATAGATAGACAACTATATACCTTTATAAGAAATATAGACAGAGATAAACATAAGATATTAAATGATTCAGTATCACTTGATTCTACAATTAATAGTATAGGTAAGCCATTAACTGAAATATTAGATGATAAGAATGTAGATCCAGAATCTAGTTTTATAGAAATGGAAGAAAAACAAGAACTATTTAAGAAAATTACTAATTTACTATCTAAACAAGAAACAGATGTATTTTATTTAAGGATTCAAGGTTTTACATATAAAGAAATCGCAGCTTTACTAAACATTACTCCAAAAGCTGTGGATGGATGTATTTCTAAAATTAAGTCTAAAATCAGTAATAAACTTGATGAAGATGGTATAAAATAAAGGAAAAACACTTAAAAAGCATTGACTTAGTATATAAAATATGATATATTTTAGTCATGAACACATGAAAGTGTTTTTTATTTTGGAAAAAAGGTGAAATAATGGAAAAAATTAAAGATTTCTTTTCTGATATGAAATCAGAAGTAAAAAGAATAAGATGGTGTAAAGGTAAAGAATTATGGAAAAATGTTCTAGTAACATTATTTACTATAATATTCTTCGCACTATTCTTTATGCTAATTCAATACTTAATTGTATTAATTAAAATGATTGATTTTAAATCAATAGTAGAAACAGTAAAAGGATGGTTCTAATATGGAAGAAAAACAATGGTATGTAGTTAATACTTATTCAGGACATGAAAATAAAGTTAAAGAAAAATTAGAAATGCGTATTCAATCTATGAATATGCAAGACTATATCTTTAGAGTTATAGTTCCTGAAAAAACTGAAATAGAAATAAAAGATGGCGTAAAGAAAGAAAAAGTTAAAAAATTATTTCCAGGTTATGTACTTGTTGAAATGATTATGACTGATGAAGCTTGGTATATAGTAAGAAATACTCCAGGAGTAACTGGATTCTTAGGATCAAGCGGTAAGGGTGCAAAACCATTCCCATTATTCAAACATGAAATAGATAATATATTAAAGACTATTGGTATGACTGATAAACCAGTAGTAGTTGACTTAAAACCAGGAGATAAGATTAAGTTAACAGATGGACCATTCAAGATGATGACTGGTAAAGTTGTAGAAATTGATAAAGAAAACAATATGGCTAAATTATCAATTGATTTATTTGGACAAGAAACAACAGTTGAAGCTGAATTAACACAAATTGAACTTGACAAATAGTATTAAAAATAGTGTTGCAAAAACATTATAAAAATGTTATATTATATTGGCAACTATGTATTTTATATATAGATGAAGTGGGAGGCATAACAGTCATTTGTACCACTCGCGAAAAAAATTTTATAGGAGGTGTTTTTCGTGGCAAAGGAATTAATTCAAAAGGTAAAACTTCAAATACCAGCAGGTAAAGCAACAGCTGCTCCACCAGTAGGTACTGCATTAGGACCATGTGGAATAGCATTACCAGATTTTTGTAACAGATTTAATGATGCTACAAAAGATAAAATGGGTGATATAGTACCTGTTGAAGTATATGTTTATGATGACAGAACATTTGATTTCAAAGTTAAAACTTCACCAGCTGCATTCTTAATTAAGAAAGCTGCAGGAGTTAAAAAAGCATCAGCTACTGGATCTAAAGCTATAGCTGGATCAATTACTAGAGATCAATTACGTCAAATAGCTGAAACTAAGATGCCTGATTTAAACGCATATACAGTTGAAGAAGCTATGAAGATAATAGAAGGTACCGCTAAGAATATGGGTATCGAAATAAAAGACTAATAATATAATATATAGAAAATGTGGGAGAATTTATTCGTTAGTACCACTAAGGAGGATTTTAAATGAGTAAGAAAGGTAAAAAATATATTAGTGCTTCTGAATTAGTAGATAGAACTAAAGCTTATACTAAAGAAGAAGCTATGGAATTAGTTAAAAAAACTAGTACTTCAAAATTTGATGGTTCAGTTGAAATAGCTATTAGATTAAATGTAGATACTAAAAAAACTGATCAACAAGTAAGAGGTGCATTAGTATTACCTAATGGAACTGGAAAAACTAAAAGAGTATTAGTATTAACTAAGAATGCTGAACAAGCAAAAGTTGCTAAAGAAGCAGGTGCTGATTTTGTTGGTGAACAAGATTTAGTAGATAAGATTCAAAAAGATAATTGGTTAGACTTTGATATAATCATTGCTACACCAGAAATGATGCCTTTACTTGGTAAGCTTGGTAAGGTATTAGGTCCAAGAGGATTAATGCCAAACCCTAAAACTGGTACAGTTACTACTGATACAGTTAAAGCTATCGAAGATGTAAAAAAAGGTAGAATAGAATATAAAACTGATAGTTATGGTAATGTACATGCTATCATTGGTAAAGTTTCTTTTGATACTGATAAACTAGTTGAAAACTTTAATGCTATCATGGATGTAATCAGAAAATCAAAACCAACTACTGCTAAAGGTCAATTTATTAAAAATGTTTCAGTATCATCTACAATGGGTCCTGGAATTAAAATTGATTTAAGCACATTGACAAACTAATATTAATTAGTTATAATATTTACGTTATTAAAAAAGTTTTGAACCGAAGACAGTAAGTGTTCTATAGAACTTAATTTCTTACCGAGGGCAAATTGATACTTAAGATTTTAAGTCTTTGCCTTTTCGTGCAGAGACTTTTTTGATATATAAAGCAAGGAGGAAAGCAAGTGGCAAACGCAAAAATACTTGAAGCAAAACAAACAGTAATTGATGAAATTACTGAAGTTGCTAAGAATAGTGCTTCATTTATCTTGTTTGATTATCGTGGTCTTACTGCTGAAGAAACTGCTGAACTTAGAAAAGCTCTTAGAGATAATGGTGCTAAGTATAAAGTTTGGAAGAATACTTTAACAAAAAGAGCATTAGATAGTCTAAACTATAATCTTGACGATTGCTTAGAAGGTCCTAGTGCTATGGCATATTCAGATGACTCAGTTGCTCCAATCAAGACATTAAGTGATTTCGCTAAGGAACACAGTGCTCTTGAAATAAAAGGAGGAATTGTTGATGGTGCTGTTACTGATCTTGATACAATCAAGAAGTTAGCTGCTCTACCATCAAGAGAAGGATTACTTACTATGCTTGCTACTGGACTAATTGGTACAGTCAAAGATTTATCAATCGCTTTAAATTTACTTAGCGAACAAAAAGAAGAAAGTAAATAATTAAATAGGAGGAAATTTATTATGGCAAAGTTAAATGCAAAAGATTTTATCGCTTCATTAAACGAAATGAGTTTATTAGAAATTAAAGAATTAGTTGACGCTATGAAAGAAGAATATGGAATTGACCCAACTGCAGTTGCAGTTGCTGCTGCTCCAGCTGCTGGTGCTGCTGAAGAATCTTCAACAGTTACAGTTAATTTAACTTCAGCTGGTGGACAAAAGATTCCAGTAATTAAATTAATCAGAGATATCACTGGTTTAGGATTAAAAGAAGCTAAAGATATAGCTGATAACGGCGGAGCTATTAAAGAAAATATTTCTAAAGACGAAGCAGAAGAAATCAAGAAACAATTAGAAGAACTTGGAGCTACTGTAGAATTAGCTTAATAAAAAATGAGATTATATAATCTCTTTTTTTATTGCATTTTTTTAAAAAGTATATATAATATCTTCAAGGGGGAAACTATGGAAGAAAGTTTTAACGGAGAAAATATCTTTGGAGATGGTATGGCTTCTAGCGAAAAAACAATATCAGAGCTTGGTGAAATAAAAACAAGAGAAGAAGAATTAACCGATCCAGTAAATGATGGAAGTATGGATCCAGATTTCGCATCATTTATAAGATATTTCAATGAAAGAATGAAAAAAATTCAAGCTTATTCAGCAGTATTCTTTAAATCTAAAGGATTTGATGCGATGATTGCTAAAATTGATAAATTGTTAGACAATCCAGATTTAGATGAATCAGATGCTAGAATTTTAGATGATATGTTTGAAGAAATTAAATTCTATAAAGAAAAGTTAGCTAAAGAAAGAAAATAAAAGAGGATAATAATATCTTCTTTTATTTTTAATGTTATAATGATAGTGGTGGTTTTATGAATCAATATTTTAATAATAATGAAAATTTAGTAAGTGAAATAAAAGAAAATTATGTAACTATTAAAGATACTAATATGTATATTTATACTGATAATGGTGTTTTTAATAAAAAAGGATTAGATTTTGGTACAAGAGTATTACTTGAAAATTTAGATATGGGTAATAAAAATAGTTTTTTAGATGTAGGATGTGGATGTGGACCTATAGGAATGTATATTCTTATGAATAAGATGGATGCTAAAGTTGATATGGTAGATGTTAACAATAGAGCTATTAATTTAACCAAAATTGGTCTTAAGAAAAACAAGATTAAAGGAAATGTGTTTAATAGTGATGCTTATTCTAATGTAAGCGATAAATACGACATGATAATAACTAATCCACCAATACATGCTGGTAAAAGTAAAGTATACGAAATTATACGTGGTGCTAAAGAACATTTGACAGGTAATGGTGAATTATGGATAGTAATTAGAAAAGATCAAGGTTCTAAATCATTAATAAAAGATCATGAAGATATATATAATTTTGAAATAATGGCTAAAATAAAGGGATTTTGGATAGTTAAAGCAGTTTTAAAATGAAATTTTACGTAAATTTCATTTTTTTTACACTTTTACTCAAATTATAGTTGACTTTATACTCGTTTTTTGATAATATTTTAAATTGGTACTATGTCCTCTTTGACGGCTTTTTGGGGACATGTTCTTTGAATATTATTGTTAGGGGTGAAGATGCGTGGCATATAAAATTAAAAAAGTATGTAAAGATCGTGAAAGAAGAGATTTCTCAAGAATACCAAACTCTTTAGAGTTAAAGGATTTGTTAGAAATTCAAAAGAAATCTTATAATTGGTTCATAGAGGAAGGCATCAAAGAAGTTCTAGATGAAATATTCCCAGTAGATAATTTTGCTGGTACATTATCTCTAGAAATTACTGATTATTCTATTGATGAACCTAGATTCACTATTAAGGAATGTAAAGAAAGAAAGACATCTTATGTTGCTCCACTAAAGGTTCAAGCACGTCTTTTTAATAATGAAACAGGCGAAGTTAAGGAACAAGAATTATTCTTTGGTGATATGCCAATAATGACTGAAAGTGGTACTTTCGTTATTAATGGAGCTGAAAGAGTTATTGTTTCACAATTAGTTAGATCTCCATCAGTTTATTATGGTGTTGAGATGGATAAAAACGGAAGAAATATATTTACTTCCCAAATTATTCCAAACAGAGGAACTTGGCTAGAATTCAAATTAAATAGTAAAGATGGTGTAGATGTTAAGATTGATAGAAACAGAAAAGTAACTGTTACTACATTCTTAAGAGCATTTGGACTTTCTAGTAACGCTGATATAACTGATCTTTATGGTGAAGATGAGTATCTTTTGAATACAATGGAAAAAGATTCTACATCTACAACTGATGAAGCTTTAATAGAAATATATGAAAAGTTAAAACCAGGTGAACCAGCAACACTAGATAGTGCTAAGAACCATTTAATAACAAGATTCTTTGATCCATTTAGATATGATTTATCTAAAGTTGGTCGTTATAAATTTAATAAAAAATTAAATGTATTAGATAGAATCTTTGGACAAACATTAGCAGAAGATATAAGAGATAAATCTGGTAAGAAAGTATTGTTCAAAAAAGGAACTGAAATTACTAGAGAAGTATATAATGAATTAAAACCATTATTACTAGATGGATTAAATGTAGTAGAAGTTAATATAAATGAAGAGTTAGATACTTATAATAAAGTACAAATTATTAAAGTATATGCTCCTAATGATAAAGAAAAAATTGTTAATATAATTGGTAATGATCCAACTATTTTAGAAAAGAGATTAACTATTTCTGATATTTATGCATCAGTATCTTATTATTTAAACTTATTACAAGGTATTGGTCATATTGATGAAATCGATCATTTATCTAATCGTAGAGTTAAACAAGTTGGTGAATTAATTCAAAATCAATTCAGAATTGGTGTTACAAGAATGGAAAGAGTTATTCGTGAAAGAATGACTACTATTGAAGAAGCAGATGCTACTCCAAAAGCATTAATTAATATTAGACCAATTACTGCTGTTATTAAAGAATTCTTTGGTAGTTCACAATTATCTCAATTCATGGATCAAATTAATCCTATTTCAGAATTGACTAATAAAAGAAGATTATCTAGTTTAGGACCAGGTGGATTAAGTAGAGAAAGAGCTGCCATGGAAGTACGTGACGTTAATGATTCACACTATGGTAGAATTTGTCCTATTGAATCTCCAGAAGGACCTAATATCGGACTTATTACATCATTAGCTAACTATGCTAAAGTTAATGAATATGGTTTCATTATGTCACCATATAGAAGAGTTAAAGATGGTGTATTACAAGAAGAAGTTGATTATTTAACTGCTGATGAAGAATTAGATTATGTTATTTCTCAAGCTACAGTTAAAATGGATGGAAATAAAATTATAGATGATGAAGTTGCTGCAAGATTTAAAGGTGAAAACGTTATAGCAAAAACTAGTGAAGTTAACTATATCGATGTTTCAGCACAACAAATTATATCAGTTACAGCTTCATGTATTCCATTCTTAGACCACGACGATGCACACCGTGCCTTAATGGGTGCTAACATGCAACGTCAAGCATTACCACTATTAAAAGCAGAAGCTCCATTTGTAGGAACTGGTGTTGAATACATGATTGCAAGAGACTCAGGTGCTACCGTAGTAGCTAAAGCTGATGGTGTAGTAGAATATGCTGATGGTAAAAAAATAATAGTAAAAACTACTGGTGGAAAAGATGTATATACTTTAATGAACTATGAAGGTTCAAATAACTATACATGTTATCACCAAAAACCAATTGTTAAAGCAGGAGATAAGGTTAAAAAAGATATGATTATCGCTGATGGACCTTCTACTGATAAAGGTGAACTTGCTTTAGGTAAAAACATGACAGTAGCATTCACAACATTTGAAGGATATAACTATGAAGATGCTATTGTATTAAATGAAAAATTAGTTAAAGATGATGCATTTACATCTATATATATTGAAAGTTTCTCTATTCAATGTAGAGATACTAAATTAGGACCAGAAGAAATTACACGTGATATTCCTAATGTATCTGAAGATGCTGTTAAGAACTTAGACGCTAACGGTATAATCAGAATAGGAACAGAAGTTAGAGAAAATGATATCTTAGTTGGTAAAGTTACTCCAAAGGGTGTTGTTGAACTTACTTCAGAAGAAAAATTATTACATGCAATCTTTGGTGAAAAAACAAGAGAAGTTCGTGACACTAGTCTACGTGTTCCACACGGTGTTGATGGTATAGTTCACGATATTAAAATATATACTAAGAAGGATAATGAAGAACTTCCTTCTGGTGTTAGTAAAGAAATAAGAGTTTATATAATTCAAAAGAGAAAGATACAAGTTGGAGATAAGATGGCAGGACGTCATGGTAATAAAGGATGTATTTCATTAGTATTACCAGAACAAGATATGCCTTATTTACCAGATGGTAGACCAGTTGATATCTTATTAAATCCACAAGGTGTTCCTTCTCGTATGAACTTAGGACAAGTTCTAGAATTACACTTAGGTATGGCTGCAAAGAACCTTGGAGTTCATTATTCTACACCAGTATTTGATGGTGCTACTATAGATGATATAGTTGAAGAAATGAAAGAAGCTAAGATTGATCCAGATGGTAAGACAGTTTTATATGATGGTAGAACTGGTGAACCATTTGATAGTAGAGTAGCAGTTGGTGTTATGTATATGATTAAACTTGACCACATGGTTGATGATAAATTACATGCACGTTCTACTGGACCATACTCATTAGTTACTCAACAACCTCTTGGAGGTAAAGCACAATTTGGTGGACAAAGATTTGGTGAAATGGAAGTTTGGGCATTATATGCTTATGGTGCTGCAAATGTACTTCAAGAAATCTTAACTGTTAAATCAGATGATGTTGTTGGAAGAGTAAAAGTATATGAAGATATAGTTAAAGGTAATAGAATTCATCAAGCTGGTATTCCAGAAAGCTTTAGAGTATTAATTAAAGAATTCCAAGCTTTAGGATTAGATATAGCTATGATTGATGAAACTGGAAAACAAGTTGGAATTACAGAACTTGAAAAAGAAGAAACTAAAGAAGATTCAATATCTTTTGATGATATAGAAGTTGGTTCTAAAAAGAATGATATTAATTCTAAAATAAGTGCAGTTCAAGTAGAAGAACCTACTGAAGAAACTGATAATGAACCAGTAGAAGAAGAATTTGCTGAAGATGAAGATTTCGATATGGAGTCTGAATTTGAAGAAGTAGATATGGAAGGGGATGAAGAATAATGGATGCTAATAGATTTGATGGAATTAGAATTTCCATTGCTTCACCTGAAAAGATAAGAGAATGGTCTTATGGAGAAGTTAAAAAACCAGAAACTATTAATTATCGTACATTAAAACCTGAAAGAGAAGGTTTATTCTGTGAAAAAATATTTGGACCTACTAAAGATTTTGAATGCTCTTGTGGTAAGTACAAAAGATTAAGATATAAAGATATTATTTGTGATAGATGTGGAGTTGAAGTTACATCTAGTAAAGTACGTAGAGCGCGTATGGGACATATTGAATTAGCAACTCCTGTTTCTCACATTTGGTTCTTTAAAGGTGTTCCTTCTAGAATGGGATTAGTTCTAGATATGAGCCCAAGAGACTTAGAAGAAGTATTATACTTCGTAAGTTATGTTGTTATAAATCCAGGTAATGCACCACTAGAGAAAAAACAAACTTTATCTGATAAAGAATATAGAGTTTATTATGAAAAATATGGTGATGGATTTGAAGTAGGTATGGGTGCTGAAGCTATTAAGAAATTATTAATGGAAGTAGATATTAAAGAAGAAATAGCTAAGATTCAAAAAGAATTAGAAGGTGCTCAAGAACAAAAGAGAGTTAGATTATTAAAGAGACTTGAAATATTAGATGCATTTAATAAATCAGGTAATAGACCTGAATGGATGATACTAGATTGTATTCCAGTTATTCCACCAGATTTAAGACCTATGATTCAATTAGATGGTGGTAGATTTGCTACTTCTGATTTAAATGATTTATATAGAAGAGTTATTAATAGAAATAATCGTCTAAAGAAATTATTAGAATTAGGTGCTCCATCTATAATTGTTCAAAATGAAAAACGTATGTTACAAGAAGCAGTTGATGCTTTATTTGATAATGGTAGAAGAGGTAGAAATGTTACTGGACCAAGTAATAGAGCCTTAAAATCATTAAGTAGCATGTTAAAAGGTAAACAAGGAAGATTTAGACAAAACTTATTAGGTAAACGTGTTGACTATTCAGGACGTTCAGTTATCGTAGTTGGTCCAAATCTAAAGATGTATCAATGTGGTATTCCAAAAGAAATGGCACTTGAATTATTCAAACCTCATGTTATTAGAGGATTAATTGAAAAAGAAATTTGTCATAATATTAAAGCCGCAAAGAGAATGATAGAAAATCAAGATGATAGAGTATGGGACGTAGTTGAAGAAGTAATTAAAGGACACCCAGTATTATTAAACCGTGCTCCTACATTACATAGATTAGGTATTCAAGCATTTGAACCTAAACTAGTTTCAGGAAAAGCTATTAGATTACATCCATTAGTATGTACAGCATTTAATGCTGACTTCGATGGAGACCAAATGGCTGTTCACGTACCATTAAGTTTAGAAGCACAAGCAGAAGCTAAAATATTAATGCTTGGTTCTAACAATATCTTAAAACCATCTTCAGGTGAACCAGTTGTTACTCCTGGACAAGATATGGTTTTAGGAAACTATTATATAACTATGGAAAAAGTTAGTGAGGATGAAGGAAGAGTATTTAAGAGTCCTAATGAAGCTTTAATGGCTTTTGAAAGAGGAGAATTAGATCTTCATACAAGAATAGTTATTCCTGTTAATTCATTCCATCATAAAGTATTCCTAGATTCACAAAAAGATAAATACTTAATTACTACAGTTGGTAAATTAAAATTAAACGAAATTTTCCCAGATACTTTCCAATATATTAATGAAGGTACTAGCGAAAATATTGAAGGTACAACACCTGATAAATATTTTGTTAATATGGGTGAAGATTTAGTTCAAGCCGTTCATAATTTACCACTTGCTAAACCAGTTGCTAAAAAGAATGTAAAAGCATTAATTGGACAAGTATTTAAGAGATATAAAATTACTGAAACTTCAACAATGCTAGATAAATTAAAAGACTTAGGATTTAAATATTCTACTAGATCTGGTATTACAATGTCAGTTTTCGATATCATGACAAGTGATAAGAAACAAGAAATAATTGATGAAGCTAAAAAGAAAGTAGAACAAGTTACTAAACAATATAAACGTGGTTTAATAACTGATGATGAAAGATATGAAAAAGTTGTAGAAATTTGGAATAAAGCTACAGCTGATGTTCAAGATGAACTTGCTGAAATCGCTGAAGAAAATGGAAAGAATCCAGTATTCATGATGATGAATTCAGGAGCTCGTGGTTCTATGGGACAATTTGGACAAATGGCTGGTATGCGTGGACTTATTGCTAAACCAAATGGTAAAGCCGTTGAAATTCCAATTACTTCAAACTTTAAAGAAGGTATGAACGTATCAGAATACTTCTTATCTGCTCATGGTAACAGAAAAGGTATCGTTGATACTGCCTTAAAAACTGCTAACTCTGGATACTTAACTAGAAGATTAGTTGATGTTGTACAAGACGTTGTTGTTAAAGAAGAAGATTGTGGTACTATTCAAGGTGTTGTTGTTAGAGCATTTATAAATGAAAAAGATGGTGCTGTAATTGAATCTTTAAGAAATAGAATTGTTGGTAGATTTACTAATAAGAAAGTTCTTGATCCAAAGACTAAAGAAGTTATTATTGATAAAAATGAATATATTACTGATTCAATTGCTGATAAGATAGTTAAAGCTGGAATTGAAGAAGTAGAAATTAGAACTACATTAACATGTAAGACTCATGATGGTGTATGTAAGAAGTGTTATGGTAGAAACTTAGCTACTAATAATGTTGTTGAAATAGGTGAAGCTGTTGGTATCATGGCTGCTCAATCAATTGGTGAACCAGGTACTCAGTTAACAATGAGAACATTCCACTCAGGTGGTGTTGCTTCAGAAGACGATATAACTCAAGGTTTACCAAGAGTTGAAGAAGTATTTGAAGCTAGAACTCCAAAAATTAAAGCTACTGTTGCAGAAGTTGGTGGAGAAGTTACAAATGTTGAAAACTTAAGTGGTAAATATAAAGTTACTATTAAGAATGATAAAGAAACTCATGAACAAACAACAAATTATGGTGTTAAGATTAGAGTTGAAGTTGGAGATAAAATTAAACCAGGTGATATGCTTAATGAAGGAAGTATTTCTCCAAAAGAATTACTTGCTGTAACTGATCCAATAACAGTTCAAACATATATAATTCAAGAAGTTCAAAAAGTTTATGCATCACAAGGTGTTGATATTTCTGATAAACACGTTGAAATGATTGCTAGAAAAATGATAAATAGAATTAGAATAGTTGATAAAGGTGAAACAAACTTATTAGTTGGTAAAGTAATTTCTATCAACGAATTTAGAGAAGTTAATAAAAATGCTATCTTAGATGGTAAAAAACCTGCTACAGGTAGACCAATCTTACTTGGTATTACTAAAGCATCTCTTGAAACTGATTCATTCTTATCAGCTGCATCATTCCAAGAAACTACAAGGGTATTAACAGATGCTGCTATTAAAGGTAAGCTTGATGAATTAAAAGGATTAAAAGAAAACGTTATAATAGGTAAATTAATCCCAGCTGGTACTGGATTAAAACAATATTCTAATGTCGAATTCGATATGGAAAAAGAATATTATGATGAAGAACCATTAGACGTATTAGAAGAAGAATTATCTGAATAATTCTTCTTTTTTTTACATAACAAATGTAAATATTTCTTTAAAATATATACAACTACTATGCTTTTTAATATAATAATATAATGAGGTGATACATTTTATGAATTGTTCAAAATGTGGATTTAAAGTAGGAGAAAACGATGTTTTTTGTCCTAATTGTGGAAGCAAAGTAGTTAAGAAAAAAGAAACTACTAAAGTAGTTGCTGAAAAAGTAGAAGTAGCTGATGAAAAAGTAGATCAATCAGGTCAATACTCATGGGCATGGGGTATCTTAGGATATTTTGTTCCACTTGTAGGATTAATCTTATTTATTGTTTGGAATGATACAAGAAAAAAAGATGCTAAAGCAGCAGGTATAGGTGCATTAATTAAAACTATAATTGGTTTTGTAGTATTAATATTATGGATTATATTTGTTGTGTTACTTGGAATAGCTGGTTATAATTATGCTTATTAAAAAAAGTCCTTTTTAGGACTTTTTTTATTTTGTTATGTGATATAATAACTATTAGGTGATTTTATGGACAAATCAATTGAATTTATTAGAAATAATATACTAGACAATTCAACTGTTGTGGTTGGTGTATCTTCAGGTCCTGATTCAATGTGTTTACTTAATTTATTATTAGAATTAAAGGAAGAAAAAAATCTAAATATAGTAGTCGCACATATAAATCATAATTTAAGAGAAGAATCAGAAGAAGAATATGAATTCACAAAGAAATATTCCTTAGATAGAAATCTTATATTTGAGGGTATTAAATTTAATGAATATGACACTAATTCAATAGAAAATGAAGCTAGAGAAAAAAGATATGATTTTTATGAAAAAATCTTAGATAAATATAAATCAAAATATCTATTACTTGCTCATCATGGAGATGATTTAATAGAGACTATTCTTATGAGATTAACTAGAGGTTCTACACTAGAAGGTTATAGTGGATTTAGTAAGATTAGTCAAAGGAATGGTTATATGATACTAAGACCATTAATTTTTTATACTAAAGTAGATATTTTAGAATATTTAAATAGTAAAAACATAGAATATAGAATAGATAAAACTAATTTTAGTAAAGAATATACTAGAAATAGATACAGACTAGATATATTACCACTTCTAAAAAATGAAAACAAAAATGTTCATAAAAAATATTTAAGTTTTAGTGAAGAATTAGAGGAAAATAATAGATTCATAGAGAATTATATAAATAGAGTCTATGAAGAAATTGTTATAGATAATTGTATTAATCTAGATAATTTATTAAAAGAAGATGAATATATTATTAAGAAGATTATCCATAAATATTTATTTAATATATACAAAAATAATATTAAATTAATTGAATCTAAACATGTATTTAATATATTAGATATGATTAAAAATAATAAACCAAATATATCATTATCTTTACCAGGTAATATTATAATTGAGAAAAAATATAATAAGTTATCTGTTCAAAATATTGATGAGATAAATAATTATAAATACGAAATAAAAGATAATGTTAATTTGTTATTAGGTAGTATTAAAAAAGTATCTGATACAGACTTAACAAATAACTTTGTTTGTCATTTAAATAGTGAAGAAATTAAGCTTCCATTATATGTTAGAAATAGAGAAGATGGAGATTATATTGAAATACTTAATTTAAATGGAAAAAAGAAAATTAAAGATTTATTTATAGATGAAAAAATAGATAAAGACATAAGAGATATTTATCCTATAGTAGTTGATAGTGATAATAATATTCTTTGGGTTCCAGGTCTAAAAAAATCTAAATATGATAGATTAAAGACTGGAAAGTATGATATAATATTATGGTATATAGGAGGAAACAATAATGAGTAAAAAAACTAGAAGAAATATTAGTCCATACATTGCATTATTATTTGTATTAGCAGTAATTTATTTTATTAGTACTATGCTAGGAAGTGATGTTCATAATTTAAGTTATTCTACTTTTACTAAAAATTTAAAGAAAGATAAAGTAGAAACTGTTGAAATATCACCAAATACAAAAGGATCAATATATGAAATAACTGGTAAACTAAAAGGATATAAAAATAAAGAAAGTTATTATGTTACAGCACCTTTAACAGATGATACAATTAAGACTATTAAAGAATATCAAGAAAAAAATAATTTTAAAATAAAAATTAATTCTGATCCAACTAGTAGTTTACTATTTACTTTCGCTATTAATGTTTTACCATATATTTTAATTGGTGGAGCATTATTATGGTTCTTAAATAAACAATTAAGTGCGAATAGTAAATCTATGGATTTCGGAAAAAGTAGAGCTAAATTACAAAACGATAAGAATAAAGTTACTTTTGAAGATGTTGCAGGATTAACTGAAGAAAAAGAAGAATTACAAGAATTAATAGATTTCTTAAAAGATCCAAAGAAATTTACTAAAATGGGAGCTAGAATACCAAAAGGTGTATTACTTGTTGGTAATCCAGGTACAGGTAAAACATTACTTGCTAAAGCAGTTGCTGGAGAAGCAAATGTTCCATTCTATTTTATAAGTGGTTCTGACTTCGTAGAACTATTTGTTGGTATAGGAGCATCTCGTGTTAGAGATATGTTTAGACAAGCAAAACAAACAGCGCCTTGTTTAATATTTATAGATGAAATAGATGCTGTTGGTAGACAAAGAGGAACTGGACTTGGTGGTGGACATGATGAAAGAGAACAAACATTAAACCAATTACTTACTGAAATGGATGGATTTGGTTCAAATGAAGGAATCATTATTATCGCAGCTACTAATAGACCAGATGTACTTGACCCAGCACTTTTAAGACCAGGTAGATTTGATAGACAAATAACTGTAGGACTTCCTGATAAAACTGAAAGAGAAGATATATTAAAAGTTCATGCTAAGAATAAAAAATTTGATGATAACGTAACACTTGCTAATATAGCTAAAAGAACAGTTGGTTTCTCTGGAGCTGATCTAGAAAACTTATTAAACGAAGCAGCTTTATTAACAGTTAGAAGAAATAAGAACTCAATTGGTATGGCTGAATTAGATGAAGCATATGATAGAGTTATTATGGGACCAGCTAAGAAGACTAGACAATATACAGAAAGAGAAAAAAAGGTTGTTGCTTACCATGAAGCAGGACATGCTGTTGTAGGAATTAAACTTGATGGAGCAGATGATGTTCAAAAAATTACTATTATTCCAAGAGGACATGCAGGTGGTTATAACCTAATGCTTCCAAAAGAAGAAAAGTTCTTAGCTACTAAGAATGAATTATTAGATAGAATAAGTGGTTATTTAGGTGGTAGAGTAGCAGAAGAATTTATGTTTAAAGAAGTAACTACAGGAGCATCAAATGACTTTGAACAAGCTACTAAAATAGCAAGAGCTATGGTTACTGAATATGGTATGAGTGAACTTGGACCTATCCAATTAGAAGAACCATCATCTAGTATATTCTTAGGAAGAGATTATAATAAAGCACAAAACTTCTCATCTGAAATAGCTTATAGAATAGATGAAGAAATTAGAAAAATAATAGATAAACAATATAAGATATCTGAAAAGATTATTAAAGATAATAAAGATTTGTTAGATTTAATTGCAAATTCTCTTCTAGAAAAAGAAACATTAACAAAAGAAGAAATAGAATTCTTAGTTAAAAACAAAAGATTACCAAAAGATGGTGAAATAATAGATAAAAAAGAAGATAAAAAAGTGACAGAAACACCAGAAAAGGTTATAGAAGAAAAGCCTAAAACTACAAAGAAAAAAGTTGAAAAAAAGTAATAAAATTTATTGACAATAAATAGTCAAAAGTGTTATATTAATAATGCTGATTAATTAAGGTTTTGCTTTAACGGCAAAACTTTAATTTATATCATAAAATGAAACACCGGGATGTGTGTTGTGAAAGGAGTAATATTATGCCTACAATAAACCAAATTGTAAGAAAAGGAAGAGGTAGTAAGACTAAAAAGAGTAAATCTCCAGTTTTAAACATAAGATTAAATAGTTTAACTAAGAGAAGTAGAAACTTAGCTTCTCCACAAAAAAGAGGAGTTTGTACTCGTGTTGGTGTTACTACACCTAAAAAACCAAACTCAGCATTAAGAAAATATGCTCGTGTTAAATTAAGTAATGGTAGAGAAATCAATGCTTATATTCCAGGAGAAGGACATAACTTACAAGAACATAGTGTTGTACTAGTTCGTGGAGGAAGAGTTAAAGACTTAATCGGAGTTCGTTATCATATTGTTAGAGGTACACTTGATACTGCAGGAGTTACTGATAGAAAACAAGGTAGATCTAAATATGGTGCTAAGAAACCAAAGAAGAAATAATAGGAAAGGAGAAATATATTTATGAGAAAAAGACATGTATTTAGTAGAGATGTTTTAGCTGATCCTATATATAATTCTAAAGTTATAACTAAGTTAATTAACAGAGTTATGTTAGATGGTAAAAGAGGAAAAGCTCAAACTATCGTATATAAAGCTTTAAACATGGTACAAGATAAAACTAATGAAAATGCTATTGAAGTATTTAATAAAGCTATGGAAAACGTTACACCAGCTATCGAAGTTAAATCAAGAAGAGTTGGTGGAGCTAACGTTCAAGTACCAGTTGAAGTTAATGCTACTCGTGGTGAAGCATTAGCTTTACGTTGGATAGTAGCATTTGCTAGAGCTAGAGGCGGAAAATCTATGGCTGAAAAATTAGCTAATGAAATAATTGATGCTTCTAATGAAACTGGCGCAGCATTTAAGAAAAAAGAAGACGTTCAAAGAATGGCAGAAGCTAATAAAGCATTTGCTCATTATAGATGGTAAGGAAGGAATAAAATATGGGACGTGAATATAGTTTAGAAAACACAAGAAACTTCGGTATCATGGCTCACATCGATGCTGGAAAAACAACAACTACAGAAAGAATCTTATTCCATACTCATAAAATCCATAAAATAGGTGAAACACATGATGGTGCTTCTCAAATGGACTGGATGGAACAAGAACAAGAAAGAGGAATCACAATTACATCAGCAGCAACTACAGCATACTGGAAAGGATATAGATTAAATATCATCGATACTCCAGGACACGTAGATTTTACTGTTGAAGTATCTAGATCATTAAGAGTATTAGACGGTGCTGTTGCACTTTTAGATGCTCAAGCTGGTGTTGAACCTCAAACTGAAACAGTTTGGAGACAAGCAACAGAATTTAAAGTACCAAGAATCATTTTTGCAAATAAAATGGATAAGATTGGTGTAGATTTTAATTATACATTAAAGACTATTAAAGATAGATTAGGAGTTAAATATGCTCCAATTGAATGGCCTATTGGTGAAGGTCCAGAATTCGAAGGTATCATAGATTTAATTACTATGAAAGCTTATATGTATGATGGAAAACCTGAAGAAGAACCAAAAGAAGTAGAAATTCCTGAAAATTTAAAAGCTATAGCTGAAGAAAAAAGAGCAGAATTAATTGATGCAGTTGCAGAATATGATGATGCTGCTATGGAAAAATATTTAGAGGGTGAAGAACTTACTGAAGATGAAATCAAGAAATGTATCAGAAATGGTGTATTAGCAGTTGATTTCTTCCCAGTTATGCTTGGAACTGCTTATGGTAATAAAGGTGTTAAACCATTACTTGATGCAGTATTAGCATACTTACCAGCACCTACTGATATTGAATCAATTAAAGGAACAAATATGGATGGAGAAGAAATAGCTAGACATCCATCTGATTCAGAACCATTCAGTGCATTAGCATTCAAGGTTATGACAGATCCATTCGTAGGTAAATTAACATTCTTTAGAGTATACTCAGGACACTTAACTAGTGGTTCATATGTATTAAACTCAACTAAGAATGTTAGAGAAAGAGTTGGACGTATATTATTAATGCATGCTAACTCAAGAACAGAAATATCTGAAGTTTATACTGGAGATATAGCTGCAGCTGTTGGTTTAAAAGATACAACAACTGGAAATACATTATGTGATGAAAAGAAACCATGTATTCTTGAATCAATGGAATTCCCAGAACCAGTTATCGAACTTGCTGTAGAACCAAAATCAAAAGCTGACCAAGAAAAAATGGGTATAGCACTTCAAAAATTAGCTGAAGAAGATCCAACATTTAGAGCAAGTACAAACGCTGAAACAGGACAAACAATAATTGCTGGTATGGGTGAACTTCACTTAGATATCATTGTTGATAGAATGAGAAGAGAATTCAACGTTGAATGTAACGTTGGTGCTCCACAAGTTGCTTATAGAGAAACAATTACTCAAGAAGCTGATTGTGAAGGTAAATAT
>Ga0129306_1001901_pt1 | contig 20879 bp, 18 predicted proteins | sample P827metagenome_FD_94438 | JGI IMG/M metagenome (GOLD analysis project Ga0129306, IMG submission 94438) | Capybara group fecal microbial communities from Wisconsin, USA - P827 metagenome | ecosystem: Host-associated > Mammals > Digestive system > Large intestine > Fecal | place: USA: Wisconsin... | reverse complement strand
TACTAGTCCAATACTCGCCTTCCAACTCTATATTATCAGGTGAAATATTTAGTTTTGTCGTACCATAATGTATGGCACTCTTTTCGCGGATAATAGATTTAGGATCGTTTTGATATGAATAGATTAGTTGCCGTATACCATGTTTCTCATCAATACTGAAAGAACCGCAGAAACTCAGACTCTCGCTCTCTTTGGAGCATAAGCGGACAACAATATAAAGAAAGGTTTGTTTGATGTTAACGGAGACCTTTCTTGTTTTTTCTTTTTCCTCTTCCTTGTAAAAGATTTTACCTTCCCATTCCCCGTTAAGATTTGGAATTGGGACCAGCCATCCGCGAAATATCCTCCACTTCCAAGCCAAGGACACAAATAGTACCGTGATAATGGTTGTGGCAGAGATGCCTGTAGAGATAATACTCCATAAGCCGATGCTGGCTCCAACCAAAATGTGAGCTATCAGATAATAGCCTACGGCAGTTACTAAAAAGACAACGATAATCGCGATAATATATCGTTTAATATTGTACTCTACCATAATCTGTTAAATAAAACCTAAGTAATTCCACATCTTAACCGTGAATTCATTTACGTCTTCGCGAGACCATTTGTGCCCTTCCATCAAAGGGAGTAGTTCCGAAACTTCTTTCCATCCCTTCCATTCCGAACTATCAATCTTTGTGGCATTATACCAATAGACGATAGCTTTCTTAAGAATATCATTCCACTTGAAATCATCTGAATAAAGGAAATATGTGGCGTTTGGCAACAGATAAACCATTGATTCAAGTAGGAATGAGGTTATTCTTGGATTATTATAGTAGCCATCATTATCCATATTTAGGTGAATACGTTTCACCATTCGAACTAGCTTTTTGTATCTCTGGTTGGTGTTGATATTATGTGCTCGCCCATTTGATAGATGTTGTTTAGGGAAGTTAATTACGACGCCGCCATTATCAGGCAATAGCTTTACCCCTTGTACGTAATCAGTCGTGCGTGGCCCATAAAAGCGCCTATACTCCCAGGTGGGGACCACATCGATCTCCGAGCGATATGTGTTTTCCTTCACATGGATGCATTTGTTCTTTCGAACCACCTGGTCGCGCCCGAATTTCTTAACGAGAATAGCCTCCACTTCGTCTTTAAATTGCTTGAAAGAGTAATCCACGTCGTGCATGAATCCATAATCATATCTGCTTTTTCCCGGAGGGAGATCGAAGTAGAAAGCACCTGTATAGCAGACATTGATGTCAATGTCGCTATTGTTCCTTATGTTTGTATTATTGGCATATGACCCTTGTGGAAATATTTCATAGTCTCCAGCCCTAATGAAGCCGTTATTTGCCAACGCGTCTTTTACCATACGCGTAGCATTATCCATTCTTTGTTCTTCCGAATCGCTGGCCGGCTTTGCCATATCCTTGAGTTGATCCTCTGAATATCTCATATAATTCTTTTTCGCACAGCAATATCAAACACTATTCCTATGACAATAGACTGACAATATGTCATTCCCCTATGATGGAGTTAATACCTAATGATAACTGTTGACGTTTGTTTCTGAAAAAAGCAGTATATTTGTTTGGCTGCCACCGCATTGCAAAATGCGTCCGCGGTGCAGACGCAATTGTAATAATACGTATCTATTTGGCCATGAATGAAATCGTAAAAAACGCTACCACCGAAAATCAGCTTTATCAGGATGTCAAGACCATCATCGAAGAAGCACGAGCCAACGCAATCCGGAGCGTGGACTATAGCCGAGTTCTGATGTATTGGAAGACTGGACGGCGTATCTTTGAAGAAGAGCAGAAGGGAAAAGACCGGGCCGATTATGGCACGTATCTCATTGCTGGACTAGCCCTGCGTCTGGAGCCGGAGTTTGGCAGCGGTTTCACCAAACGGCAGCTGGAGCGTGCACGTCAGTTCTACCGCACTTATCCGAATGCGTCCGCACTGCGTCCGCAATTCAACTGGACGCAGTACAAGCTACTCATCAGCATATCAGACCCCGACAAACGGGAGTATTACGAGCTGGAATCTGTCAATAACTGCTGGACGGCCCGGGAACTGGAGCGGCAGAAGAATTCGCTCCTATATGAGCGGCTCCTAAAGAGCAACGACAAAGAGGCGGTCCTCGCCGTGGCCCGCAGGGAAAGGATACCCGAATCTCCCGCAGAGGTTGTCAAAGACCCAATGTATTTGGAATTTCTTGGGCTACAGCAGAAAGCACACTACTATGAGAGCGAACTGGAAGACTCCCTCATCACCCACCTGCAAGAGTTTCTTATGGAATTGGGCAACGGCTTCCTTTTCAGCGATAGGCAAAAACGCATCCTTATTGAAGACGACGAATACAAGGTCGATCTGGTTTTCTACAACCGCATCCTCAGATGTTTCGTCCTCATTGACCTCAAGACCCATAAGGCCACTCACCAGGACCTTGGCCAACTTCAGATGTATGTCAACTACTACGACCGGATGGTAAAACTGCCCGACGAGAGCCCCACAATCGGCATCCTCCTTTGTACGGAAAAGAACGACACCGCCGTTCGTATGACCCTTCCCAAGGACAATACCACCATCGTCGCCAGCAAATATGAACTCTACCTTCCATCTACGGAACAGTTGGTCGAAGAAGTGGAGGAAGGCAAGCGCGAATATGACCGCCAGCAGCAACTCAAATCCGACGAGGAAAAATAAGCCGCACTAGAACAACGCACGCCACCTCTATGGACTTATGGCGATTGGTGTCTGGAAAGGAACGACTTGTGTCTTAATATGGAAAGTCAACGACATAGAAAGATACTAACCGACAGAAATGTTTCAGTAATGTTACACTAGTTTAGTGAAACAAAGTTAGTGCCTTTGGAAGGAATCGAACCCGCAATTACATCGTCCCGAGCCCCATCAGCATATCTCTCAACGCCTCTGACTCATCGGCAACATAAGGCTTTTTGGACAATATCATTCTGGCAATCTTGACACCATCATCGGTCTTTGTGATTTGTTGGAAAATAGGCTTTCCGAATTCCGGCCAGACGAGTTCGGCCTTATCGCCTTCGTTGACCAGATCCACATAGACGACAACCACCCAGCCGCGGTCGGTATCGTACTTCTTGCAGCCATTGACTTTGATCTTCATCTCGATTTCTTTGGCCGTTACGATGCCTTTTTCAAAGTCCATGTCAATCTTGGTAATTTCGACGGAAGGGATGCGCATCTGCTGGGACAAGATGGCGTGGTTCTCGTAGGAGACATAGCGAGGCGTGGCGATGATTTCAATGGCCTCGACATACATTCTGCCACTGTAGTTCAGCGGGTTGGTGCTCTGGGCCGCAGCGATGAAAACACTGGCCAGCGCCAGGATAATGGTGATGATGTTTTTCTTCATGATGTTGTTTTGTTGATACGTTGTATATGAATCTTACTCTTCCGTATTACCCTCAACTTGATTTCCTTGCGGCAATCCGGACAGAGGGTGAGCCTGTAACCTTCCAGGTTGGTGGTGACGCCGGTGATGGAGCCGCACTTCTCGCAGGTGTGCCAGGATGCGTTCACGGCCAGGTCTATGAGTTGTCTGATATCCTCTGGTGCATTGTAGTGGTAGATTCGAAGGCCGCCGAACTTCTGTTTGATTTGGGTGATTTCTACAAGAGAATCAGGGTGTGCAGCGTTAAAGGAATCGATGGCCGATGCGACTTTCTCGATCAGCGGCCACCATCCTTTTCCGCACTCCCAGGGGATGTCTTTGATGGATTTCGTCATTTCAGTTTGTTTTTGTTCCGGTAAGGCCAAAGGGCCTCGACCGCCATCATGGTGCGGCCTATGAAATGGCCCTTGGGGGCAAGGTTGGGGTCGGAGGTCTGTTCCTGATAGACAAGGATCCCATAGGTGTCCTTAAACTGTTTGTCGAAGTCACCTGTTTGCTTGCGGCGCAGCAGTTCAGGGAAGAGCTCGATGCGGCCGGGCCAGTAGAGGGCGTTCAGGAGGACCAGGTCGGACATACTCTCCGGGTCGAAGTCGAAGAGCCATTCCCTCATCTTGTCGGACTCGAAGAAGATAGCTCCGTCGGTGGCCCCGCGGCGGAAAAGCCGGAGTGTTGCTTCGTCCAGCGGGTGCCAGCCGTCTTTGAGCGTGCGACTGAACTGGTCCAGGGCAGAGTAGGTGGTGATGCGGAGCTTGACGTTCTGGAGTTCCGTACCATCCAGGAAGGTGATTTCAAAGAGGCCGGGGTCGGTTTCGATGACTAGCTCGCTGTCGCGGCCAGAGAGGACTTTGCGGGCTACTTCAAGGCAGCCGGAACCGGCCTCGAAGGGAATTTCGGCACCGTTGTGGACGGACTTAGTGAAGCGGCTGAAGGGCAGGTCCCATTCGACAGGGTTGACGCGGGTCACGCCAGTCAGGAAGAGTAGGTAGGAGTCTGGAAGGAAGCTGTAGCCAGGGCTGACCACGATGCGGGCGCTGCGCATCTTGGCGGCCAATTCCTGCAGGAGGATGATCAGGCACTCGCGGCCGGGGTCGGCGTCCAGCCAGTCCAGTTCATCGCTGAGGCGGGCCTGGAGGGCGTCGATGGTAACCGGAGCGTAGTGGGTGGTTTTGGTGCGCTCAAGGGCGCTGTTGAGTGTTTGGAGTAGTTTATTATTCATATGTGAAACTTTGTTTTATCAGGGTTCGTATTATAGGGCGGCCATGGTACCGGAGGCCGCGGTTTTTCAGAGGATATCAGACTTGTCAAAGACTCGATGGCAACCTCCTCGTCAGGAAGAGTTACAAGTTATCAATACGAAGTCGTAATGTAGAAAGCCGCGTTTTTGGGGCAAAAAACTCACTTTTTGAGAAAAAACTTTTCAAAATCCGTATTACAAACCGCCTTGTGGCGCTTGCAAAAACGCCAACAACTATGTAACTTTGTGAAAACCACATTTTATGCCCCTGAAAATCTACCTTGATAAGAGACAAAACAAGCACGGAGAGGCCCCTATCCGCATTGTCTGGTCTTTCAGCGGAGACCGGTACCAGACCACGATGGGCTTCAGCATCCCTCCAAAAGCTTGGGATGATGTTGCCAAACGTGTGACTCCGGCGGAGTACAATCATAAGAACACACCCTCCTCTACCATCAACGCGTTTATAGAAGCGACAGAGAGAGCCGTCAACCGCCTGGAGAACTACGCCCGTATCCAGAACGCGACCCTTACTAAGCCCATCGTAAAGCAGGTAATAGCAGATGTCCTCGGTGCCGGAGGAGAATATCCGATCGCCCAGGAACCCGTATGGAAGAAGATGCTGAAGGAACGCGGCCTTTCAAAAGCCCGCTATTTTGAACACTTCAAGGGCGGCAAGTACAAACTTGTTGGCTTCGGCAAAGACTCGGAGACCCTGGAGGATGTGGTCATCTACCAGGCCATGTACGGCGCCGGTCAGATCTGGGTGCGACCGTACGACATCTTCTTCAGCAAGGTTACGATGCCGGATGGGACTGAGGTGGAAAGGTTTAAAGAGATTAACATATAAACACACAACTAACTATGGCAAAGTCATATCGAGAAGATGACATCAGAAGAAAGATTAAAAGTCTTTTGTATTCTGATATTGATCATCTTTATCAAAATCCTATTTTGAACTACCAAGGGGTCACAAAAGATACGAGGCAATTATACACAGAGGTTGTTGCTTCAGAAATCCTCAAGAACTTAAAGTGTCTGGATAGTATTTCTATGATATGCAGGAATAATCCCTATCGAATTCTTTCCCACCAAGAAAGAACAATACCAGATTCATCTTCCAATCGCGAGGAAGAAAGAATAGCTATCACCTTGTTAAAGAAAAGCAATCTTGGACTAAACAAAAAGGCAGGGTTAGGAATGGTTTTCGATTATCAAGTTCCTTTGAAGCGAACAAAGGAAGATAAAGGTGTGGGAAAAATTGATTTGGTTTCTATATCTGATGATAGGAATACGGTTTTTTTGCTAGAGTTAAAAAAAAGAGATAGTAAGGAGTCAATGTTAAGATGCGTATTGGAGGCATATACCTATTTTAAACAATTGGATTCCGAAAAGTTTAAGAAAGAGTATAATGATATTTGTGCGCAAGACGCTGTTATCACTCCAGCACCCTTAGTATTTTTAGGGGGAAGACAACATTCTGAATACATCAACAAGAAGCATCCATATTTACGTCAGTTAATGAAAGAATTGGGAGATATGAAACCATTTTTCATTACGCAGGAGGAGGCAATAATATAGAGACAAATAATGAAGATAACCATCCGTCGCGGCAACCAGATAGGCGGATGGTTCAATAGTATTCACTGACGATATCAATTTGCCATCATTTTTACAAGCGCCACCGGGGTTGTTCTCGTGGCGTTTTTTGTATTTTTTCTTCTCATAATCCCGGATTTCGGCCATTTTCACCTTCTTATTAGCAATGGATATTCGTATTGATATAGTATGAAACAAACAAAATCATACAATCAAAAACTGATTCAGTCGGTCATTGAGAATGGACCGCAGCAACTGTACGAAATCTTCAATAATGAAAGCGTCGAGCGTATTCTCTCAGGCGTAACTCTTGAAAACACTTTATTCCGGGGGAAGCGCTCCCAAAAATCCCTCTCGATCAAGCACATGGACACAGGGCAGGACCTTGCGTGTATCTTTGGGCTTGATTGGAAAATCTTTGCCGATAAGTATCTGCAGGCCACTTCCGGGGACGGCCAGGAAGCAAGACGAATTCGTACCCTCCACTCCTCTTCTCTGCTGTGTCTGCTATGCTTCTATGGCGTTTCTGAGGAGCGACCGCTAAACCTCATCGTTGAAGGTCGCCAAGTAAGATTCACATCTTCCCAGTTTGAAGTGAAGAATCCGGTGGGGACCGATGAGACAGGAAAGGAGCACAACTCCAATATGGACGTTGTTCTATATGGGAAAGACTCCCAGAACGGCAAGAAGGTAATCCTGTTCCTGGAATCGAAGTTCTCGGAATACCTGACCTGGGGCAAGTACAGCGGCATTTCCAACCACGTATATCGGAAGATATATGCCCAGCTGAGCCATAATGGAGTCCTTGAAAGAATGGGGCTCAAATATGAAGAGAACCCCGATAACCGGGCCTATTCAGACCTGGCTTCCATTAAAGGAAACACGCTCCACTATGCCGGAGGCGTTAAGCAGATGGTGTCTCACTTTCTCGGTGTCAAGAATACTGCAGCAGGGAAACAATTCGAGGATTATGACATCTATCTGGGTGAAATCCTGTTCAAATTCCCGGACTCATTTGAAGACGCCAATATAAAGTTCAAAGACTATATCCAGTTATATAATACGCTTGCGGAAGGACTCAATCAACTATCCGAGGACAAATTCAAAGTCCAGAGCCAATGCCTGACGTATCAGGATGTCTTCAAGGATTATGACCTGGAGGAATCCGTCCGCTCCTTCTATTCTCTCTGATTACCATGACCCAATATATCGCGGACGAAGCCCACTTCAAGGAAGTGATAACCCGGGTGCCGAAGGTGAAGCGCTCGCTATGGATTGGTACGGCCGTTCCTGGGCCCGCTGGCCAACCTGATCAAGAAAGGCAAGGAGGTTCGACTGATTCACGCCAAGGATCCCGGACCAAACTTCCGGGAGGACTTTGCCACTACCCCGTCCTGTTCACCGGTCTGGAGCGCGCCCTATGTCCACGCGTTCATTTCAAGATCATCATTTTCGACCTGCAGACCGCTTACATCGGCGCCGCCAATCTGACCGGTGCCGGCATCGGGATGAAGAGCGCCCGCAAGAAGTTCTGTGGAGATCCCATTATCAAAGGAAGCGACCTATAACCTTGCAAAGATTTGCATTAGCGAAAGCGGCTAAGAACGCGTTCTGCCATTGAATTCTTAGGCACGTGGGAGGCTCTTTACAACCCTGGTTTTAAAGTGGTCGAATTTGACCACTTTAGAAAAGAGGCAGGTCTTCCTACGTTTACGCTCAGCGTCAGCAACTGGATAGAAAAGACCAGTGCCATCGGATTGGTAGCCAAAGCGGGGCGTTACGGCGGAACGTAAGCATAATTAATTTTGTTAATATAAGTAGCCCGTAAATATCACTCACGACTTTGTTCCAGACCCCTTCAATTCAGTTGTTTTTTCGTATCTTTGGAAAAAAAGATTTACGCTATGAGTAGTAATACATCTAAGACAGGAGAAATCCTTCTTTATCAGACCGCTGACGGACTTGCCAAGATAGAGGTTACATTGGTTAACGAGACCGTCTGGCTCACGATAGACCAGATGGCCACGCTCTTTCAGCGTAATAAATCCACTATCTCCAGACACATTAAGGATGCCTTTGAAAGTGGAGAATTGGAGCCGGATTCAACTGTTGCATTTTTTGCAACAGTTCAAAAGGAAGGTCTCCGGGACGTAAGCCGCGACATACAGTACTATAACCTGGACATGATTATCAGCGTAGGTTATCGTGTTCACAGCCTCCGCGGCGTCCAATTCAGGATGTGGGCCACCAGGACGCAGCGGCGTTTCTGCCCATCGATAGTAAACTCTCCCCAGCAGTCATTATGCTCTACGTCCGGGTTCTGCAGCAGCAGGTTGCGGACGGTGGGCCCGAATGCCACATCATGGCCATCTGTCCGTGAGGGTCACCGTTGGAACGGGGCGGTCCATATACCATTCGCGGCTATTCCTGCGATCGGTGCCGATGCAGACATCCGCCAGATAGATCTCCAGAGGAATTGCTCCGCAACGCGATTTCCAACGGTTTCTATGCTGATGTCTTCGGGGAGGTCCTTAAAAGACACATTTACCCTGCTGATCTCCACAAGCGCGATGGCGTTGGATTCCAGGGTCAGGGTGCTGCCCGACGAGAGTTTGCGGTCCAGACCTTTGGAATCCGTCATCCGGACGAGCGAAACCTGCCATCCGGAAGGAAGGTCGATGCCAAGTTCACACGGCGCTACCGGATCGTCGTCCTTGTGATACCTCGCAACGAGCAGGCGGATACTGTTTCCATCCGCCGATTTTGCGGCACAGGTATAGATGTTTTGCGCATCGCAGGTGGTGGATACCTGCGTGCCGTAGTCCACAAGTTCAGCCCAGTAATACAAGGGCCAGTAGGATGGCCATATTTCATACACATAGGGAGCGAAAGCCCCATTGTACGAGGTGCCGGGACGAAGGTCGTAATACATCAGCATGTCCAGCGGTGCGTTCTGGCATTCGATCATTACTCCCGCAACGAAAGCGGCACCCTTCACACTCGCTCGTATGCGACTGCTGTAAAAGTCCGTTTCATCCCAACTGCGCACATAGTTCCATTCATTAAGGATGGACTCGGTCTCATTGAATCCCTTTTCGTCCAGTAGTTCACGGATGATGCGGACATCTTCCGAAACGCGAACAGGCCTGCGATGATACATGTGCCAGGAGAAGAAGTCCAGCGGTGCCCCCGCGGCCCCCACGGCATCCAGGAAATCCGGCCCGTACTTGCGGGGATTGGCCATCGCAGGGCCGCCTATTATCAAACCGGGGAAACATTTCTTCAGATGCTTTGCCGTAATAATATACAAACTGTTGAACTGCTCCATCGTTCCGGCCCAGGTGCGGGGATCAGTCTTCCAGCGGCCATCCGGCTGATCCAGGTCCGGCTCGTTCCAGATTTCCCAGTATTCGATGCCCATATGGAAGCCGTCCGCCCATCCCTCATTATAATGAAGGATGATATGCTCGCATATCTTCGCCCACTTCTTATAATCGGCAGGAGGATAGATGCCGTACTTCTTTTTTTGGTGTTCGATGCTCTGGCCCAGGCGGTAGAAAGGCCGGGTACCCGCCTTCTGCATATCCAGAAGCACCACATCACTGTTCGTAAAATCATACGATCCGGGTTTGTCGGGATTTGCCTTGAAATCCGGAAATACCGCATTGATATCGATTAACTGGACGCCGTAGGAGCTTCCTAACGGCGTATCGTGCGTCCTGGCGTAGGGGATGCGAAGCGCTTTGTAGGCCTCCATATTCTCATCAACCGGGCCGTTGTTCGCGGCATTCATCCGCTTGATCGGGCCTGTCACCGAAGCCGGATCGACCGAGACCTCCTGCTGGGCGTGGAGCATCCCTCCGCCCAAGAGCAGCAGTATGGCTGCAATAATGTGTAATTTCATATTCGTTAGTATGTACAAGACTTTGTATCCCTCAATTATGGTCACTTTTTTCTTACTGGCTAAAGAACCAAAGAGACCGATAAATCTCGATTTATCTAACTCTCAAAGGTAATCATTTTTCTTCAGACACTCTAAAACTAGATAGATTTCGGTCACTTTCGGTCACCTTTCCACCCTCTGCTCGAGGCACCTGGAATTCACTTCATCGGATTCTTTTTCACCTTCGGCTTAGGCAGTGCCGGGATCTTAGCTTTGATAAGTGCTGTCAGATATTCGCGAGAAAGTCAAAGAGTTATCAAAATTAATCGTAAATTTGTTTATTATAATTGAAGACATGAAAAAGATACTCTTTGCATTTGCTTTGCTTCTGGTTGCTGCAGGCGCACAGGCCGGGAAAACACATCCGGATGTTTCTTCCCTGCCGAAGACGGACTTTGACGCTGTCACCACCCAGGCTCACCCGCGGCTGCTGATGAGCGATGCCGAGATGAAGACGCTTCGCAATAATATCCGGCGGAGCAGGGATGTGAAACTGCTGCACAATTCCATCCTGGCCCACGCAGACAAGTGCGCGGAAGACACGCTGCAGCTCTCATACACTCTGGACGAGTCAGGAACAAGGCTGCTTGATCAGTCCCGTTATGCGCTTGAAAGAATATTTTTCTGCGCCTATGCATGGAGGATGACAGGAAAGGACAAGTATCTTACCAAAGTCAGAGAGGATATTCTCACCGTATGTGCTTTCCCGGACTGGCATACGAGTCATTTCCTGGACACCGGGGAGATGGCCCTGGCCGTTGCCATCGGCCTGGACTGGTGCTACGGCGGTCTTCCACCTGAAGTCCGCGATGAAGCCGCTGCCGCCATGGAGCGCTTTGCACTCAGTCAATACAAAGGACAATGGTTCGCTACTCAGGTAAACAACTGGAACCAGGTGTGCTACTGCGGCCTGGTGGCTGCGGCATTGGCCGCCTATGAGTGGTACCCGTCGGTGAGCCGGGAATTGCTTGAAACTGCCATTGCCGACAACCGGAAAGCCATGCAAATGTATGGCCCCGACGGAATTTATCCGGAAGGGTATGTATACTGGTCCTATGGCACCGGATTCGAGACCATGCTGCTGGAAATGCTCAGGGGAGTCTATGCGACCGACTTCGGCCTTTCGGACGCCCCGGGTTTCATGCGCACGGGGACTTTCATGAATTATATGGTGGGAACCTCAGGCCGGTGCTTCAGCTTTTCCGACAGCGATGAGGAATTGTGTCCTCTATACGCCATGTGGTGGTTCGCGGCCAGGCTGTCGCGGCCGGAACTTCTGGAATGGGAGATTGCCCTTCTGCGCAGCGGAAAATACCTTGAAGAAGGGGACGGCAGGCGCTTTGCCGTCTTTTCTGCGTGCATGGCATCGAAATTCCGTATGCCGCGGAAAATCACCGCAGAGGGCGGGGAGATATTATTCTCCGGTGACGGGCCTGCACCCCTCGTTCTTGTCAGGACGGGCTGGAAGGGGTCTCCGGAGGAAAGGTATCTCGCCTTCAAGGGAGGGAAAGCATCCTCCAGCCACGGCCATATGGACGCCGGCTCTTTTGTATTCGATGCATACGGCATGAGATGGGCCTGCGACCTGGGAACGCAGCCGTATGCGCCGGTGGAGAATGCCTTCAAGAAACACAACAAGAGTTTCTGGAGCATGAGGCAGAAATCTTTCCGCTGGAAAGTGTTCCGCCTTTGCAACCAGGCGCACAACACACTGACCGTCAACGCGCAGCAGCATAATGTGAAAGGAGAGGCGAAGATATTCAATATCCTGGACACGGAGGAGGCAAGGGGAGGGACTATCGACCTGACCCCGGTTTTCGAAGGACAGCTCTCTTCCGCTTTCAGGAAGATAATGCTTGTCGATGACAACTACCTGTCGGTCTCGGATTCCCTGACCGCCCTCCCCGATATGCCGGCAGAGGTAGAGTGGCGCATGGTCACGGATGCCGCAGCGACCGTGACGCCGAATGGCATTGCTTTGGAGCAGGGAGGTCGCAGCATGCTGCTTTCCGCTGCATCCGAAGACCCTTCCATCGGCGTGGAATACAAAATATGGCCGGCTGACGGTACGGAGGAATGGGACATTCCCAATCCGGGAAAGTGTATTGTAGGCTATTCTGCTGTTATCCCCGCAGGGAAAACCTGCACTATCCATGTATCTCTTCAGTAGGAATTGCAAAGATTATGAAAGGTATTTTTATAGCTCTTACTCTCACGGCTGCTTCGCTCCTTTGCGGATGCGGGAGGCAGGAAAGCATGAATGAGGTGGCGGACAGGGTTTTCTCTCTGGCCGCACAACAGTGTGAACTGATGGCTGGGGAACTTGACAGCCTGCATGCGCCCAGATCCTTTGACGGAACAAAATTAATCACCTCACGTGTCAAGTGGTGGTGCTCGGGATTCTTCCCGGGAACGCTATGGCTGGTTTATGAATATACTGGCGATGATAATATCCGTGCCCTTGCGGAGCGGGAAACAGCCAAGGTTGAGCCGATAAAACTGGTTACTAACGACCACGACGTGGGTTTTCAGATTTATTGCAGTTTCGGCCAGAAGTACCGTCTTACGGGAGACCTTCACGCCAAAGAGGTTATGCATACGGCAGCCCGTTCGCTCGCTACCCGTTTCAATCCCACGGTGGGTTGTATCCGCAGTTGGGATTTCCAGCAGAAAGGCTCTTCCTGGCAGTTCCCGGTGATCATCGACAATATGATGAACTTGGAATTGCTGATGAGCGTGGCTGCCATGGAAAACGAGCCTGAACTTGCCCGTGTGGCCGTTTCTCATGCCAATACCACCATGAAGAACCACTATCGGCCGGATTATACCACATACCATCTTGTGGACTACAATCCAGCCGACGGGTCGGTAAACCTCAAGCAAACCGTCCAGGGCTATGCCGATGACAGCGCCTGGGCAAGGGGGCAGGCATGGTCGCTCTATGGATTTACAATGATGTATCGCTTTACCAAGGATACGGCATATCTGGAGCGGGCCGTTGCTGTAGCCGACATGCTCCTGTCCCGCCTTCCGGATGACGGAATTCCATACTGGGATTTCGATTCCCCCAAGATTCCGGACGACTACAGGGACGCTTCGGCCGCAGCCGTGATGGCATCGGCTTTCGTCGAATTGGCTCATTATGTACAGGATGGGGCCCCTTACCTCGATATGGCGGAACGCCAGTTGAGAACGCTGTCCTCAGACAAGTACCTTGCAAAGCGCGGCACCAACGGCGGTTTTATCCTGGAACACAGCGTCGGGAATCTGCCCGGCAACTCCGAAATTGATGTTCCGCTCACTTATGCCGATTATTATTTCCTGGAAGCGCTGGGAAAATTCATCGCCTTCTCGAACCCTTATTCTCCCGGACCAATTGGGTGAATACTTGTTCCTTGTCGTCCCTTTTATTCCGATTCGGCAGTATTTTTCTTATCTTTGTTTTTGTACAAATAGTTTAGCGCAATGGAAAATTATCCCCAGATTGACCTCACAGCCTGGCATCCGACCGGGCAGGGAGGAAACGGAACCACATATGAAAATCCGGAGCGGCCGGACGTAATACTCAAGGTGAACAAGCCCGGCCTCAACACCTTTGAGGCGGTGAAGAAAGAGTTCGACGTGTCCAGGGCTGTTGACGCCCTTGGCATATCCGTCCCAAAGATGCTGGAAATGGTTCGCGTAGGCGATGCCTTTGCAACCATATCGGAACGCATAAAGGAAAAGAAATCCCTTTCCCGCATCTGCCACGACCAGCCGGAGCGCATAGAGGAAATGGCCCGCCTTCTGTGTGCAAAAGGCAGGGAACTGTTCTCCACAACCTGCAATACGGATTTCTTTCCCAGCCGTAAGGCGCAGCTTCTGAGGGCAGTGGAGAAGGTGCAGTTCATCGGCAAAAAGAACAAGGCCGTCCTTAGAGCTTTTGCCAATACCATACGGGACGTAAAGACCTGCAGCCACGGGGACTTCAATACCGGAAACCTGATTCTGGCGGGAGAAAAGTGCTACTGGATAGACCTTGACCGCTTTGGTTACGGGGACCCGATGTTCGACATCGGCCACCTTTACCATATCTGCAATACCTACGCTTCCATGAAGCAGGTTCAGGACATCTTCCATATGACCGAGGCCCAGCTCCGCCTTTTCTGGGACGCCTTTGCCAAAGAGTATACCGGGAAGGAAGACCACGCGGTATTTGACGATGAAGCCGCAAGGTTCGCCTGCCTGGATATGGTGCTCCGCTATGAGTTCCAGAAGTCCAGCCTGCCGGAAAGGCTCTTTTTTGCCGTCCATATACGCCGCCTCATATGCAAGTTCTGAAAGGAATCGTCAACGCAAGAGACCTGGGAGGACTTCCTGTCCGGGGCAATCTGCGGGTAAAGGAAGGCCTCCTTCTGCGGGCGGCCCACCTTGCCGATGCCACCGACGCGGACATCCGGTACCTCTCCGGCCTTCCCGTGGTCAAAGTAATCGATTTCCGCAAGGACGAAGAGAAGAAGGGCAATGAGAACAGGACGATTCCCGGAGCAGAGTGCATAAGCCTCCCGGTGGACGCCACGGGGAACGTGGCCGCCCAGGCTTCCGAGCAGGAAAAGAAGAAGTTCACCCGCCATAAGAAGTTCGACGTCAGGAAGATAATCGTCATGGCCGCCTTCAACGAAAAGGCAAGGAAAGTGGCGGCTGCAATGTATCCCACCCTTGTTTTCGACCACGAATGCCAGGCACGGTTCGCCGCCTTTTTCAGGGAAATCCTGGCCACGGAAAAAGGCGCCATCCTATACCACTGTACTCAGGGGAAGGACCGCACGGGGATTGCATCGGCCCTGATTCTTGCGGCGCTGGGGGCCTCCCGGGAAACAATTGTGGCCGATTTCGACGCTACCAACCGGGTCTATGAGGCCGATGTCCGCAAGTACTCCCGACGCGTCCGCTTCTGGGGCGGCAAGGAGGAAGAAGTGAACGTGGTCAAGTCATTCATGGGTGCAAACACGGATAACTTTGTGAAAACCCTGGAGCAGGTAGACCTGCTATACGGCTCGATGGAGGCCTATCTAAAGGGACCCATCGGCCTTACTGATGACGACATCCAAACCCTGAGGCAACGCTATTTGGAGTAACCACAGGCATAGTCAAGCATTGTTATATCCAACTCTCAAATGTATGAGTCGCGGCATTACGGCACCCAGATGGGACGGACGGAACGACCTATCCAAGGACTGTCGTCATGGGCTCCTGCGACACCATCCAGGGTATATGGTTCTGCCGTTGTATTTTCGATCAACTCCTTAACCTGTGCATATGTATCGAGCACACCGGAATCGCCCTGGTTGGATTCGATAGCGCGAACGCTACCGCTATTGTACTTGTAGATCGCCCAATACTGCGTTGCGTGGAACTACATGTCCTTTTTAGAGGGTGTTGTATGCGTCTATGGCCTTGGACAGACGCCCGTATACGTCGGAGAGGCTGTACAGACCATCGGCATTGGCATTGAGCCCCTTAAGCGGGATTCTCACTCCTGCGGGAGGGTTGGAATAGGAGAGGGAGGCCTCGGAGCGAAGCTGGGACGCAGTTGCATAGACCAGCAGAATGTCGGCATACTTGGCGCCGTCTTTGCCGGTGAAGGTTTCGAATACCAGCTTGCAGCCGATTGGCGTGCGTTTCTCGATGGAAGCGGGAAGGTCCACCTCCTCCGCTTCAAGTGCGGCGAGGACGCTTCCTACATTGGAGTCGTGACCGCAAAGAAGAGTGAAGATGCGCTTTTCGGTCTGCATCTCGCTGAGGATTTCCTGCAGAAGGGGATGCGCGACGTTAACCGATACGGAAGGTGCGGTGAAAAGGACGTCTCCATACCACTCCTTTACGGATGAAATCTGAACCCAGTCGTCGAAAGTGAGGTTATGGCCGAACGAAGCTTTGTAGTCGTCGGTTTCCTCGTAATACTGAAGGGAGAGGGCGTCAGACACTGTGCAGGCCATTTTCAGGCCTCCGCTCATAGAGGGCTCTGCGTTCATTTTGAAGGAAACCTTCGACGGGAACTGGCTGAAAGATGTGGTGTCCGGATATGCCGGGGAGTTGGTAATGTCGATGACACTTTCCAACAGGGCAAAAGAGCTGGCAATTGGAGTGTTAATGTCTCCGTATCTCTCGGCTATCTCGCTCTGTGCCTTGGTAACGAAGCTGTCTGACAACTTGGTAATCTGGGGTGTGAATACGGGGTCCATAGTGTCGAACGCCACCTTCATCTCCACCTCGGCATCGAGGCCTGGAAGAAGGGCATCGGCAAAACTTCTGGCCGTTGTCTGGCAGCGCTGTTTTGCGTTGGCATAGAAACGGAAGGATCCGCTGCCTGGAGAATATATGGATATGAAACCCTTTTTCTGAAGCCATTCTTTGAAGAATATGCCCATTTTTGCCTCCAGTCTGTCACCTTTGGCGGTGAGGTGACTGGGTTCTCCTTCCCACTGGAACCACTGGTAATTGCTGTTGGTGAGCCTGGTAAGAACCGAGTTCTTGCTCACAAGCGGGGAGCGTATGTTGTGGCGGCTCAGGACCACCATTTGGTCCAGGGTATAATTCTGCTGGAAACCGTCGGCTCTGGATATCCACTCTGTCTGAGGTGCCGGCGGCTGCGGAACATTGTCCGGGCTGCAGGCAAATACCACTAAGGCCAGCAGGCCTATGAAGTAAAATTTTGCGTTTTTAAGATTCATCTTTTAACCAATAAAAACCATAATTCATAACTATCCTTGCCGCCTCGGGTGTTTGGCTACCCGTTTGGACACGCCTATTGCCCCGGTAGGGCATACCAGGCGGCAGAGGTGGCAGCCCACGCACTTGGTCCCCAGGATGTGGGGTTTGCGGTCCTGGCCGAAAGAGATGGCCTGGTGACCTGCGTCCCGGCATGAAATATAGCAGCGGCCGCAGCCAATGCAAACGTCACGGTCGATGACGGGGTAGACAACTGTCTCGCGGTCCGCCTCCGAAGGAAGGATGAAACTGGAGACGGATTCGCCGACCAGTTCCTCCAACTTGTGGATTCCGCGCCCTGCCATATATGTCCTCAGGCCAAGGGTAAGGTCATCTATCATCCTGTAGCCGTATTCCATCACGGCAGTGCACAGCTGAACGTTCTGGCAACCCAGCTGGATGAATTGAAGGGCGTCGCGCCAGGTATAGATGCCGCCGATACCGGAAAGCTGTACTCCTTTCATTATGGAATTCTGCGCGATTTCAAGGATGAAGCGCTGGGCTATGGGCTTGACCGCCGTACCGGAATAGCCGGAAATCATCTTATGGTCGGAGACATCGCCCCCCATGGTCACGGACTTAATCGTATTGATGGCGGAAATACCGTCGGCACCTGCGAAGTGCGCGGCCAGAGCGACCGTGGTCATCGACCCGATATTCGGTGTCATCTTGGCTATTACGGGGATGTGGACCGCCCGCTTGACAAAGGCAGTGTAATAGGTGACAAGTTCCGGATTCTGCCCCACGTCGCTGCCCATGCCGGCATAGCGCATCTGCGGGCAGGAGAAATTCAGCTCCACTGCATCGATTCCGGCAACTTCGGCCATCTTGGCCAGCTTTACCCACTCGTCTTCATTCTGCCCCATTATGGAGGCTATGATGATCTTGCTTGGGAAATCCTTCTTCAGGCGCGACAGGATGGCGAAATCCTCCTCGGCGGAGTTCTCGGACAGCTGTTCCATATTCCGGAAGCCGGTGAAGCTCCCGTCGGCCCGTTTAACGGCGTCGAAGCGCGGGGATACTTCGTTGATTTCCTCCAGGCAGATGGTCTTGTAATAGACTCCTGCCCAGCCGGATTTCAGGGCCGACGCCACCATCTCGTAGTTGGTGCAGATTGCCGATGAAGCCAGGAAAAAAGGATTCTCGCAGCGAAGGCCGCAGAAGTTGATTTCCAATGAGGGAAGCCCCTCCTCCGATACCGGCTCCGGCAGGGCGCGGGCAAGATCCCGCAGGCGGACGGGACGGTCATAATGGATACAGGCATTTTCGGCCGCTATGAGGTCTTCCTCGCTGCAGGGAGCCAGCCAGCGGCCGGCATTTGCCTCGTTCCTGAAAAGTATGGCTCTGACTGCACGTGCTGGGTCACCGGCCTTGCAGGCGGCGGTGCAGGGCGCATCCTCGCATATTAGACAGCGAGAGGCTTCCTGCATGAGACGGATCTTGTTCATGACGAAATTATCGTTACGACAGCAAAAGTAGTAAATAATGCCGATTATTAAAAGTGTACGGGATTTTTACTTATCTTTTCTACCAGACGCAACCGCAGCATTATTCTCGCTTGAATTCAAGCACTACGGGCCTCCGAGGTAAAATAAAAGAGCATCGCGTTTAGGGCAGACTGCGCAGCTGCACTTGACCGTAATAACGAGCTAAACACTGCCATCTTCCTGGTTCCTATGCGCGTATCCCTCATCATCGTCATCATCATGGGCCTGGCCGTGATGTCCATCCTTGCCGGGGTAGATGAAGCCCTGGATCTGCTCCGGGGAATCGACATGCACTCCGACATCGGCGCTGCCAATCACTACCTGTGCGAAGCCAAACTGAACGTCGGCCTGATAGAGGGAGACCGCTGATATGAATTCCTCTGCCGACAACTGGATGCCGCAAGTGGAGTTATGGATAAACAACAGCTTACCCAAGCGATAGCATTCGTTTCTACAACAACCGGGAAGTACGGGCTGTTTGGGATGAGGAGCACTCAAAGTGGTGGTTCTCTGCTATTGACAATGTCCGGGCTATCAGCATCAGTAAAGAGTCCCGGAGATGCCTCCGCCAAAGTTGAAGTAGTGGGCGCGGCTGCCAGGAGTGACGGTGTATGTGTGATACACGTAACTTGATTCCTCCCCGGTTTTGATATTGATTGTGGAGGCATCCGTAATGCCCCCATCGGCCTAACGGATGCCGATATCCAAACCCTAAGGCGGCGGTATCTGTAAAACAAAAGGCTGATCTGACGTGCGTCTAGTTCAGGCGGACCATAGTGGTGATGACCAGCCCGGCATTGCTTTCGTTGCCGACGGTGGTCTTGATTTTGCCGCGGTCGGTTCCCACCACTGAGGTGTAGAAGTCAAGCTGGGTGCCGTTTGAGAGGGAAGCCTTGAACTGCAGGGTGAGTGAGGCGGCCTCGAAACGCTCGAGACGAAGGGTGCCGGGGACAATCTTGCTCTGATACTCGGCGGCACTGCTCCAGTCCAGCGCGACATAGTCGGCGGCGTCCTTGGAGAGGTCGCATTCCCAGAATCCGACGGTCCCGTCCACGGTATATCCCTTTCCATCCACATACTCATCCTCGCGCTCCGGATAATGTGCAGGAAGGGCCCTTGTGGTAACCTTCCCGGCCTTGGGGTCAAAGGTATAAATCTGTGTACCCCCGTAACCGTTTCCACCCCACCAGCTCAGAGTCTCGCTGCTGGAAATCATAGCCCTGTCGTTGCCGACCCATCCTTCGCACGTGCATATCTTGTTCCCGAGGGTGATGGAATTCCCGTTTATGTTCAGAGCGTAGAAATCCGTTTTTTCAACTTCACGGTCATAGGTTTCTTTCCCGTCACCATCTTTTATTACTTCCGTCACGTTGATGCCGACATAGAGTTTGCCGGCTATCGAAAGCATAAAGTAATTCTTTGCAGACGCATCCAGCGAAAGCAGTCTTGGCTCGAAGGAGGGAGGGGCGATGATTCCCAAAGGCCAGGCTCCGTCGTACTGGAAATGCACGCCCAGGCAGTCGTCAGCAGGATAGATGCCGCTGCACTGGATGTTGGTGCCCAGCAGATTAATGGCGTCAAGCGTATTCCCCTTGTCTTCCAGTTTGAACAGGTAGTGGTCCGGTCCGCCATCATATGCCCAGCCGTAACGCTTTACATACAGGTCATTTCCAAACTGATGGAACCAACCGTTGAGGAAAGTGGGCTGCTTGAAACCATCGTCCATACCGTCAGGGGCGCCGGCTTCTATGGTCCATTCGAAAATGGCACCGTCGCTCTTGCGAATCAGGAAATGGGCGCCGTGGCGCTCGTGATAGGTTGCGCGGAATTCGTTCATTATCTTGCTCAGAGCACTTCTGACCGTGCCCTGGGGATAGTGCTCCCAGTCATAAACGTCATAGTGACAGTTGGCCAGCCACAGCCATCCTTCGCCCACCGGGAAGATGAAACCCGGGGAGAGGATGAGGTCGGCCTTGATGGCCTCGGCTATTTCTCCGTTCTCCCCTTCCACTTCCACGTTATAGCTGACCCGGACCATTGTGCCGTCTTCCGATACGGTATAAAGGGCTTTGGGACCTACTACCATATCGCCTTCGGCCTTGGTGGCGCCGCTACCCTGGGCTATTGCAAGCATCCGGGCGCCGGCAATATTCGCTTTTTTGAAAGTTACTTTTGCATTGGTGCGGGAGCCGTCCTTCTCACAGGATACAAGAAGTGCGGCGGCAAAAACCAAAACAATTCCAATCAATAATTTTTTCATATTCCGTGTATTTTTTTGCAAATATAACCGGACGCATAATCATCCTTGTGGTGGATTTCACCACCACGGGCCCGTTATTGATTGAAATGAAGATTAGTTTGCAGTAAACTTACCGGACGCTGACCAGTTCCATACGGGCTGCGCTGGCAACACACTCCACTATGGTGTCCAGG
>Ga0129306_1001900_pt1 | contig 20880 bp, 21 predicted proteins | sample P827metagenome_FD_94438 | JGI IMG/M metagenome (GOLD analysis project Ga0129306, IMG submission 94438) | Capybara group fecal microbial communities from Wisconsin, USA - P827 metagenome | ecosystem: Host-associated > Mammals > Digestive system > Large intestine > Fecal | place: USA: Wisconsin... | reverse complement strand
GATGGTTTACTGTTTAATTATCAATGTTCATTATCTAAAGCCTTTCGGCTTTTTCTTAGCTGCCTCAGCGCGACAGCTTGTTTAGTATAACACTTATTAAAACCCTTGTCAACAACTTTTTTAAGATTTTTTTAAAAAAGTTTTTTGAAGGTTTTTAGTGTTAATAAACGGAGAAGGAGGGATTTGAACCCTCGCGCCGCTATTAACGACCTACTCCCTTTCCAGGGGAGCCCCTTCAGCCTCTTGGGTACTTCTCCAGTACCTGCGCTGACGCAAGTTTACACTTCTTGAATTATACCAACAAACGGAGAAGGTGGGATTCGAACCCACGGTGGTTTTACCCACACCGGTTTTCAAGACCGGCACCATAAACCGCTCGGACACCTCTCCAACGCGTGCCTTGTTATAATAGCACTTTTTCATTTTTGTGTCAACAGATTTTTTTATGTTTTTTAAGATTTTTTTAGGATGTTTTCTACAACCATTAAATCTTCTTTTGTAGTGATTTTTATATTGGTGTATTCCCCTTCTGTCATAACGATATTAGTATCTGAAAATCTCTCCACTATCATAGAATCATCTGTAATAGTTTTATCTGCTTCCTCTTCGGATAAAGAGTTCTTCATATTAGAATATGCCTCATTAATAATATCTATTTTAAAACATTGTGGAGTTTGAGCAATCCATGTATTGCTTCTTTTTGTTGTTTCACTAATTACATTATTATCATCAGACACTTTTATGGTATCCTTTACTTTTACTCCAACAACTGTCGCACCATACTTAATGGTATTATCTATGGCCCTATTTATTGTGTTAGGACTAATGCATGGTCTTGCACCATCATGAATTAAAACAATACCCCCATCGCATTCCTTAAGACCATTATATACGGATAGATATCTTTCCCTACCACCGGTTACTGTTTTCTTTACTTTATTAATAGAATATTTTCTCACAATATCCATACATGTTTTTTCACCACCAGCTCCTGCAACGATTATAATCTCATCCACATTGCTGTCAGAAAAAGCCTTTAATGTATAATACAAAACAGGCTTTCCCAAGATATTGATATATTGTTTTGGTATATCACTATTCATTCTGCTGCCACGTCCAGCCGAAAGCACTATGGCGGTAACCTTAGTTTTTTTCATAAATCCTATCTTTCTCCCAATTTTAAATTTGGAACTGCATTAAGATCATAACCACTTACATATCCATTTTTATAATCATAGTAAGCTGCACTGCCGATCATAGCTGCATTATCAGTACATAACACTATCGACGGATGATAAAACTCAACTCCTTCTTTTTCACACATATCAGCAAATGCACTTCTAAGAGCACTATTACTTGCCACTCCACCAGCTATTGCAAGTTTCTTAAATCCATGTTTTTTAACTGCAGCCAAAGTCTTTGTGGTAAGAGTATCCACAACAGAATCCTGGAATGCACAGGCAACATTTGCCCGGTTTATTTCCTCACCCTTCATTTCACAAGAATTAATATAATTTAAAACCGCAGATTTTAATCCACTAAAACTAAAGTCATATGGGTTGTCACTCACATTACCTCTAGGGAAAACTATCGCTCCCTTCTCTCCTTCTTTTGCGAATTTATCAACTTTAGGTCCACCAGGGTAGCCTAAACCTATTGCTCTTGCCACCTTATCGTAAGCTTCTCCCGCTGCATCATCCCTGGTTTTTCCAAGTATCTCATATTTGCCGTAATCAGAAACCACAACCAAATGAGTATGACCTCCTGATACAACCAGGCAAATAAATGGTGGTTCAAGGTTTTGATTCTCTATATAATTTGCGCTAATATGTCCTTCAATATGATGAACTCCTATTAAAGGCTTATCAAGAGCATAGCTTAATGCCTTAGCCTCTGCTACACCTACAAGGAGAGCGCCCACAAGTCCCGGACCATAAGTAACTGCGATAGCATCAATGTCATCCCAAGTACAATTACTATCGGCAAGGGCCTGCCTTATAACCGGATTAATGTTTTCTATATGCTTTCTTGATGCTATTTCCGGAACCACACCTCCATAAATAGTATGGATATCTATCTGAGAAGAAATAACATTTGATAAAACTTTTCTTCCATCCTCCACAACTGCTGCTGCAGTTTCATCACAGGAAGATTCTATTGCTAATATTTTCATATTAAATCAGGCTCCTTATTCCATATCTTCAAATTTAAGCTCTATACTTTTTCCATCCTTGCCCGGGAAACTATCGGCAAATATTTTTCTAACATCACCCATGAATTCATTTGGATTAACCAATGCAGGGGAATAATGTGTAAGCCATAACTGCTTTGGCTTTGCCTTTGCTGCAATCCTTGCTGCTTCTTTAAACAACATATGCTTATGTTCCTTTGCATTATCTAATTTTTCATCTTCTCCATACATACCTTCACATATAAATAAATCAGCATCCCTTGCTGCATTTTCAATAGATTGAGTTGGTCTTGTATCCGTTGTATAAGTTACCTTTAATCCTTTTCTTGCCTCCCCTAACACCATTTCAGGAGTATAGGTTTTTCCATCACTTTCTACTGTCTCACCCTTTTGAAGTTTATTCCACATGTTTATCGGTATATTTAATTCCTTTGCCTTATCAACATTAAACTTACCTATTCTGTCTATAATAAGGCTATAACCATAACACACCACATTATGGTTAACTCTAAATGCTTTTATTTTATAACCTTTAATTTCAATAATACTTTCCGGAGAATTTAATTCAATGAATCTTATTTCAAAAGGAAGTTCCATGGCAACTATTCGTAGTGCATTAACTACCTTTTCAATCCCCTTTGGTCCTACTATAGTTAATGGTTCAACTCGATCCTGATTACCCATTGTAAGAAGTAAACCTGGCAAGCCGCTAATGTGATCAGCATGAAAATGAGTTATACATATTATATCAATGGGTTTAAAAGACCAGCCTTTACTCTTTATTGCAACCTGAGTTCCCTCACCGCAATCAATCAAAAGACTGGAACCACTATACCTGCACATAAGAGCAGTTAAATATCTTTTTGGAAGGGGCATCATACCCCCAGTACCTAATAAACAAACATCTAACATATTATTACCTTTTACAAATCGTACTTCCACATAATAATAGCATCTTCCACCGGTTTTTCATAAAACTTTTTTCTGACGCCAACACTTTCAAATCCAAGTTTTAAATAAAGGTTAATCGCTGCCTCGTTACTCTCTCTAACTTCAAGGGTCATGCTTTTAACTCCAAGCTTTTTAGCTTCATTAATAACATCCCTCATAAGGTTTTCACCAACACCTATCCCCTTATATCCAGGAATAACTGCCACATTGGTTATATTTCCTTCATTTAAAACCTGATACATTCCAACATATCCCACAACCTTGCCAAACTCTTCAGCAACCAAGAAAACACTATTACTCTGTCCAAAGAATTCTTCAATGCTTTTTTTACTCCATGGTACAGAGAATGATATTTTTTCAATCACTGACACTGCCTGTATATCCTTTTTAGTCATTGGTCTGTATATTATCATTACTTTGCTTTTCCTTTAATTCTCTTTCTGCCTGGGACAATCTTAAATACTCTGGTTTATGTTCATCAGAACTTTCTATATCGCCTTCCTTAAACATTTTAATTCCAAGTGCCCCTACTAAGGATGCCTTTTGTCTGTTTTTATGCGATGGTGCAAGAATAACATTTGCCAAAACTCCTTCTTTAATGATATCGGCAAATCTATCGGTTCCATCACCTAAAAGAATAATATCCTTTCCATATGAATTAATCTTTTCTATTAATTCATTAACAGACATGGCTGACTGTTTCATAATCTCCACCGGATACAAACCCTTCATATCATATATGCCTGTATAAACCTGGTCCCTTCTTGCATCCATGATGGGAACAACATAACACTGCGTGAAACTAAAATTCATAGCCATTGCTTCCACTGTAGGCACTGCTGCAATGGGAATATCCCAAGCAAGAGCAAGTCCCTTGGCCGTAGCGCTTCCTATTCTAAGTCCAGTAAATGAACCAGGGCCCTTGGATATAGCAATACAGTCTATGGACTTTTTATCTGTACCTGTTCTTCTAATTATTTCCTCTGTCATGGGCAGTAATGTCTGAGAATGGGTAAGTTTAAAATCTGTAGTATATTCTGCTATTACTTTTTCCTCATCCATAATTGCAACAGATGCAACATTTGATGAACTTTCAATTGCTAATATTTTCATTTATTACTACCTCTTAGTTATGGTTATCTTTCTGTAGTCACTACCCTTGCTAAAATCTTTTTCAATGGTAATCCAAGTTGCATCATCAGGAATAATGTCACGAACTATTTCAGCCCATTCCACAAGGCAAATGCCTTCACCAAAGAAGTATTCCTCGTAACCCAACTCATCCATTTCATAGGAATCCGATAATCTGTATACATCAAAATGATACAAAGGCATTTTACCACCTTCATATTCACACACAATTGTAAAGGTTGGGCTATTAACTTCATCTTCTATTCCCATGCCCTTTGCAATTCCCTTTGACAAATATGTTTTTCCAACACCCAAATCACCGGATAAACAATATATTTCTCCCGCTTTTACATTCTCACCTATTTGCTTTCCAACTTCATAGGTTTCCTCAGGAGCATTTGTTTCAATAATCTTTTCAAACATTATTTAATCATACCTCTGGCATTCTTCGCATTATTATTAATCATGTTTTTAAACTCTTCATAGTTATCCTTAAAACTATCCTTAGGAATAATAAATGCTCTCATATAAGTTGTATATAATAAAACAAGATTCTTTGTAGTGGTTATTTTTAAAATGCTTGGCCATATGACTTTATCGCTGTCATTACCATCACTTATGGTAAAGCCTTCATCATTAAACTCATATTCCAAATATGTTCCTATGCTTCTGTTTTTCTTGGCCTGTGCCTTTGACTTTAAATAAATCATCACAGGCTGAATAACAGTAAACATAAGTGCAACAATAAATAATAAAATCGTATTGTAAACTTCTGTTTTACCAATGCTTATAACTGCACCAACCAAAGCAACAAGACTAATCATAACACCAATAAATCCATATACGGTAAAATATGTATGATGCATAGAAAACTCAAAAATATTGTGAGCCGATAATGTAATTCTTTTTTTCATCTTCTACTCCTTGCTTACATTCTTTCCATTTACTTTAACACGCTTACAAACCACAACAAGTCTTCCTCTGTCATTATGGTAGGAACAGGTGGATAGGGTCAATAATTTATCCCCATATTTAGCCGTTGTTTCTATATCATAAGTACCTGCTTCCTTAGCCCTTTTTACATAATCCTTAAACTCTTTTTTATTCTCAAAATCAAAATATGTATAGTACCTAAATGTGGATGCATCATATACGTTTATTTCTGTTCTAAAAACAGCTATTATCTCATATACAGCATCTTCCTTAACAGTATCAAATTCAACATATTTATGTTTCTTAAGGAAACTTTCATCCTCAAATTTAGTAAGAGCGCCAAAAAGAGTTCCCGTATTCATGTTATGACCATAGATAATAACATTATCAGTAGGCTTTAATGGATCACACCCCCCTGCAATAAAAGGTGTTCCTTCAACACTCCACTTTTTATCGAATTCTCTTCTCAAATAAAATTCTTCATCCTCCGGTGTATACATTACCGGATAATCAATATCTGTTCCATCAACAGTAAGCCAACCCATAAAATCCTGGTTTGACTTATACACTTCCAAAAACTTCTGCTGAATTTCCTTATTATTGTAGCTTACCAGATTTACTTCGTACCCCTCATCACCATTTTCACCATTTTCATCATTAATAACAATTTGACCGTTTATTAATTTTTTCAAATCCTTAACTCTTTTTTCAGACCTGTATATGGTGAAATAATATCTGCCTATGAAAAATCCAGATATCAAAAAAGTACATACAAAAAATATAATAAAGAGATTAATAATAAATCTTTTTTTATCTCTGCTCATCCTCTAAACCTAACCATAAATCTTTTTTATGCGATTAATAAAGTCATTATTATTTTTAGTATTGGCAAATGTATCTATTATTTTTTCCACCGCATCATCACTTTTTGCCGAATTAAAAGATCTTCTTAATTTATTAACTGCCCACATTTCATCATTTGACAATAAAAGATCTTCTCTTCTTGTACCTGATTTTGCAATGTCAATTGCAGGGAACACTCTCTTTTCAGATATCTTTCTATCTAAAACAAGTTCCATGTTTCCTGTACCCTTGAATTCTTCAAAAACAACATCGTCCATCTTACTGCCTGTATCAACAAGCGCAGTTGCAAGTATTGTAAGACTTCCGCCCTCTCTCATGTTTCTTGCTGCACCAAAGAATTTTTTAGGCATGTGTAATGCGGCTGGATCAAGACCACCTGATAATGTTCTTCCGCTTGGACTAACTGTCATGTTATATGCACGGGCAAGTCTTGTAATACTATCTAATAAAATCATTACATCCTCACCATGCTCAACTAATCTTTTAGCTCTTTCAATAACCATTTCCGAAACTCTTTTATGATGTTCTGGAAGTTCATCAAATGTGGAATAAATAACCTCAACCTTTCCACCTTCAATCGCTTCCTTCATATCAGTAACTTCTTCAGGTCTTTCATCTATTAAAAGAATAATTAACCTCATGTTTGGATGAGATTTTTTAACTGATTTTGCCACTTCCTTAAGAAGTGTGGTTTTACCTGCCTTAGGTGGAGAAACAATCATTCCTCTCTGCCCCTTACCAATCGGGCTTATTATATCCACAATTCTCATGGCAAGGTTTTCATCAGAGTTTTCCAAAACAATTCTCTCATCTGGAAAGATTGGAGTAAGATCCTCAAAAGATGGTCTGTTACGTACACTTTCTGCATCGTATCCATTTATAAGACGAAGTCTTGAAAGCCCGCCATAATTTTCACCATTTCTTTTTGGTCTAACTTCACCGGTAAGAATATCTCCTGTTTTTAAATTAAATCTTCTTATCTGAGATGGAGCCACGTAGACATCATCTTCCCCCGGCAAATAATTCTCACATCTTATAAAACCATATCCATCAGTCAAGACTTCAAGAATTCCTGTTTTAATCACATCATCATCTTTCTTTTCGTATGCTGATAATATCTGCTCTATAAGTTCTTCCTTTTTTAATGCGGAAGTACCTTTAATGCTATTAACTTTCGCTATTTCTCTAAGTTCTTTTACCGGAAGAGTTTTAAGCCCCTCCTTAACCTGATTTATATTAGGCATGTTTATTCTCCATTTGCTGGTTTTTAATTAATACTATTGGAATCTACGTTTATATTATTAGAATCTACATTATTTGTATCTACATTACTATTTACATTATTAGAATCTACATTATTTGTATCTACATTACTATTTACATTATTGGAATTATCAGAATCATTTGAAGATGCCATTCCAGGGCTTGACAAAGAAAGAATGATAATGGCTTTTCGATCATCCCCTGTTGTTGAAATATATCCACTCATAAGATCATCAAATGTATATGAAGATTCTCTTGCAAGACAAATGATTCTTGTACAACTACTTGCATCTTCAGTTAAATATCCTGTTAAATCCAAAAGATATCTATCACTATATTCTTTTCCATTTGCATCTTTATAATAATACAATCCATCTTTATATTTTAAGGTGGTTTTGGTTTCACCCTTAATACCTTTAACCCTAAATCTTACAAAGGCATTTTGATTAGAGGCTGCCTTTTTTTTGAAACTATTAAGAGCGTCTACTCCACTTGTAATCGTACCATTTTGAATAATCACGTCTTTTCCACCACCCAGTCCATTATTAAGATTAACAAAAACAGCTCCACTTATTACAATTAACATAAAAATAACTAATAATAACACATTAGTTTTCATTGCATCCTTATTTTTCATTATATGCTCCTATCATCAAGAATTGCGTCAATTATTTCCCAATATTCGCGCTATCTTATAGTTTATATAATTTAATCACAAGTGTCAAGGATTTACCCAAAAACACAAGTATCTCCTTGACAGTTCATTAGTTTATGGTATATTAAATAAGGTTTAAAACAATACAAAAAGTGAGAATAATTATAACAATTAAAAGGAGCAAAACTATGACTAATGATGAAAAAGCAATAATGCTGCACGAAAAATGGCAGGGTAAAATTGAAACAACTTCCAAATGTCCAGTAGAAAGTCGTGAGGATTTAGCACTTGCCTACACTCCTGGAGTTGCCGCACCTTGTCTTGAAATAAAAGACGATGTAAACAAGGCATATACCTATACAATCAAATCCAACACCATTGCTGTTATTTCAGATGGTAGTGCTGTTTTGGGATTAGGCAATATCGGACCGGAAGCAGCCATGCCTGTAATGGAAGGAAAAGCTGTTTTATTTAAAGAATTTGGTGATGTAAATGCAGTTCCTATTTGTCTTAACACTCAGGACACTGAAAAAATAATCGAAACCATTATTAATATCGCTCCTGGATTTGGTGGAATTAATCTTGAAGACATTTCTGCTCCACGTTGTTTTGAAATAGAAAGCAAATTAAAGGAAGTTCTTAATATTCCTGTATTTCATGATGATCAGCATGGTACTGCCATTGTTGTTTTGGCAGGAATCATAAATGCCCTTAAAATAGTAAAGAAAGAAAAGGAAGACCTAAAGGTAGTAATAAACGGTGCCGGAGCTGCCGGAATTGCCATTGCAAAACTTCTTATTAATTACGGCATCAAGGCAGAAAACATTAAGTTATTGGGAAGACATGGTATTCTCTCCCCTTCAAACACATATCTTAACTGGGCTCAGATTGAAATGGCCAAAATCACAAACTCAGCTGATATTAACGGCGATTTAAAGGATGCCGTTATTGGAACTGATATATTTATTGGTGTTTCTGCTCCTGGTGTGCTTACAGCCGACATGGTTAAAACAATGAACAAGGATTCCATTATATTTGCCATGGCAAATCCTGTTCCTGAAATCATGCCTGATGAAGCTAAGGCTGCCGGTGCAAGAATAATTGGAACCGGTCGTTCAGACTTCCCTAACCAGATTAATAATGTGATTGCATTCCCTGGTATCTTTAAGGGAGCCCTTGAAGGACGTGCACCACAGATTACTGAAGAAATGAAACTTGCTGTGGCAAAGGCAATTGCAAGTGTTGTAAGTGATGATGAATTATCTGAAGATTATGTAATTCCAGAAGCATTCAATCCAAAAGTAAAGGATGTTGTAAGCCAGGCAGTTAAGGATTTAATCTAAAATAAAGAATGTTGTAAATCCAACAGTTAAAGATTTTAAACTAAACAGAATAAAGCCCTCAGTAAAATACTGAGGGCTTTATTCTAATTATTGTTGTTTTCATTATTCTTCATTAATTCATTTACAACTGTATCGTAAATCTTCTGACTGGCATCCTTCCAGTTACTGCACATTAATGATGCAATTTCCTTGGTTGGAACAGTCAGGTTTAATTCGATAAGAATCGAATCTCCTTCCTTAATCTGACTATGAACAATATACTCTCCTCTTTGATTTCCATAATAATCAGAAAGTGTACCTGCCTCACTACGAAGTTGATATTTGTTATCTATCAGATACAAATCCACATCATCAATAATTGCATTTGTAATCTTGTTTTTAAAATAACCAATGGTCTGTTCCCCTTCTGCAGTAAGATGATAATATGATTTATTTCTTACAGTATTCTTACTTATAAATCCCGAATCAATCAATGAATTAATCGATTCCTGAAAGGAAAAATAAGTTGTATAATTTCTATCTAGAAAAAATGATGATATCTGTTCATTTGTAAGTGGGAAGTCCACCTTACTTAACATATATAATATTATAAGTTTATATTGTGTTGCCGAATCCATACTTACTCCTCATTAAAACAAGCATTTTCAATTATGTTCCAAACCTCATCCCTACCCTGTTTTGTAACAGATGAAAACGGAACAATTAGGGTTTCTTTTGATGCGCCTAATCCTTCACGAACTATCTTAACCTGTTTTTGTAGCTGGCTTCTTTTTATTTTATCAGCCTTTGTGGCTACAATAACCGGATTATATCCATTATAAATAATCCATTCATACATGTTTTTATCATTAGCAGAAGGCTCATGTCTTATATCAATTAGAAGAAGTATGACCTTTAACTGTTTCGATTTTTTCAGATATTTCTCAATCATTTTTCCCCACTGTTCTTTTACAGACAAGGATACATTTGCATATCCATAACCCGGCAAATCTACAAAATATAATTCGCCATTAACATTATAAAAATTAACAGTTTGTGTTTTACCAGGCTTTGAAGAAGTTCTTGCAAGACTCTTTCTATTTAACAACCCGTTAATTAATGTGGATTTTCCAACATTTGATTTGCCTGCAAATGCCACCTCTGGCAATTTATTATCTGGAAACTTACTTGTTATTCCACATACTGTTTCTAATTCAACTGCTTTTATAATCATATAAACCTACCTGCTAAACGCCTGATCTAATACCTCTTCCATATTTGAAACAAATATTATTTCGAGTCCGTCCTTAATCTCACCTGATAATTCAGATACATCAGTTTTATTTTTATAAGGTACAATTACCTTTGCAATTCCTGCCATTTTTGCGGCAAGAAGTTTTTCCTTAATGCCACCTATTGGTAGAACTCTTCCTCTTAGTGTTATTTCACCTGTCATGGCAATATCCGCTCTAACTTTCTTTTCAGTTATTGCTGACATCATAGCTGTAGCCATGGTTATACCCGCAGATGGACCATCCTTTGGAACTGCTCCCTCAGGAATATGGATATGAATATCATGTTTTTCAAAGAACTCATCAGGAATATCATATTTACTTGCAACACCTCTTATGTAACTAAGACCGGTAGTTGCTGATTCCTTCATAACATCCCCAAGTTTTCCAGTTAACATAATATTACCTTTTCCCGGCATCACATTAACTTCTGTTTGAAGAGTTTCTCCTCCAACCGTTGTCCATGCGAGTCCTCTTACAACTCCTACTTCATCTTCCAAATTAGCAGGATCTATCGAGTATATTTCATTACCTAAATAAACAAATGTATTATTTTCAGTAACACAAACTTCGCTTAATTTTCCTTCAACTATCTCTCTTGCAGCCTTTCTGCATATCTGAGCTATTTTTCTCTCAAGTGTACGTACTCCGGCTTCCCTTGTATAATTCATGATTATCTTTTTCAGGGCGCCGTCAGTTATGGTTAATTGTTCTTCTTTAAGACCATTATACTTTTTCTGTTTTTCAACAAGATGTTCCTTTGCTATATGGAATTTTTCATTGGCTGTATAACTGTTAACCTCAATTATTTCCATACGGTCAAGAAGCGGTCTTGGAATGGTTCTTACATCATTTGCCGTGGCAATAAAAAGAACCGATGAAAGATCAATTGGCACTTCCACATAGTGGTCCCTAAATTTATTATTCTGTTCAGGGTCCAAAACCTCTAAAAGTGCAGCCGAAGGATCTCCCTTATAATCTCCACCAATCTTATCAATTTCGTCCAAAAGCATAAGCGGATTCTTGAAACCTGCCTGCCTTAATCCATTGGCGATTCTTCCAGGCATGGCACCTACATAGGTCTTTCTGTGACCTCTGATTTCAGCCTCATCCCTAATACCACCAAGACTAATACGCACATACTCCTTATTAAGAGCACTGGCAACGGATTTGGCGATGGATGTTTTTCCTGTACCCGGTGGTCCTATAAGGCAGAGAATTGGGCTGTATCCACCTTCTGCCTGAAGAGCCCTTACCGCAAGGAACTCAAGAATTCTTTCCTTAACAGCACTCATTCCATAATGGTTTGAATCTAAGACCTTTTGTGTATTTTCAAGATTATTACTATCCTTTGACATTTTATCCCAAGGAAGTTCCAAAAGAGTTTCAATATAACTTCTAATCACGGAACTTTCCGCGGAATTATCAGCCTGATTTCTAAATCTGCTGATTTCCTTTTTAATGCGTTCCTTAACTTCTTCCGAAGCCTCAAGTTTTTCCACTGCCTCGGCAAATGAGTCGGCATCAGATACCACATCTGTATCCCCTAATTCTTCTCTAATCAAACGCATTTGTTCTCTTAAAACATACTGTCTCTGATTGTCATCTATGGCTTTTTTTACTTTCTCCTGAAATTGATTCTTTATTTTAATAACTTCAATTTCCTTTGAAAGTGTTGTATTAATCACTTCATACTGACTGGTAATATCCATGGCCTCTAAAAATGACTGTCTAACCTGATAGTCCAGAGGCAAATTAATTGCTGCCTGAAGTAATAATTGAGACATGTCATTGGTATCTAAAATATTCTTAACCATGTCAGAAGTTACTTTGTCATTAATTCTAGCGTAATTTTCTATGGTTTCTTTTACCACCCTCTTCATAGCTTCAAGAACAACCGGTTCCACATTATTAGATACCTCAGAAAGTTCAAAAACTTCTGACCTTATAAATGGATCATCAAGAATTATTTCCAAAAGTTCTGCTCTAAGCTTAACTTCCACTAAAACTCTAGTCATTTTATTAGGCATTTTTATAACCTGACGAACCTTGGCCAATACACCAATTTTATATAAATCTTCCATCTTAGGTGTTTCGTCAGTTTGATTCTTTAGGGTCACAATAAACAAGTCCACGTTTTTCACCATGGAATTCTCACATGCCTTAATTGACTTAGCATCACTTATATCAAAATGAACCAGCATTCCTGGAAGAAGTGTAGTATTTGTTAGTACGGCAGTACCTGCAATTTCTTTTTTCTCCTCCATAAAAATCTCCCTTTACATTATTACCCAAAAACCTGTAACCACCAGCTTTATAACCACTTCAAATTAAGCTGGATTTTTACGATTTGATTTTTTTGCCACATTTTTAATCTTCGCATCAAGATTAATTTCTGTTTCTGGCTTAGTTTTATTTACAACTGTATCCTTGGTAATTGTACACTTAACAATTTCCTCATCTGACGGAATTTCATACATAATGTCAAGCATGCTCTCTTCAATTATGGATCTAAGTCCTCTAGCACCTGTCTTACGTTCCAGGGCCATCTTTGCTATAGCTCTTAATGCTTCATCAGTAAATTCTAATTCAACTCCATCCATTTTAAAGAGTTCCTGATACTGTTTTACGATGGCATTTTTAGGCTCTGAAAGAATTCTAACCAAAGCATCCTCATCAAGAGCATCTAGCGCCACAACCACGGGAACACGTCCTATGAATTCAGGAATCAAACCATATTTTGACAAGTCCTCAGGCTTAACATCCTTAAATCTGTCAGTTTCAAGACCATTTCTGCTTTCGTTGATATCAGCATTGAAACCAATGGATTTTTGATCCTGTCTTGTTTCAATTATTTTTTCAAGTCCAGCAAATGCACCACCACAAATAAATAGAATATTTGTTGTGTCAATATGAAGCATTTCCTGCTGTGGGTGCTTTCTGCCGCCCTGTGGCGGAACAGATGCTACTGTTCCTTCTAAAATCTTAAGAAGTGCCTGCTGAACACCTTCACCAGAAACATCTCTGGTGATGGAAACATTTTCTGACTTCTTAGTAATCTTATCTATTTCATCAATATAGACAATACCATACTGTGCTCTTTCTATGTCCATATCTGCTGCCTGAATAAGCTTAAGAAGGATATTCTCAACATCCTCACCTACATATCCTGCCTCAGTTAAAGTTGTTGCATCTGCAATTGCAAATGGAACATTTAACATTTTAGCTAAAGTCTGAGCAAGGAATGTTTTACCACTACCTGTAGGACCAAGCATAAGTATGTTGGACTTTTGAAGTTCAACATCACTTTCTAATTGTTTGGTTACTCTCTTGTAATGATTATAAACAGCAACTGCCAATGTTTTCTTTGCAGTATCCTGACCTATTACATATTCATCTAAAAACTTCTTAATCTCCTTAGGCTTTCTTGATAAATCCGGTGTTAAATCCTCTTTTTCATAGATGATTTCATCATCCAACTCATCTTCTAATATTGCGGCGCAGGCTTCTACACATCTATCACATATAAATAAATCCCCAGGGCCCTCTATCATTCTATTTACAAGGCTCTGTGGTCTGCCACAAAAAGAACATTGAAAGTTTTTATTTCCACTATCTTTACCACTCTTATTATTAGACATATTATTCCCTTCCGTAAACTACATATTACACTTTAAGGGACACCTAGGTGTCCCTTATAAAACTATCTTTCTTTTATTACTTTGTCAATAAGACCATAACTTACTGCTTCTTCTGCATCAAGCCAATTATCTCTATCAGTATCCTTCTCAATTTCTTCAAGAGGCTTTCCTGTATTAACCGCTAAAATCTCATTTAACTTTTTCTTTGTTTTTAAAATATGCTCTGCAGCAATCTGAATCTCAGTAGCCTGACCCTGAGCACCACCAAGTGGCTGATGAATCATAATTTCCGCATTAGGAAGTGCCATACGTTTTCCCTTAGCACCACCTGATAAAAGGAATGCACCCATACTTGCTGCCATGCCTACACATATGGTTGACACATCACTTTTAATGTAATTCATGGTATCATAAATAGCCATTCCTGCAGTTACAGAACCACCAGGGCTGTTAATATACAAATGAATATCCTTTGTTGGATCTTCCGACTCTAAAAATAATAACTGAGCTACTATAACGCTTGCAGAAGCATCATTTACTTCACCATCCAAAAAAATAATTCTTTCCTTTAACAGACGGGAATAAATATCGTAAGATCTTTCACCTCTGCTTGTCTGCTCTATGACATAAGGTATTAAACTCATAATACATTCCTTCTCTTTCTACTAAATTAGATTTATTTAGCGTTTTCAACAATGAAATCTACAGCCTTCTGTACTGCTAAATCTGATTTCATCTGCTTTGTTTCATTCTCGCCAATATACTCTTTAAGCTTATCAAATTCCATCTGATAGCTTTCTGCCATCTTCTTGATCTGCTCATCTACTTCTTCATCTGAGATTTCAAATCCTTCAGCATCTGCTACAGCTTCAAGAACAAGTCTTGACTGAATTCTCTTAAGAGCCTGTGGCTTCATCTGTTCAGCCATAAGTTCTGGTGTAAGACCTGTAAACTGCATGTACTGCTCGATTGTTAATCCCTGTGACTGCATGTTCTGTGCCATTTCATTAACCATCATTCTTGACTGTTCATCTACCATGGCATCTGGAATTTCCATCTTAGCGCCTTCGATAATCTTTTCGATAATCTTGTTTTCTTTATCTGTCTTAGCAGCCTTTTCTTTTCTTTCAAGAATTGTTTTCTTAACATCTTCCTTATACTCATCAACTGTATCAAATTCAGAAATGTCCTGAACGAAGTCTTCATCAACTTCAGGAAGTTCCTTAACCTTAATACCTTTAACTTTTACCTTGAATAAAGCTGGCTTGCCCTGAAGGTCTTCAACCTGATATTTTTCAGGGAATGTTACATTAACTTCAACTTCATCACCAATGCTCTTTCCAATAAGCTGTTCTTCAAAAGTATCAATAAATGAATGTGAACCAATTGTAAGTGCATAGTCTTCACCCTTGCCACCTTCAAAAGCTTCACCATCAACAAATCCTTCAAAGTCAATTGTTGCAATGTCGCCATCTTCAATAGCTCTGTCTTCAACAGGAACGATTCTTGAATTCTGTTCTCTTACTTTATTTATTTCTGCATCAATATCTTCATCTGTTACTGTAACTTCTGTTGTTTCAACTTCGATTCCCTTGTACTCACCAAGTGTTACTTCAGGCTTTAATGCTACAGTTGCATTAAAGATAAAATCTTTTCCTTTTTCAATCTGTGTTACTTCAACTTCAGGACGGGAAACAATTTCAAGTCCACTTTCTGTTGCTGCTTCATCATATGCATCTGGCATGCAGATATTAGCTGCTTCTTCATAGAACACACCTGCTCCATACATTTTTTCAATCATGTTCTGTGGAGCTTTTCCTTTACGGAATCCAGGTATCTGGAAACTTCCCTTTTTCTTATTGTAAGCTTCCTTAATAGCAGCTTCAAACTTTGCAGCATCAACTGTAATTGTTAATACGGCTGTATTATCTTCTTTTTTCTCAACTGTGAAACTCATGTTTCTAAGTCCTCCTAAATATTTATATTATTACAGGATTATATCCCAAATTTTACCTACGGCGGTTTTTTATTATATCATAATTTAGCAAAGGTGTCAAAGAATTAAACCAATCGATATTTCAAATGATTTTAGTCTTCAATATCGTAATACTCATATAGTTTTTCCTTGGCTTTTTCCCAATCTTCTTCCGACCAGTTACTAATATTATCAAGCCTTAATCCTATGGATTCCAAATCAATGTTTTCAAAGTATTTCATGTACTCTTCATCATCCGGAATTGATTCTTCAGTACTAATGGCTCCTTCTATAACCTCATCCGGAACTTCAATAATTCCAACTGTATTAAAAGAATTATATATAAGTTCAATGTAATAGTCATCTACAGAATAACAATAATCATCCTCATAATCTTCATTTTTAATCATGCTTTCCATAAGAGACTTAAGATTCAGTTTTATTTTTACAGGTTCGCCCGTTTTTACACTAAACCACATTTCTACCTTAACTTCATCATCCTCACTTCCAGAATATGCGTTAAGCAAATTATTGGTATCCTCACTTCCAAGTTCACCTAATGCCTCATAAATGCTTTTTCCTGATATAGTACCTGTAATCTTATGGCATTTAATCTTATTTACTTTTTCTTTTTTATCGTATGTAAAATTCTTCTCATACTTTGCGCAGGTTTTTATCAAGGACATTTGTGCCTTCAACTGACCACCAGTGGCTTCTGAAGTGCTTTTATACCATTTTCCGTCATTATATGCATTCTTTTCATCCTCATCTCCACCTTCACTTTTGGAGTAAGATATAAGCACATCTCCACTTTCAACTGAATAGGAAGTTATATCATAGGCTATAGTCTTCTCATCATAAGTGGTAGTATCAGTTGCCTCAGTATATGTAATTGCAGGATTATTTGTGGTTTTAATCTTGCAATCCATCACTTCTTTTATGTCCGTTGTTTTTTCGTTGTGTTCTTCACAAAGGCCATAAGAAATAATCATGTTGATGTCAGCCGACTCTATGTCTTTTATTGAAACAAGGGCATTATCAAAAAGAGCGGATGTATCAATATTTCCACCACATGAATTTAAACAAATACCAATTACGATTATTAACAATACAAATAATACTCTAAAACCTTTTTTCATAATTGTTAATCCTCACCACAATATAAAATACACTAATAAAATACACCACAAAAACTCTTTGTGCAAGTTTTTCTGCATTTTCCTCGTCATTAACAAAATAAGCAGTAAGTGAAAACCTACTGCTTACCCCTGCCATTGCAGTGCGGATGACAGGAATCGAACCTGCACGGTCTCCCACTAGAACCTAAATCTAGCGCGTCTGCCAGTTCCGCCACATCCGCATAAAAAAATAGTGCCGTACGAACGGCAAATAAAATTTACATATGGTCTGAATTCTAACCATATTAGCTGGGCTAACTGGATTCGAACCAGCGAATGCAGGAGTCAAAGTCCTGTGCCTTACCGCTTGGCGATAGCCCAATGTTAATCTGAAGGTGGATAGAGGGATTCGAACCCTCGGCCTCCAGAGCCACAATCTGGCGCGCTAACCAACTGCGCTATACCCACCATATTAGCCTGTTTTATTTTTGTAAAATAAAAATGAGGCATCGGGGACTCGAACCCCGGACAACTTGATTAAAAGTCAAGTGCTCTACCACCTGAGCTAATGCCCCATATTTAAGTTAGCATATTTAGCTGTAAACGTGCTCGAAGGGATTCGAACCCCCGACCCACGGCTTAGAAGGCCGTTGCTCTATCCAGCTGAGCTACGAACACGGATATTATCTTGTTTTTTTCCAAGATAAAAGCGGGTGATGGGAATCGAACCCACGTATCTAGCTTGGAAGGCTAGTGTTCTACCATTGAACTACACCCGCATAAAAGCATCGGGGTGACAGGATTCGAACCTGCGACCTCTTGATCCCAAATCAAGCGCTCTAGCCAAGCTGAGCCACACCCCGTATTATATTAATACGGCATTGCATTTCTCACAACGCAAGAAGGATTATATACTATTCAGCTTTGCTTGTCAACAACTTTTTTTGGTTTTTTGATGCTTTTTTTTATATTATTTTTTTTCATTTGTATCTAAGTATTTTTTTATAGTAAAAACATTGTTGCCTCCCCTATGTTCATAATAAAGATAATCCATGCTTTTCTTTACAATAAAAATACCAAGACCACCAATCTTTCTATGGCTTGCATTTAGTTTAACATCAGGGTCTTCTCTCTTTAGAGGATTATACTTAATACCATTATCCACAAATGTAACGCAAAGAGCTCTTGGATCCTCTTCTATTTCTGCTTTTATAACAGCCATACCTATCCTGTCCTTATAAGCATACCTTGCAATATTTACATATATTTCTTCAACAGCAATATATATCTGGTTTGCAACTCCCTTTGTACATTCACAAGCTTCAAGTTTGACCTTGATAAAGTCAAGAACCTGGTCTAAGTTTTCAAGTGTGGCCTGAACTTTAAGAGATGTAATTTTGTCATCAACATATTCCTCAATACTGTTGCTACCATTATATTTAAATATAAGCATGGTAATATCGTCAAACTGTGCACTACTACTTACAAAACCATTAATACTATCGGATACATTTTTAACGATTTTATCCACAGATACACTTGTTTCCTTATTAAGTGCCTCTAAAAGTCTTTTATCACCATAAAACTCTTTGTTTATATTTCTTGCTTCTGTAATACCATCTGTATATACAAAAATCATATCGCCCTTAGAAAGCTTAACTTCAATATTTTCAAAAGAAACATCCTCAATTATACCTATAGGTGGCGAATGCTTTTCTTTTCTATATCTGAAACCTCCTCCTGCTCTATAGATGGTTGGATTTTCATGTCCAGCATTTGCATATGTAAGAACACCGGTTGAAATGGTTAAAATCCCAAGCCATACCGTAACAAAAAGCATTTCATCATTTTTCTCACATAGTTGTTCATTTACCTTTGCCAAAACATCTGAAGGAGAATCTATCCATGATGTTGTATTACCTCTTATAAGAGCTTTTGCAAGCATCATAAACAATGCAGCTGAAACACCCTTACCTGAAACATCTGCTATTAAAAAAGCAACATGATCTTCATCAATCATAAAATAATCATAGAAATCTCCACCTATGTTTTTAGCTGGAACCATGGAAGCATATAATTCAAATTCATTTCTATCTGGAAATGCAGGAAACTTCTTAGGTAATGCATCTTCCTGAATCTTTGCGGCAAGTTTTATATCATGCTGCATCCTGCTCATTTCCTGCCCATTAGTTACATTAAACATACAATATACGCAAAGTATCATAAGCATGATAATAGGATGCATAATTACAATACCGTAAACAAGCATTGAAAAAATGCCTGCAGCAAATGGAATTACAACATATGTATATAATGCAACTTTCTGGTATTTATCAAATTCATTTTTATGTCTGATGAGTATTATCATACAAGCTATCAATGAAGCAAATGGATATAAGTATGCAAGAAAGTAAAAAGGTGTTCTTCCATAAACTCCATCAATATCAACAGTAAAGAATACTGGAACTACCAAATTAAGTAATACTGCTGCAATATCCAATATCAACAATATACTAAACAGTTTTCTGATACTTGCAAGCAAAGTATTCTTTTCTTTGACAATGTCTGTAACATAGTAAATAAATAGCAATGCCAGAATTGGCGCTAATATATAGTAAATTGTATTATCTATTATTGCCACGATTCTTAATTCAGGATTTCTATCTATTATCCATGACACTTCATCGACAAATAATATAATTGAATTTATCACCAAAAGCAGAGTAAAATAATAAACCTCATAATTACTCTTTTTTTCATCTATTGTACAGCATATTAAGACTACAAGACCCACTAACATTCCTGCAACATCAAGAGTGATATTGATAACACTGGTTTGTGGCAGACTTTCTAAGTCAGCCACATTCAACATAAAAATATCCAATATGCACAATATCATGAGAATTAATATATATAAATGATTAGGTTTTGTTCTCTTTTTCTTATCTGCCATATTTTTCCCCAATTCTATTATTATAAAGTCATAAAATACCTACGCTTCTATAATAGCATTTTTCTTAATATCTTACTACATCTTTTTGATGATTTTCTTGATTTTTTTCTTTTTAATTCAACTCCATTTATCTCCATTCTATAATCTAAATCCTTCCGGAAAAATATCTTTCAATGTCATGATTCTATAATCATTTTCATCCTTTGCCATTATTATTTCAAAATCTGGCGCACAAAACTCCATCATAACCTGTCTGCATACACCACAAGGTGATGGTCCATCAGATTCTCCCTTATGTCCACCCACTATGGCAATTCTTGAGAAATCCTTATTTCCTTCACTTACTGCTTTGAAAATAGCCGTCCTCTCAGCACAGTTCGATGGTCCGTAGGCTGCATTTTCTATATTGCATCCCAAATAAATATCCCCGTTTTTACATTCTAATGCCGCACCAACACTATACCCTGAATATGGACAATAAGAATTCTTACGGGCTTCAAATGCTTTTTTTATTAATTCTTCTACACACATAATACCCTCTCTAACGTTTTATGTTTCATTCTACTCTTTGCTCAGGAGACACACAGTCTC
>Ga0129306_1001899_pt1 | contig 20882 bp, 14 predicted proteins | sample P827metagenome_FD_94438 | JGI IMG/M metagenome (GOLD analysis project Ga0129306, IMG submission 94438) | Capybara group fecal microbial communities from Wisconsin, USA - P827 metagenome | ecosystem: Host-associated > Mammals > Digestive system > Large intestine > Fecal | place: USA: Wisconsin... | reverse complement strand
GTTCGCTTGCTGCCGATGACAATGGTGCGAAAAGCGGGTTATGGAGATCTGTTTCCCCTACTACGTTTTATGTTTTTCCCTACATCCCTACATTTTTTGCCCTTACGTTCAGAAATAAAGGCATTTAAGGCATGTAGGGAGCATGATTCCCTACATTTCCCTACATGTTCCCTACATGATTCCGGCCTTTTCATGCTCTTAGCGGGATGGTTGTAACAGGAAAAAATGTAGGGATCATGTAGGGAAATGTAGGGATTTTCATTCCCTACATGGTTCAACTAGCTGTCAAATAGTTATTTATTGGCAAAAATGTAGGGATGTAGGGAATGTTTAAAATACAGTTGTAAACTGTCAACCAAAATCAGTACACTTCAGTTCAAGGTTTAACGTTTAACGAACACGTCCTCAGACCTCAGTCCTCAGACCTCAGACTTCAGACCTCAGACTTCAGACCTCAGACCTCAGACCTCAGACCTCTTCCTTCTTCCTTCTTCCTTCTAACCGTTAACCCTTAACCATGAACCCTTAACCATAAATAGTTCCCGCCACCCATCACGGGCAACGGGAACGATTGATGCATCATTTGAAAAAAGTAAGCTAATGCAGAACCGGTCTGTTTCGTTTTAGAATGTGATGCGGAAGTTCAGGCTATCCAAGCAGGGGACTCCCCCTTATTCATCGAAGTCGGATTGCAAATCCGCCTGAACGGGGATGCATCGAAAGAAATAATAAGTTTATGCTTTATTACAAAACTATATATTAGCTTAGAACGTCCACCCCACACGGATGGCTGGTTCGCAATAAAAGCCCGCATTAACATAGGAATGTGCCGGTTCTGCCAATGTGTACGAACTTTCGCTCTCCTTCAGTCTCTCTATCTTTAGTCCGACTTCTGCGCCACAGTATAGACCTTTCCACACATAGAGGTCGATGCCCGTAAAGATTCCTCCCATGCAGTAGTGTCCGCTGAAATGTCCGTTATTGTCGGTGATCATATGCCTATCGCTAGCGAAGTCATCATAGAACGCAAGGAGTCTGTTATATCCCGCTTGTGCTCCAAAGTATAGATTGATGAAGTCAGATACACCCCAGTAGTGTTCGTACCCAAGATTGAGGCTGTAATGGCTATAACCTGAGTTAAGGCTGGTTGCGGTTCTTCCCTCAACACTTGCCAAGTTGAATCCGAGTCCGAGTCGCAGGGCATCGCTGTCTGTAAGAAAGTAGCGCAGCTTGATTCCATCGTCGATAAGACTAAAGGCTGAGTTATCCGAGAAAGGATTGAAACCGATTTCCACTCCGAAATCACCCTTTTCTGGCAACAACGACTGTGCATTCAAGTTCACACTCATAGCTACAATGAGAGTGACTAATACAATAAAACTTTTTTTCATTTTATAACAATTCCTTAAAACACACATTTGATGAAAAATGAAAGTAATAATTATAGTGAAGCTGTAATACCAAACTTTACACACCCTGTGTTATATGTGTACATAAGACTTGTTTCCAACTCAGAGTACTCTGCTATAGGGTCATAAAAATACACTCTTACACTACCAAGATGGTCTGACGATTCAACTCTCGTCACTGTGGCATTTTTTATAGTCTTTGTGCAATTCGAGTCGGTCACTTCTGTCACGATGTCACCTTGAACAGAAGAGTTTCCTAGGCCCAAAACAATCTTTCCAGAATCAGAGAATTTATCTGAATGTGCGATTGCAGATTCATAGCTATAAGATGTAGTAGAAGTTGTACCATTATCCTCTTCCAAAATGGAAATATATCGGTAAAGGGATTCTGTTTTGATGTTCCATTTACCTAAGGCAATTCTTTCCGAAAAGAGTTTGTGCTGTTTGGCTGTAAAATCAGCAGGATTTATGGTATAAGTATATTTCTTGGGCGTAAACCAGGTTTCGTGCTGATATGTCCTCGTTAGATTAAAATCCCAAAGCTGTTCTGGTCTTAAGGGAATATAAAGGACTTGTGGACTTGAATAGCTTGAAGTTTGCACCTCAAAGCGGAAGTTATATGCACCACTCGTCCACAAAGCGTCAATCAGTTCCTGCTCTGTGAAATCAGTATGCGTTTTACTCACGCTATTAGCTTTGATGTATGGATCATCGCTCGGATTCGGAGAGGTTGGATGAATGTCATCTGTAGCTGAAAAATAGACATTAGGATTTACCTCAATAAAACTTAAGTATTCGTTGATACTCTGGTTTAAAGCCCCTGTCTGGCACGTAGGGCTCATGCCATAGTAAATATAATCTCTCTGGAGAGCCTTAGAATAGATACTTGAATCGTCAGCGTAGAAGTACATATAAGCCGTCGCTGCTTTTCCCCCAATAATAGATGTAGGCACCAAAGTTGAACGAGTGTCAAAGCCATTATTTTTCCTACTTCCATCGTAATTGGGTGACTTAAATACAAATGAGGAAACTCCACGCCTTGTATCGTTGTTTACTATAACTCTTGTGTTTTCATTAACAACTAGCGTGTGGAATCCTGGAATCTGACCCTTTTCCAACCTGTCGGTACACTTTCCGTTAAAATAAAGTTCATTACACTTCTCTCTTACAACGGCAACAGGAAGCTCGTCGTCTTTGCTGTCATATTGTTCTGGTGCAAGATTGAACATAGGAAGATTAGGGAAAAGGATATTCAACAATGGAATTCCACTTTCTACCTCTCGAATGAAATCTTCAGATGATTCCCGCACAAGAAAATCCCGAAATGTTTTTCCATCGACTTGTTTGTCCTTGACATTCACATATAGGACGTCATAGTTCTTGTCGAACTGCTTGATTGCCTCGGTTTTGAGGAATTCACGAACATCCTCGTTCCCATAAACCACGGATGAAAGCACACAGGCAAATTGAGCCTTTAGGGAGTCCTTTTCGGTTTCATTCAGCTCCACCTGCTGGTTTTCATTTTCTACTGTTTCCTCCGTCTCTAACGCATCTTTTGCACAGGAGGAAAGGATCAATGCTAAAGATGCTACATAAAAGATTTTTTTTAACATAATATTTGTTTTTTGTGATGGCAACAGACTAAACACCTGCCATCTTGGTGTCATATCAAAAAAGGCATCGCAAGACATTATTCGTTGCTTGCTTCTTCCAAGGTAAACTCACCTTCCCACCACTGACCAAAGGCAAAGAGCCAGAGCAGATAACGGCCTTCGCCAATGCCTTCATCCTCTAAATCCACCATCACTTGAGTAGCGGAAGAAAAACTCTCTGAATAGACTACCTGGCAATGATTGTCTTCGTCCATGATAATGACCTGTGAAGTTGTCGCAGGAGAGAAATCGAAGATTAATTCTACGCCATCAAATATGACTGTTGGGCATAATAGAAAGGATTTAGGATGGTGAATGCTATCATTTGGCATCATTGCTAAAGGAATGTCTTTTGGCTTTTGAGCCCATATACTTCCAGACAACAAGATTAGGATACTGAAAACTAAACACGCTCTGTTTTTCATACACTTTGATTTTAAATGGTTAATAATAATTAATGATTCATTATAATAAGAGCTATCGAAAGAACGAAGACAAACAAAGCCAGTATGACGCCGATGGCATTTACCAGCTTATTTGTTGTCTGAAGGTAGAACTTGGCTTTGACTCCTGTAGTGATGAGCAGGATTCCCCAAAGGGAGGCAAAGGCGAAGTCAAGGATTAGGGTGTCCGGCATGAGGCCGAGACGCTCCACGATGGCAAGCACCATGTAGAGAAAGGAGGCGACGATAAATATAAAATCTGCTTTGTCCATAGCGAATCGGTTGTTGATTTCGCCGGCAAAGGTAGGGGGATAGGGATAGGTGGCCAAAAAAGAGACCTCTCAAAACGGCTCTCGCAGAATGAGAGGCGATTTGAGAGGTTTTTTTGACGATTCTGAAACGATTTTCCGAATCTGCAAGAAAGAAAGAGGGAGAAAGGTTCAGCTATTCGGCTTTTTTCATGGGCTTCTCGCGGCCATAGACAATCTGATACCACTCGTCGGAGAGCATGGTTTTCATCTTTCCATGACGGCAATGGTAGGAGTGGACGGTGGCCTGGGTGCAGTAGGACATCTGGCTGGTGGTGAAGCCGAGCATGACCATGGCGCAGTATTCAAAATCGTATTTGTTCAGGTTGAGGTTGCTGCCGTACATGATGACGAACATATCGGAAAAGAGAGTGTCGAGATAGCGCATCAGCTCCTTTGAACGGGCGAGGTCCATTTTCTTGTCCAAAGCGATGTCTGCCTCGTGTGCCTTGAGGTATTGCGGCCAGGGGCTGCCGATGTATTGGGCACGGTATAGGGCAAGCCGTTCGCGCTGCAAGACAACGAAGGGGGTGACGGATGTGGAATCCTCGGCATCGGACTCCTCATCGGACACTTCGTCGTATCCCTCAACGTCGGGGGATGTTTCTTCGTCGTGTGCCAACTGCTCCATCTGCTTCTCGCGGATGGAGGCCAGCGCCTCCTCGTATTTCAACCTTTCGCCTTTTCGCTTGCGGTCTATAAGCAACAGGATGATGACGAAGGCCGATAATAGAGCAACAACGAAGATAACTATACCTAAATACAAACGGGTGTTCCGAGCCTTCATCTGCTGGTCGTGGAGCTCTACAATATGCTTGTCCTTTATCTCGGCTATCTCCTTTTGCTTGTTCATCGTATAGATGGAATCCAATAGGCTCTTATACTGGGCGATGAAAAACCGTGTAGAATCAGGCTTATTCAGAAGTGGAGCTATGCTGGCCAGTCCTTCATACGCCGTACATTGGACATAAATATCGGAACTGCCTTGTATGGCTTTCTTATAGAAATCGTAAGCCTTTGCGGGTTGCTGCTCTTGAGCAAGGATGTCTGCTCTCAACGTCAGCAAGGCACTGTTTCCTTCCCCAAAATAATGGCCTGCCATTTTAAGACAGTCAAGCGATTTTTCAGGATTATGCTTCCGATAGTAATAGAACTTGGCTAACTGAAAATAGGTGTTATAGCGAATAGATTTAGGACTTTTCGTGTTGTGCTCAACACAGCGGAAAAGGCTGTCTGCCACATCGTCTCTCCCAACATACAAGGCTACTGAGCCCATGTAATAATCGGCGTAGCTGATATTCTCTGAATCGGACTGGCACACTTCTGTCTGCCGATAACGTCTGAAAACTACCCAAGCACTGTCTTCTAAATGATGCAGAGAATACAACACTCCCAGGTCAAACAAGCTGTTGGCAAAGTATTTGTTTGTCGTGTCGGGGAAGAGCGTAGTGGCACGGAGCTGGGCTTCGATGGCATCCAGGTCGCGGCCCATGTCCAAATAAGTACAGCCGAGATAGTGCTGGGCAAGGGCGGCGTGCTGCGATTTGCGTTTCGTGCCGTAATAATCGGTGGCGATGCGGATGAGGGTGTCGGAGGTGAGCTTTTCGCCCGATTTGTAGTCGGCCTGCGTGCGCAGGAGGGCGTAAAGAGCAGCCTCCTCCTTACCCCTCCTGAAGGAGGGGAGACCAGAGGAATCGGAAGCCCTTCCCTTTAGGGGAGGGTTGGGTGAGGCTATACTGTCCAAGATTGCGCGAGCGGCGTGGGGGGTCGGTCTCCATGAGGGCTTCGGCACGGGCAAGGGCGTCGCGCACGGCCGTATCCCTGCGACAGGAGCTGATGCCGGATGACAGCATTAGCAGCAGGGCAACGATGGGGATGTATGGGCGCACACGCTTCATGCTTACGATGTTTTCCGTGCGAAGTTACGGCATACTATGGGAAAATGCAAACGAAAGGCTGTTTTTTTTGACATTATGTAGCATTATGTAGCATTTTTTGCTTTCCTACATAGGATAAACGATTGTGCGTTTTTATTTACCGGGCATTCACGTGGCGTCGCAGACAGATTTTCTTGCAAAATAAAGGGGGAGTATGTGGTGAAATCGCGAAAAAGTGTGTAATTTTGCGCGGCCTTTTCAGATTGAAGAAACAATTCACGATTCACGATTAACAATTACCAATTACATAAACCACATATAAAAAATCATGAGTGAACCTTTTGTTGTAAAAGAACTGGAGCAGGTGGTTGTTCGCTTCTCGGGCGACAGCGGCGACGGCATGCAGCTGGCCGGTAACATCTTCTCCACCATCTCAGCTAGTGTGGGCAACGACATCAGCACGTTCCCCGACTATCCCGCCGACATCCGCGCCCCGCAGGGGTCTCTGACGGGCGTCAGCGGTTTCCAGATCCACGTGGGTGCCGGCAAGGTGTTCACACCGGGCGACCAGTGTGACGTCCTCGTCGCCATGAACGCCGCTGCCCTGAAGACACAGTACAAGTTTGCCAAACCGACAGCCTGCATCATCATCGATACCGACTGCTTCAAGAAGACGGACCTCGACAAGGCAGCCTTCAAGACCGACGACCCCATCGCCGAGATGGGCATCAAGCAGGACGTCATCGCTGCGCCCATCTCGCAGATGGTGAAGGACTGCCTGGCCGACACGGGCATGGACAACAAGGCCATGCTGAAGTGCCGCAACATGTTTGCCCTCGGCCTGGTCTGCTGGCTCTTCAACCGCGACCTCTCCTTAGCCGAGAATTTCCTCCGCACGAAGTTTGCCAAGAAACCCGCCGTTGCCGAAGCCAACATCCGCGTCATCCATGCCGGATACGACTACGGACATAACACCCACGCCTCGACCAGCCACACCTACGCGATTGAGTCGAAGGTGAAGGTGCCCGGCAAGTATATGGACATCAGCGGCAACAAGGCGACGGCCTACGGCCTCATCGCCGCTGCCGAGAAGGCCGGGCTGAAGCTCTACCTGGGCTCCTATCCCATCACGCCCGCCACGGACATCCTGCACGAGCTGTCGAAGCACAAGAGCCTCGGCGTCACCACCGTACAATGTGAGGACGAGATTGCCGGCTGCGCCAGCGCCGTGGGTGCAGCCTTTGCCGGAGCCCTCGCCGCCACGTCCACCTCGGGTCCGGGCATCTGCCTGAAGAGCGAGGCCATGAACCTGGCTGTCATTCAGGAGTTGCCGCTCGTCGTCATCGACGTGCAGCGTGGCGGTCCCTCGACGGGCCTTCCCACCAAGTCCGAGCAGACCGACCTGCTGCAGGTGCTGTTCGGGCGCAACGGCGAGAGCCCGATGCCCGTCATCGCGGCTGCCAGCCCCACGGACTGCTTCGACGCAGCCTACAACGCCTGTAAGATGGCGCTGGAGCACATGACGCCCGTCGTGCTGCTCACCGACGCCTTCGTGGCCAACGGCTCAGGAGCCTGGCGACTGCCGAAGCTCGAGGACTATCCCGCCATCAACCCGCCCTACGCCCCCGAGGAGCAGAAGGACAACTACACCCCCTATCGCCGTAACCCCGAGACGGGCGTCCGCTACTGGGCTGTGCCGGGCCGCGAGGGCTTCATGCACATCCTCGGCGGGCTGGAGAAGGACGGCGATACCGGCGCCATTTCCACCGACCCCGAGAACCACGATCGCATGTGCCGCGAGCGTGCCGACAAGGTAGCCCGCATCCCCGTGCCCGACGTGGAGGTGCAGGGTTGCAAGGACGATGCCGAGCTGCTCATCGTGGGCTTCGGCGGCACCTACGGCCATCTCTACTCGGCTATGGAAGAGCTGAACCGCGCCGGACACAAGGTGGCCCTGGCTCACTTCCGCAACCTCAACCCCCTGCCTGCCAATACTGCCGAGGTGCTCCGCAAGTACCCGAAGGTGGTTGTTGCCGAACAGAACCTGGGGCAGTTTGCCGCCTTCCTGCGCATGAAGGTTGACGGCTTCGTGCCCTATCAGTTCAACGAGGTCAAAGGCCAGCCGTTCGTCGTCAGCGAACTCGTCACAGCGTTCGAAAAGATTATCAAATAATAATCATTTAGCTACTGGTTTTTTAACTACGAATTTTACGAATTATACGAATTATTTTTGGCTAACGATTATTTTTCCCTACGAATTTTTGCGAATTATACGAATATTTTTGGCTAACGATTATTCTCTACGAATTATACGAATTCTTGGAGCAGCGAGCGCAGAGTCAAACTTGTTTGAACTATGCCGAGTCGCGACAAGAATAAACAAAGTTAATTTTTGGAGTGGCGAGAGCAGAGATGTGATTGTATCAGTTATGTCGAGTTGTGACAAAAAAGGCGTGATTCGTTGATAGGCAAAAATATTTTGAAACTACCCATTATACAGATTAAGCGAAATATCACATGGCTTCATTTGCTCAAAAGCATGATCTGATTCTTCCTGAGGAGTCACATAAAGTTATCGGGGCAGCGATGACCGTACATCGCATCCTCGGCTGTGGCTTCACAGAAAAGGTATATCAGGATGCTTTTGAGATAGAGCTGAAGAATCAAGGGATACCTTTTGAAAGAGAAGTCCAGCTTCACGCCTCATATCAGGGTTTTCAGCTTACCTCTACATTCGTTCCAGACTTCATCTGCTATGATAAAATCATCGTTGAGCTGAAGGCCGTGAAAGAACTGGAAGATGCCCATCGTTCACAAGCCATCAACTACGCCAAGGTGGCCGAACGTCCTTTAGCCATCCTGATAAACTTTGGCGGGAATTCCCTTCGCTTTGAACGCTTCCCGAACTATAAGGAATAATTCGTAAAATTCGTGCAATTCGTAGTAAAAAATCAGTATCCGAACGAAAGAATAATTCGTGAAATTCGTGCAATTCGTAGTAAAAAATCAGTATCCGAACGAAAGAATAATTCGTAAAATTCGTGTAATTCGTAGTAAAAAAATCAGTAGTTAAATTATAAATAAATACGTGTAACTTGAAGTAAAAAATATCAGTAATATGAGTTTTACAGCACAAGATTTCAAGAAAGGCCAGCCCCGTTGGTGTCCGGGGTGTGGGGATCACTTTTTCCTTGCCTCCCTTCACAAGGCTATGGCCGAGATAGGCGTTGCCCCTTACGACACCGCCGTCATCAGCGGCATCGGCTGTTCGAGCCGTCTGCCATACTATATGAACACCTATGCCATGCAGACCATCCACGGCCGTGCAGCGGCAATCTCTACGGGAGCCAAGGTGGCTAACCCCGCTCTTACCGTCTGGCAGATCAGCGGCGACGGCGACGGCCTTGCCATCGGCGGCAACCACTTCATCCACGCCATCCGCCGCAACGTGGACATCAACATGATTCTGCTCAACAACCGCATCTACGGCCTCACGAAGGGACAGTACAGCCCCACCAGCCCGCGCGGCTTCGTCAGCAAGTCCAGCCCCTACGGCACGGTGGAGGACCCCTTCCGTCCTGCTGAGCTCTGCTTTGGTGCCCGCGGACGCTTCTTCGCCCGCGCCGTTGCCACCGACGGCCCTGCTACGGTGGAGATCCTGAAGGCGGCCGCTGCCCACAAGGGCGCTTCGGTCTGCGAGATCCTGCAGAATTGCGTCATCTTCAACGACGGCACGCACGAGAGCGTATATAATAAGGAAGGACGCGCCAAGAACGCCATCTACCTCCGTCACGGCCAGCCCATGCTCTTCGGCGAGAACAACGAGTTCGGCCTTGTGCAGGACGGCTTCGGCCTGAAGGTGGTCAGGGTGGGCGAGAACGGCGTCACGATTGACGACATCCTTGTCCACGACGCCCACCAGGAGGACAACACCCTGCAGCTGAAGCTTGCCTTGATGGAAGGCCCCGACTTCCCTATAGCCCTCGGCGTCATCCGCGATGTGGAAGCCCCCACCTACGAAACCGCCGTCGCCGAGCAGATTGAGGAAATCAAGGGCGTGAAGAAATATCACAACTTCGAGGAACTCCTTCTTACCAACGACATCTGGGAAGTGAAGTGATTATTTAGTTAAGAATTAAGAGATAAGAGTTAAGAAATCTTGGGGCAGCGAGAGCAAAAGAGCTTGCTCATTTTGCCGAGTCGTGACAAGATTAGACAAAGTCAAAAATAGTTTTGGTAACGATTGTCGTCTTACAAAACTATTGTCTGAACTCCTGAACCGATGGAGCAGCGAGAGCAGAGTCAAACTGGTTTGAACTCTGCCGAGTCGCGACAGAGGAAGAGCGAAGCTCAACTCCTGAACTCCCGTAGTTCCAGAACTCCTGAAGTATGGCATTCTTTCTTAACTCTTAATTCTTAATTCTTAACTGCAAAAAAAAGTTTTTTTTATGAACGTCATCAATCTGAGTGAGCAGAACTCCGTCCTCTGCCGTTTTCTGGCTGAGCTGCGCGATGTGAATATCCAGAAGGACCCGATGCGCTTCCGCCGCAACCTGGAGCGCATCGGCGAGATCTGTGCCTACGAGATCAGCAAGCAGCTTACGTACGAAACCGTGAAGGTTCAGACGCCTCTGGGCAAGGCTCCCACGGCGTTGTCGCCCGAGCGGATTGTCCTTGCCACCATCTTCCGTGCCGGACTGCCCTTCCATCAGGGCTTCCTTAACTACTTCGACCGTGCCGAGAACGCTTTCGTCAGCGCCTACCGCTACTACAAGGACGCGGAGTGCAAGGAGGTGGGCATCAAGATAGAGTATATCGCCTCGCCCGACCTCACGGGCAAGACGCTCATCATTGCCGACCCCATGCTGGCCACCGGCGGCAGCATGGAGCTGGCGCTGAAGGCGTTCCACACGAAGGGCGAGGCCCAGCGCATCCACTTCGCCTGCGTCATCGCCGCACAGCCCGGCGTGGAGTACCTGCAGAAGGCGTTTGCCGGCCGTGACGACATCACCCTCTGGTGTGCCGCCATCGACAAGAAGCTCAACGACCACTCCTACATCGTGCCTGGCCTGGGCGACGCCGGCGACCTCGCCTTTGGCGAAAAGATGTCCGAATCCTACCAGTGGGACTGATTTTCGGCCCTGCAGGTATGCATAAAGGCATATTCTTGCAGAAAAAAACCTTTTTTTACTAAAAAAAAGGTTCGAGGAGACCAACATTGGTCTCCTTTTTGTATTTTTGCCGCGTATTACTATCTTTTAATAATGTTTTATCATGAAAAAGACCCGTTTGCTTTGTTTGACGACCATGCTGTTGGCTCTCAGTATGGCCTGGGCAACGCCGGAGACCTCGCCTTTGGAGAGAAGATGTCCGAATCCTACCAGTGGGACTAACATCTTTTTTGTTTCTTCTCTTTTTTTGTTGGAGATTTGTTATTTTTGACCCCCCCAAAAAAAAACGCGATTCATCATATTCTTTTCCTGTTTTACGCGATTTCTGTTATGATTTCGAATATTGAGGACGTAAATTTGTAGACGATGTAATTATCATTTTTTTGTTTAACCTTTTTAAAAAACATCATGAAAAAGACCCGTTTATTGTGTTTGACGGCCATGCTGGTGGCATTCAGTATGGCTTGGGCTGAAGACTTCATCTGGACCTTCAACCCTGAAGAGGGGCTCATCACAGACGCCTCGCAGCTCTACGCGAACTCGGTTGAGAGTGAGCAGTTCAATGTGGAAAGGCTCATCGACCCGAGCGACGACTACACCAACATCATCTTCCACTCATCGTGGAGCAACCCGCTGCCCAGCGGCGTGAACAACTACCTGCAGGTTCACCTCAACGAGGCCCGCGAGGACTTCGTCTTCACGATGGTAGGCTCGAACTGGGTGGCCACCTACGACACGCCCGACGAGATGGAGATCTTCGTCTCGAACGACCCTGAGGACGAGGCTTCGTGGGTTTCTGTGGCCCATCTGCCCGACATGATTCCCGAGGACATGCACAACGTGCATCCGGCGTTCTACACCTCGCCCTACATCTCGCTCGGCGGCAAGTACACCGACGTGCGCTTTGTGGTGAAGGCCACGGTGAACAACCGCAGCAACGGCAGCGGCAACATCTACTTCAGCCTCGCCCGCTTCCAGATGTACCCGCCCGTGAAGATTGACGACCCCGTACAACTGCTGCAGATGGAGCTTGACAAGCTGGCCGACTATGAGTTCCCCGTAGCCTCCGACCCGGGCTTCCACGAGAAGTCGCTCGTTGAGGCCTACGAGAAAGCCCTTGCCGAAGCGCAGAAGGCCGTGGCGGCAGCCGATGCCGAGCGTTGCCGCGCCGCCAAGGAGGCCCTGCTGGCTGCCTTCGAGGCTGTGATGGAGGGCGTGAACCCCGTCACGGACGGATTCTACTACATCGTGAACAGCGACGAGCGCTTCGACGACGTCCAGGGCTACGAAAAGGCTATGTTCATCGATTCGCACACGCTGAGCTGGAAGTCGTTCGACGCGAGCGACGAGAGCTTCATCTTCCGCATCGAGAAGAACAGCGACGGCAGCTTCGCCATCCGCAACTTCACCTCAGGCGAGTACATCTTCTGCCAGAGCGGCTCAGCCACGACCGTGTCGGCCAGCGCCACGCCCAGCGTAGGCCAGGTGCTCACCAGCAAGGGTGCCGGCAAATGGCATATTTCGAACTTCAACAACAAAAAGGCCTACCACGCCTCCGGACACAACTTGGGCGCCGGCGAGAGCGGCTTCGTCTCGCAATGGCAGAACGCCGAGCTCGACTTCTGCCTCTGGTACCTGCGCCGCATCGACGACGAGGACTACATCAAGGACCTCCTCGACCGTCAGGACAACAACGCGCTCAACAACGTCCTTGCCGAGCTGGTCACGACCGGACGTGGGGTGTATAACTCGGCCTTCTCCTACATCATCGACGACGAACATCCCCTCATCACCGACCCCTCGCAGCTCTACGCCAACTCGGTCGAGAGCGAGCAGTTCTACGAGGGACGCCTCATTGACCCGAGCGACGACTACAACACCATCATCTTCCACTCGTCGTGGAGCAACCCGCTGCCGGCAGGCGTGTACAACTACCTGCAGGTGCACCTCAACGAAGCCCGCGACAACATTGTCTTCAAGATGATAGGCTCCAACTGGCCCAGCACCTTCGACACGCCCGACCAGATGGAGATTCTCGTTACCGACGACCCGAGCGACGAAGAGTCGTGGATCTCGGTGGCCACGCTGCCCGACATGATACCTTCCGAGGACCACAACAAGCATCCTGCCTTCTACACCTCGCCGCGCATCGACTTCGGCGACTCATACACCGACGTGCGCTTTGTGGTGAAGGGCACCGTCAACAACCGCAACAACGGCAACGGCAACATCTACTTCAGCCTCGCCCGCTTCCAGATGTACGACTCGGAGGTTGACTACGACAACTCGCTGTGCTACATGGTTGAAGGCCTCGAGGACGCCTGCGACAACCTCGCCACGCTCATCGAGGACGCCCAGCTGAAGATTGACAACGAGGACGAGGTGACCCAGGCCGACATCAGCCGTCTGACGGAAGCCATCGCCCTGGTGCGCGAGCTCGTCGAGGGCAAGCCGCTCATCAAGTTCAACTACACCAAGGACCTCGTCACGGGCAACTACTGGTACTACAATCCCTCCGACGGCCTGCTCACGTCCGAGGAGCAGCTCTATGCCAACTCCGAGCAGAGCTCCGTGTTCCGCGTCGGCCGCCTCATCGACCCGACGGACAACTACAGCGGCATCATCTTCCACACCTCGTGGGACAACCCGCTGCCCGCCGGTACCGACAACTACCTGCAGTTCCACTTCAACGAGCCGCACGACGCCTTCGTCTTCAAGATGGTCGGCTCGGCCTGGGGCGGCACGTACGACACGCCCGACCACGTCGTCTTCCTCGGCACCAACACGCCCGGCGACGAGAGCTCGTGGAAGAAGCTCATCGAGCTGCCCGACCTCATCCCCGACGAGCTCCACGACGCCTATCCCGCTCACTACCAGTCGCCCCGCATCAGCCTCGACGACAGCTACACCGACCTCCGCATGGTGGTGAAGGGCACGACGAACAACCGCAGCAACGGCAACGGCAACATCTTCGTCAGCCTTGCCCGCCTGCAGTTCTACGAGGCCCGCGAGCTCACCGACCAGGCCGTCATCGACTCGCTCCGCAAGGCCGAGACCGACGCCATCATCAACCCGATGCTCGACTCCGTAGCCCTCTACTACAACAAGGCCAAGGGCGTAGGCACCACGCCGCTCATCACCCGCGACGACCAGCTCTACGCCAACTCCGAGGAGAGCGACCAGTTCTACGTCGGACGCCTCATCGACCCCTCGCAGGACTACAGCTCCATCATCTTCCACACCTCGTGGAGCGACCCGCTGCCGGCCGGCACCACCAACTACATCCAGGTGCACCTCGACCAGCCCATCGAGCACTTCATCTTCTCGATGATAGGCTCCAACTGGCCCGCCACCTACGACACGCCCGACCACATCATCATTCAGGCTACCAACACGCCTGACAAGGACGACTCGTGGACCGACATAATAGAGATGCCCGACCTCATCCCCGCCGAGCAGCACGGCGTCCATCCCTCCAACTACACCTCGCCCGTCATCGAGCTGGGTGCCACGTACACCGACTTCCGCTTCCTCATCCTCGAGACGGTCAACATGCGTCTGGGCGGCCACGGCGTGCCCTTCGTCAGCCTGGCCCGCTTCCAGATGTGGGGCGACCAGCCTGTCGAAGAGGCTCCCTACACCACCGTGAAGGGCCTTGGCGATGCCGTCGATGCCATGATGGCCGCTGCCGACAAGGCGAAGGCCGAGCCCACAAGCGACAACATCGCCCGCCTGCGCGAAGCCATCAAGCTAGTGCGCTGGACCCTCATCAACGGCAACCTCGAGCCCGGTAAGGAGCCCGTGAACATCCTCTTCATCGGCAACAGCATCACCTACGGCGCCGGCCTCGCCGACCGGGGCACAGAGGCTCCTCCCGTCAAGTGTGCCGAGAAGGTCGCCGCGAAGAGCGAGCGCCCCGTCTTCTTCCAGAACTGCGGCGTCAGCGGCGCCACCACCCTCGACTGGCTGCCCAAGACGGCCCTGTTCCGCAACTCCAGCCGTTCGGCCAACGACCTCACCGAGAACGGCGGCTTCCTCTTCTTCAGCATGATGCTCGGCACCAACGACAGCGCTGAGAACGGTCCCAACGGCTCGCCCGTCAGCCCCGAGGACTATGGCGAGAACCTCAAGACCATCATAGGCAAGCTCCACAGCACCTATCCCGACGCCCTCTTCATCGTCAACTACCCCATCTGGTACAGCCCCAACACCCACAACGGCGCCACCTACATGGAGGCAGGCCTGAACCGCCTGAAGAGCTACCATCCCATCATCGACAAGGTGGTGGCCGAGCTGCAGGGACAGGGCCTGCAGGTCTGGGCAGGCAGCAAGGAGGCCTTCGGATTCTTCGAGGACCATCCCGAGTACTTCATTGCCGAGAACGGCTACGACGGCGTCTTCTACCTCCATCCCAACGCTACGGGTGCTGAGCATCTGGGCGCCTTCTGGGCCGAGAGCATCGTCGAGCACATCCCCACAGGCCTGGGCATCGACGCCGTTGAGGCCGGCACGCCAGCCGCCGACGCCGTCTTCAACCTGCAGGGCCAGCGCATCCACGACACCGAGCACCTCGCACCCGGGCTCTACATCAAGGCCGGACGCAAGGTCGTCATCCTCCGCTAACGGCAAGGCCGGTGGTTCCCCCTCGGGGCCACCGGCCTTCCTTTCCCCCCCCTGACGCATCCCCGAGGCCATGAAAAGGCCCCAGATACGTTAAAAAGGACTAAAAAAAGCCCCGTTCGTTAACCATACTTCATAAAAAGCGTTACATTTGCACGCTTTTTGAAGAATCAAAAACAACGAAAGAGTTGAAAATGTTTTATTAACTTCATTAAAAATTAAAAGTACAATGAAAAAAGTTTTAGCACTTGTTGCAGCTGTTATGCTGCTTGGCGGTACCGCTATGGCACAGGCCAGCTTTGGTGTTGGTTACATGAACCCCAACTATCAGGGCGCCAATGACGGCGAGACCCTGACGGGTTTCTATGCCGGTCTTGACTACAACATCCATCTGTCGGAGAACTTCGGCATTGCCCCGGGTGTTTACTATTCCTATCAGTTCAAGAACACGGAGAGCACACTGGCCACTCTCACCACCAAGACTGCTTTTACAGAGCACTACATTGGTGTTCCTGTGAACTTGAACTATAGCTTCAAGCTCGCCCCTGACTTCGCTCTCAGCATCTATGCCGGCCCGACTTTCAGCTACGGTGTTCTTTTTTCAACGAAAATCCATACCAATGAGAGCATCACTGGCATTAACACCGACAACACGGTCAACAATTACGACAACGACAACTACAAGCCCTTTGACGTGCTGATTGGCGGTGGCGTGGCCTTCGACTATGCCGAGATGTTCCGCGTCAACATTGGTTACAACTACGGCATTCTCGATCGTAATGCTAGCGATAATGCCTCCTACAACCGCAGCTACCTCCACATGGGCGTTGCCTATCTGTTCTAAGACAGGACAGCAGAACCAATCGAAAGGGGGGATGTGAGCACGCTCACATCCCCCCTTTTCATTTTCACCCCCCCCACACACAAAAGGGGAGATTGATAATCTCCCCCCCAAAAAATAGCAAAACTTAAGGGTAAGTTTAGATGGCGATATCAACATTGGACGCAACCATTGCATCAAAGTGTGTCCCTGCTGGGATTGTTCCATTGCCACCATGTATAAGAAAGCCGAACAGGCACATAATTGTAAGTATAACAGCAGCTCCAATCTTATTTGCACCTTTATCGCTTAAACTAGCACCCGATAACATGATCTTAGTGCCATCAACTGCATACACAGATTTAACTTGAACAGTAACTTCACCGGGTCTACCAAATATGCCATTTTGAGAGGAGGACATTATCTGTCCTTTTGCCATTGAGCCAGCAGGAATGACGACAACACCATCTGCCTTAACATCTGACGTAACTGTGAAATTAACGATTTCGCCTGGATTCATGTCAGATGTTACAGCACTAACGAGTTCCAAGTCCACAGGAGTACCTGCTTTTAGGACAACTGTTTGTCCGCCAGGCATTGTAAATGAACTAAACAGCATCATTGCAGCTAATGCAGCTGTAAAAATCTTACATTTCTTTGAGTTTACAATTTTAATTAACATACAAGTACCTTTTAATTGATTAAATAAACATGATTAATACTTTCAAGTTTTGCTATTATTTCTTGTTGTTGAATATAGTTATACCTTTCTGCACTTCTTCCCGCTCCTGTGATGTTTCCCACGTAGAATGATAAGGTGAAAAAACCACATAAACCGGCGACTCCATAATTTTGGGATTTAATAGAAGAATATGTTGCGTAGCCTAATGCGCAGTTTATCAATAAAGAAGTCAATGCGCTTTTAGGATGCCCGGCATATAAATAGCCTAAGCCTGGAATGATGGATAAACATTCTGCTAGTAGTTTGTTTTTCTTTTTTTGACAAGATAATTCCTTTATTAATTCAGTGTTTTTCAGAAACTGATTCGGTGAGAAAGCTGAGGTAAGCTTAAATTCGTCAATAGCTTTATCATAATTCCCCATCCTGGTTTGTGCTAATCCTCGAATAGTGTGAGCAGAAAATAGCCTTAATGAATCTGTGAATAAAGCATTGTCTAATGTGTTAATTACTTTTTTGTCATTGCCTAACATATAGTATAAAAGGGCGGCTTGTATGTTAATTGAAGGGTGACTTTTATAATAAGGTGTAAGCTGTGTTTCATATTCAAAAACACCTTTCTCAAATTGTTTAATGCCTCTATAGCATAAAAGCTTTTTGGCTTCAAGGTCAAACCCAATTCCTTTATTCTCGAATTCGGCTTTTTGAATAACAAATAATGCGTTTTGATACTCTTCTTTATTAATAAGAGAATTTACGAAAAGCAAAGTGTCATTTGGATGGAAACGAAGAATATCGGTATGTACATTTGGCATAAATGAATATGCTATACTATCAGGCATTGGAGAACAATAAGGAAAGTCTATACAACTCGTTTTTCCATATATTGAAGATCTGTTATACTTGTCTTGGTCGTGACTGCATCGGATAAGCCTGTCTGAAAGCAATATAGTAGCTTCGGGAAAAGGAAGTTTGTCATAAACCATTAACCCGTAATTTGAGCATGAAGGATACATAGCACAAAGCCCTTGTTTAAGAGGGCTAAGATAGTCTTGGTAGAAATTGATGTAGTCTGCTACTGCTCCTTCATACCGAGGCTTTTCATTATTCACGATAAAACCATCAATCTTCTCTTGTGCAAAAGAAGTTGGTGCCGCTAAAAAAAGTAGAACAAAGAGAAATGCTGTTTTTTTCCAAAGCTTTTTTACTTTTTGGAGAACGTGCATGCCTTCTTTCCTTTTCTTTGCCTTGGCTCATAGGGGCAGTTGAATGATAAGACCATAGTTAAGACATATAAAAAAAGAGTGTGAGCCAATTTTAGACTTACCTCTCTTTGTAGGTTCTGGACTACCTGTGACTGAAGATAATGAATGAAACCAGCTCACAAGTTGGTATGCATAGTGGACCGAAGCCCAATATTTATAACCAACTCAGAGCGTCTCGGGCTTTTCTTCAGTCACGTGAATTGTCCAGATTCACAAAGAAAGAAACAGCTAAAACGCTTCCTTTTCCATATGTCTAAAGAACGTATAATCCAAAGGATGACGTTCTTCGGGGGCAAAGGTAGTGTATGCAAAAATAAAAAACAAATATTTTTTTGCTTTTCTTGACTGAAAAGAAAATAAAAAAAAATAAGTAAAGATTTTGAGAATAAGTATACCTCGTTCAGGCGGATTTGCAATCCGACTGCAGTGAGAAGGGGATTTGCAATCCCCAGCTAAAGGACAGAGCAAAAGGTGAGGGATTGCAAATCCCTCTATTCAATGCGGCTGGATTGCAAATCCACCCGAACGGGCAACCTTTTTCAGGAAACGACAAATCTGTGGCAACGGCCGTTTTGCAAACCATGTTTGTCACTTTACCAGCCGAAAAAGGAAAAAAGTTTAACAAAATTGAAAAATCAGATTTTGCAAATAAAAAACTCCTTCGGCGCTTTTCATTCCCGAGAATTCGTTGTACCTTTGTAGGCGGAAAAGAAAGGAATTTTTCAAACTACAATCAATAACCCTTTAACAAATACCTTAAAAAAACAATGAGAGCAGAAGAACTCAAAAAGTATGGCATCACTGGCGTGAAGGAAGTTGTTTACAACCCCACCTACGAAGTGCTGTTCAACGAAGAGACGAAGCCCGAGCTGACGGGCTACGAGAAGGCTCAGGAGACTGAGCTGGGTGCACTGAACGTGATGACCGGCATCTACACCGGCCGCAGCCCCAAGGACAAGTACATCGTCATGGACGAGAACTCGAAGAACACCGTGTGGTGGAACACCCCCGAATACCCCAACGACAACCACGAGATGAGCGAAACCGTGTGGGCCGAGGTCAAGAAACTCGCCCTCGCCCAGCTGAGCGGCAAGAAGCTCTACGTCGTCGACGGCTTCTGCGGCACCAACCACGACACCCGCATGAAGGTGCGCTTCATCATGGAGGTCGCCTGGCAGGCTCACTTCGTCACCAACATGTTCATCCGTCCCCAGAACCAGGCTGAGTTCGATCAGGAGCCCGACTTCGTGGTCTATGCAGCCAGCAAGGCCAAGGTGGACAACTTCAAGGAGCTCGGCCTCCGCAGCGACACCTGCGTGGCTTTCAACGTCACCAGCAAGGAACAGGTCATCCTCAACACCTGGTACGGCGGCGAGATGAAGAAGGGCATGTTCTCCATGATGAACTACTTCCTCCCCCTCAAGGGCATCGCAGCCATGCATTGCTCGGCCAACACCGACATGAAGGGCGAGAACACCGCCATCTTCTTCGGCCTCAGCGGCACCGGCAAGACCACCCTCAGCACCGACCCGAAGCGCAAGCTCATCGGCGACGACGAGCACGGCTGGGACGACCACGGCGTGTTCAACTTCGAAGGCGGCTGCTACGCCAAGGTCATCAAGCTCGACAAGGAGTCTGAGCCCGACATCTACAACGCCATCCACCGCGACGCCCTCCTCGAGAACGTCACCGTTGACGAGAACGGCAAGATCGACTTCGACGACAAGAGCGTCACCGAGAACACCCGCGTCAGCTACCCCATCTACCACATCAAGAACATCGTCCGCCCGCAGAGCTCCGGCCCCGCCGCCAAGCAGGTCATCTTCCTCTCGGCCGATGCCTTCGGCGTGCTGCCTCCCGTCAGTATCCTGACCCCCGAGCAGACGAAGTACTACTTCCTCTCTGGCTTCACCGCCAAGCTGGCCGGCACCGAGCGCGGCATCACCGAGCCCACGCCTACCTTCAGCGCCTGCTTCGGCCAGGCCTTCCTGGAGCTGCACCCCACGAAGTATGCTGAGGAGCTCGTGAAGCGCATGGAGCAGAGCGGCGCCAAGGCCTATCTGGTCAACACCGGCTGGAACGGCACCGGCAAGCGCATCTCCATCCGCGACACACGCGGCATCATCGACGCTATCCTCAACCACAGCATCGACGAGGCTCCCACGAAACAGATCCCGTTCTTCAACTTCACCGTTCCCACCAAGCTCGAGGGCGTTGACACCGGCATCCTCGACCCGCGCGACACCTATGCCGACGCCGCCCAGTGGGAGGAGAAGGCCAAGGACCTCGCCGGTCGCTTCATCAAGAACTTCAAGAAGTACGAAAACAACGAAGCTGGCAAGGCCCTCGTAGCCGCCGGACCGCAGCTGTAAGACTTAACTATAAGACTTATTTAGTTAAGAGTTAAGAATTAAGAGTTAAGAAAAAAAGCTCTGCTGACGGAACACAGCCCGCAGGACAATTTCTTAGCTCTTAATTCTTTTTTGTCTTTTGCCCTGCCTTTTTTTAATCTATAACTCAACTTTCGGAAGTTACCCGAGTCTGCTTCGCAGAGAAATAATACAATAATTTATTTCAAAATGATTCAAAATTAGGACTATTCACAGGAAACGTGTTATCGAAATTTTGTAAAATTTTG
>Ga0129306_1001898_pt1 | contig 20886 bp, 18 predicted proteins | sample P827metagenome_FD_94438 | JGI IMG/M metagenome (GOLD analysis project Ga0129306, IMG submission 94438) | Capybara group fecal microbial communities from Wisconsin, USA - P827 metagenome | ecosystem: Host-associated > Mammals > Digestive system > Large intestine > Fecal | place: USA: Wisconsin... | reverse complement strand
TACTACAACTACGAAGATTAATGCAGATACAATCATGCCGTATACGAGCTTGTTGGATGCGCCTTCGTATTTCTTGTTGAGTACGGCGAATACTTCGATGAATACGAGTACGCCTGCAAGAACGAATACTACGGTGCCCCAGCCTACATTGATGAGGTTTAAAAGTGCGGCAATTGCGATGCCACCGCTTAAAAGGGATGCTCTTACGCCGGCGATTTCAAGGCTCTGGTAAAGAGTTACATCGAGCTTTAAAAGCTTAAGCATAAGGAATGTGATGCAAGTGAATAAAAGTGTTGCAACCAAAGAAAACAGAATAGCCAAGAAGAAAGGCTTAACCACGGGAACTTTCATGAGTCCCTTGAGTGCTCCGTTAAACTTAAGTGCAAGTACAAGTGAAAATACAGCAGTCAAAAGTGACTGAAGAATGATTACAGCGATTGCTGTGATATAGTTGGAACCATTGATAAACTCAACGCCTTCGGTTACGGGCTTCTTGATGATTTCAAGACAGGTAACACCGGCCTTGCCCGCTACTTCACCGCCGGCCTTGGCAGCGTCCTTGAGCGCATCGGTAGCTGCAGCTACAGCTTCAGCGCCGTTAGCGTTAGCTTTATTAGCCTCAGCCTGAGCCTGTGCACATGAGCAGGTTTCTCCCTCCTTAATCTCACTTCCGCAAAATCTGCAAAAAGGCATAATCAATTCCTCCTCTGAATCAATAAATATGCGTGAATTCATACATAACCCACGCTTCATATTGTAGGTGAAAAAACGTTTTTAGTCAAGAAAACGGGACGCATTCCTGCGTCCCGCCAAGATTTACAAACTATATTTTCTGCCCGCTTTCAAATCCTCGTGCATTACCTTCGATAATGCTTCAAAAGACTCAAACTTACGCTCCGGTCTCCTGAACTCAAGAAGCGTCACCGCAATCTCTTTACCGTACAAATCGCCCTCGAAATCGTATATGAAGGACTCCGCGTTCACGAAGTTCCCGTCATCAATCGTAGGACGCCTGCCGAGGTTGGTAATTGCCCGGTACGTGACACCGTCCACCGTTACCGTCGAGTAGTATACGCCCAAAGAAAGCGCCCCTACATCCTCCGCCGGCACGATATTGGCCGTGGGCATATCGATGGTACGACCCGCGCTTCTTCCGTGAGTCACCGTACCCGAAAGTTTAAAGGGAAGTTCAGTCATTACATGTTGCCTTTCAAAAATCTTGATAAAGGCTTATAAATAAGCATTGTGATAATTACGCAAGCCAAGCCCTTAATGATGGTAAAAGGAAGGTTGAATACAAGAAGGCACTGCATAATGCTCTTAGCCGAAGGCATAATAGCCTGATAAGCGCCGAGTACAGCTTCCTTGGGCATAAAGTTGTAGTAAAAAGGATATACTACAAAATAGTTGGAAGGAACGGAGAAGATACCCATTACAACCGCACCTGCAATACCGCCGATAAGAGCTGTCTTCTTGGTCTTGTTCTTCATATAAATGAGGCCTGCGGTTGCTACAAAAACCGCACCGAGTAAGAAGTTACTAAGCTCACCGACCGTCGCACTCTTGGTCTGGAGGCAGTGAATAAGGTTCTTAACAAGCTCGATTGCTACGCCCGCGATGGGTCCGTATGCGAAGCTTCCTACAAGTGCGGGAAGATCGGAAAAATCGAACTTAATGAAACCGGGAATCAAAGCAGGAATAGGGAACTCCAAGAATGTCTGAAGCACTACCGCCAATGCGGCAAGCATGCCCGAGCCCACAATGACTCTTGTAACATAGCCTCTCTTAACATTTGATGTTGATGCGTTACTCATAAATATTGTCCTTTCTGCGTGGGACGCCAGAAAGATGTGCGCGCCTGCATACTGCCTTCTTTTGCCCTCAGCAAAAGAAAAACCCCGTGACAAAACACGGGGTAATTGTACGCAAATAAAGCGCTCTCTTCTTTCATCCGGACTGTACCGTCGGTTTCGGAATCTCACCGAATCAGCCGTGCAAGCACGGGTCGCGGACTATACCGCCGGTAGGGAATTGCACCCAACCCCGAAGATTATTGTTTACAGTTAATATTTCTACCATATCTTAAGGGTTCTGTAAAGCACATTTATCGATATTTCTAGTATTTTATTATCTTCTCGATCAAATCCATCTCGTCGCCGCAGTACTTCTCATACAGGTCCTTCATGGCATCGCGGAAACGTCGCTTCTCGTCCGCCGGAAGAAGTATTATCTCCGTGCCGTTTTGAACCGCAATCTTTCTCGAGCTTTCCTCGCGCTCCTTCCAGAGCCTGCGCTCGTAGACAGCCGACTCCTGCGCGCACTCGATAATAATCTGCCTGTACTCCTCAGTCAGCGAGTCCCACACCGCGCGGGAACAAATCTGCATCTCGGGCACGCGCACATGCTCGTCGATTGTGTAATACTTGGCAACCTTGTAATGCTTCATAGCTTCGTAAGAAGGCCAGTTGTTCTCGGCACCGTCCACGATACCCTGCTCAAGCGCCGAATACACTTCTGAATACACAACTTCCACGGGATTAGCCCCAAGCGCCGATACCATGTCCGACATAATCGCCGACTCCTGCGCGCGGATGTTCTTGCCTTTTAAATCTTCAAGCTTGCGAATCGGCTCATCGGAACTGTAGAAGTTACGCGCACCCGCATCATACCACGACAGTCCCACGAGGTCGTACTCAGACGCCTTCTCTAGAAACTCATCACCTATCTCGCCCTCAAGCACGCGCCACATATGCTCGGAATCATCATAAAGATATGGCAGCAAAAGAACATTCATATCCGGAATCTTCTCCGCAAGCTGCGACAGCGATACACGCGCAAAAGCAATTCCGCCGTACTTAACCTGGTCGATTGCCTCCGCCTCGCTGCCCATCTCGGCACCGTACTTAACAAGTATCTTAATGCGCCCGTCGGTACGCTCATTAACAAGATTTGCAAAGTACTTGCCCCCAAGCGTCGTCGGATAGTCTTCCGTCTGATTCTCCGCATACAGGAACACATACTCAGGCTCGGGTCCCGACCCCTTTCGGTGGTTCATAAACAGCGTCACACCGACAGCCAGCGCTATAATAAGACATATTGAAATTGCAGTAAAAATCTTACCCTTTTTACTCATTACATGTGACCTCTTGCCATGCACTCATTTCTGTACTCAGTGGGCGTCATACCCGTCATGCGCTTAAACACGCGGGCGAAATAATTCTGTTCCCTGTAGCCCGCCTCAGTGCTTACATTCTTAATATTGATAAAAGGATTCGCAAGGGCTTCTTTGGCCTTAGCTATGCGCATTTCGTTAAGATACACGATAAAGCTCTTGCCGAAGCTTTGCTTGAAAATCTTGCAAAAGTAAACGTCCGAATACCCGAGCACATCCGCAACATCCTGAAGCGAAATGTCTTCTTTGTAGTGCTCCTCGAGGAATTTCTTGACAACACGCACCATTTCCGAGGTCTTGGCCTCATCGGGCTTGAACTTTTCGCCCTCGGCTTCCTCATTGACCTCTCTGGTCAAGACACCCGCAACCTCTTTATTTCCTCTCTCTCTGTTCAAATCGCAGATACTGAAGGCCTCTTCAAGCGTCGTAAAGAGATCCTCATCGGTGGTAGGCTTAAGAAGGTACTCAAGCGCCTTTATTTCAATCGCCTTCTTGGCATAATTAAAGTCATCGTATGCAGTTAAGAAAATAATCGGAACAAGCGCAGATTCCTTTCTGATAAGAGTGCCTGCGTCAATTCCGCTCATTCCGGGCATCGCAATATCAAGGATTACCACGTCGCAACCCTTCTCGTTGAAAATCTCCACGGCCTCAAGCCCGTTGGCCGCCATCAGCACTTCTATCTCGGTGCCGTAGGCTTCTCTTATTTTCTTGCACACCACCTGTCTTTCGATGGGTTCGTCGTCTGCAATAAGTATCTTGTACATAGGTTAAGTCTCCTCACCTTTATTATCTTCCTTGTAGGGTACCAAAATAGTAATCTTCGACCCCACACCCAGCACGCTGTCCACCTTCATGTCGGAGCCGGGATACATGGACTTAAGCCTCCTGTAGATGTTGCCAAGCCCGATGCCGATGCCGAGGTTTCTTTTGCCGTATAGGCTGTCGCGAAGGTCTTTAAGGTCCTCGGGGCTTATACCCTTGCCGGTATCCCAGACCTCAATCACCAGGAGGTCGCCGTCACGCTTGATGTTGACCTTCACCTCTCCGCCCGAAATCTTGGGCGAAATTCCGTGAATGATTGCGTTCTCAAGAAGCGGCTGCAGCGTAAACGTCGGCACCATTACTCCGTCCGCGTCCACCTCGCAGTTCACCTCGTACTTAACTCGCTCGCCGAAACGCATCTTCTGAAGGTACATATAGTCGTCGGAAACTTTAAGCTCCCGCGACAAAAGAACCTCTTTCTCCTGCGTTTTTAAGTTGTACCTGAATATGGAGCTTAGCGCCACCGCCATCTTCTCGGTCGTAGGCGCGCTCTCAAGATTGGCCATGCCGCCGATTACGTTAAGTGTATTAAAAAGAAAGTGCGGGTTAATCTGGTTCTTAAGAAGCTCAAGGTTCATGGCGTCGAGCTGCTTCTCGGCTTCAAGAGTTTCGAGTTCCTTGGCGTGAAGCCTGTCGAGAGCCTCTCTCTTCTCTTCAAGCGCATCTATATACTCGCCTGTAGCGTATTTCATCTTGTTAAAAGCAGTGATTAATTCGCCGAGCTCGTCCCGGTTGTCGGCACGAACATCGTCGATATAGAAATCATTGGCGGCAATCTTACGGGACGCGTCCGCAAGCTTAAGCACAGGCTCGGTTACGGACTTATTCATGGCCCTTGAAATTTCCAAGATTGCAAAGAACATTAAAATGCTGATAATTATAGTGACCGCGGGTAGAATAAACACCACGGGAAGAATTTCGTTGTATCGGTCGTTGCCTTCTTTGAGCGTGGTGTCGGCATAGCGACCTGCGTAGTCGTAGAGGTACTTCTGCATATCGTAGACGCAGTAGAGCTTCTCCACATACTCGCGCCCTTCAAGGCCTCCGGAAATGACCTCATCACGGTAATCGCAGTAGACCGTATAGAGGCTTTTTAAGGACTGAAGCTGCGAGAAACGGTTGTCCCCGAGCCTTTTGTAATCAAGATTCATGGACTCAACCGAATCCTTAAGTGACTTAACCGCCTCATCAAGGCTAGTCTTAGAATCTACCGAACCGCTTCGTACATAAAGCGTAAAGGCCTCCGTCTCCCTGTCCACCGCGCCCACAATCTGACCGCCCTTCATGTTATCGGTCATGATATCGTTAAAATCAAACATAAAAAGACGCACTATCCACGCATCAAAAATGATGGAGAACAGCACTATCACAAATACACTTCCCGTAAAAAAAGAAATCTTGGTTTTGATTTTACGCGTGGCCCAGAAGGACCTTAATTTCTTAATCATAAGGCAGAGAAAAGCCCCTTATCTTGATTCTTTTATTTTACCACAAAGATAGTCAAAGAACTCGTCTTTTTTGTCCCCGAGTACTCGGTCGGTGAGCATGTATCCGTGTCTGTCATCGGACATGATTACTACCATATTGAACTGTTTGTAGGCGTTTACGACGTTTTTCCAGTAGATTTTTTCATACTGACCGTCACAGTCAATGAGCAACCCCTTGTCACCGAAGTTTATTGTAACTTCACCGGGGAGGCCTTCAAGCTGCTTGACGCTTCTTGAATAGATGGCAAGGGGTTGAAGTATGGGGAACAATATTAAGAGGAAAATGAGTACTGTCCTAAGAAACGAGCCCACTTCGCCGTAGAATCTTACGCACAGAAATACCATGGCCACAGAGAACACGATATTGATGATTCCCGTATAGCTTTTGTATATCTTAAGCATCGCGATTTTCCAAAGGTCGACCGGTTTAACGTCTGATTTAAAACAGTACTCCATGTTGAGAACCTCTTTCTTTTTACTTCATAAGTAAGTTCGGTAAGAACATACTGATTTCGGGTATAAATGTAAGCAATATCAATACGGCAATCATGCAAAGGTAGAAAGGAAGCGTTGCCTTGACTACTCTTTCCATCTTAACCTTACCTACCGCAGAGCCGATGAAGAGCACAGCGCCTACGGGAGGGGTAAGGAGTCCGATACCGCAGTTAAGGATCATCATGATACCGAACTGGATAGGGTTGATTCCGATAGCCGTTGCGATGGGAAGCAGGATGGGCGTTGCGATAAGAATGATGGGCGCCATATCCATGATGCATCCGAGCACCAGCAAAATAAGGTTAATGAGCAATGCGATAAGTATCGGATTCTTGGTCACACCGATTATTGCATTGGCCGCAATGTCCGGCACGTGAAGCGTCGTAAGGCAGTATCCGAATATGCTGGAGGTTGCTATCAGGATAAGCACTATCGAAAGGGTGTCGATACATTTTTCAAGCGTCTTCCATACGCCTTTCCAGGTAAGACCTTTGTAAATGTATACGCTTACGATGAGGCTGTAGAACACCGCTATGGCTGCGGATTCGGTGGCTGTAAAAGCACCGCCTACCACGCCTACGACCACTATAATCACAGATGCCAGTGCCCAGAAAGAAGATACCAGCTGTTTGCCCAGTCCCTTAAGGCTGAATTTGCGGCCCTTGGGGTAGTGCCTTCTTTTGGAAATAATATATGAACCTACCATGAGGGAGAGCGCAAGTAACGCTCCAGGAACGTAACCCGCGAGGAATAAGCTTCCTACGGAAATTCCGCCGGCGCTCATTGCGTAGATTACCATGTTGTGGCTGGGAGGAACCAAAAGTCCCTCGCAGGATGAAGTAATGGTTACCGCTGTCGAAAAGTCGTCGTCATATCCCTGCTCCACCATCATGGGGATAAGAATACTTCCGAGGGATGCGGTATCGGCAGCCGCTGAGCCTGAGATACCGCCAAAGAAATATGAAGCAACAATATTAACCATCGCCATACCGCCGGTCATCCATCCGACGCAGGCATCCGCCAAAGCGATGAGTTTCTCGGAAATGCCGCCGGTACCCATAAGGCAGCCCATGGTGATAAAAAACGGCACCGCCATAAGGCTGAAAGAGTTGATACCCTTAACCATCTGCTGGCACACGGTGGTAAGCGGAAGTCCCTGGTAAAGTAAGCATAGTGCCGAAGAAATCGCTACGGCATATGCAATCTGGAATCTAAGTAAAATCATTACAAGGAAGCTTACAAGCAATATTAAAATGGCTGTTGTATTAACTGTCATTGCTTAACCACCTCCTTAACAAAGAGGCTTTTGATATGATTGTAAATTGCTTCGAGTTCAAAGATAATCATTGCAAGTCCCGCAACGGGAATAGGGAAATACATCCAGAATCTCGAAACCTTGGGCATTGAGAAATAGTTTCCTTTTGCGCCTATTTTAATTGCGTATTTCCAGCCCACAACAAGCATTACAACCGCAAGCGCAAGCACGCAGACATCGTTAATAATGTCAAGGGCCTTGATTACCTTGGTCGGTAAATATTTATCGAAAGCCGTCATTCTGATATGCGCCTTTCGTCTGATAGCCAGAGCGCCCGACAGCACTGCCATGTACGCCATGAGAGTCAGCACCACTTCCTCGCTCCACTTAGGGTCTGAAAGGAAAGACACATACTTCCCCAGATATCTTCCTAACACGGCATAGCCCGTTATACATATATCCGCTATCAAAAAAATCTTGCAGACAAAAAGCATTACATTGTAAGTTGCGTCATACAATGGCTTAATCTTGTCCACAGTCTTAAAAAAACCGTTCATACACACATTCTCTTTCTTTCTATACAAGTAAGAGCACAGGCCGTCTGACCCGTGCCCTTACTGATAAAGTCGGTAATTATTTCATATTGACAATCTTTTCGTATAAGTCTTCCTGACCCTTGATGTTGTCTTCAACAACTTTCTTAACAATTTCCTGCCAAGGTGTCTTATCTTCAACTTCGATGATGGTTACGCCTTCGGACTTAAGAAGATCGAGAACTTCTTTTTCCTTGTTCTCGGAAATCTCGCGGTTGTACGCGGATGCAAGCTTACCTGCTTCTACAAGAATCTGCTGCTGTTCTGCGGTAAGGCTGTTCCAAGCGTCGTCGGTGATGATAACCTGGATAGCGCCGAGAGTGTGGCCGTCGAGAATCATGTAAGGAGCAACTTCGGGGAATGCCTTAGCGCGGTAGTTGGCAATGGGCTGTTCTGCGCCGTCTACAAGGCCTGACTGAAGTGCTGAGTAAAGTTCATTAAAGTCTACAACTGTGGGTGAAGCGCCGAGGCCTTCCACAAGACCGGTCATGATGGGGTCCATGGAAACACGGATCTTCATGCCCTTAAAGGACTCGATACCGGTGATTTCGCTTCTGGTAAAGAAATGACGGAAACCTTCCTCTCCGTAGAAAAGACCTCTTACGCCGCTGCCATTCTGTGAGGGCTCAAGCAAGAACTCTTCTGCAAGGTCGGATGTTGCGAAGTTCCAGAAATGATCGCGGCTTACGAATGTGTATGGAAGTGACAAAAGCATGGACTTCTGTCCACCGTAGCTTGTAAGTGCGAATGCGGAAATACGGGAAATGTCGATGGTCTTACCACCGCCGAGCATTGTGTCGAGTACGTCGTTCTCGGAACCGAGTACGCCGCCTGCCTGAAGGTCAATCTGGATGGTATTGTTGGAAAGTCTTTCAACTTCTTCTTTGAACTTGGCATCTGTCATACCAACGATGGTATCAAGAGGGTTAACCTCTGCCATAACGAGTGTGATAACTTCTCCCGAAGCGGGTGCAGGTGTTTCTTCTTTGGCTGCGGGTTCTTCTGTCTTCTGTGTCTCTGTCTGAGCTACACTTGCGGTACTTGCAGGTGTCTCGGGCGCCTTAACGCCGCATGCGGAAACGGAAAGAACCATTGCCGATGTGAGTAAAAATGCTAACAATTTCTTTTTCATAGTAGCCTCCCTTTTTCTTTCTTTGGCTGTTGTATTGCCCCTTGCGGGCTCAATTAGAGTATAGATTAGGGAGGTGGAATAAAGAAATCGGACATTCTAAAGATATGTAGCACATTTTTAATTTGGGGTGGCCAAAGAAAAGTTATAATAATTTAATGATTGATAGTGCAAAATCGATTGACACTGCTTTGTCGCGGTGCCATAATGATGTGGCGCGTGTGCGTGAGAGAGAGACAGTTAGGTTAGAAGGCAGTTATGACTGAAGGTTCCATTACCAAGAAATTGGTGTTTTTTGCGGCGCCCTTGTTCTTAGGGCAGCTTCTGCAGCAATTGTATAATGTGGTCGACTCGGTGGTAGTCGGTAATGTACTCGGTAAGGAATCGCTTGCGGCGGTTACCACGACCGGCAGCCTTGTGTTCCTGATGGTAGGCTTTATTACCGGATTGTTCATGGGTAACAGCGTTATTGTAGGCAAGCGGTATGGTGCCAGGGACTATGACGGATTATCGATTGCTGTTCATACGGGCATTACGTTTTCTTTTATCGCAGGTGCGGCGCTGACGCTTATGGGCGTGTTCGGTGCTCCCGTGATATTAAGACTTATGGGTACCCCCGATGACGTATTTCCCAATTCGGTTCTTTACTTAAGAATATTCTTCTGCGGCGGCTTCGCCAATGTCGTGTACAACGCTTCCTGCGGTGTGTTCCAGGCAGTGGGCGATTCGAAAAGACCACTTTATTATCTTATTGTCAGCACGATTATCAATACGATTTTAGATATATTGTTCGTTAAGTTCTTAGGCTTTGGTATCGCGGGCGCGGCGTTTGCGACGATTATTGCCCAGACGGTCAGCGCGATTCTTGCTTTTACCAAGTTATTAAGAGTTGACGGGCCTCACAGGATTGAGCTTAAGAAGCTTAAGATTGACGGCGACACTTTGAAGAAAGAACTTTCTATCGGCTTCCCCACCGGTATTCAGAACAGCGTTATCGCTATCGGCAATGTGGTGGTGCAGTCGAATATCAATGCTTTCGGTTCCACGGTTATGGCGGGTTCCGGAAGTTACTCGAAGCTCGAGGGATTCGTATTCCTGCCGATTACATGTATGTCCATGGCGCTTACGACTTTTGTAAGTCAGAACCTCGGCGCGGGACTTCACGACAGAGTTCGCGCGGGTGCAAGGCGCGGCATCGCCATAAGCGTCGCATGTGCCGAGATTATCGGTGTTATAGTCTTCTTCTTTTCCCCGGCGTTCCTGCATATGTTCTCACAGGACCCTGCAGTAATTAGAGTAGGCGCGACTCAGGCCACTACGGAAAGCTTATTCTATTGCCTGTTGTCCTTAAATCACTGTCTCGCGGGTATCCTTCGCGGAGCCGGCAAGACCAAGATTCCGATGGCCGTTATGCTGTCAAGCTGGTGCCTGTTACGTATTACTTATATAACCGTCATCATTCACTTTATCCCGAAGGTCAACGTTATCTTCTGGGCATATCCTCTGACTTGGTCGGTTAGCGCGATAATATTCGTGATATATTATTTCAAAGCCAACTGGATTCACAACTTCGATAACGAAGTTGCTACAGAAAGCAGATAATACAAAAAGACGGAAGATTTTATCTTCCGTCTTTTTTAGCCTACAAATTTAGACTTTCCGTTAATCTCCCATTCTTTTTCGTTCCCCGGTATGCATAATTCTATTAATCTCTTGATATATAGGACCGTTAAGGTTATATCCATAATACTCACGTGAATATGCAGAAGAGTGGTAAATACACACCAAATCTGCTGGCATAGATTCGTAATTTATATATACATCTATCCACATCCCTGAGTCTCCATATAAAGTCAATAGAGAAGCATCGTTAAATGCTCCCACAGGAATTTCGCCAATATCATCCTCCGTAATGAGTTTAAGCGACTCTACCGAATCATATATAAGTTTCTTTATTTCTTCTATTCTTTCTTGATCAGCAATTACATAAACCAAGTCAGTCCCCATTTCCTTGACCATTGCTATGTTTTCAAGTTTCTCAAAAAGAACAGTTACGCTATTTCGTGCTTCTTTATTTTTTTCTCCAGAATTGCATCCTATCAACATAACGATAAGAAATAAAAGCATGAGCGTAATGAGTTTTTTCATATCATTTTCCAATCTATTTCAACTTAATGAATGTACCACATTCCGTACGAGGTATACAAATAAGCGTCTCCGTTTATTATTATACCATTATGACCAAAGGTATCATTAATGTACAGAAATTTGTCCCCAGCATAACCAATCATATATCCATGAACAACCACGGCATGATCACCCCAATTTGGATGTCCTACATTATCCCCGTTTAATCCAATCTCAACCGGTCTATCAGCATTTATTTGTGTTTTAATTGTGTTAAACGAATACGAACTGTTAGTTGCTGACCAATTTCTAAGCCCTCTATCTTTTAAATACTGATTCATCCCGGTATTAACTATTTCTTCCAAAAACGAATCATGATATCTCCTATATACGGCTCCCCCATTTACTGCTTGTCCCGATGTCATGCCCACGTTCACCATATATCTATAATCGCACAAATATTTTTGCGCATTCCTCATGGTGGTATAACCGGAAGGTAAAAAAGAACTCGAAACATTAAGGTATAGATACCTTAGTATTATAGCAGCAGAATCAACCATACATGCATACTCTGTGTCCCAAGGTGCTAAAGATTTCTTCAAGCTGCCCGTTTCATAAGGATTACCACCATTTGCCATTACATTATATTTCGATTTTTCCTTATCAAATATATACATTTTTTGGCTCAAGGACTTCTTTGCCATTTTATCAAAATCAACAAACCCACTATCTATATTTTGTAACAGCACCGTCTCTTTTGCGTTTAACAAATAATACCTGCAGTCGTCTATCTTATCAAAAACAGACAATGGCCCGGCATAAACAAGTTTTCTTGTGGATCTGTCCACCAGCCGCGTTTCTAAAGAAAATTCCATAATATCATAATTAATTGTATTAAGAATGACATACCCATCATTATCAATATCGTAATAGATGCCTATATATTTATCATTTACAGAATATACCTTTCGAGGATTAACTACATTATGTTGGCCATAACCATTTGCTCTAAGCCATTCCTCAACATATTCAGCCTCCAATTTGAAGTCATTGACAGCTAAATCAACGCGGGGATTAAAACGATTATTATCACCTTTTACACTAATGCCATTTCCCATAGCATATGTATCCAATTTAGTAGCGATAAACAGCACTCCAAGTATCATAGCAATAACTACGCCATACAGCATTTTCTCGATTCTTTGCATTTTAATCATAAACCCCTTTATTTTCGTATAGTGGTGTTATCGGTTCCAGTTTAGCATATTTACAACCATTTGTATAGATAATACTACATCATTATTGATATAATATCGCACTCATTTGATGTATTCATTTGCATGTGTGAGGCCTATTATGCCATATTTGCGCTTATTGCCATCATTATTGTCATCACAGTCACCAGTTATCATTTTTGTTTCTTATACAAAAAGCGGTTGCTAAACGCTAGCAACCGCCTATATACAAAATGCCCATATCGGAGAATCATACATATTTTACTGATTAAGCAATACCTCATTTACCAACAGCATCATGTCTGTATGTTACTTGCCTGCAGGCGTCTTCTCATCAAGTCTCATGGTGAGGCTGATTCTCTTCTTCTGAAGGTCTACGTCAAGAACCTTAACGTCTACAACGTCGCCTACGCTTACTGCTTCAAGCGGATGCTTGATGTATCTGTCGGTGATTCTTGAAATGTGTACAAGGCCGTCCTGGTGAACGCCTATGTCTACGAATACGCCGAAGTCGATAACGTTTCTTACCGTTCCCTTAAGAATCATGCCGGGCTTTAAGTCCTTCATGTCGAGAACGTCGCTTCTTAAGATAGGTGCGGGCATGTCGGCACGAGGGTCACGTGCGGGCTTGTCGAGCTCCTTAACGATATCTTCAAGGGTAATCTCGCCGATACCAAGCTCTGTTGCTGTCTTCTTAAGGTCGCCTACCTTGGTAAGAAGGCTTGTGGATGAAGCCTTGGGTGCTGACTTCTGTGCCTTGGGCTCTTCGGCGGGAGCTACGAAGCTGTTACCGAGAGCTGCCGCAAGTGCTGCACCCATGGCTGTGTTGGTATTCTTAATTACTATCTTCTGTTCCTTGGGCTTCTGAGGTTTCGGTGCGGGAGCCTTGGCTGCTTCCCGAGCCGCCTGAGAGGTCTTCTTCCAGTTTTCCTTAACGTCTTCCATGGTCATACCAAGCTTCTTAAGAAGCTTCATGGCTGCTTCGTAAGACTCGGGGTGAACGGAAGTCATATCGAGAGGGTTGTCGCCGTCAGCGATGCGAAGGAAACCTGCGCACTGCTCGAAAGCCTTCGGTCCAAGCTTCGGAACTGATAAGAGTTCGTTTCTGTTTCTGAAGCGCCCGTTCTTTTCACGGTATTCTACGATGTTTCTTGCGATAACCTTGGAAATACCGGAAATGTACTCAAGAAGGGGTGCGGATGCTGTGTTGATGTCTACACCTACCTTGTTAACACAGTCTTCTACTACGCCCGAAAGTGCGTCGGAGAGTTTCTTCTGATCCATGTCGTGCTGGTACTGACCTACTCCGATAGACTTGGGATCGATCTTAACAAGCTCAGCAAGAGGGTCCTGAAGTCTGCGGGCCATGGATGCGGAAGAACGCTGTCCCACGTCGAAGTTGGGGAACTCTTCGGTAGCAAGCTTACTTGCGGAGTATACGCTGGCGCCTGCCTCATTAACGATTACATATGAAACGGGAGTGTCAAGCTCCTTGATAATATCTACAATTACACGCTCGGACTCGCGGGATGCGGTACCGTTACCAAGAGAAATAAGGTTAACGCCGTACTTCTTGATAAGTTTCTTGATGGTAACCTTGGTCTCTTCTACCTTGTTCTGAGGCTCGGTAGGATATACCACGCAAGTATCGAGCACCTTACCGGTAGGATCGACTACGCAAATCTTACAACCGGTTCTAAACGCAGGGTCCCAGCCGAGAACGGTCTTACCTACAATGGGAGGTGCCATAAGAAGCTGCTCTAAGTTCTTACCGAATACGTCGATAGCGCCGTCTTCAGCCTTCTCCGTAAGCATGTTTCTGATCTCACGCTCGATAGCGGGAGCAATAAGTCTGTCGTATGCGTCCTCACACACTTCCTTGAGGATAGGTGTGGTAAATTCATTGTCCTGAGTGATGGTCTTGGTCTCGAGGAATCTTAAAATACGCTCTTCGGGAGCATTGACCTTAACAGTCAATATCTTCTCTGCCTCGCCGCGGTTAAGAGCAAGCACTCTGTGGCCGGCAACTTTCTTAACAGGCTCCTCGTAGGCGTAGTACATTTCGTACACCGACTGAGCCTTCTCGTCCTTGGCAGTCGAAGCTATGATACCTTCGTCAAAAGTAATGTCTCTGATATATGTTCTGTAATCCGCATTATCGGAAATGCTCTCTGCAATAATGTCCTTGGCACCCTGAAGCGCATCCTCTGCAGTCTTGACTTCTTTCTCCTCATTAATGAACTTAGCTGCTTCATTAATAACGGGCTCGGTCGCAGACATTTCAAGGATGAACTGAGCAAGGGGCTCGAGACCTTTTTCTTTGGCTACCGATGCACGGGTCTTACGCTTGGGTCTGTAAGGACGATACAAGTCCTCTACCAGAACCATGGTCTCTGCGGCAATAATCTTATCTCTTAACTCGTCCGTGAGCATACCCTGTGACTCGATGCTTGCAAGGACGGTTTCTTTCTTCTCTTCAAGATTGCGAAGATATGTAAGACGCTCGAAAAGGTCGCGGAGCTGCTCGTCATTAAGAGTACCCGTAGCCTCCTTGCGATATCTTGCAATAAAAGGAATGGTGTTTCCCTCATCAATCAACTTAACGGCAGCCTCAACCTGCCATTTCTGTACCTTCAGTTCTTCGGAAATTTTCTTACAAATATCCATTCAAAATAACCTCTCATACTCCAAAATCTAGCGCTTTTCGCACCCCTACATTATACAAAATTACACGCTTACGGGCAACAAAAAACTCTTACTCTTTTGTAGCTTTGGAGCCTATGAGGTATACTCTCTGCAAAGCCTTTACCCCTCCTATAAGTCCGATTATTCCGAATGTCATTCCTTGGGCTGATGCTATATTTAAACCGCCTCAGATATGTAGTGGCGCGCCTGAGTATAGAAAGCCTCCCGATACAACCCGCCCAATTCTATCAATTCCGCATGGGTTCCTTTTTCCTTTATTTCACCGTTTTCGAATACCAGAATCATATCGCAGTCCTTGGTCATCGAAGGCCTGTGTGAAATGCTGATTACAAGTTTATCTCTTCCTATGGCTTTAATCGAATCATTAATCTTTTTTTCTGCAAGAGGATCTATCGCAGCATTGGGCTCATCCATTATCATTACCGGTGCTTCGTTAAAGAAACTTCTTGCTATGGCAAACCGTTGCTTCTCGCCTCCCGAGAAATCGCATCCCTTAGCAAACCACTTTGACATAAAGGTGTTCTTTTTCCAAGTAAGCCCTTCGACCTTTTCAAGCATTCCGACCTTATTAAGTGCACTGTCACAACGCTTGTCATCTTTCCTGTCAAATGCAATGTTCTCGTATATATCAAAGAAGAACAACGCATAATTCTGCGGTACGATTGAGAAAAGCTTCATATACTCGTCATAATCAATTTCTTTGATATTCTTCCCGTTTAAAAGAATCTCTCCTTCTTCCACGTCATAAAAGCGTAGGAGCAAATTGACAAAGGTAGACTTTCCTGCGCCGTTTTCTCCCACTATTCCGATTTTGGAACCGGGGCTGAACTTAACGCTTACGTTTTTCAACACATAATTGTCTGTTCCCGGATACTTAAAGGAAACATTTCTAAATTCAACGACCAAAGGCTTATCGACCACTCCCACAGAACCATCCGATTGCTTTAAGCTCGTCTGTTCCGGGAAATCCATAAATTCAATATACTGCTCTACCTGTCTGTTTGTGTCTCGCAAAAGAACGCCGACTCTCATAATCTCCGAAATGGTATGATACGCCTCGGATACAGCGGTAAGATACACCGAGAATATCGAAATGCTCACCGCACCCTTTATATATCTTACAATTATCATTACATAAGCGGCCGCCAACATCAGCATATCCATAAAGCTTTCAAGCACTGCGGAAATGCCGCCCACGCGTATACGTTCTTTGGCAATTTCAAGCTTCCTGTTTTTCGAATTTTCAAATTTATTCAGGACAAAAGGCTTTAAATTGTATGTTCTTACTTCTTTGGCAAAGGTGAGTTTCTGGCAAAGTTCGGTAACATATCCGTAATGTACATTCTCGCTGTTGTCCCTTATCCTTAAAGCCATATCTTTATCATTGGCTCTGTCCATCACAAACATCTTTGCAAAAACAAGTACTACAATAATAAGAGCCATCCATCCGCTTACAGTTGAAACTACGGCAAAAATCGTCACGAACTTTACGATATTTGAAAAGAAGTCACAAAGCAGAACCGCCACCTTGTTCTCCAAACCGAAAGTGGCATTCTGTGCCTGCTGGTACTTATCGATAACTTCATGCCTTCTCATTGCTCCGTAATTAACTCTTGTTGCTTTTTCCGAAAGCCGCAAAAGCAAGTCGTGCGCCACCTTCTCATTGTACACTCCGGCCAGGTCCGAAATAAAGGCAAGAACATGCTCGGCAATTGCCTCTCCCACGCCAAGCGCGACAATAAGAAGAATTGCTCTCATCCCGTCCTTATCATATATAAGCGCATCCAAGATTAATTTGGGAATAATGATATACAATAACGACTGCATCGCCACCACAATTCCAAAAAAACCGTCAATAAGAATCATCTTCGGCGACTCTTTGGCACACAATCCGATAAGGTAGCATATTCTTTTGATAAACAGCCATATTTTTCTCATGTAAACTCCTTGTAACGATTACATCGCATCTTCATTTGAGGCAAAAAAATCTATTATTCCGTCATATACTTTATCCAAATCGCTTTCCTGTTCCAGACGGTAAACCTCTATTTTCCTGCCAAGGCATTTTTGAACTTTTTTCTTGTATTCTTTCAATTCTTCCTCGCTGATTTTTAGATCCTTATCATTGCCCCATTTTTCCTTGTTGGGGAAAATAACAAGAGAAAGAACCTTGCAGGATACGGCGGCTTCCATAAACTGTATGGTGGATTTTATATATTCGGGTTTGTCTTCATAACGTACCGAAAGAATAACTGCATCGGGCTGAAGCGCCTGCATGAATATATACTGGTCTATTGCATATCCCGAAATATTACCGGCATTATTGGTTAACGTCTGCGACTGCGATCCTGCGAGAATTATGTCTTTCTTTTTAATCGTCATGTCGTGAATGATGCCGTTGATATGCGCTATTCTCTCGTAATTATCATATTTCTTTATTGAGTTATAACCGAAATGATAGCAGGAATCCATTCCGAAAAGGTACGCCGTGGGCTCTGTACCAAGCTCTCCCAGATTATAACCGTCCTTTAAGAATCGTCTTCTGAGTTCCAGTTGTAATGTCCATTTTCCCTGTTTACTGCGGGTGCCGAACACACCGATAACCGGCACTCTCGTTCTGAAAAGCTTGCCAAACGGCGCAATTCTGTCGGTATCTATGTGTATCTGCGGAGAAAAAAACATTCCACGCTTCTTATACTCTGTGATTTCCTCATCAGTAAAATCGTCAAAGGAATATACCTTCTTACCCGCACTTAAGTTTTCCCTGATTATTTCCGGCACATCCAAAGACGTATCTGTGTATGCCAATTCATCAGTATGTCCCACTATGAGCATGTCATATTCCGTTTCACTCATAGACTCGACTTTACCAACCGTTATCGGAATTATCTCTTCACCCTTCTGAAGCTTAAGACTCATCCCGACTTTCCCCGATCTTCTTACATCAAATATTCCCGCAATTTCAAAATCCAGAAGATCATAGAAACGTACCAAACTGTGCATCTCCTTATTGTAAGGAAACAACACCGCCTTCCCTCCTGTAACGAAATCAATCGGAGCCTCATATTCTTCGTGGAACTTTCCGGAGGGGCAACCGATATCAATACCCATTTCCTCAAGAGCTTTACGCGACGAGATATTGTCTGATTTCATTTTTTGCGCCAGCATTCCCGAAAAATGCGCGCAAGCCAGACTGTCGCCCAGTCTTATCATAATCTCGTTATTGAGTTCGGTAACCCTCTGAGCCCTTCCCTTGGCGCACGCATTTATGAATCTGCTGTTTACGCGCATGTAACTGTTGTTTTTGGTAATGGCATCTGCCGATGTTACACCTACTACGCAGTCAAAAGCAGCCGGGTATGCTATTGCACCTTCATTATCAAATGCAGCAACAAGTACCGTTCCATTTTTATAAATATCCGCACATACTTTGTACAATTCTTCCAGCTTCTCTGTATCGCAGACGCTCATACTGAGGTTAATAATGTCAGGCTTAATCTCTCTGTTTACATACTTAAGTGCCTCAATCATTGATTCACAATGACCTGCTTCGTCTTTACCGACATTGACCTTTACAGCGTATATTTTCAAATCAGGCACATGGGATTTGACTATTCCCACTATTGATGTCCCATGACCGATTTCATCTTCAAAATCAGAATCTATTATTACTTTGTCTTCTGACAGTCTTACTGCCACTCCGTCGATATCCGGATATTTTTCCGTCATTTCTTTGGATACTCCGGTATCTATAATTGCCATTTTCATATTACTATCCCCTTTGTTTGCGTCCGGCAGAGCCCTTACGGCTCTGCCGAAACACAAATCATTTATCCTATGGGTGCAAGACTAAATATTATTTTTGACTAACTAAAAAATTAAAGAATGTCAATAGTAGCCGAGCAAGAGCATCCAACTACACAGTTACCCTGATTAACTGTACATTCGTCACCTGTACCTTTTCTCTGTAATTCAACCTTTGTAGCCATTTCTTTCTTTTCAACGGGTTTAACTAAAGTCTTCTTCATATTGTTTCTCCTTTATATTTTGGAATTAAGAAAAAAAATATTACATTACGTCAATAGTACCTGAGCAAGCGCATCCAACTACACAGTTGGTCTGGTTAATTGTGCATTCGTCACCTGTACCTTTTCTCTGTAATTCAACCTTTGTAGCCATTTCTTTCTTTTCAACAGGTTTAACTAAAGTCTTCTTCATATTGTTTCTCCTTTATATTTTGGAATTTGTTTTAATCGTGTTCTTGCACCCAATCGATAACTAAGCCATTACCTCAAGCGCTTGATTCTCCTTGGTATACTCACCAATGAGTTCCACAAATCCGTTAAATGACGCCAGCAATTCAAAATTCAGCACCTCATCCGGAAGACTTATCCCCAGTAAGTTTTCGATTTCAATCATGAAAGAAACAAACGTTAACGAGTCAAACAAATACTCTCTTAAATCAAAATCCTCATTTCCTTCCGGGACATAACATCCCACTGTTTCCAAAGCATTTTTTATACTTTCTGTTACTCCCATTTCTACGCCTCCGCTCCTAAAGTTTCTACATTATATGTCTTAGCCGCCAGTTTAATTAACTCCTTATATTCGGTTATATATCCACAGTTTTTGTCTTTGGGATTTAACACACCGATTTTCGGACAGTTACCCCACAAGCATGAGCAACTGAGCGGACATTCATCACACTGTTCTCTTTTGTTTCGTCTGAAACCTACCGTCCATACCGCTTCAAGATGTTTATCCGTATCCAGACGCCCATCCTTGGAGATTTCTCCGATTTCATGCTCCGGTCTGCAGGTTTCGCATTTCTGTACTTTTCCGTAGGAAGTAATAACATATCTGTTTTTCTTATTGCTTCTGCACATAGCGCCGCATGTATGAATGTTATAAAGATTTATGATGCATTTAAGATCCTTCTGATTCTCCGCCAGATAGTTATACACTTCTGCCATTTGACTGTAAGGCATCAGATGATCCGCTATGAGCTTAACTCTTTCTCCACCCCAATCTCCTGCCGGACGTACAAAGAAAGAAAATCTGGGATCTTTTCCGAATTTGTCATTTAAGAGGTTGTAAAATTCAGGAAGGTCCTTAAGCATCTCCTTGGTGAAATTGCCTCTTATTACAACCGAGATATATCTGTTTTTGACATTGTCGCGAATACCTTCCAGATTACCTATGATTCTGTCCCACGTAGGGCCGCCGTCCATATAAATTCGCTGATTATCATGAGTCTCTTTTAAGCCGTCGACAGTTATGGTGTAGTTGGCTACTCTGCTCTTAATAAGCTTCTCAACGTTTTCTTTGGTCAGAAGATATCCGTTGGTTGTAATTGAACCTGTATAGGGTTTTTTTGCCTTTCTGCAGATATCAATAACCTTCTCGGAAATGTATTCGATGGCATCGATTCCAATAAGGGGTTCTCCTCCAAACCAATCGATATGAACTCTGCTATACTTGTTGACATTTCTTGCAATCAGTTTAATTATTCTGTCCTGAACATCTTTACTTATTACATTTGTCTTAAAATCAAGTGCGCAATACTTGCATCTGAAGTTGCAGGCATCTGTCGTATGAACCGTAATATCAAGAGTATCTTCCATCGTATACTCGTAGAATAACTGCTCTCTGTCTGCACGCTCGTCATAGAGTTCCGGTACCATAAATCTGTTCTCGATAAGCTCATTAAGAATGGGATCGTCGCTCTCATCCACCTTTCTTCCGCTAAGGTAGTCTTTTACCTTTTCTCTTGCCGCGGGAGCTACCTCCTTGATGCTGTCCAACCCCTTGTAAGAGTTGTAAAGATACATTCCATTTTCCTGTTCGTCAACCACTACGTTA
>Ga0129306_1001897_pt1 | contig 20892 bp, 19 predicted proteins | sample P827metagenome_FD_94438 | JGI IMG/M metagenome (GOLD analysis project Ga0129306, IMG submission 94438) | Capybara group fecal microbial communities from Wisconsin, USA - P827 metagenome | ecosystem: Host-associated > Mammals > Digestive system > Large intestine > Fecal | place: USA: Wisconsin... | reverse complement strand
GTCCTCGAGTACTGCTATTTGAAGTTCTGTCTGTGTCATATCTGAAGGTCCTTTGGTCGTACAAAGATACCTCCATTTCTTGACTACTTGAAAATATTATCCACGGAAGTTTGGCGATGAGCCAATATCTGTCCTGTTCCATAACGGTGACGTCAACAAGTTCTTCGTACTGGAGACCACCGAGACCGGCGCAAGCGTATCTTTCAGCGGAGCTGTCGAAGACGGCTATGAGATTGGCGCCTCTGACGGAACATCCGAGGATAAAAAGATTTGGGCCCTGTTCCCCGCATCCGGAAGTCATGAATATACAGCCGGATCAAACCCTACCTTTTATGTAAGGCCCAGCGTAGACTTTGCCGCAACGTATTTCTCTGCCAATATTCCCATGTGTGCGCTTAATGCCGCAGAGGGTGATTTGTCTTTTGAGAATATCGCTTCCACTTACAAGTTTACTGTAAGCGGAGTAAAGGACGGCATAAGCAAAGTCAGGTTTACCATTTACAATCAGACAACCTATGGCCTGTCAGGAAGTTGGCCCATCTCCGGCACCTCTGATAAATATATTGACTACAATTGGGCTTCTCCCGGTTCTGCCAACAGCACTCTTTCTTATGTTGGCAATGTTGTAAACAATGAGGCTGTCTTTTATGTATCATGCCGCTATTGGGGTAACTTCCAGCCTTCCATATCGGTTATAAACGAAGCGACAGGTATAGCAATCAAGTCATTTGTTGCCGCCAACCCCATCCAGCCCACATCAAAAACTACGGTAAAGCCCATTACTCTTGATGTCAGCGACGGAGATTATTACGCTCCGGCTATAGATATTGACGGTGTTTTCAATGACTGGGATGGAATAACAGAGTATGACGGCACTCGTGCCAGTGGTAGCAGCAATTCCAGAATCAACCACTGGAGAGTAACCTCCGATGCCCTGAACATCTATGTTTATCTTGAGCTGAATTCTGAAAAGATTACCGAAGCAAGGTACATATATGTAGGCTTTAACACCGACAATGATACCAATACCGGTACCGCACGCGGAAGTATCCCAGGCTGTGAACAGTATGCCGTCATTTACCCTGCCGTTGCCGGATCAGATCCGCTGGAAATGATCCAGGGTGCAGATCCCAGGAGTACTGTTAACGGCAGCAGCGACGGAACATTGAGAACATGGTGCGTCTTGGGCACTCCTTCTTCACAGCTTGAGCTCTGCATCCCCAGGAGCAAGGTTGGCCTGGGTTCTGCAGGTACTATAAAAGTTGGAGTCAGCTATGATAACTACGACGCCAAAGAGCAGAGTTTAACCCTGAATTAATACTATATTTCCAGGTGATTGAACTTCTCCTTGAAGTCTGACCAGTGGTAGAAGCCGGGGGCGGCTTCGGGGAGGGGGAGGGTGGCCTGGAAGCCGTTGAGAAGAACCTGGACGAGGATATCGTCCGGGTTCTTTTTGTTGCGGAAAAAGACCATCTGGAAGTTGCAGGCCATGCAGATGTCGAAGTTGCGCCAGAGGTTTTCCAGCTTGCGGGGATCTGCCTCGGAGACATCCTTGCCGTTCACGCCAAGGTAGGAAAGAAGCGGCATCATGGCGGTGTCGTGGGAGAAGCGGAGGCGCATGGCGACGCCGTCGCGAAGGTCATCGTCAAAGCGGTCTATAATGTCCTTCACGGTGACGGACATCTCCAGGCACCGGCGCTGGTCGATTCCTGGGGCGCGGGAGGTGTAGATGTAGTCGGAGTAGTTCTGGATCTGCCACATGCGGTAGCGCTCATCGTCCGTTAAAATGGTCCGGAGGGTGTCTGAGACGGGGAAATCCAGGTTGGAGAAATCAGAGACGATGCGGCTTATCCGGTATATGAACGATTCCCTGGCGGAGCCCATCTTTTCAGGGTCGAGGAACCAGCGGCGGAGGAGGGCGTCTTCGTCAAGGACCTCGGCGGCGAAACTGTCGTACGCCTTCAGGACATCTTCCGGGAAAGGGGCGCGCTCCACGAAGGCGGGATTGTTGTGGCTCTCCGGAACCAGGACGGGGTAGTAGCGGTAGCCATAATCGGCCTCGAAGGTGAAGTCCGGGTCCATCTGCTTCATCTGGTCCAGGAAGCACATCATGCTAAGGAGGACCCTGTGGGATGTGGTGGAAAGGGCCTGGGCCTTGGTCTTCCCCTTGAAAAGGGCCGGGAAATCCCTGTAAATCTGTGAGGCTATCTGCCTGTGCTGCGCCTGGCCTTTCTTGGTGAGGACGCCTTCGCGGTGCCGGAGGTTGGGAAGGATACCCGCGTACGCCTTGTAAATCTTTTCCCCCTCCGGAGTAAGGTTTCCCTGCCTGTGAGCACTGTCCAGCGCCGTCCATACCCTTTCGTAGGTGGTGCTGCTGGCGACGTACCTGGCCCCGTGCCTGCCCATGTGTGTAAGATAGAACGGCTTATACCCCTTTGGCGGCCTGGCCGGAGAGGGTTGGCCCGTAGGGTAAAGGCTGTACGTTCCTCCGGCAAGGTCTATGTTCGCCATTACCTCTTCCTGCGTATTGAAAGGCTGGGCCCAGGCAGCAAGGGTTATCAGGGCCGATATGGCCGCCAGCAGGGCCCTACGCATTCTTCGCGAGCTTTATTGTGCCGGCCGCCAGCAGGGACTGTGCGGCAAGGTATGTGACCATGATAACCACGTTGCGGCCTGCGAAATCGTGCCCGAAGGTGCCCAGGGCAATGCATGCGTCGCTGAAGGTGAACAGCACGGCGCCGCAGAGGATGGTCCACCAGGCGCAGCCGCCGAACCTTGCCACTCCGGCCAGGGCGCTGAAGATGAGCATCATGAGCGCAAAGCCGTACACGCACATGGGAACCAGCATGGCTCCGTTGACGCCTATGAGGACGATGAGCACTGCGGTAAGGGCGGCCATTGCGACGATCGCTGGAATCCAAGTCTTCCACGTGAAGCCCTTCCATGACTTGCCTCCGAACAGGCACATATAGAAGATATGGCCTGCGAGGAATGCCACCATTCCGAACACAAACGGCAGGAAGCCGTCGAAGATAAGGAACGTGTCGCCAACGCATCCAAGCAGCAGGGCGGGCACCAGGATGCGGATTTCCTTATTTTGGATGCCGCCGGCAGCCACCACGGCCGTGAGTGCCAGCAGAGGCATCAGCGCCGGTTTCACGGTCTCTGCCAGAACGGGATTCCACAGCTTTCCGGTAATGTTAAGTATCGAAGCCACAAGGAAAAAGAGTCCGGGGACAATCCAGTATTTACAAGCTTTCATGGTTATGAATTTTGATGTGTCAAACACAAATATACAAAAATTCTTGCGGTTTGTCCTTTTTTTCGTATCTTTGCAGTCCCGCTCCAGTAGCGGGCGTTTCGGACCAAGTTCCCCGGAGGGGTGGGTGAGTGGCTGAAACCAGCAGTTTGCTAAACTGCCGTACGGGTCATTCTGTACCGGGGGTTCGAATCCCCCCTCCTCCGCCAAGTGACGGAAAATACTGCGCCAAGCTTGCTTGAGCGCAGTATTTTTTGTTGCTTGGCTACGCCCGCCGCAGGCGGACGGGGATGCCGGAGGGCCCCGCCCGCCCGGAATCCCTAGGAGGAGGGTGGCAATAAATGGCGCAGGTCCGGAAAAAACAGGGGGACCTGCGTCACTATACGGCCTGTGGGGCCGATTCCTGACGTACGTCACCCGCATGAAAGGTGGCGTACGTCACCCCGGAGAAGGGGGACCTGCGTCACGGGGATGGGCGTGAGATGACGGGGAGGGGTTGATTTACCGGTTTTTTCAGTCGTCGGATTCTCCCATAATGATTAGCAGGTGGTCGCCGGCCCGGCCAGCATGCCAATAATCAGGAAAAGCAGCAGGGAGGGTGTTCCCTGCTTGCTGCCCACTTTCGAGACAAGGACGCCTGCGAAAACCAGAACCGACACCAGCAGGAGAAGGTTCTCCGACAGGATGTTCACCTAGAATATGGAAAGCGGCGTCATTGTGCTAAAGAATCAGGAATTCAAAGGCTTTATTTTCGTATCAGCCACAATCCGGCCATGGTAAGAAGACCGTTCAGGGGCAGGATTTCATAGCTGAAATGATAGCCTCCAAACCAGGCTACCGAGTTAAGGTCCAGAACAAGGCACACGATTGGGGCAAGGACGGCCACCAGGGGCACCCACTTGTCGCGTACGGGTGTTTTGCAGCACATGCCGAATGCGAACAGGCCCAGGATGGGACCGTAGGTGTAGCTGGCGAGACGGTACACGGCGTCGATGACACTCGTGGAGTTCAGGGCGTTGAATACCAGGATGCAGACGGCCATGAGGACCGCCATGCCGGTGTGGACCCACACGCGCGAGCGCTCTCGCCCGCCCAATATGTCTACGGTAAAGGATGTTGTAAGCGCGGTAAGTGCAGACCCTCCGGCAGGAAATCCTGCCATCACAAGACCAAGCACAAACAGTACCCCGACCACTTTCGGAAGTGCTCCGGACCAGGTGACGGCCGGGAACAAGGCGTCACCCGTGGCGGCAATTCCGTGCAGGGCGGCAAACTGGTAAAGGTACACTCCCAGCAGCAGGAAAAGGGATATTACCACTATCTGCAGGATAACGGAAACCACCAGATTCTTCTGGGAGTCCTTAACACTCTTGCATGCCAGGGTGCGCTGCATGAGGTCCTGGTCAAGGCCCGTGCAGGCCACCACGGTGAAAAGGCCGCCCAGGAGCTGTTTCCAGAAGAACTGGGGATGGTTCACATCGTCAAAATAGAAGACCCGCATCATGGAGGTGTCCGGATGGCCCACCTCGCGGCCTACCAGTATCAGGGTAAGCCCTACTGCCACAAGCATGCATATTGTCTTGATTATGTCCAGGCCTATGACCGCCTTCACGCCGCCCCTTACGGTGTACGCCCATTCCAGCGCAATCACTACGATGACGGTAATCCACAGAGGAATCTTCAGGAGAAGGCACAGCGTGGCCACCATAAGGTACAGCCTCACCGCCGCCCCCAGCATCTTTGAAACGAAGAAAAACCACGCCCCGGTCTTGTAGGACGATATCCCGAACCTGTTCTCCAGATACTGATACACGGAAACGACGTTCAGCCGGAAGTAAAGCGGTGTGAGCACGAAAGCTATCACCAGATACCCCAGGAAGAACCCCATGCACATCTGCAGATAACCCCAGCCGGCCGCGCCCACCATTCCGGGGACTGACACGAAAGTGACTCCGGACATGCAGGAGCCTATCATTGCAAAGGCAACCTTCCACCACGCCGTGGACCGGGTTGCGTAGAAGTCTTTAACCATTCTTCAGAATATCCTTGTATGCCCTGCCTACGGGAATGCTGTCCTCTACGCCCATTATCTTGACATAGGTCATGGTCCTTTTCTCTATCCTCCACACGGGGACGATGTAGGAGCGGTGAATCCTCAGGAACTTTCCCTCAGGAAGCATGTCCATTACGTCTTTCAGCGGGACCTGGGTGACTACATCGTCCAGATGGTCCAGGTGGAAGCATGAGTAATTGTTGCGGGACTCTATGTACTGCACCGCCCCAAGCGGAATGTGTACGGTCTTGTAGCCGGATTTAACCAGGACCTCCTCTCCGGAGAAGGCGTTGGAAGCCCTCTGGTGAAGGGCGTCCTTCTGGTCCTGGACCTCTGTCTCGCGGGCAATGTGCCGGCCCAGGATCTTGAGCTGCGCTTCCATGGAGCCAAGCGGCAGCCCCATGCCTAATACTGCGAAGAGCATTATCCACATAGCCCTCACGTGCGGCTGGACAAGGGTTCCTTCCTCACGCGGAATATCCACGTGGACAAGTGTCATGAGGAAGGTTGCGGCAACTGTGAGAAGTATGGCTCCAAGCGTTGTAAATAGCCCTTTCCGTCCACGTATTACAACATTGCCCAGCACCTTTCGGCACAGGAAATACACCCCATAGAGCCACAGGATATAAAGAAAAATGTATCCATGGTTCCACTGGGCCCACTCGCTCACGGGGAAAAACAGTATCATCCCCGGTATCACAAAGACACAGAGGACGATATCCGTTATGCGGAGGCTCTTCACGGCCTAGAACTCGTAACCGGCGAATTCCACGTCACGTGCCGCCCTTTCCTTGAGGCTGGGGTTCTTGAAGGCTTTCTCGAGGTACTGTTTCACGTTTTCACCGTTACCCTGGCGGGCGGCGATGATGGCCTTGAGGTACCATACCTTGGGATCTCCGCAGTGGGCGGTTGCCATGGCCTTTTCCAGCTGGTCCGTAAGGATGAGGGAAAGCACCGTGTTGTGGCAGCAGCCGGGAGCGTTGTCCAGAAGGCGGGAGGCCTCTTCGTACTGGCCGGTCTTTATGAGGAGGACGCCAAGGTTCAGCTTGGAGCTCTCCGTGTTGGAACGGCGGAAAAGGTCTTCTGCGCCTTTGTAATCCTCATTGTGCATGGCGATGAGGCCCTTCAGGTTGAGGACGTCGCTGTCCGGGACGCCGTACTTTGCAATCTCCGCCTCGGCGTCTTTGTCCTTGCCCTGGGCGGTGTACATTGCCGCCAGGTTGTAGTGTGCGCGGCCGCTGTCAAACTTGGAGACGGCTTTCTTCCAGATGCTCTCCTTGAGCTTTGTATCCTTGGCCACGGTGGCGGCGCGGAGGAGGGCTTCCTCGTCAAGGATGTCCTCGTTTTCCTTCAGCACGTCCAGGAGCTGTTCCGACGTAAAGTTCTTATACTCGATGTTTGCGATGAGGCGTGCGCGGCGGAGCTCCGGAAGGACTTCTCCCTTGAGGGCGGTGTACACCTGCGACAAGTTCTTGATTTCACTCTCGCGTACGGCGGGATCCGAATACATGGAAAGGACCCTCAGGATAAGGTCTTTATCCTCGAGGTCGCTTTCTGCAACAAGTTTCTGGAAGCCTTCCCAGTCCTCGCCCACGCTGCGGACCTCCGGCTTTTCAGTGGAGATACCCTTGGTGACGGTGTCCCAGGCCTTGCCGGCGCTGCCGGAACGGTCTGCGGAAAGCTGGTTGTTGAGATCCGCGGAGCCTTCAGGGGATGCGTAGGCCACGATTTCGGCGCTCTTCACAACGGCGCGCTCGTCAGAGAGGGCTTCCTTGAGGGCCTTCTGGAAGTCCTTTACGGAAGCGCTCCTGAGCTCCGAATTGCGGACCTCGGAGGAGTTGAGGTCATACTTGATCTGGCCCTCGACAGTTACGGGAACCAGTTCCTGGTACTCGCCGTCCTTGAATGCCACATTTGCAGCGGGCTTCACAAGCATGTAAGTGGTATTTGCGCCATCGGCCACTTTCTTAGTGGGGAGGGGAATCTGCTTACCCTTGGCCAGTACCTTGCCACGGAGCTCCAGGAAGCACTTTTCCATGCCTTCCACGTAGTCGAAATGGATGTGCTCCGTGACTTTCTGTCCCTTGGAGGAAATGACCTTGTAGTTGGCCCTGACGTTCTCTCCCTGGTACTTGAAGGGTTTCATTGATGCCTCTCCGCCCTCATAAACTATTACCGGAGTAACCTCCATGACCACGCCGGGATTGTAGTAGCCGTCCGGATATGTCACGGAAACGGTGGCGTCTATCGTACCACCTATTACCTCCAGTACAGGGGGAATACATTCAATCTTGATGTTTTCCGCCTGTTTGGTCATCTTGTCCTGTGAGGAGCAGGCTGCCAGAATGGCCAGACCTGCAAGGAGAATCAGAGTCTTTTTCATATAGTCTGTATTTGTACATGTGTCAGGTGCAAATATAAGAATATTTTTAGTAAATTTGCATGCTATGGATTTGCAGGCGCTAAAAAACAAATATGACATAATAGGCAACGATCCCGCCCTCAACGAGGCCTTGGAAACAGCCGTTAAATTCGCTCCTACCGGGCTCAGCGTTCTCATTCAGGGAGAAAGCGGAGTTGGGAAGGAGAACGTTGCGCGCATCATCCACCAGTACAGTTCCCGCCGCCAGGCCCCGCTGTTCGTGGTCAACTGCGGCGCCCTTCCCAGGGAGCTGGTGAACTCCGAACTCTTCGGCCATGTGAGGGGTTCCTTCACCGGCGCCGTGGAAAACCGCAAAGGCTATTTCGAAGAAGCCGACGGCGGCACCCTCTTCCTGGACGAGATTGCGGAACTCCCGGCAGATTCCCAGGCCCTCCTTCTCAGGGTCCTCCAGAGCGGAGAGTACCGCAAGGTGGGCTCCAACAAGATAGAGCACACGAACGTCCGCGTAGTTGCCGCCACCAACGTGCACCTGTATGAGGCCGTGAAGCGCGGCAAGTTCCGCGAAGACCTCTACTTCCGCCTCTCCGCCGCCCAGATCCGCATACCTCCTCTCAGGGAGAGAAGGTCGGATATCTATCTGCTTTTCAGGAAGTTCACATCGGACTTCTCAGAGGTCAACGGCATGTGCAAGATTTCCCTGAAGCCGGACGCCATCCACCTTCTGGAGCAGTATCGCTGGCCCGGCAATGTCCGCCAGCTCATGGGCTTCACCCAGAGCCTCACCGCCCAGGTTTCCCGCAAGGTGACCCCTACCCTGCAGAGGATAGAGTTATCGGCCCGGGAACTGCAGCCGTACATGCCCCTGGAAGAGGGAGAACCCATCCCCGTCCTGTACGATGCCTCCGCCACTTCCACCTCCGGCTCCTTGAATGCCGATGAGCGCCAGGCCATATTCAAAGCCATCTTCGACCTCAAGCAGGAAGTTGACGCCCTGAAAGCCCGCTTGGACCGCAGGGAGCTTCCCGCCCCGCAGCCGGAGTCCCAGTCGGAAGAAGCGGAATGGCAGGCCCAGGAAGAACTCCCGGAAGAGCAGCACACCCTTTCCGTCCGCCGCACGGAGGAAGAGCTTATCCGCCAGGCGCTTGAGAAGTACGAAGGCAACCGCAAGAAGGCCGCCGAAGAGCTTGGCATGAGCGAGCGCACCCTTTACCGTAAACTCCCTCCGGAATACCGCAAGAAATGAAAAAGGCCGTTCTCATAACCCTCCTGGCCATGCTGGCGGTGTCCTGCGGCATCGTCAAGTATTCCTTTACCGGCACCTCCATACAGCCGGACGTCAAGACAATAACCATTCCCTACGTGGAGTATAAGGCCCTTCGCGTGAATCCGGCGCTGTCCAACGACCTCACAGAAGCCTTGAAAGAGAAGTTCCGCAAGCTCACCTCCCTGGAGGAAGTGGACGTGGACGGAGACCTTGAGCTTGTCTGCGAAATCACGGGGTACGATGTCAAGGCCACCTCCGTCACCGCCGACGAACAGGCCGCCCAGAACCGCCTCACCGTCACCGTAAAGGCATCGTTCACCAACCGCAAGTATCCGGAGAACGATGTAGACAAGTCATTCTCCGCCTATGAAGACTTCGACGCCACCATGTCCCTGGATGCCGTTGAGGCCGGCCTCTGCGAAACCATTATAGAGAAAATAGTTGAAGACATCTTCAACGCAACCGTTGCCCAATGGTAGGATTCATAGACATACACCGCCTCACCCTGGACGAACTGGCCGGCGTGGTGAACCTGTACCCCTGGTACGGCGCCGCCCGCGTGGAAATGTGCCGGAGAATGCTGTCGGACGGCTGGGGAGAAGGCGAGATTGCTGCCCAGGCCCTCTTCGTGGCAGACAGGCGCAAGCTGTCCGCCATTGCCCGAAGCACCGTCCCGGTAGACTGCACGGACAAGGACGTCAAGGCCATCCTGGCATCGTTCATGGCGCCAAAGCCCGTTGATGAAAAACCTTCCGGAGAGCACTCCGTGCGTGTTGTGGGCGGGGATTACTTCTCCCAGGCCCAGTATGACAACGTAAAAGACCAGAAAGACAACATCTTCACAAAATTCGCTTTCAAGGCAGCCAGGAATGCGGAGGAATCGGAGGAAGGAACGTCCGACATGGCGGAACGCTTTGCAACGGAAACACTTGCCCGAATCTTCGCTGAACAGGGCCGCACGGAAGAGGCGCGGCGCATTTATTCGCGTCTGGTTTTGGAAATCCCGGAAAAAAGTGCTTACTTTGCATCCCTTATCGACAATTTGGAATAAAAACAGTAAAAAGATATGAACGCAGCATTTACAATTCTCGTTGTGCTTATCGTCATCGCCGCTATCCTCCTGATTGCGGTCGTTCTCCTTCAGAACGGTAAAGACGGCGGTCTTGCAACCAACTTCACATCCGCAAACCAGACCCTTGGCGTACGCCAGACAGCAAGCATCCTTGAGAAAGCCACCTGGTACCTCGTAGCCTTCGTCCTGGTTCTTTCCATCATTACCGTTTTCGTGGCCCGTTCCTCCACCGCCCGTGGCGCCAACGAAGCCATCTCCACGGAAATCCTCAACCAGGCGGAACCCGCCGCAGAGGACGCCGTCCCCTTCCCCGTAGCACAGGAGAATCCGGAGGAATAATCACCTCCCGCCCAATAGAAAAGCCTTCCAGCACCCCGCCGGAAGGCTTTTTCCATTCCCCCGCCCGTTTTCCAGGTGGTCGTCCTTGCTTTTTGCCGTTTTTTGAGGACGGGTGGTTATTTCTGCTTCTTCCAGGCGCCGCGACCTTCGATGATGTAGGCGTATGCCTCATCGCCGTTGGCTATGAACGGGAAGGCGAAATCGGCATTATTGCCGTCTCCAAGGGAGCCATTTTTAGGATCGATTGTCTCGCCCATGTAGACGCAGGATGTGGGGTGGAAGGACACTATGCCGTCCTTATAGGTGCATGTTCCGCTGTAGCTCTCGCCGTTCCAGACGTGGATGACAAGGTCGAACTTGTTGCCCTTGAAGGAAACGCTGACGGAGGTCATGCTTTCTACGGTACCGTCGCCATTGACCCAAGTCTCTATGTTAGCCCATTTGCCCTGAATGTCATCAATATTGTTTGCAGCGGCCTTGCCGTCCTTGTAGAAGAACTCCACGTAGCCCTTGCCCTGGTTGATGACGGGGCGGCCTTCCTTGTCAAGCTCAGGAATGTCGAAGCGCATGATGAGGACCGTGCCCTTGTACATGGTGTAAGGAAGCATGTAAATATCCTCATTATCGCCTTCATAGTTCTTGTAGGTAATTTTGAGGACGCCCTGTTCGTTGATGGACCACTTGCCTTCATAGATGCCGGTGACGGTGCCGTCTGCCTTGAAACTGAATTCAGGCTGCGTTTCCAGGTTGAGGAGGAGGTTGGGGTAATACCAGTCACCCACTATGCTCTTTTCTGTTGCTGGTACGGCATCACCCATTGTTTCAGTTCCTGTGCCGTCCGGGTTGCAGCTGACAGCCGCAAAGGCGCAAACTGCGATTGCGAATTCGAGAATCTTTTTCATAAAGTATTTAATTGGTTGTTATAGTCACACCAAGAAGATGCAAAAAGCCGCCGCGGCGTTGCATGGCTTATCGACGATCCCCCTGGCGGACTACCACTTCACCGCCGACGGCATCCACCACGACGGCGGAATTCTTGTGCACAGTGCCGTCAAGGATATGCTTGGCAAGGAGGTTCACAAGCTCGCGCTGCATGACGCGCTTGATGGGACGTGCGCCGTACGCCGGGTCGTAGCCATGGTCTACCATATGGTCCTCGAAGGCCTGGGTGAATTCCAGGGTGATATCGCTCTCCGACAGCTTCCTCCGGAGGTCTTCCTCCTGCATGTGGAGTATGTCGCGGATATCGGCCTTGGTGAGAGGGTCGAACATTATTATCTCGTCGATACGGTTCAGGAACTCCGGACGGACGGTCATCTTGAGGACGTCCAGGATTTTGCCCTGGCACTCTTCAAGGAGGCTGCGGCGGGTGGCGATGGCCTGCATGTCAAGGCCGCTCACCTCCGGAAGGCGTTCCATGTAGCCCTGGATGATATCGGCCCCGGCGTTGGAGGTCATGATGAGGATGGTGTTCTTGAAGTCCACCGTGCGGCCCTTGTTGTCCGTGAGGCGGCCGTCGTCAAGCACCTGCAGGAGCACGTTGAATACGTCCGGATGGGCTTTCTCGATCTCATCCAGGAGTACGACGGAGTAGGGTTTACGGCGTACGGCTTCCGTGAGCTGGCCGCCTTCATCGTACCCCACATATCCCGGAGGCGCGCCCACGAGGCGGGAGACGGTATGCCTTTCCTGGTACTCGGACATATCGATACGCGTCATCATGTTCTCGTCGTTGAAAAGGAACTCCGCCAGGGCTTTTGCGAGTTCCGTCTTTCCCACGCCGGTGGTGCCCATGAACAGGAACGATCCGATGGGCCGTTTCTCGTTGGAGAGTCCGGCACGGGAGCGGCGTACGGCATCGGCCACTGCCTTGATGGCGGCGTCCTGGCCAACCACCCTCTTGTGAAGTTCCGCCTCCATCCTCAGGAGCTTGTCCTTTTCGCTTTCCAGCATGCGCTTGACGGGGATGCCGGTCCATTTGGCAACCACTTCCGCAATGTCCTCCGGGGTCACCGCTTCCATCACCAGCGGATCTTTTATTGCCGATGCCTTGGCGGTGAGCTCGTCGATGCGTTTCTGCGTGGCGGCCATCTTTCCGTAGCGAATCTCCGCTACTTTGGCGTAGTCTCCGCTGCGCTCCGCGGTCTTGGCCTGGAGGCTGAGGTCTTCCAGTTCCTGACGGGCCGTCTGGAGGCCGCCAAGGATGTCCTTTTCCTCGTTCCAGCGCTTCATGAGGACGTCCCTCTGGGAGCGGAGGTCCTTGAGCTCGGCCTCCATCTTTTCCATCTTGGCGCTCACGCCTTCTCGCTTAATTGCTTCTTTTTCAATTTCTTTCTGACGGATGGCGCTGTCAAGGTCGTCTATTGGCTCCGGGACGGAGTTCATCTCCAGACGGAGCTTTGAGGCGGCCTCGTCCACAAGGTCTATGGCCTTGTCCGGGAGGAACCGGGACGTGATGTAACGGTGGGAGAGGTTGACGGCGGCAATGAGCGCATCGTCCTCTATGCGCACCTTGTGGTGGTTCTCGTAGCGCTCCTTGAGGCCACGGAGGATGGCGATGGACTCTGCCGGGGAAGGCTCGTCCACCATCACCATCTGGAAACGCCTCTCCAGGGCCTTGTCTGTCTCGAAGTACTTCTGGTACTCGTCCAGGGTGGTTGAGCCGATGGTCCGGAGTTCGCCGCGCGCCAGTGCCGGCTTGAGGATGTTGGACGCATCCATGGCGCCGCTGGTACGGCCTGCGCCCACAAGGGTGTGAATCTCGTCGATGAAGAGGATTATCTCACCGGCGCTGTCAACAACTTCCTTGACAACGCCCTTGAGGCGCTCCTCGAACTCTCCCTGATACTTTGCGCCCGCAATGAGGGCACCCATGTCCAGGGAATAGACTTTTTTGGATTTCAGGTTCTCCGGAACCTGGCCATTCACTATGTTCTGGGCAATGCCCTCGCTGATGGCTGTCTTGCCCACACCCGGCTCGCCGACCAGTATGGGATTGTTCTTCGTGCGCCTGGAAAGTATCTGCAGCACACGGCGGATTTCGTCGTCACGTCCAATCACGGGGTCAAGCTGCCCCTTGGACGCCCTCTCGTTGAGGTTGATGGCGAATCTTTGTAAGAAACTATTGTTGTTATTGTCAGTCATAATCTTGGTTCTCCTTTTTGCCTGTTCTTTGCAGGCACCCATACTTCATCAATCTCCGTTCCCTTGGTTTAAAACTGACAAATTGGCAGAGCGGTCCTGGCCGCCGTCCGCAAAAACGGCCATTTTCAGGGACAGCGGGGCTGCGAACGGGTCTTCGTCCGCAAAAACGGGCATTTTCAGGGACAGAGGGGCTGTAAACAAGTCACCGTCCGGGAAATTGGCGTTTTTTCCGGACGGTGATGTGTGTGCGCCTGAGACGCGCCGCGGCTAGACTTCGGTGGCGGTGGCGAATTCCGAGAGGAAACGCATGTCGTTCTCGAAGTAGTGGCGAAGGTCGTTGACCTGCCACTTGAGCATGGCTATGCGCTCTACGCCCATGCCGAAGGCGAAGCCGCTGTAGACGTCAGGGTCTATGCCGCTGGCCTTGAGGACATTGGGATCTACCATGCCGCAGCCCATGATTTCCAGCCAGCCGGTGCCTTTGCAGATGTTGCAGCCCTTGCCCTTGCAGATGTTGCAGCTTACGTCCACCTCTGCGGAAGGTTCCGTGAAGGGGAAGTAGGAAGGCCTCATGCGGATCTGGGTGTCCGGGCCGAACATCTCGCGTGCAAACAGCAGGATGGCCTGCTTGAGGTCTGCGAACGTGACGTTCTTGTCTATGTACAGACCCTCCACCTGGTGGAAGATGCAGTGGGCGCGGGCGCTGATGGCCTCGTTACGGAAAACGCGGCCGGGGCACACCACGCGGATGGGCAGCGGCTGGGTTTCCATGGTGCGAACCTGCACTGACGATGTGTGGGTCCTCAGAAGCAGTGGATTCAGGTGGCCGGTGCTCACGAAGAAAGTGTCCTGCATTTCGCGTGCCGGGTGGTTGGGAGGGAAGTTGAGGGCTTCGAAGACATGGTAATCGTCCTCTATCTCAGGGCCTTCCGCCACGTCGTAGCCGAACTTGCGGAAAATGTCCACAATCTGCTGGCGGACTATTGAAACGGGATGGCGGGAGCCAAGGGGCATGGCGTCTCCGGGCATGGAGAGGTCTTCTCCTGACGATGCCGCCGGGCCGGACGCCGCCTCTACGGCATCCTTGAGCTCTTCTATCTTTGCAAGGGTGAACTTCTTGAGCTCGTTGAGCTTCTGGCCGTATTCCCTCTTGAGTTCCGGTGCAACGGTGCGGAACTGCTCCATGAGCGCAGTCACTTCACCTTTTTTCCCAAGGAACCTTACGCGGGCTTCCTCAGCCTCTTTCTGCGATGCGGCCTTCAGCTCCAGGAGTTCCTTGTAAATCTTTTCTATTGCTTCTTTCATAGTGGGTGCAAAGTTAACTATTTTTTCCGTTTGTTGCGTGCCTTCTGGGCCCTTTCACCGCCGCTTTTCCAGTATTTTTTCCACTGGGCTTCGTTGAAGATGCGTTTGTAGGTGGCGTCTATCTGCTCCATCCATTTGTCCTGGACGCCAATGTACAGGTCCGGGTTCTCCACCTTGGCGCTCTGGAGTTTTTCCATCTCCTCGCTCATGGCGTGGTAGTCATACGTGAGGGTGGAGTCCACGTAGAACTCCTGCCAGTATTCAAGCCCAAGGAGGTCCGTAAGGCGCTTAACCTCTTTGTCTATGTATTCCATCAACTGCTTTTCCTTCTGCTCCGGTGTCTGTGGAGGGTTCTGGGCAGCAATAGGCAGGGCAGATAAGACGGCCAAAAGACAAGTCAAACGAAAAAAATTCATATATTTGCATTCTGTTGTCAGATGACAAAATTACGCATTTAATTGAAAAAGCGCAAAAACGATGAGAAAAACCCTGCTTAACGCCTTTGCCGTAGCCGCCGCAGTCCTTCTTTCCGCTGCTGAGGGAAATACATGCACCAATGTCATAGTAACCTCCGGCGCCAGCCGTGACGGTTCCGTCCTGGTATCCTATGCCGCAGACTCACACTATCTGTTCGGCGAGCTTTACCATCGCCCGGCTGCAGACTGGCCGGCGGGCTCCATGCTCAAGATATACGACTGGGATTCAAATCGTTACCTTGGTGAAATAGAGCAAGTGGCGCATACCTACCAGACCGTGGGCAACATGAACGAGCACCAGGTAATCATCACGGAGACCACCTGGGGCGGCCGTCCGGAACTTGAAGACAAAAAGGGCGGGATAGACTACGGTTCCTTAATATATATAGCTCTCCAGAGGGCTAAGAGCGCCCGCGAGGCCATCGACATAATAGTCGACCTTGCAAATACCTACGGTTACGCATCTGAAGGCGAGACCTTCTCCATCGCGGACAAGAAGGAGGCCTGGATCATGGAACTCATAGGTAAGGGAATGAACATAAAGAACGGCGTCAATGTGCAGAAAGGCATTGTCTGGGTTGCAATGCGCGTTCCTGACGGAGCCATCTGCGCCCACGCCAACCAGGCCCGCATAGGCAAGTTCCCCCTGGACGATCCTGACAATTGCCTCTACGCCCCCGACGTCATTACCTTCGCCCGCAAGAAAGGTTATTTCGACGGTCTTGACAGCGAGTTCGGTTTCAAGAAGGCCTATGCCCCCATCGACTTCGGAACCGTCCGCGGCTGCGACGCCCGCGTCTGGAGCGCCTTCAACATCCTCACCGACGGCTGGTTCTCCTATTTCGATGAAAACGGCCGCGGAGTCACCCGGGACGCCTTCTCCTTCCTGGACTATGTAATGGGCAGGAACCTTGAAGGGGACCTTCCCCTATGGGTCTTCCCCCGCAAGACCATCACCGTCAAGCAGGTGGCCGATGTCATGCGCGACCACTTCGAAGGCACCCCCATGGATATGACCCAGGATATAGGCGCCGGCGGAAACGCCCTCCCGTACCGCTGGAGGCCCATGGAATTCACCTTCGACGGCAAGACTTATGTGAATGAAAGGGCCATAGCCACCCAGCAGACCGGTTTCTGGATGGTAGGTCAGGCCCGCAAGTATGTCCCGGACGTGGTAGGAGGCATCCTCTGGTTCGGAACGGACGATGCCGCGACGTCGTACCTCACCCCCATCTACACCAGCACAACAAAGGTTCCGGAATGCTTCCGCGAGGGGAACGGAGACCTTCTGCACTATTCTCCCACCTCATCGTTCTGGATCAACAACCGCATTTCCAACGCCTGCTATAAGATGTACAACGTGATGGCGCCATACGTGCGTGAGAGGATAGATGCCTTCGAGACAGAGCAGATGGACCGCCGTACCCATTCGGTAGACAGCATGGCGGTTGTGATGTACAACCAGGTGGCCGTCAGCATGCAGGCGCGGGCGGCAAAGGGGAAGGGCCAGTCTTCGAGGCCTTTCGCCAAGCTCATAAAGTACATAACGGACTATACCGTGAACACCGCCCAGGAGCAGTTCCAGGCCTGGGTGGCCCTTGAAACGGAACTCCTCGTGAAGTTCATGGACGGTAATGTGAAGCCCCAGAACGCGGACGGCAGTTTCAAGCACTCGGAGCACTCCACCGGCATTCCTGAGAAGGTTGAATGGCCCGGCTATACAGAGCTATGGAAAGAGACCGTGGCCCAGGAGCACGGAGAAGTCATTCGGGTTCCTGAGCAATAAACTCTCCAAAAACTCTACAAAAGCATATCTTTCCCGCCAAAACTTGCAATTTGGCGGGAACTTTTATTATATTTGCTTTGAAAAAAGCCACAGCACATGAAACTGTTCCAAATTTTCTCTACAAGCAGAGCCAAACTGTTCGCAGAAACTGTGGACAAACTCCTCAATACCGTTGATACCGCATTGATACTCTTCAAGGAAGGAGTCCGCAGCTACCTCTACAACGACAGTGAAAGTTTTGCCCATACACTCTCAGCCATGGCAACGGCGGAGACGGAAGCCGGCGTCCTTCGCAGGGACATAGAGAACATGCTCTACTCCCGCGGCTCCCTCATCCGTTACAGGGGAGACATCATGCGTCTTCTTGAAAGGTACGACCACATTATCTCCATCGTCAGCAACGACCTCATCCAGTTCGAGATTGAAGACCCTACAGTCCCCACATCCTTAAAGAAGGAGTTCGTGAAGCTTGCGGAGTTGGCAGTAATGGCCGCAGAAACCACTATCCCCGGCACAAGGGCGTACTTCAGCCAGCCGGACCAGGTCACGGAAACCATCCACCGCGTGTACCTTTATGATAAGCAGGCCGTGAAGCTGTCACAGTCCATCAAGCGTACGGTTTTCCACGACATGAATCACCTCAAACTTTCGGAAAAGTTCCATCTCCGATATTTCGCCCTCCATATAGAAGACCTTTCCACCGCGGCAATGAGAGTTGCGGAGCAGCTTTCCGTGATGACAATCAAGCGCAGCCTGTAGAGTCCGCCATGCTTGACGAGATCATCATACTCCTCATAGCCCTTATCCTTGTGGGCATGCCTCTTATGAGGCTTGAGGCCCCATGGATCATGAGCCCCATGAGGGCAACCGGCGCAGGGGAACTTGTAATGTTGAAGATACTGGTTCCAGTCCTGGCCGTGGGTGTCGTGCTGGCGCCGTTTTTCGTCCAGTCCACGCTTTGTGATACGCTTAGGGAAGCCATTCCGGCTTCGGGCTATCCCGCAATTATTTCCATCTCCCTGGCCGCCCTTGCCGCAATACTTATATCAACGGTAATCCACCGTGCCTGCGGGGCGCCTTACGCGGTTATGGGCGCCATCTTCGGATGTCAGCTCAAAGTATATGGCAGCATAGACATGGAATATGCGGCGGGAATGGTGTTGAGCTGGCTTGCGGCAATGCTGCTTTGCATTGTACTGGCAGCTGTCTTTTCCTTCATTCTGCTCAAATATACGTCAAAGGGCGGAAGGCATTTTGCCGTAGTGGACCAGAGGCTCCTTGTGGGAAGTGTTTTTGCAACGCTCCTGCTTGTGGTTGCGGCGTCGTGGAACATTGGCCAGCTTATGGCCGTGTGTCCGGAGTTCGTCCTTGGCGAGAGCCATACGGCTGCTTTCATTGCCGTGGGAATACTGCTTGTGCTGTTCCTGCTCTCCTTGAACAAAATCAATACATGGACATCGCGTATTGCTGACGGAGCGCTTGATGCCGGTACAGGCCATATCCTTTCCGCCATGCTGGCAATGGGTATCACTTTCCTGGTGTTCTCCATGCCGCAGATAAAGACTATCGGCCTTACTCCCGCCCCGCTTTCAGCAAGCGCCCTCATGACAGCGGCACTGTTCGGAATTGCAGTGGTGAGGAGGGATTCCACCGTCAGCGGAATCAATATTGCCAAAAGCGTTGCGGCAACTGTGGCGTCCCCGTTCCTGGGCCTGCTCATAGGTTACTGTTTCAGCATGATTCTCAACGTAGGAGCCACCAATACTCCGAAGGACAGCCTCCTTCCCATACTGAGCCTTCTGGGCATTACCGTGGTCTGCGCCGGGCTGTATTTCTACGTTCACTCATCCCGGGATGAAGCCCAGAGAAAAGAGATTCTCCGTTCCAGGGAAGAGCAGATAAATTCCACCCAGAAATCCCTTAGCGCCCTTGAAGTCAAGGCGGAAACCACGGAGAAAGATCTCTCCAACAAACTGGAAATCAAGCGCAAGGAACTTGTGGACTTCGCCGTTGGCGTGAGCGAGCAAAAGGCCTTCATGGACGATGTCTATCACCAGCTCACCGACGCCCGCGCCCTTCCGGACGGCCCCCAGAGGGACGAGGCGCTGGACGATATCCTTTCCAAGATACGCGAGCGCATGTACTTTACTCACGAGATGAACGACTTCTATGCACGCACAGAGGTCCTTCACAGGGACTTCAACATGCACCTCAAGGAAGCCTACCCCAACCTCACGGAGAGCGAGCGCAAGCTTGCCAACCTCCTGCGTCAGGGCTTCTCCTCCAAGTATATCGCATCCCTTATGAATATTACCCCGAAGAGCGTGGAGATAAGCCGCTACAGGCTTCGCATGAAGTTTGGCCTTTCCCGCTCGGATAATCTTGTACAATTCATAAAATCCATTTAACACTAAAACCATGAAAAGACTAACAAGCATTCTGACACTGATGCTCCTCGCCGCAGGCATTGCCTCCGCACAGGAAGAGGAACAGTACAACCAGTATGGCGTCAAGGTGGGCATCGACCCCCTGGTAGCCGAGGCCCAGGACGGTATCCTGGTTCTCCGTTCCAAAGGTGATTCCGGCTACAAGATCTGGTTCGACAACCGCGTCCAGACAGACGGTGCCGTATTCTTCGGAGAGCCGGAATGGGCCGACGGCATCTCCAACGACTTTTCCATCCGCCGCGCCCGCTTCGCCCTCAAGGCCCAGATAGACAAGGACTGGTACGGAGAGGTAGATTTGGATATGGCCGACGGCGAGTTTGAACTCAAGGATGCCATTATCCGTTACACAGGTCTGGAGCACTGGCAGTTCCAGGTAGGTAACTTCAAGGAGATCTTCTCCCTCCAGAGAAACAACTCCTCCCGCTACCTCCAGTTCATCGAGAGGCCTATGGTTACTTCCGCCCTGGCCCCTTCCCGCCACCTCGGCCTCAACATCAACTACTACAACAAGGGCCTGTTTGCAAACCTTGGCATTCACGGCCAGGCCGTTGCAGGCTCTGAGGAACGCGGTTACGTAGAGGAGAGCAGCAAGGGTAACGGCCCGGACAACAAGCCTTCCTATACTGTGAAGCTGGTTTACCAGCCTGGCTGGGACAAGCCGGAATGGGGAATGCATATCGGCGGCGCCTTCTCCTACCGCTTCCCTAAAACTTCGGACGAGACATTCGGCAAGGCCCGTTACAGCACCCGCAACTCCACTGCCATAAACCGCAAGAAGTATGTAGATACCGGTGATTTCTCCTTCGACCACGCTCTCCTTTACACTGCAGAGCTTGCCGGTTACTGGAAGGGCTTCCGCGGAGAGGCCGTCTATATGGGCAACACAACCTATCTTCCGGATGCAACCGGCAGGAATTTCTGGGGCTGGTATGTCCAGGGCGGTTACCTCCTCTTCGGTGGACAGCAGCGTTACGATAATGCCGGTGCCAAGTTCACCCGCGTAAAGAGGGGCCAGAAATGGGGCGACGTAGAGCTTTGCGGCCGCGTCGAATTTGTGGACCTGAATGCCGATGCCGGTCTTGCCGCAGATGACCAGAAGATTATGGGCGGCAAGTGCATGGCCTATGCCCTTGGTCTTAACTACTACATCAACGACCACGTGAAAGTCCAGCTGAACTGGCAGTACAACGACAACGACCGCTTCGCTTCCGGAAAAGGCAACAAGTTCTTCTGCGGCGTTGACGAAACCGGCGCTCCTACCAAGAATCCTTACTTCACAAGAGGCAATGCCGGCGTAGACTACCATATGGTGGCCATGCGTTTTGAAATTGACTTCTAAAAAAAACCGAAATAATCAATTAACT
>Ga0129306_1001894_pt1 | contig 20914 bp, 18 predicted proteins | sample P827metagenome_FD_94438 | JGI IMG/M metagenome (GOLD analysis project Ga0129306, IMG submission 94438) | Capybara group fecal microbial communities from Wisconsin, USA - P827 metagenome | ecosystem: Host-associated > Mammals > Digestive system > Large intestine > Fecal | place: USA: Wisconsin... | reverse complement strand
TTGCAAAAATAAAATATATATCTAACATCATTTCAGCAATATTCAAACAAATTGTAATTTGTATATAGAAAAATATATAGTGTTATGATATAATTCTTTTGATAAATCGGTAAAATGGAGAAAGCAATGGAGCAATATATTTTAGAAAATTGTAATGCTTTTGATATGAAACATATTTTTGAATGTGGACAATGCTTTAGATGGAATAAACAAGAAGATGATTCATATATTGGTGTTATAAAAGACAGAGTTATAAAGGTAAAAAAAGAAAACAATAAATTTATTTTTTCTTCTAATGAATCAAAAGATTTAGAAAGAATTGTAAGAAAGTATTTTGATTTAGATAGAGATTATGAAAAAATAAAAAAGATTTTATCTAGTATTGATAATAATTTAAAAAAGAGTGTTGAATATGGTGCTGGAATACGAATACTAAATCAAGACATTTGGGAATGTATTATATCATTTATTATTTCTGCTAATAATAATATTCCTAGAATAAAAAAGATTATTGAAAATATATCAAAAGAATATGGTAAGAAAATAGAATTTGAAAACAAAGAATATTACCTTTTTCCTTCTCCAGAAGAGTTATCAAAAGCCAGTGTAGAAGATTTACGAAAATTAGGATTAGGCTTTAGAGATAAGAGAGTATATGCAACTACCAAAAAAATATTGAATAAAGAATTTGATATTGAAAAACTAAAAGAAGAAAAAAATACAGAAGTTATTAGAGATTCATTATTATCATTGGATGGGGTTGGAGAGAAAGTAGCAGATTGTATTTTACTATTTTCTTTTAATAGATTTGATGTTTTTCCTGTAGATGTTTGGGTTAGAAGAGTAATGAATGACTTATATATTCATCAAGAAGATGAAAATAAAGTTAATAAAAAAGCAATTAGAGAATTAGCAAAAGAAATGTTTAATGGCATTGAAGGTTTAGCTCAGCAATATCTATTTTATTGGAAAAGAGAACAATAGATTTTTAAGGAGAAAATTTATGAATAGATTAAAAAATCAAAATGGATTTATATCTGTAGTTATTATGATTATAGTTTGTTTAATTACTATAGTATGTTTATATTTTGTTTTGGATATATATGGATTTATTGAAGTTCCAGAGGAATATAGTATAGGTAGATTTTTAAAGCCTACAGAAGATTTCGCTATTCAAACAGAAATATATTCTACAGATAATACAAATATAAGAACTAGAATTGATGATAGTATAAATTATAGTGATGCAAACACAGATTTAGGTGTGGATGATTCAAATAGAAAAAATGAAAATGGTAATGGTAATGAAAATCAACCTGTATATACTAATATAGATACAAATAGATTTTATTATTCACAATTGGATGATGTAGGTAAAAAAATATATAATAAAGTTGTGGCTGAAAAAGAAAATTTGAAAAAAGGAAATTATTCAATTGATTTCGGAAAAGATTTTAATAAATTACTTAATTCAGATGGTGGAGAAGAAACTTTAAATGCATCTTTTCAATCTGCTATGAATGCAGTATTGTTAGATAATCCAGATATCTTTTTTATAGATATTACAAAGATGTATTTATTAACTCATTCAACTACATATGCTTTTACAGGAACAACATATGAAGTATCTATAGGTGCAAATGATAATGGTGGAAGTTATTTAAATGATGATTTTGATGAATTTGCAGTTGAAGTTGCTGATACTAAATTGAAAAGTTTAAAAAATGTTATTATAAATAAATTATCTGGTAATGATTTAGACAAAATCAAACAAATACATGATTATTTAATTGATAATTTGGAATATGATTCTACATTTTCAAATCCTCAAATATATAATATATATGGTGCTTTAATAAATAATAATACTGTTTGTGAAGGATATGCAAAAGCTTTTAAATATTTATTAGATGAAGCTGGAATTCCTTGTGTTATGATTTGCGGAACTGCTCAAAATTCAAAAGGTGAAATAGAAAATCATGCTTGGAATTATGTATTTATAGATGGAAATTGGTATGCTATAGATGTTACTTGGGATGATCCTATTGTTGTAGGTGGAGGAAGATTATCAGACGAATCAAAATATAAATATTATTTAAGGGGGTCTGATTCTTTATTTGTAGATCATGAAGAAAATGGAAATGTAGTAAAAGACGTATATTTTACTTATCCAAAATTGAGTTCAGAAGATTATTAAAAGAAGGTATATATGGATTTTTTTGTAGTATATGGAAAAAGTGGAACTGGAAAAAGTAAATACATTTATGATGATATAAAAAATGAAAATAAAAAAATATTTTTAGTAGTTCCAGAACAAAGTAATTTAACAGCAGAACAAAAATTATTTAAGGAACTAGGAGTTGATACTTTAATTAATATTGAGGTTTTAACTTTAAGTAGAATGGCTACAAGAGTTTTAGATGAAGTAGGGGAAAAAACAAGAAAAGTATTGTCATCTGTCGGAAAAAATATGATTATTTATGATATTTTATCTAAAGAAAAAAATAATCTAAAATTTCTAGGTAAATCAGATAAAAATATTGATATTGTATCAAATATAATAACAGAATTTAAAAAGCATAATATATCTATAGATGTTTTAAATGATTTAAATATAGAAGAACAATATACAAATTTAAAATTAGAAGATGTTAAGAAAATTTATAAAGATTATCAAGATAAAATATCTAAAACTTTTATAGATGAAAATGATGAATTAACTTTATTATATGAAAATATATGTAAAGTGGATTTATTTAAAGATGCAATTATTTATTTTGATGATTTTTTAGGTTTTACATCTCAAGAGTATAAAATTTTTGATGCTCTTATAAAGCAAGCCTCAAAGATTACAGTTACAATTCCAACAGATTCTATGTTTATAGATTCTAAAGAAAATGATATATTTTATTTTAATAAAAAATTTGCTACAAAATTAGTTGAGATAGCAACAGATAATAATGCTAATATTGAGTATGTGGCTTTAGATAAAAATTATAGAACTGATGCAGACGATTTAAAGTATTTAGAAAATGCATTATCAAAAAATAGTTTAAAAAAATATGATAAAGAATGTAAAAATATAAATCTAATTATTTCTGAAAATCCATATACAGAAGTTGAAAATGTTGCGAAAAAGATAAATGAATTAACTAGAAGTTATGATTATAGATATAATGATTTTATTGTAATATCTAGTGATGTTGATGAATATAAAGATGATGTAAAATCAATTTTTTTGAAATATGGAATACCAGTATTTATAGATGAAAAAAAAGAATTAAACCAAAATATATTAGTAAAATTTATAATAGCTGTAATAGATATATTTGCTAAAAATTGGTCTTTTGATTCTGTTATGAATTATTTAAAAATTGGATTATTAGATTTCAATGATTTTGAAATTTGTGAGTTTGAAAATTATTGTTTGAAGTGGGGAATAAAATACAAAAAATGGTTTTCTAAATTTGAATATGAACCTGCAAATGATAAACAAGATAAATTTGAACTTATGAGATGTAATTTAATTAATCCATTAACAGAGTTAAGAACAAAAATTTTTGAGAATAGAAATGTTAGAGAAATAACAAAAGATTTATATGAGTTTTTAATAGACAATAAAATAAATATAAATTTAGATAATAAAATTAAAAGTATACACAATATTGATATAGTAAATGAATATAATACTAGTTATAAAGTTTTAGTAAAACTTTTTGATGAAATTGTGTTGATATTTGGAGAAGAAAAATTTTCTTTTGAAAAATTTAAAGAGATTTTACAAGTTGGATTAAATTCAAGCGAGCTTGGAAAAATTCCTGCAACTCAAGATGGAGTTATCTTTGGAGATATAAGTAGATCTAGAGGTTCTGATGTAAAAATAGAATTTCTAATAGGTGTTAATGATGGAAAAATTCCTTCAAATAATAAAGTAGAAGGTTATTTTAATGATGATGATAGAAAAATTTTAGGAGACTTAGGTTTAGAACTTGCCAAAGATTCGAAAGATAACATGTATGAAGAGCAATTTAATATTTATAGAATGCTTACTCTTCCTAGTGAAAAATTATATATATCATATTCATTATCTGATAAATCTGGAGAATCAATAAGACCATCTATTTTAATTAAAAAGCTGAATAAATTATTTGATATAAAACAGGCAGTTATACCAGAATATGAAATTGATAATGAAGAAATTGGTTTTGATATAGCTCTTGATTTATATAGAAAATATTTAGATGGAGAAGCTTTAACTGATGCAGAAAAAAATATAATTAGTTATTTTGAAATAAATAATTCAGAAAAATTTCAAGTTGCAATTGGCGGTTTAAATTATAATAATAATGCAGAAAGAATTACAAAAGAAAATTTAACTAAATTATATGGAAAAACATTACAAACTAGTATATCTAAATTAGAACAGTATCAAGGATGTCCATTTTCTTTTCATTTGAAATATGGTTTAAAACTTCAAGAGAAAAAAGAATTAGAAATGAAAGCTTTAGATACTGGAAATTTTATGCATGAAGTAATTGATGAATTTTTTACACGACTTGGAAATGAAGGGTTAAATTTAGATAGTTTAACAGATGAAGAGGTTGAAAATATTGTAAAGAAGATAATAAATGATTTATTTCAAACTTCTAGATATTATATTTTTTCTAGTACAGCTAAGTTTAAAATTCTAAGTAGAAGATTGAAAAAAGTTGTTTTATCATCTATAAAATATATAATATATACTTTAAAAAATAGTAGATTTGAAATACTAGGTAATGAAATAGAATTTTCAAAAAATAGTGAATATAAGCCTATAGTTGTTGAGTTAGAAGATGGAAAAAAAGTTGAACTTACAGGAAAGATAGATAGAGTAGATATTGGAAAATTAAATGATAAAGAATATATAAGAATTATTGATTATAAATCTTCTGTGAAAACTTTGGATTTTAATAAAGTTATTGCTGGTCTTCAAATACAACTAATTACATATTTGGATGATATGTGCTTACAAAAAGCATTTGAACCAAGTGGAGTTTTATATATGGGGCTTATAGATAATATAGTAAAAGCTCCAAAGAATTTATCTAATGAGCAAATTGAAGATGAAATTAAAAAGAATTTTAAAATGCAAGGTATTGTTTTAGCAGATGTTGATGTTGTTAGAATGATGGATACTACTTTAGATTCTGGTTATTCAGATATTATTCCTGTTGGTATTTCTAAAACAAGTGGAGAAATAATTGAAAGCAAATCAAGTGTAGTAAAAAAAGAGGATTTTTCTAATTTACAAAAACAAGTTAGAAAATTAATAAAACAAATTTCGTCAGAAATATTAAATGGAAATATAGATATAAAACCATATTATTATCAGAAAATGACTCCTTGTGAGTATTGTGAATACAAAAATATATGTTGTTTTACTCCAGGTATGAAAGGAAATGATTATAGATATATTGCTAAAAGTAATAAACAACAAATTTTAGATGAGTTAAAGGAGAGATATGAAAGTGAATGTAACTAGACCTACAATTATGGAAATCAATTTAGATAATTTTAAGTATAATATTGAACAAATAAAACAAAAAGTTGGAGCTGGTGTTGAATTAATGCCAGTTATAAAAGCCAATGGTTATGGTACATATATAAATACTAGATTGGATATATTAAATATGTTTAATATAGTAGCAGTGGCTACTGTAGATGAAGGTGCTTTCTTAAGAGAACTAGGATATGAAAAAGAAATTTTTGTACTTAATCAACCATTTGAAACAGAAATTGGAAAAATAATTTCTAATAAATTAGTAGTTGGTGTTAGTTCTGAAAGTTTTGCTAAAAAATTAGGGGAGACAGGAAAAGAAATAGTAATTCATCTAGAGATTGGTACTGGAATGGGAAGAACTGGGGTTCATCCATATAAAGTTGAGGAATATATTCAAAAATTACCTAGCAATGTAAAAATTGAAGGTGTTTATACTCATTTATCATCTGCAGATATCGATTATGAATATACAACAAAGCAATTGGAATCATTTAATATAGCTGTAAATAAAGTAAAAGAAATTTTAGGAAGTATAAAATATGTTCATAGTGCAGCATCAAATGCAATATTAAATTTTCCTAATTCATATTTTAATTTGGTAAGACCAGGAATTATTATTTATGGATATGCATCTTCTGATGATACTTTTGAAAAAATTAGTTTGAAGCCAATTGCAAAATTAAAATCAAGAATAACTTTTTTGAAAACTGTACCAGAGGGAACTAGTATAGGTTATAGTAGAAGTTTTATAACAACAAAAGAAACAAAAGTTGCTACTGTGCCAATTGGATATGCAGATGGATTTAGAAGAGATTTTTCAAATGGATTTAAAGTTTTAATAAATGGAAATTTAGTTCCAATTATTGGAAAAGTTTGTATGGATAGTTTTATGGTAGATGTTACTGATATCGATAATTGTTGTGTAGGGGATGAAGTAATTATTTGGGATAATGAAAACATTAAATTAGAAGATTTATCTAATAAATGTGATACAATAAATTATGAAATTTTGTGTACTATTAGTAATAGAGTACCTAGGGTTTTTGTACAAAATTAAATTATATTAGGAGTGAAAAATAATGTTAGATAATGAAAATATTATTATAAAAGAATATAAAGGTTTGAAATATCTTCAATATAAGAAATTATTAGATTTAGGAATTAAGCATGCATATACATTAAAATCAGAAGGTTTTGATTTTAGTTTTGGTGTTGATGCTCAAACTAGGAGTTATGATATGCTAGCAGAAGCTTTAGAAATAGATAGAGATACAATATTAGAGCCAGTTCAAACACATACAAAAAAAGTTTTATGTATAGATAAAGTTGAAAATGATTTGGATAATGTTGATGGTCTTATTACTGACAAACCAAATTTGGCTTTAACTACAAAAAATGCAGATTGTATATTGTTTTTATTTTATGATCCAGTAAAAAAAGTTATTGCAAATGTACATTCTGGCTGGAAAGGAACTTTTCAAAAAATATCTGAAGTTACAATTATAAAAATGATTAGTGATTATGGTTGTGATCCAAAAGATATTTTGGTATTTATATCTCCTTCAATTAGAAAATGTCATTTTGAAGTAGAAGAAGATGTAAAATCTTTATGTGAAGAGACTTTTAAATTTATGAATAAAACAGAATCATTTATAGAATTGGGTGAAAATAAAGATGGAATCCAAAAATATAATATAGATACTGTACTAATAAATAAATTGTTATTTAAAGAATTAGGTTTAAAAGATGAAAATATCATAGATTGTAATATTTGTAGTTTTTGCCATCAAAATGAAGTTCATTCTGCAAGAGCAGAGGGAAAAGGTTTTAACAGAGGAACTGCAATAATTACTTTATAAAATAGGATGTGTAAAATATGTATGATACGTTAGAGGAAATAGAAGAACAAGTAAAAAATTGTAAGAAATGCAAATTATGTAATAATAGAAAAAATACGGTGTTTGGTACAGGATATGTAAATAGTGAAATAATGTTTATAGGTGAAGGACCTGGGGCTGATGAAGATAGTATGGGATTGCCTTTTGTTGGAAAAGCAGGAAAATTAATGGATCAAGCTTTTTTGGGTGTTGGAATAAATAGAGAAGAGGTATATATTGCAAATATTGTAAAATGTAGACCTCCAAATAATAGAAATCCAGAAAATGAAGAGGCAGTTGCATGTATGGATTATTTAAGAAATCAAGTTATGCTAATAAAACCAAAAATAATTGTTTTACTTGGAAATATTGCTTTAAAAAATATATTAGGTGAAGAATATGGAATAACTAAAACTAGAGGAAAATGGATAGAAAAAAAAGGAATTTTGTATATGCCAACTTTTCATCCTGCAGCATTACTTAGAAATGAAAATTTGAAAATAGATTTTTGGAATGATTTAAAATTAGTAAAAAAAGAATTTGAAAAACAAAAAGCTGATGTAATATAACATCAGCTTTTATTTTAATCCAATTTTTTTTCTGTTTCTGGTTCAAATAATTTTTTCAATTTTGCAAAAATATTTAAAAAGAAGTTTACTCCATATTGTTGCTTAGCAAGTATTGGAAGATATTGATTGTTTTTTTCAAAATAATGACTTATGCCATAGTTTTTTATAAACTCTTCTTTTTCATCTAATTTTCCTAATACTTCAGCAGAAAATAATTCATAAAAATCATAGTCTGGTTTTGTAATAAGATATTGCTTGAATTCTACAATTTTCTTTCTTATTGAATTTACTGTTACCAAATCTCTAGCATTATCTATTTCTGATTTAAAACATTCTTTCAAAATAATTTCTTGTGTATGTAAGATTGTTGAAGAAATAATTTGTTTTAAATTTTCAATTTTTTCATTTAATTTTTTTGCTATAATTTCATCATTGTTTGTTGATAATGTATATAACAATTTTGATAATTTTTCTTCATATTCTTCAATCAAATCAAAAGAATTTTCTATATAAGTATATATTCTTGAACTAGTTTTTGTAGCAAATGTTTTTTTGAAAACATCATCAGAATAAAGTGTACTATGAAAAATAGGGAATGTACCTATAAAGAATGCGATTTGATTTAAAAGAGCGCATCCAACAGGGTAATAGTCTGGACTAGGTGTATATAAATCTAATCCATAATATTTTACATAGTCTGGTTTGTTACCATTGGCTTTTACAGTCATAAGTTGTACAGCTGCTTCATTTATTGCAAGTCCTGATGGTTTTATTGTATTTATTCTATATAAACCAAATCTACTCAAAGAACCATTTGGTTTTCTTTTTTCTTGTATAAAATGTATACATTCATGAGTAGTTAAATCTGATAATTTTTTTGTTTCAAATTTTCTATTAAAATACATAGATTGATTTTTGTAATAATATTTAGCGCCTACTGTATGAAGTGTAAAATCCGCAAAATACATATTAGTTTTTGATAAGGCTGTATAAATGTCATTTTGATTTAGATTATGTTCTGGAAATGCAGAGCAAATCTTTTTAGACACTTTGTTAGCAATATGTTGAACTTTTTGTTCATTTAAAGTACTAACTAATTCAATTCCTTCCTTTTTTAGTATTTTTTGGTTTTTCATTTAATACTCCTTAAACTTCATTTGTATACTATATATTATAATATAAAAAAAATAAAAGAGTATATCAATAATATTAAAAATGCGTTAAAAAAAGATATAAAATGTAACTTAATTGAAATAATGTAATAAATAATAAGTGTTATGTGGTTTCCGTAAAATAATATTATTGAAAAACGTGAAAAAAGCCGTAAAAAACGGAACTTTAGGGTTGAAACATTGGAAAAAAAGTGTTATAATTATTTTGTGTTTTGATTTTTACCAAAGAAAGCGAGTGATGTCATGGTAAAAAAACATATGACATTCAAGGTTTTTTTAATCATATTTTTTGCATATATTTTGTTTTCTAAAAATACATATGCAACTAATGAAACTTTTGAATATACCAATGAGAAAAATAATGAAAAAATAATTACAGATTCAGTAGTGTCTGTTTTTGAATATCCAAAATTAGATTTTACTGATATTGATAAATGTAATATTTTTTATTCTAAATTAAATCCAATTGTATTAGGAATAGATTCAAAAAGTAGATTTTCTTTAAATGAGTATATGGCTTTAGAAGTAGATAATCAAAAGAGTACTCAAGAATGTTGGGCTTTTAGTATTTTTAATTCAATGGAAACAAATTTATTTATAAAAAAACAAATAAAAATAGATTTTTCTGAAAGGCATATGGATTATTCTACATCAAATTCAATATCTGGTAATGATGTAGAAATGAAATATAGTAGGCCAGCTAGTACAGGTGCTGTTACAGAAGTTGGAATGGCTTATTTAACTAATGGTCAAGGTGCTGTTTTAGAAAAAGAAATGAAATTTGAAAATAATATGAATAATGTTAAGTATTCAGATCTGAATATTAAACCATCATATTATGTATCTGATTATATACAATTTCCAAATATTTTAAAAACATATGATTCAGATGGAAATGTTAAATATTACAATTCATATGGAAAAGAATATGATGAATGTGAAATTGGTTATATAAGAAATCAGATAAAAAGATATATTTTGGAAAATGGTGCTTTAGTATCTGTAATGCCATCTAAATATACAAAGGGTTATAATAATACAGATGATGTTACTAAAGCTACAGCTTTTTGTTGTAAAGATTTAACTCAAAATAGAGATCATGCTATTACAATTGTTGGATGGGATGATAATTATAGTAGAGAAAACTTTAATGAAGCTAACAGACCAAAATCTAATGGAGCATATATTGTACTTCAAAGTTATGGTGAACATTTCTTTGAAAAAGGATATATATATATTTCGTATGAAGATTGTTTGATAGAATCTTCAATATATGGAATTTGCAATTCTGATAAATATGACTATGATAATTTATATCAAAATGATTTTTATGGTGCTGATGGTACTATGCATTTGAAAGATTGTCAGGTAGGATATTTATCTACATATTTTACAAGGGATAAAAGTAAAACAGAAAGTTTAACAAAAGTTTCTGTAAATATTCCGCAAAGGGCTAGTATAGAAGTGTGGGTTAATCCAAATAGTGATGACATTTCAGAAAAGAACCTAATAAAGATTTCTGATAAAAGCGAAATTTTAGAACCAGGTTATCATACAATTGATGTAGAAAAAACTAAATTAACTGGAGAAAAATTTGCTATTGTAATAAAACAAATATCAGAAAACGGAGACTTCTATTTTAATGTTGAATATTGTAATTCAAATACTTTATTTTATAAAAACGTTTCTTCTGAACCGGGAAGAAATAAAGTTTCTATAGATGGTAAAGTATGGGAAGCACTGGAAGAACAAGGAAAAGATACAAAATCAGAAAAAAATTTGCTTACTGCTGATTTATGTATAAAAGCTTTTACTTGTGAAGAAACAAATGAAAATAAAAAATAATTTCCAAAAGCAGATAAGTAAACATATGAGTATATAGAATACATAAAGAGAAGATTACTTAAAAGTAATGCAAGTGTAATAAAAATGTAATAAAAAAGTATATAAATAGATATTGAATTTGACTAATAAAAAAAGTATACTATTTATATACATATAGGTAAGGAGAGATTTTTTATGAATAAAAGATTATATATTGTAGCTGTAATCGTAACTTTAGTTTTTAGTTTATTAACAGTAACTTCAAATGCAGCTTCAGGATTTAAGGTAAGTTTAAATCCAAGCAGTACTTCTGTTGCAAAAGGAAGTGAAGTAACTGTAAATGTAAATATTTCAGATTTTGAAGATAATGTTGAAAAAGGAATTAGCAGTGTAACAGGAAAAGTAACTGTAGATGATAAAGCTTTCGAAAGCTTAACAGAAGATAGCTTTGAAAAATCTAGTGATTGGCAAGTTTCTTTTGATGAAAGTACAGGAGAATTAACTTGTAAAAAATTAAAAGCAGTTACAAAAAGCCAAGACATTTGTGAAATAACTTTAAAAGCAAAAAGTAGTACAAGTAATTCAGATGGTAATATAAAAATTACTAATTTAAAAGCTACAGATGGTGATGCTGAATTAACAGCTGATGATGTTTCTTTAGATATTACTATTGGTACTTCAAGAATAGGATCTATAAGAAATACTGCAAATACATCAAATACTACAAATACTACAAATACAACAAATACATCAAATACTAGTGATGAAAATACAGAAAATGTAAATAGAATTACATTTAATACAAGTAATAATACAAATACAAACAATACTAATACAAATACAAATAATACAAACACATCAAATTCTTCAAGATATAATACTAATACAAATAATAATTCATCTGATGAAAAAATGCCAAATACAGGTTTAGATGATTCTATAGTAAAAGCTATTATATTAGTAGCAATAGTTGGATTATTTGGATATATCAAAGTAAAAAGTTTAGATAGAGAATAATAAAATCAATAGAAAGCACTTCGATTTAGAAGTGCTTTTTTTATTTCCAAATAAAGCTTTGTTTTCAACTATTTTAATTTAATTTCATTCTTGTATTTTGTGGTTAATTAATATATAATTTGAGAAGTTAAAGAAAAGGGTGAAGACATGAAATTACTAATAACAGAAAAGCCGTCTGTGGCTAGAGAATTTGCGAAATATTTAAATGTGAATTCAAAAAATTTAAATGGATATATGGAAGGAAATGGATGGATAATAACTTGGTGCTATGGTCATTTAGTAACAATGAGTTATCCAGAAGTATATGATGAAAACTTAAAGTTTTGGAGATTGGATACATTGCCATTTATTCCAGAAGAATATAAATATGAAGTTATTCAAGGACATCAAGCCAAACAATTTGAAATAATTAAAAGTTTAATGCAAAGAGATGATGTTGAAGAAATTTATAATGCAGGTGACTCTGGACGTGAAGGAGAATATATACAAAGATTAGTGTTCATGATGGGGGAGCCTAATCCTAAAGCCAAACTAAAAAGAGTTTGGATTGATTCACAAACAGAAGAAGAGATTTTAAGAGGAATAAGAGAAGCAAAAGATTTATCTGAATATGATAGTTTATCAGATTCTGCATATTTAAGAGCAAAAGAAGATTATTTAATTGGAATAAATTTTTCAAGACTTTTAACTATTATTTTTGGAAGAAGAATTTCAAAAGATATAAATGAAGAAAAAATTTCTATAGCAGTAGGAAGAGTAATGACATGTGTTTTGGGAATGATTGTTTCCAGAGAAAGAGAAATAAGAAATTTTGTTAAGACAAAATATTATAAAATTGTTGGATTATTTGGTACAGAAGGTGAAGTGAAAACAGAATGGAAGGTAGATGAAAAATCTTCTGTTTTTGAATCTCCTAAATTATATAATGAAACTGGTTTTAAAAAAGAAGATGATGCCAAACTGTTTATTGCTAGTTTGGCTGGAAAAGAAGCAATTGTTGAAGAAGTAAAAAAATCAAAGACAAAAGAGAATGCACCTCTTTTATATAATTTAGCAGAAATACAAAATGATGCTGGAAAAATATTTAAATTAAAACCAGCAGAAGTTCTAGAAATAATTCAAGAATTATATGAAAAAAAGATGGTTACATATCCTAGAACTGATGCCAGAGTTTTATCTACAGCAATATCAAAAGAAATTGGAAAAAATTTGAATGGTCTATACAAAAATTTTAAAGATGAAGAAGTTTCTGGATACATTAAGAAAATGATTGATGAAAAGTATCCAATAGATAAATTAGAAAAAACAAAGTATGTAGATGATAGTAAAATTACAGACCATTATGCAATTATTCCTACAGGTCAGGGGTTAGAAAATTATGATAAATTATCTGATTTGAATAAAAGTGTATATAAATTAATAGTAAAAAGATTTATAAGTATTTTTTATCCACCGGCAGAATTTAGTAAAGTGAACTTATCTATAAGAGTGGATCAAAAAGAATTATTTACTGCTAGTGGAAAAGTGTGTACAAAACTTGGATATTTAGAAATTGCAAAAAGCACTAAAAATTCTGATGAAAAGAAAGAGGATTCAAACTTAGAAATTTTAACAAAATTGAAAAAAGGTGATAAAATTCAAGTTTCAAATTATGAAATTAAGGAAGGTGAAACTACACCACCATCTAGATATAGTGCAAACAATATTGTTTTAGCAATGGAAAATGCAGGAAAACTTATAGAAGATGAAGCTTTAAGAGAACAAATAAAAGGTGCTGGAATTGGAACGAGTGCTACTAGAGGAGAAATTATTGCAAAACTTGAAAGAATAAAATATATAGATATAAATTCAAAAACAAATATTATCACTCCAACAGTAAAAGGAGAAGCGATATATGATGTTGTATTAAAATCTATTCCTGATATGTTAAATCCCAAATTAACTGCCAGTTGGGAAAAAGGTTTAGAGATGGTTGCCAAAAGTGAAATTTCTGCAAATGAGTTTATGATAAAACTGGAAAAGTATATAAGAGGCAAATTTGATAAATTAGTTGTATAGTTCACTGATTATGTAAAATTTTCATAATATGTATATATAAAGGAGTGGATACATATTATGAAAAATTATATTGTTACAGGTGGAAAAAAATTGAGTGGAGAAATTAGTATTTCAGGTTCTAAAAATGCTAGTTTACCAATTTTAGCTGCTAGTATACTAAATGGTAAAACAACAAAATTATATAATGTTCCTAATATATCTGATGTAAAAACTACAATTGAAATTTTGAAATATTTGGGATGTAAAGTAAAAGCAGATAAAGATAAAATAAAAATTGATTCAAAAAATATAAAAGAAAAGCAAATTCCTGATAATCTTATGAGAAAACTTAGATCATCTGTTATTTTAGCAGGTAGTATTTTATCTAAATTTGGAGAGGTGAGATTTTCTTATCCAGGACGGATGTGATATTGGGAGTAGACCTATTGATTTGCATTTAAAAGCTTTTAAAAAATTAGGTGTAAAAATTGAAGAAAATGCTGGATATATTACATGCAAATGTGATAAAATAATAGGCAATGAAATTGTATTAGATTTTCCAAGTGTTGGAGCAACAGAAAATATAATTTTAGCATCTGTATTTGCTAAACGGTACTGTAGTAATAAAAAATGCTGCAATGGAACCAGAAATAGTAGATTTAGCTAATATTCTAAATCGAATGGGTGCAAAAGTTATAGGTGCTGGAAGCAATATTATAAAAATTCAAGGTGTGAAAAATTTAAAAGATGTATCATACCACATTATGCCAGATAGGATTGAAGCTGGAACGTTTTTGTTAATAACAGCTGCAACTCGAGGAAATATAAAGTTAAATAATGTAATTCCAGAACATTTAAATTCTGTTATTTCAAAATTAGAAGAATCTGGAGCAAAGTTTGATATTTCAAAAAATAGTATTTATATGGAAGTTCCTAATAAATTGAATCCAGTAGAAATTAGAACATTGCCATATCCTGGTTTTCCAACAGATTTGCAACAGCCATTTGCTAGTTTTTTATGTACTGTAAAAGGAACATCTATTATAACAGAAACTATTTTTGAAAATAGGTTTAAATATGTTCAAGAATTAACTAGAATGGGAACTAAAATTACTCAAGAAGGAAATACAATTATAATAAATGGTGGGAAAAAAATGCATGGCACAACTTTAGAAAGTACAGATTTAAGAGGTGGAGCCGCAATGGTGCTATTAGCATTATGCAGTAAAGGAACAAGCAGAATATCAAAAATAGAATATATTGAAAGAGGATATTCTAATTTTCATTTAAAACTACAGAAACTTGGGGCTAAAATAAATTTAGAAATGGGTGATAAAATTTGAATGAAAGCAATGATGAAATAATTATTGGAGTTAATATTCCAAAAGATAGTATAAAAAAGAAGAAAGAAAAAAAGAAAAAGGAAAAAAAGAAAAAAGAGGTAGCTTCTAAAGCTACCTCAAAAGAGAAAAAAACAAAAGCTAGAATCACAGGAGATACTAAAATTTTTAGAAATAGACTTTTGAAAAAAATAGCTATTATTATTATTGCTTTTTGTGCTTTGGCTTTGTTTTGGTCATCAAGTTTTTTCAATGTAAAAGAAGTTTTTGTTGAAAATAATGAATTAGTTTCAACAGATGAAATTATATCTTTGATACAAATAAAAGATAAAAATATTTTTAGTGTAAATACTCAAATATTGAATAAAAAATTAAAAGAAAATGCATATATTGAAAGTGTTTCTATAAAACGTAATTTGCCAAACAAAATTACATTAAATATAGAAGAACGAAAGATTAAATATATGGTTCAATTAGGAGAAGCTTATATTTATATAAATAATCAAGGATATATATTAGATAAGAGTACTGAAAAAAAGGATGTACCAATTTTAGTTGGAGTTGTTACTGATGCATCAAAATTTCAAGCTGGAAATAGATTAGATGTTTCTGATTTAACAAAAATAGATATTGCCAATAGAATTATAGAGTGCTCTGCTAATAATGGAATTTTACCACTAATAAGCAAAATAGATATTTCAAATCCTAAAAATTATACTTTATATTTAGAATCTGAAAGAAAAACAGTTTATTTAGGAGATTGTTCTAATTTAAATACAAGAATATTATATGTAAATGCTATTATTGAACAAGAAAGTGGAATTGAGGGAGAAATTTTTGTAAATGTAGATTTAAATACTCAAAATGTGTATTTTAGAGAAAAAATTTAATAAGAGGTGTTATTGTTGAAAAAAATATATATAAGTTTAGTCTTAGGAATTATGTGCTTCTTTTTAACAATTGGAATTATTATTCAAGTGAATACTGTAAAAAGTACTCAAACAGTTATTGCCAAAACTAGTGCAGAAGCAGATTTAAGAGATAATATACTGAGAACAAAAGAAAAATATAATGAAAAATTTGATCAGTTAGATAAGCTAAATAATAAATTAGAAGCATTGGTTGAACAGGCATCACAGAAAGATTCTAATTCTGAAGAATATCCATCAGAGTTAAAAAGGTTAAATACTTTGCTAGGTTATTCGAGACTCGAAGGTCAAGGAATTGTAATCACAGTAAAAGATGGTGATGCAGGTAGTGTAAAAGGCTTTGTATCAAATTATTGGGTTCATGATGGAGATTTATTAAAAATTGTTAATTTGTTAAAATCCGGTGGGGCGGAAGCGATTTCAATAAATGATGAAAGAATCGTTTCAGATACAGCAATTACATGTGCTGGAAATATTGTAAAAATTAATGATAAAAAAATTGGTTCTCCATTTGTAATTAAAGCAATCGGTCTTCCAGAAAAATTGTATGGTACAGTTACTGTTACAGATGATTATTTAAAACAAATGGAAATCGAAGGTGTAAAAATTGAAATTGAAAAGAAAGATAAAATAACAGATAAAGTAGTAATTGAAAAATATAATGGCATACATAGTTTCAATTATGCATCAAATATAGAATAGAAAGGAGTAAAAATGAAGGGAAAATTATCACTAACAATAATAATAGGATTTACATCATTCGTATTTACTATGGTAATGTTTACACAGTTTAAAACAATAGAACAAACTGATATAACTGCTATAGAAACTATGCGTGAAACAGAATTAAGAGAAGAATTGGCTAGAATAAAAGCTAATTATGATGATATAGAAACAAAATTAAATGATACGCAAGCAAAGATTACTGAATATGAAACTCAAATGGAAAATGATGAAGATAGTGCAAAAATTTTGGAAAATGAATTAAATGAAGCAAAAATGTATTTGGGTTATACAAGTGTAGTTGGCCAAGGTATAATAATAACTATAACAGATGGAAGTAGAAGCATAGAAAGTTATGATTTAATAAATTTGGTTAATGAGTTAAAACTTGCAGGAGCTGAGGCAATATCTATAAATGATAATAGAGTGGTATCTACAACTGAAATAGTTGATATTATAAATAGATATATAATGGTAAATGGAAAAAGATTATCAGGTCCATATATTATAAAAGCAATTGGCGATCAAAAATATCTAGAGAGTGGTATTACTTTAAAAAATGGATATATTGATGAGATGAATGCCAATGGCAAAAAAATATCTTATGAAACAGTTGATGAAGTTATTATAAATGCATATGATGGGAATATTGAAATGCAATATTCTACAGTCATTGAATAGGAGGAAAAGATGATATATATAGCAATTATTTTAGGATGTATATTAGGAGCTATGGTAGGAATGAATGCTCCGATTATTTCTTATACATATTCTAGTTATCTAGCAATAGCTATTATTGCTGCATTAGATTCTGTTTTTGGTGGTATTTCTGCTGTAATTAAAAAGAATTTTGATTTAAAAATATTTTTATCTGGATTTTTTGGAAATGCACTTTTATCAATTGCATTAACATATTTAGGAGAAAAATTAAATGTAGATATATATTTGGCTGCAATTATTGTTTTTGTTGGAAGAATGTTCTTGAATTTGGGTGTAATTAGAAGATATTATGTAGAAAAATGGTTTGGTAAAATAGAACATAAAGATAAGAAAACAGAAAATAATTAGTAAATTTGAAGGTGATATAATGAAAAATTTGCAGAGTACAATAGTAATTGGTATTATGTGCTTCTTTCTATCATGTGGAATTGCCATTCAAATAAGTAGTATAAAAAATGAATCAACAGTTTTAGCAAAACAAAATACAGAAAATGAATTAAGAAATCAGGTTATTTTACTGAAAGAAGATTATAATAAAGAATATAAAAAATTAGAGAAAACTCAAAAAAGATTAGAGCAATTAAGAGATATTGCTTCAAAATCAAATACTGAAGCAGAAAATTGGTCAAATGAATTAACAGAAATAGATAAACTTTTAGGTCTTACAGTGGTAAAAGGAAATGGTTTGGAAATAGAATTAGAGACTGGAGATTTATTGTTAATTTTAAATGCTTTAAATAATGCTGGAGCTGAAGCAATATCTATAAATGATAAAAGAATTGTATTTACATCAGAAATTTCAAATGAAGGAGATATAGTTTCTTTAGATGGTGTAACTTTGGAATCTCCATATACAATAAAGGTAATTGGTAGTAAAGCAATTTATGGAGCTATAACGATGCCAGAAAGTTATATGGATAAATTGAAAAAGAATGGTTATAAAGTAAATGTTAGTGAACAAAGTGATATAACTATAAATAAATATGATGGTGTTTATAATTTTAATTTTGCTAAAAATATAGAATAATAACTATGGATAATTTGTAATTTTAAATATAAATTTAGAATTACAAATTATCCATAATTATTTATATTTTATAAAAGTGTAGATATAGTAAAAAAAATAAAATTTTTTTGCTAAAATGACTTGAAATTCCAAAAAAAATAGTATATATTTTACAAAGATTTCAAAAATAAAATTACAAAAAGATTACAAATGTTACACAAAAAAGTAATATTCTCTTGACAAGTTGAAAAAAATGTAATATTCTTTGTATGTGCAAAAAGCTTAAGATAAAATTGAAAAAATGGAGGGTTAACTTTGGCAATAGGGGATATAATTGTTGGTATAGATATTGGTACCTCTAAAGTCAGTACAGTTGTTGGCGAAGTTAATAATTTTAGTCAAATAGAAATTATTTGTAATACTTCTAGTAAGTGTTCTGGTATTAAGAAAGGGCAAATAGTTAGTGAAGAAGAAATTTCTGAAGCAGTAAGCAGAACAATTAAAGAAGCAGAAGATATTTCTAATCTAAAAATTAATTCGGCTTACATAACCATACCGGGTAAATATATTACAATTGTACAAAACAGTATCGTAAAAGATGCAAAAGATAAACTCGCTGGTATATCTTTAAAAGACGTTGCTTCAGCAATTATTCAAGTTAGAGATATTGAAATTCCAGACGATAAAGTGTTAATTGATATTGTTCCAGACAAGTTTATTCTTGATGACGGCAAAATTGTAGATGATCCTGTTGGAAAGTATAGCTCAAACTTTACTTTAACAGCTCAAATAATTTTAGCAGATAGAGAATATACAAGAAAATTAAGTTCAATATTTAAGAAAATTGGTATTGATATAGATGGTGTTGTTCCAACAACATTAGCAGAAAGAAACTTAATGTTAGATACCAATGAATTAAATGATAATGTTATGCTTCTTGATATAGGTGCTGGTAATATGGATATAGGTGTATTTAATGGTTCTTCATTTATTTATACAAATACTATAAATTTAGGTGGAGATAATATTACTAGTGATATAGCTTATGTTCTAAATATATCTTTAGAAGAAGCAGATAAATTAAAAAGACAATATGGATTAGCATTAAAATCTTTTATAGAGAATGATACTAATATAATATTAAATACATGTAAAGATTTCGATGGAAAAAATAAAAATATAAAAACATCAGATCTTATAGAAATAATAGAAGCAAGAATTGAAGAAATGTTTTCATTAGTTAATAAAGATTTATTAGCAAATGGAATAAAAAATAGTATAAATAATGTAATTTTAACAGGTGAAGGTATTGTTAATATAAATAAAAGTGATATAGCTGGAAAAATTATTTTAAACATTCCAGTAAAAATGTCTACAGGAAGACTAATAACTACTGTTCCTACAACATATAGAACAAGTTATGCACTTGTAAGATATATATCAGCAAGACCTTATGCAAAAACAGTTTCTAGTAGTATAGATGCAAAGAAAGAAAAAAATGTACTAAAGACTGTATTAGAAAAAGTAAAAGATTTTTTCTATTCGTAAAAAATAAATAAATTTAAAAAGGAGGATGTACCAAAATGATAATGGATACTGAAGATTTAAATTATATGATGGATGGTACAGCAACAATAAAAGTTATAGGAGTAGGTGGAGCTGGAAACAATGCTGTAAATCGTATGATAGAAGCTGGAATAAAAAATGTTGAATTTATTGCAGTAAATACAGATAGACAAGCATTAAGTTCATCAAAAGCAGCTGCCAAAATTCAAATTGGAGAAAAATTAACAAGAGGTTTAGGAGCAGGAGCAAATCCAGATATAGGAGCTCAAGCTGCTGAAGAAAGTAAAAATGAAATTGCTGAAGTTTTAAAAGGAGCAGATATGGTTTTCGTTACTGCCGGAATGGGTGGTGGAACTGGAACTGGTGCAGCTCCAATAGTTGCAGCTACAGCAAAAGAACTTGGAATATTAACAATAGGTGTTGTTACTAAACCATTTACTTTTGAAGGAAAGAAAAGATTAGCTCAAGCTGAAAGAGGCTTAGCTAGCTTAAAAGGAAAAGTAGATACATTAGTTGTAATTCCTAACGATAAATTATTACAAGTAATTGATAGAAAAACAACAATGGTAGAAGCATTTAGAATGGCAGATGATGT
>Ga0129306_1001892_pt1 | contig 20928 bp, 16 predicted proteins | sample P827metagenome_FD_94438 | JGI IMG/M metagenome (GOLD analysis project Ga0129306, IMG submission 94438) | Capybara group fecal microbial communities from Wisconsin, USA - P827 metagenome | ecosystem: Host-associated > Mammals > Digestive system > Large intestine > Fecal | place: USA: Wisconsin... | reverse complement strand
TGTCATGTTAAACGTTAACGTTTACCAATCCAAAACTTACTGTTAGGTTTTGTTTCGTTCAGTTCCGAAAATTATTTAAAAGAATTTTCGGGGTTGTCATCATTATTCTGTTGTTAAAGTACAAAAATCTGCCGCTCTGTTCTAGCCCTTTATTTATGTCCGTTTTCGGCGACAGCTTGTATATAGTACTACTATTAAAGATAAATGTCAACCCACTTTTTGCAAAAAATTTCTGCTTTTTTTGTAAAAAATTTGGGGACTTTGACAGTCCCCAAAATGTAGTATCTATTTTTAGTTTTCGACACAAGATATAAGGCTAGATGTTCATTAAAAGTTTCATAAGCAGGTTATTCTTGTCCAAAAGAACAAGGAGTTGGTTGCCTTCTATCATGGAATCGTAGCTGGAACCAAATGCAAAACTGGCGATGATCATAAATATCCATATCAGAGCAAAGCCCCAAACTATTCCCAGCAGGAATCCTCCCAGTCGGTTCACGCCTGCCAGCACAGGGTTGGAATCGATGACCTGAGAAATGATTATTCTTATAAGAAGGAAAATGAGTCTCAGGACTATGAATATCGCAACGAAGCAGAGGGCATTTAGTATTAGCCTTGCTGCATACTTTGCCAGATACGAATAGAAGCTGGTTATCCCAAAGCTTTCATATACCGCATCGTTGTTATTCTCTATAATAGAAGTTTTTACTGAAGATGGAATGTTCAGCTCGTCGATATATTGCATCTGGGTTGCCTTGTCTGGCTCTTCTTCGAAAAGCTTCGCTGTTTCTTCCGCAGTCATTTCTTTTAAGTTCGTGGTTACGCCTGCATCTTCTAATGAAGCTTTCACCTTTGCTTCCATCTTGTCTTCTATTTTTTTGTACACGCGGCTTTCAATCTCGGTGTAGATTTCGGTGTTGTCGATAATATACTCCGTCACATATGGATTCACAACGTATGTCACAACGATGGAAAGGATTAAAGCAATAAAGCCAAAGAGAGTCTTGAATAAGCCTCTCTTCAGCCCTACTAATGAACTTATTAAAAGAATTGCGATAATTCCGAATAGAATATAGTACATTTATTCGTCCTCAGTTTTTAATCTGATGGTTTCTGTTTTATTTTCAAATGTGACCATATACTCGTTCTTCCTTGAGGATGGAGTCATGGACTTGATAATGCCATCGAAGGTATAGGAGAATTTTGTTCTTCCGCTGGTCTGAATGATCAGGCACTGGTTTCCGCCGGTGATGATCAACTCGTCGTCAGCTGTGTAAATCTTATCGTAATCCATATCGAAGGAATACTCGTAGTTCTTCTTGCCTGAGAAGTCGAAGCACTTCAGCACGTAACCCGTAGTACTTCCGGAATCATGATTTGGCATAATGTAGCCAAGATACTCAGAACAATAGAAGATACTCGTTGCCTCGCCATCATATTTAATTGTACTTCTCTCTGATGGTTTTTCCTTCATATTGTAGAGTCGGATTTCTTTGTCGGAAAATGCAGCTACGATGTCATTTGTCACGAACTCTACTTTTGGGAACATCTCTTCGTCGAATGAATAGCCACCTACCATGCGGTCGGCATTTTCATTCTGACCAACCTCGCCGAAGTTGTAGGCGGTAAGGTTGTTCTTAATATTCACGCCATCCATCTTGAAGTAGCTTGTGAAAAGCTTTCGGCCGTCCTCTGAAACGCTGATGTCCATTGGGTAACCACTCTTGTCGATAGAAGTCTGAATCTCGTAGATGATATTTCCATTTTTATCATACATATGTATGTAATTTGTTTCGTCTGATTCAAGGATAACGGCAAATGCGCCCTGCTTTGCGATGTCGATGTCACAAATGGAATATGGCATCTTAACGGAACTTACTTTGCCGTCTTCTCCGTAGACTGCCACCAGGTTTCCACCCTTGTCCGCAACTACTGCATAGTCGCCACTGCCTGCAGCGATAGGAACTTTGAAGTCCTCGCCGGCCGTCCAGACAACATCACCCTTTTTGTTGATGTATGAAACTCCGCCGGATGTGTACTTGAGAACATTATCGCCGAACTCGAGGTAGGATGCATTTGAGTCGTACATGGTCTCGGATGAATCTACTACCTTGATGCCTTTGAAGTTACGCATCCTGAAGTATACGAAGGTTCCCACAATAACAAGAACTATTACCGCCAGGATTGCTGCCATAAGGCCAGTGCGGCTGCGACGTCGCTTTGCTGCACGTTCCTGGTTGGCGCGGCGGGTTTCCTCCGAACCGGAGACGTATATTACATTGTCATTTTTCTTTTCTGACATGTTGTTTCCTTGAATATTGTTTTTTATCTATTTATATAGATGAGTTTTGATGAATATGCTTTGCTAAAAACTATTTTTAGCTAAGATGCTTGCTCTGGAGTGCTTTGTTAACAGCACTGATAAGAGCGTATGCTGAAGCCTCAATGATATCTGTGTGGATACCAGCTCCGTAAATTATCTCGTCCTGGCCCTCAACCTGGATTGCTACATAAGCGCAGGCCTGTGAGTTAGATCCTTTAGTGAGAGCATGCTCGTCATAGTTTACGATTTCGAACTTAACTGCGAAGTGACGCATGATTGCGTTACTGATTGCATCCAGACGTCCATTACCCTGTCCGTGGTAAACCTTGTGCACGCCGTCACGCTCGATAGTAAGCTCGCATTTAATACCATCTACCTGCTGGAAGTGGCACTCGATGAACTTGATAGGAGCAGCTACATTTACATACTGATTCTTGAATACTTCGTAAACCTCTTCAGGCTGAAGTTCTTTATGACTATGGTCGGAAACGCTCTTAACAGCGTAGCCAACATCTTCTTTCATCTTCTTAGGAAGGTTGAAACCGTACTTTGTCTCAAGGATAAAGCCAACGCCACCCTTACCGGACTGGGAGTTGATGCGGATTACATCTCCATCATATGTTCTTCCAATGTCCTCTGGGTTCAGTGGAAGGTAAGGAGTTGTCCACATCTGATCTGGATCCTCCTCGCGCCACTTCATACCCTTGGCAATGGCATCCTGGTGAGAACCTGAGAATGCGGCAAAGACAAGCTTTCCACAATATGGCTCTCTTGGGTAGATTTCCATTCCTGTGAGTCTTTCATATGTTTCCTGAATTCTTGGCATGTCGGAGAAGTCAAGTTCAGGGTCAACACCATGTGTGAACATGTTCATGGCAAGTGTGATGATATCTACGTTACCAGTTCTCTCGCCGTTTCCAAAAAGAGTTCCCTCTATACGGTCAGCACCTGCAAGGATTCCCAGCTCTGCATCTGCAACGCCGCAGCCACGGTCGTTGTGAGGATGAAGTGAAAGGATTACATTTTCGCGGTACTTCATGTTCTTGCTCATGTATTCAATCTGACTTGCATAAACATGTGGCAGTGACATCTCAACTGTTGCTGGCAGATTGATGATGGCCTTGCGATCAGGAGTTGGCTGCCAAACGTCGAGAACTGCGTTACAAACCTCGAGTGCATACTCTGGTTCTGTGCCAGTGAAACTCTCTGGGCTGTACTCGAATCTATACTCAGCGCCGTCTTCGTCGGCAAGCTTCTTAAGAAGTGCTGCGCCGTCGATGGCGATCTGCTTAATCTCATCCTTGGACTTTTTGAAAACCTGCTCACGCTGAGCCACGCTTGTGGAGTTGTAAACGTGAACTACAACGTTCTTTGGGTTTGCTCCGCGAACCGCTTCAAATGTTTTCTTGATGATGTGCTCTCTGGCCTGAGTAAGAACCTGGATAGTCACATCGTCAGGGATGAGATCTTCCTCGATAAGCTTGCGGCAGAATTCATATTCTGTCTCGCTGGCTGCAGGGAAGCCGATCTCGATTTCTTTGAAACCTACGCGGATGAGCTCCTTGTAGAACTCAACCTTTTCATCAAGGCTCATTGGAACTACCAGTGCCTGGTTGCCGTCGCGAAGGTCAACGCTGCACCATATCGGAGCCTTGTCGATATATTCCTTTTTCACCCACTCAGTGCTGTCCACTGGTGGCATAAAATAACCTCTTCTGTAATGCTCATAATTCTTCATGTCTCACTACCTCCAAATTCTTATTTTACTATTGTTTGAGTGTTTTTTCAACGAGTTAATCTCGTTGACGAAGGTTGTAGAAAATAGAAAACGTCTCCACAAACCTTGCGGTCTGTAGAGACGTGTAATTCACGCGGTACCACTCTACTTCATGTAACTTTGGTTACATGCACTCATCGATACGGAACTGATTACTTTGGCTTTGTTGGAGCGTTTGATACAGTTCTTATATCTTCCCTCTGTAACGGTAGGGCTCCGAGTTGAACTACTGACGGGCTTTTGCTAAACCCTGTTTCACTCAACCTGCTCAGGGGCGAGTTCTTTGCGACTATCCTCTGCCTTGCACCACCCGGCAGTTCTCTGTGATAATTAAGACTCTGACTTATCTCAGGATCATCATTATCAGGAATCATCCACACTTACTATTCCCCTTCATTGCATTTATGGGTTATTTAGTTGTGTACTAAACTAACACGCGCCCCCACTTTTGTCAAATGATTTTTATAGATCTGTCCCTACTGACTTATTTCTTAGCAATCAGATTGTCGATTATTTCATTTGCGAATTTGAATTCGGATTCGGAAATTTCGTTTCGTGAGAATCCGGCGCGTTCCATGATGTCCAGCATCTTCTCGCGGTCGCGTTCGGAGGTCGGCATCAGGTATTCCAGCTGCTCGGCGTAGTTCATGCGGATGCTCAGTTTCTTGTCCTTCTTGCTCTTCTTCTTTATGAAGTGTGAGTATTTGAGAACGAGCTTATCTGACAGTCCGGCACGACTGTAGTCAATTCGGTATTTAATAGTTGGGTAGAACTTGAATCCAAGGAAGCCAAGGGCGATCAGAAGAATTACTCCTATCACACCAAATGCAATGTAGCGCATAGCTGCATCGGCTCTTTCCATGGATAGTCCGCCACCGTCGGTTACATCACGGTCAGCCATATCTTCATCGCCATCGCCAAATATTCCATTGAAGTTGTCCCAGAAAGATGTATCCTGCTCATCAACCTCATCTCCGGTTGCACTTGGCGTAACCTCAACTCTGAGCCATCCCAGTTTCTCGTCATAAACCTCAACCCAGGCATGAGCATCGGCGTCGCTTGCATCTATCCTGATTACTGCAGTCTCCCCCAATTCATTGAAACCGGAATAACGATCAGCATAGCTTGCATCTTCCACCAGGTCGGCGGTATCGTTGATCTCGTTCAGGGAAACGGCGTAGCCCTCGCAATATCTCGCAGGGATTCCCATTTCTCGGAAAATCAGAGTTGCTGCCGATGCAAAATGCGCACAGTAGCCCTTCCGGTTTTCTTCCAGGAAGTGATTCACGAAATCCTTTCTCCAAGGAGTCGCGCCCGGACGGATGGTATATGGAACATTTTCCTGATAGTAGTCCTTCAGCTGCTGGGCCACCTCAGTCGGCGAGCCGTCCTTCAGGCCAATCTCATCTATAAAATTATCAACTACTTCTTTATTCTCATCTGGAACCTGCAGATAAATCGGATCCAGCGTATGTTTTTCAACCTCGGCAACATTTCCATTCAGGCGAGGATAGTATGTGTAGGTCTTGCTGTTTTTCATAAAGACCGGCTTTGTATCGCCCTCCGAATAGTAAGGCTGGTAAGCCATGGCCGGAGCCTCGATGTTCGTGATTGTCATGAAGCCCTGGGCAGATGTGTCCGAACCGTCTTCGAATGCATCTTTCAGCGCCTCAACCTCGTAGCCATATGTTGTCTTAAATTCCTGCTCCTGATCCACGCTGAGCCAGCGGTTTTCATACGGCAGATATTCGCCGCCTGTAAATCCTTTAACGTAGGTCATCTGCGCCGAATACGGTGTAAAGATTATGGAAATGTCCGGCTGATGGTCGAGACGGATATTGGAAACGCCGCCCAGCTCACCAGTCGCAAGTCCACCGTTGTTAGGGTAGTAATCTATGATTCCGAAAACTCCCAGCATGATGATATTCTGGAAGGTCTCGCGGGACGCCTCTTTGTCCTCGCTTTTTTCGCGGAGGCCATCGTAGGTCGTCTTGTTGTAAACGGTGCTCATAACCGCAACCACGATCAGGACGTAGACTAGAACTGTCGCCATACCCTGCCAGAGTGACTTGAAGTCAAGGTTGTAGCTGAGTCCCTTCTTCGACCGCCCGAAAATGTGATCTCGCCGGCTTAGAAGGAAATGCCCTCCCGCCTTGAGAACAAAAGTCATGATAATTCCGAACATGACCATAACTGTATATATGGTAGCCGGTTCCATTTCCATATAGAACGCAGCGATGTTTACTGTAAGAGAAAGCGCGATGGCAACCATGAAGCGAGCGCGACGGAGAATGTAGTTGTTTAAGAGGACATTTTCCGCTATTCCGATCATAATCATGGAAATCGTGATCGCCACATACCTATTGGTAATGCGCTCGTTATAGTACTCCAGACCTTCCGTGTCGAAGTAGATAGACGCCCAGTCGATGGTGTCGTTGATGACCGCGTAGAAACCGGAGTTTACGTAGTCCTTGAAGAGGACCATGGCGGCCGCATAGATAGCGAAAAACACGAGATACCCCAGGTTCTCCGACTTCCAGCTGTGGTAGAGAATTGCGCAGATTACCGCCGTAATGAGGATCACCACATTAAATGCAATCTGGTTGAACTCTATTTCCATTGCTGTGAGGTAAGCGCCAATTCCACCGGCCGTGAGAAGATACACGATGATGCCCTTGAGAATCAGAGTGAAGTACCTGTTCTCGCTCATCTCGTAAACAGAAGAATCTATCTCCACTCCCTTGCATAAAGGCACAGGGGTAGTGTCCTCGTACTTCCACTTGGAACGAGGTTTCTTCTGCTTCTCCTGTGAAGTTGTGTAGCTATTGTAATTACTCATAATTAATTCTTCAGGTTTTCTTATCTAATATTTTATATGCCGATTTAATTAGCAAGTGAGGCACTAATCCTGCTCCACAACAACAATCTCCGCCCTGCCGTTCTGGATAGTTGCATTAAGATATGCTTTCAGCTCAGGGTAAATACTCTGCATATATCCCTTCGTTTTTTCAGGATCAAAGTAAATGCTCTCATAATACATATCGCCAAATGCAGTCTTCAGGTTTTCCAGATTCATAATCTGTCTCTCCTCGAAGGAGAACCTTCCCTCGCTCCACCAGAGCATTTTTACATATGTCTGCTCCTGAACCAGTCTCTTTATAACCGCATATGCCAGCGTTATAACTTCGTCCACTGCTTCATCCTGTCCGGAGAGCTCGACAAGAATCACCATCTGCTGATCCGACATCGAAACCCTGTCCTTAACCATCAAGATGTCGCGCTTCGCCGACAGTTTCCAATGAATGCTCATCAGCTTGTCGCCCGGAATGTATTCTCTTACATCCGAAACATCCGAGAAATCATGGCCCTTCTTCGCCGATTCCTCACTCTCAGTCATACCGCGGTTCATGTCAGACATATCAAATCCCGTCGCCAGGTCCTTCTCAGGAAAAACACTCACCTCTGCGATGGCATCTGCCTTCTTCCTAAGTGAAATAAAACCAAGAAGGTCGCGTACCGTAAACGCCTTGATTGCATATTTATAAATTCCGTTCATCGAATACTTGATTGGAATCTGCTTCTCGTACTCGCTGCGCGCGCTGCATGGGAGCGAAATTATGGTGCCGCTCTCATCTCCGTAAAATGCACTCTCCACGTCCAGTTTCACATTCACGTCGAAGGAAACCAGGATGGACGGATTCACGAGCTTCAGGTTGAGATAACCAACACTAAAACGACTCACATCCCTTTCCGGAGCTGTGAGTTCGATTTTCAGCGCTCGATGGAGGAAGATGAGGCCGACAATATCCAGCACTGGGGCCACCGCCACCAGATAAAGCACCAGCATCATGAAATGATTTCGCAGGAAATCATATACCACGATGACGATTGCCAGCTGGATAAGGTAGCTGATGATGTTCCAAGGATGAATCTGCGTTTTGATCGGCTTCTTCAGTCCCTCCCGGAACCTCTTCTCTCTTCTTTCCTTCCACGAGAGATTCTTGTATGAAGTTTTTACATTCTCATTTCTCTTCATATCTACTCAAATAAGTCAAGATCTTGGTGGGCGAACTGTACGGATGAGCTCTTTCATTGCCATATCCATGTTCATGCCCTGGGCACGTGCCTTCTGGCCAAGCTTTACTCTGTGACCAAGTGTATCACGCACAACATCCTGCACATCCTCGGCCGTTACAAAATCACGACCATCGATGATTGCGATAGCCTTCGCCATGTTGAGGATGGCAATAGTTCCACGAGGGCTGGCGCCCTGTGAAAACATCTGGTTTCTTCTAGTCTCTTCAACCAGAGTTACTATATATTCATAAATCTCATCTCGAATGAACATGTCATTCGACTGTTTTCTAAGTGCGACCATCTCCTCAATGTCGATAACCTTCTCGACCTTTGAAAGCGGATTGGACGCATTTCCCTTCAGGATTTTTACTGCGTCTTCATGCTCTGGATATCCCATTGTGAGGCATACCATGAATCGGTCCAGCTGAGACTCTGGGAGCATCTGAGTTCCCGAAGAGCCATATGGATTCTCCGTCGCGATTACAACAAATGGATCTGGAAGCTTTCTCGTTACGCCGTCAACTGTGGCTGTACCTTCCTCCATAACCTCCAAAAGCGCCGACTGCGTTTTTGGTGATGTACGGTTTATTTCGTCCGCCAGGAATAAGTTACAGAAAACAGAACCTGCTCTGTATTCAAATTCCTTCGTTGCGGAATTGTACATGGAAAATCCCAGGATATCACTTGGGAGTACATCTGGCGTGAACTGTACACGCTTGTAATCCATGGACATGGACCTTGCAAACGCCGTCGCCAGGGTGGTTTTTCCAACGCCCGGAATGTCCTCCATCAAAATGTGACCGCCAGCTATAATGGCAGCCAGCACCTTGCGGACTACATTTTCCTTTCCCTTAATTACACTATTAACGCTGTCCTGCACAGCTTGTATTTTTTGAATCTCGCTCATACCTCTTCCTTTTCCTTACCTTCAATAAGTCAATGGGACCCTGGGCTACTAGTTTAACGTCGCCTGCCCATGTAGGCACGCAGTGCCATGTCCCTACTGACTTATTTATATTATCATAAATTCCAATTATTATCTTTAAGAATTCTTTAAAAAATGTCCAATTTCTGCGAATTGTTAACTAATCATTTTTTCTAACCGAAAATCAGTGTATACTATAAGCAAGCAATAAGTCAGTGGGACCTGACCCCGGTGACTAATTTTTAGATATTATACAGGAGGTTGGAATGCCACCGATTACGAATGACTGGGCGGATGCCCTGCAGGACGAATATAAGAAGGATTATTACAAGAGGCTCTTCGAGTTTGTGGGCCTGGAGTATTCTCGCACCACGGTTTATCCGCCGGGCGATGATATCTTCAACGCTTTTCATCTCACGCCTCTCGCGAATGTTAAGGTTGTGATAATCGGCCAGGATCCTTATCACGAGCCAGGTCAGGCCCATGGCCTTTCATTTTCTGTGAAGCCCGGAATTCTGATTCCGCCTTCTCTCCAGAATATTTACAAGGAGCTGGAAGATGACTGTGGCTGTTACACTCCGAACAACGGCTACCTTGTCAAGTGGGCTGAGCAGGGAGTCCTCCTGCTAAATGCCATCTTAACGGTACGCGCTCACCAAGCCGCATCTCACCACGGAAAAGGCTGGGAGGAATTTACTGATTCCGTGATCAGAATCGTAAATGAAGTTGACCGTCCGATAGTCTTCATGCTCTGGGGAAGTTTCGCGAGAAGTAAAAAACAGATGCTCACAAATCCTAAGCATCTGATTCTTGAGGCTCCGCACCCATCACCTCTTTCAGCATATCGAGGATTTTTCGGATGCAAGCATTTCAGTAAGGCAAATGATTTCCTCACCAAAAATGGAGTCGAGCCAATCGACTGGCAGATAGAAAATATATAACCTCGAAATCTCGTACCATTTCAAAAACACATAAAAACAGCCCCGGCATAGCCGGGGCTTAATTTTTACAATTCTCAATTTAACAATTATTTTCTAAATCAAAACTATTTATTCTCAGCAACAACCTCATCAAATTCTTTCACAATCTCCTCGCTTGGAGCTGGTGTGATAAGTGAAACTACGATGATAAAGATCAGCGCAACGAGGAATGCAGGTGCAAGCTCGTAAAGATTCCATGCGCCGCCCATTGGACGAACTGCGTACTTCCAAACGAATACCATGACCATTCCTGAAATCATTCCTGCTATACATCCAGCAGTGTTTGTTCTCTTCCAGAACAGTGACATAAGCATTGCTGGTCCAAATACTGCACCAAATCCTGCCCATGCGAATGAAACAATGTTGAATACTGAACTAGATGGGTCCCATGCGATAACTACGCCGAGCACACCAACAACTACAAGTGTAAGACGAGCTGTCAGCATAGCAGCTGTCTCGCTAAGATTTATCTTGAATACATCCTGCAAAATGTTTTCCGAAACGGCTGATGATGCAGCGATGAGCTGTGAGTCAGCAGTTGACATTGTAGATGCAAGAATACCAGCGATAATCATTCCAGCGATGAGTGCATATCCAAATCCATTCTGTGAAATGTGATCTGCAAGCACAACGATGAGTTTCTCTGACTCTGATGTGGCTGTAAGGTCGCTCTTATCCATGAGAAGATCAAGAACTCCAGCCTCGGTCATTGCACGTCCTACAACTCCGAGGAATGTAGCAACTGCAAGTGAAATTACAACCCAAACTGATGCAACTCTACGTGAAAGCTTCAGCTTCTTTGGATCTTCGATAGCCATGAAACGAAGTAAGATGTGTGGCATACCGAAATATCCAAGTCCCCAGCAGAACATTGTAATCTTGTTGAAGAGTCCATATGGAGCACCTTCGTTTACATACTGTGCCACATCGTTTGCAGCCGCATTCACATGTGTTCCGCTCATATCAAGATAGCCTTTGAGGGCATTTGCATTTTCAATTACAGCGTTCATTCCGCCTGCATTGTGAATTCCATAGCAAAGAACCACAACAAGCGCGATACTCATAACGATTGCCTGAATAAAGTCAGTTGTTGATGCAGCAAGGAATCCACCAGTTGTTGTGTAACCAACGATGATGATTGCAGAAACAATCATTGCGAGCTGATAGTTAACTCCGAAGAGCTGTGCGAATAGCTTGCCGCAAGCTGAGAATCCAGATGCTGTATATGGCACGAAGAAAATGATGATTGCAAGCGCGCCGATAAGAAGAGTGATGTTTGTCTTATCCTTAAATCTCTTCTTAAAATACTCTGGCAATGTAATCGCATCGATCTTCGCTGTGTAAGTTCTAAGTCTCTTGGCTGTGAAAAGCCAGTTGAAATAAGTTCCCACCGCAAGTCCGATGGCTGTCCATCCCGCATCCGCGATACCTGAGAAGTAAGCAAGACCAGGCACACCCATCAAAAGATATGAGCTCATGTCTGATGCTTCCGCACTCATGGCAGTTACTAATGGACCAAGTTTACGTCCTCCAAGATAGAAGTCCCCAACGTCCTTTGTCTTACGCGATGCCAGGAAACCAACTACGAGCATTCCCGCAAGGTAGACAACTACGGAAACAACTATACCTATTTGTGCTGTTGTCATAGATTTAAACTCCCTCTATTTTTTCTTATTTGTCCCGCACTTCTTCGCTTTAACACGGTGCAGAACCAAACTAATTTCTAATTATACACTATTTTGAATAATTATAAATAATTTATTTTGACTTCTTATCCGCCGCGAATACAAATGCGCCAAACAGAAATGGAACAACCATACTGTAAAATCTATACATGATTGCAACCGTCGCCGAAGTTGCCCCAAACAATGGCGCAAAAAGAAGCGCAACCACAAATTCCAAAGTTCCTGCTCCCGCCGGTGCAACCATAACCGTTCCGATCATATTTGCCGTAGCCATAAGGGCAATGCATTCTAAAGGATTTGCTTTGTTTGAAGCACAAACAACAATCGCCGCAATTGAATACCAGAGACTCATCTTTAGCATCTTGAGAAGTGTTACCCTGAGGCAAAGTATTTTGTGCTGCCAGAAATAAAGGCCAGCATCATTGAAAGTCTGTATCTGTTCAATAAGTTCTTTTGACTTATCTTTATATTTCTTCAGAATCTTATCGAAAATCTTTTCGACTATTCTTATTAGTATTGTTGCAAATTTTTTCGAGGCCGAAAGAGTTATAAGAAGGAGCACAATACCCAGCGCGATTACCGAACCCAGTATGCCAAACTTTGCATATTTTTCGACCGTCGAAACTCCCGAAAAATAAAGGCAGATAAAACTGAACGTTCCAAGTATTGTGATTCCAAGTTTCTGATATGCATACTGCACGAGAGTAATTCCCGACGCTCTTCCCGGCTCAATGTCATGCTTCGAAATATAATAAACCTCTGCAATTCCGCTCAGCGAACCAAGAGAAATGAATTTATAAAATGCACAATATAGACCGCATTTGAATGCCTCCCACCATGTCATCTGTCGTTTTTCATACATGGTCATGTTATGGATAATGCGACCTTCCACAACGAAGTGAAGCGTCGTTGCCGCGAGACATAAAAGAGATACCCAGAACGGATGATTTTTCATTTCATCAATTGCCTCGAGTATCTCTGATTTTTTCCACAAATAGACTATCACCAGGATAACCATGATGATAGCCCATTTGATAATATTACTTATTATGTTTTTCTTTCCCGACTTTTCCATGCAGTATATAATAGCACATTTTCAGCGAAGAAACTATTTACATTACTGCGTTTTAGTCTACTGACATACTCCATTTGCCGCGAGCCAGTAACCATCAACATACTGACTGGTTGCCATATATCCTGAACCGTTAAAGTAGTACCAGTCGCCGTCAACCTTCAGCCAAAAAATTATATGTTTTTTCACTAATCAAGTTGACTTTTGGATGAAATAATAGTATTCTCTAGCGAAAGAAATGGGTTTGTTACCGTACAGCTATTTGCTCAAGCGGGGTGCTCGTTTCTTTTTTTATATTTACCATATCATAAAGATATAAATTTCCATCTGATGCATGTCTAATCAACATTTCTATACGATATATATTATATCTCATCATTTCCCGCTTTTATATATCGACCTTTCTCATCATAATACATCTCTAAAGCATTTGAATTAATATCAAACACTATTTTTACTTCATCGTTAAATATACCTATAGGTATTTTATCATCAAATGAATAGTAGGATGTTTCATCCTTATCAAAATAATTCTTTATAACAGTTTTGGTATAAGGATCAATTATCCAATATTCTTTAACTCCATATGACTTGTATTTTTCTAGTTTTTTTACCTTATCGTATTCTGCTGTTGTATTTGATATTATTTCAGCAACATATTCTGGAATATCTAGAATCCTATCATTAAGGGATTTCTCAAGATGGAACATAATTACATCCGGTATAAAAACATTCTTACCATCTTTATCTAACTGAACATCCATCCCATGTATAACTTTCAAATCCGTTTTATAATTCTCCTCATATTCACTCAATTGGAATAATAACTCTCCCATAATAGATTGATGGATAGCCAAATGTGATTCCATTTTTATTGGGACGCCGTCATATAACTCATACCTTTTACTTAATGGCATATCTTTAAAATCATCAATTGTAAATTCTCCTGGTTGTTTGCTTCTTAATATATCTTTCTCAATTATTTTTTCATATTCACATATAATAAACCAGTCTCGATCGATTTCTGATTTAAATTTTTCATTAATATCATAATTCATGACCTCACCACCTTTACCACTCCATATATTTCTTTACCGCCTTGAAATCAACTTTGCATTCGACATCCCAAATGCCAACAGGAACCTTATCATCGAATGTATAAAACTTGACCTTATCAGCCTCAAAGAAAAATGTAATCACCACATTATTTTCCGCATCCACAATCCAGTATTCCCTTACTCCTGCTCTTCTATATTCTCCTAGCTTTTTTTCATAATCATGAAGTTTATTGCTTGGAGAAACCACCTCAATCACAAAATCTGGCGCACCAACAACTCTTCCATGCTCAAGCTTATTCTTATCGCATAATACAAATACGTCTGGCTGTACTATTGTATTTTTCTCTCTGCTTAGCTGCACATCCAGAGGAGCGGCGAAGGCTCTACATTGACCATTATTCTTATCTATATGATCACAGAGTTTCCTGTATATAAATCCCACTACATCTTGATGGGAAGACGTAGGTGAGGCCATATCATAAAACACCCCATCAATCAGCTCCACTCTTTCCCCTTCCGGTAGAGCCATATAATCCTCTATCGTCTTCTCTCCTCTATTTTCTGCCGAGCTTCCATAATTGTAATCCTGTTTTGCTTCACTTCCATATGAACTCTTTGGCTCAGCAACTAAATTATCATCCAAAAGTTTATTCTCTTCATCCCTTTTAGCCCTTGCCCTTGAGGCCTTCTTAACCTCAGCAAACTTTTTTACGTAAAGCCTTATACGATCTTCCTGAATCAACTTCCTTACGCCCCTATTAAGTTTTTCCATGGTCGAATAACGCGGCGTCTTATTCTTTCCACTCATTATCTTTAGAACTGTACTCATAGGCACGCCCGACGCATCCGCTATCATCTGGCATGTAAACCCGTACTCCTCTTTAATCTTTTTTATTTCTTCTAAAGTCATCGTTATACCCTTTCTTCTAGAAAAAATCTATTATTGACAAACATAATTAATAATATTACTATTCCTCAAAAGAGACGTGGTTTTTTACCGTACAGCTTTTTGCTCAAGCGGCCTACTACGTCTCTTTTTTTTATTTATTCAACATATATAATATCTTTTTTTCTTGTGGACTTCTGCTATAATTATATTCCATTCCTATTCCATTTGTCCACCACTTATTTTTCCTTGTTAAATGCCTTCTAATACGATAAAATTCAAATTATCAAGTATTAGTGAAGGGGTGTAACATTATGGATAATAATCAATATCCGGGTCAACAGGGAAACCCAAACCAATCATATCCGCAACCAAATCAGCAATTTGGCCAAGGCTATCCACAACAACCTAATCAGAATCAACAATATTATCAAAATCCAGGGCAAGGTTATTCTCAGCAGCCAAATCAGCAATATAATCAAGGATATCCTCAGCAACCTAATCAGCAATATAGCCAAGGCTACCCTCAACAACCTAATCAGCAGTATAATCAGGGATATAATCAACAATATAACCAGGGCTACCAGCAGCCGCTGTACAACCAGCCTCCGAAGAAGAATAACACTAACAGAACTGTTCTTATAATTATTCTCATTGTTCTCGGAGTTTTCATTCTCCTTTCCGTGATCATCGGCGTTGGCATTTATATGGCAATTGAACGCGAATCCTCTACAGAGAACGATACTTCAATAACATTTGAAGAATATACAATTTCGAACACAACAGAAGCGACCACCGAGTCGACCACCTCATCCATCATTGAGGACACAGAGGACGAAACCACTGAGGAAACTACTGAGGAATCAACCGAGGATACCAGCAGCACCGCCGCAGAAGTTGACTACTCAGGAAAATACACTCCGAATTATGAAGTTGACCGCAAGGGTGATTCCACAACAGGCTATATAGATGTTCCAGCAAACTGGAGCAACTGGACCGAAGCTGGCGCTTCATGGGAAAATGTAATCGGTCACCAACAATATAGTTATGGTGTGACGGATGTCATCACCCACGTTACTTATGATGAAAATATATTCGCACTTGATCTCGAAACTACTCTGAACAATATGACGAGTTCAGACGCCGAGAGCAAAGTTGAATCTGCAAGGTTCGGTGATTATACGGGATATTTAATGACAGAGAAATTTACAGACGGAATTACACTTAGAATTTTCATGTTTAACGATGGTAAGGGACATGTGCAATATCTCGCAGTCGAAGGAATAGACGATGACTATGCAGATGTTTATAAGCTTGTATTCCAGAACTTCTCCTTTGACAAATAGCCTGCAAAAATAACAAACAAATATATAAAAATGCATATAAAACAAGAGCTATTCTGAACCAAATCAGAATAGCTCTTTTCATTCACTTTAAAACCCAGCCACTAAACCATTTTACTTATAATCATATTTCAAAACTGTAACTGAAAGTGGTGGTACATCGATTGTTATAGAATTCTTCATTCTATCGCATGGCTCTGCAACAGCCTTGATAGCTTTCTTAGGACCAACGTTTCTTCCAAGTCCGCCGTACTTCTTATCATCTGATGAAAGAATTTCCTTATATGTTGTGAGACAAGGAACACCAATCTTATAATCCTTTCTCTCAACAGGAACGAAGTTGCAGATGAACATTATCTGATCCTTTGCTGTCTTGCCGCGTCTTACGAATGCAACAATTCCGCTGTCGGCATCATCTACCTTTGTCCACTCAAATCCCATAACTTCGTTATCGTTATAGTACATTGCATCGTACTGTGTATAAAGATGATTCAGATCACGAACATAGTCCTGAATGCCCTTATGCATTGGGTTATCAAGAAGGAACCAGTCAAGAGAACGAGCCTCACTCCACTCACGGAGCTGACCAAATTCCTGGCCCATAAAGAGCAGCTTCTTTCCAGGATGTCCTGTCATAAATCCATACGCTGTACGAAGGTTTGCAAACTTATCAAACTCAAGTCCTGGCATCTTGTTCAGCATTGAACACTTAAGATGAACTACCTCATCATGTGAAATTACCAAAATGTAATTCTCGGCATAAACATATGAAAGCGAGAATGTAAGTCTGTTGTGATTGAACTTACGGAAGTAAGGATCCAGCTTCATGTACTCTAAGAAGTCATTCATCCAGCCCATGTTCCACTTGAATAAGAATCCAAGTCCGTTCATATCAGCTGGCGCTGTAACTCCAGGCCATGCTGTTGACTCCTCAGCAATCAGGTATGCTCCAGGATTTCTCTCCTCCATAACCTTATTGATGTTCTGAAGAAGCGCTATAGCTTCAAGGTTTTCCTTTCCGCCGTCCTTATTAGCAACCCACTCACCATCTCTCTTACCATAGTCGAGGTAAAGCATTGAAGCAACCGCATCAACACGAAGTCCATCAATATGGAACTTCTCAACCCAGAAGAGTGCATTTGATGTAAGGAAGTTTGAAACTTCATTTCTACCATAATCGAAAATATATGTACCCCAATCAGGATGCTCTCCTTTTCTTGGGTCTGCATTTTCATAAAGTGGCATGCCATCGAAACGTCCAAGACCATGGGCATCTCTTGGGAAGTGAGCTGGCACCCAATCAAGGATTACGCCAATTCCAAGACTGTGCATATGATCAACGAAATAAGCAAAATCCTCAGGAGTTCCGTATCTGGATGTTGGTGCAAAATAGTTTGTAACCTGATAGCCCCATGAACCATCGAAAGGATACTCTGCAATACCCATCAACTCAATGTGAGTATAGCCCATATCAACTACATACTTTCCAATTTCCTTCGCATATTCTCTATATGTATAGAAGCCAAAATCGGAATCTTCTATCTTCTTTTTCCATGATCCAAGATGGCATTCGTAAATAGACATTGGCTGCTTCATGCGAGCAACTCTGTCCTGCTTCTTGCGGTTATCCATCCACTTCTCATCAGTCCATTTAAGATTGGAAATGTCAACTACAACGTTTGCATTGTCCGGACGAACCTGGTCCTGATTTCCATATGGGTCTGCCTTGTAAAGAATGTCACCATATCTTGTAAGAATCTGATATTTATAGATTGCACCTGGCATTACATCTGGAATGAAAAGCTCATAAACACCAGATACACTATGGATCTGCATTGGATTCAGAGCGCCGTCCCACATATTGAAATCGCCGACAACAGAAACACGTCGAGCATCAGGAGCCCATACTGCGAAGTATGTTCCCTTAACACCATCAATTTCCATTGGATGCGCGCCCATCTTATTATATACATCGTAATTTTTGCCCTCAGCAAAAAGATATGCGTCAAAATCAGTAAACTGACCTTCGAATGCATATGGGTCTGCAGACTCAACAGTTGTACCATCATAGTACTCTGTCACAAATCTGTAGGCTGTTCCTTTAAACTTTTTCTTTGGGAAATATGCGCCGTAGAAGCCTTCCTCGCTTATCTTCTCCATTGGCATAAGAGTTTTGCCCTTCGGAGTTTTAATAGATACGCTCTGGCTGTGTGGCTTGAAACAGGTGATAACCTGACCATCACCATAATCATGATTACCTAAGAGATGCTTAGGTGCATTTATCTTGCCTTCAATCAACTCATCATAAAGAATCCAATTGATCCAGTTCTGTAACTTATCCTTCATGTAACACCCTCCAAGTTCTTACTTTATGTTATAAATATACCTTCAAAAGAAATAGGAATGCTGCGTCTCCCCAATGACAACAACATTCCTACTTATTTTATCATTTATTAATAGATGGTGCAACGTAAACACCTTAACGAATTATTATTGAAAATCGAGAAAAATCACTTTTCAAAATCTCTAATATCCTTCCAATCTAATGTATTAAAATCCGCCACACCAGTATGAGACTCTACTATATTGTTATATTCTGTAACCAAATCGTTTTCTTCTTGTCCTGTATCTCTATTGTAATAATTTCCATAATCAAGATACTCATATGAATACGCATCGCTATTCCATATATCCGATTCTTCAACAAGAGAGTCCTCATCATTAGCTTTATAAAGTTCCCAACAATCTTGAGGTAGCTCATCCCCTGGAGTATCTAGCGCCCATGAACTTGATAATCTAGCCAAAATCCCACATTTGTGTAATGCACTATCATATTTCCATATCGTATATACTTGTGATTCGCCCCCATAATTATTACCGTTATAAGAAGAAGCAGTAAAACATCCATTACCTATGTATACCCCTGGCTTACCTCCCTGTTGAACCTGCCATCCATACATCCCAGATTCATAGTATTTTCCATCAACTTCTGTTACTACACCGTATATTGCATTATTATATCCAATAAGAAGTTCATCTTCACCATCCAAATCAAAATCATAATAAGCATATTTTGATGTCGCACCCTGCGAAGATAAACCCAAAAAATCAGCAAAATCAGCATAATTATTATTAAAATAATCTCTATACCTAGAATCATTTACCTTTACAGGATCAATATAACCCAATTCATCTTTTATGATCATTATAAGTTCTATAATATCCTCTCTTGTAATCTCTCCTGTCGCATCTACATCTGTCGCAGTAGCCATATAATCACGAAGTCTTTCTGCTACTCTTGTCGCTATCTCTGCATTTACAACGCCCTTATCCAAATCATCTAGCGGATCAATATATGAATTGACCATGATATCTTTCAGGTTTTCCGAAGATAGATCCTGGTTATTAAGCCACGTCATTATTGCAATACTTGTCACATAATCCAATGACTGTCCGGCCGTTCCCTCTGAATAAAGATCTATCTTTTCGCTATCAATATCTGTAGCACCAATTCTTATAATGTTTTTCATCAATTCTGCATCTTCAATAGATGTTATAAAATGGTTCTTATCATCAACCTGCGGTACAAACATCATATATCTATAATCTGTATCTACTAATGAATGCATAAAGCTAGCCGCCATTTCATTAAGAGCTTTCAGACTATCTTCTTTCTCATCTGTTGGAGTAAGTTCATCTGTAATCTCAAGTATTTCGGAACCTGCATCAAGTTCACATGTAATATCACTTTCCCAACCATAAAGAGAAATATATGTCCTCTTCGTTGCGTCAACTCCAGAAAGATTAGCACCTGGGAGAAGTCCAAGAATTCCACTTCCATCTGCGTTTGTACCTATGAGAGAAACACGAATACTACCAACAAGACTATCATCAAATTTGGAATTAGCTATACCCATCAACGAACTATCCAAATCGGCATCCTCTCCCATAAGCGAATTCGAATAATATACATAGTTATATGTGACATCTTCTACAAATGCTTCGTTTTTTAATTCATCTGCTATAGTCATTAAATCCTGATATTTTCCAGATCTCTTATCTGAAAACGCTATTTGATAAATTAATGTAATAGAATTGTAACCTACAACCTTTCCTTTAAATGGTTTAATTGCATCAGTTATTTCTTCAGAATGCATCATCATTCCAGCATCACCTGATTCTCCGCTAGAAGATACCTTAACTAAAAGCTGATCTTTAACATATGCCTCACCCTCTTCAGGAAAAACTATATCGTCCTCTTCAAAGTCCTGATAATAACTTATCCCATCCATCTTAAGAGGTTTATTTCTTAGCAAGAAAAACGCTGCCACCCCTCCCGCCAAAACTAGAAAAGAAAATAGAGCTATAATTAATCCGATCCATTTCTTGCCATTACTAGCTTTCTGTTTTTTCTTGATATTATTAGTCTGTGAATCCGAAGAAACCTTCAGAGCTTCAATCATATCAATCTTTGATACTACTGAATCATCCTCAGTTTTATTAATGAGTTTGGCGCCGCAATACTCGCAAAACAAATTCCCTTCCTGATTTTTATTTCCACATTTTATACAAAACATTTCTGTCATCCCCTATAACTTTGATGGAATTACTATACCATTCAAAATCAAAAATAAATTGCATCATTTATAGAACAAAATGTGTCACGTTTCCGTGACACATTTTTCAGACTGTAGACAAAGCCGGTTGTGAAACACGTGTTTCACAACCGATTTTTCTATTTTATGTTATGCTACTGCAAATAATCTTGAAAATGGGTTAAATGGTGATCCTATTATCCCCTTTCT
>Ga0129306_1001891_pt1 | contig 20942 bp, 21 predicted proteins | sample P827metagenome_FD_94438 | JGI IMG/M metagenome (GOLD analysis project Ga0129306, IMG submission 94438) | Capybara group fecal microbial communities from Wisconsin, USA - P827 metagenome | ecosystem: Host-associated > Mammals > Digestive system > Large intestine > Fecal | place: USA: Wisconsin... | reverse complement strand
GTGGTACGTCAACCAGAACAAGGAGATTGCCGAGGCTGATAAAAAGCGCGTCGCCGACATGCTCTGGGACGCGATGATGAAATAGTTCCGCTCTGTTGTACCTGCGCTCTTTTGTCTCCTGCCGGGGACGAAAGAGCTCTTTTTTGTCCCCGACAGGACGGATTTTTCGTTTTGTGGCCCCGCTGCGGAAAATGGGCCGACGAGGATCGACGAGAAGGGGCCAAACTTGGCCCCAGCGGGACAACAGTCCCCCCCAAAAAAACAGCAGCTTCGGCTTTTTCGCCGGAGCTGCGATTTTTTTTCAAAAAGGGCTTGCGCAGATCGCGCCCGCGTAGTATAATCACTTCATACATTGAAAGTCGAGTATCTGTAAAATCAAGTACCGTTTTACAGGGTTTTCTGCTCGAACTGAAAGGTGTGATCTAAAAAATGCGCGATTCCGATTTGAAAGACTATCTCCCGGTTAAGGATTTTATGGAGCGCCCCTTCTCCAACTACGATATGTGGCTCGAACGGGGCTGGGAAGATCCGCAGCTACGAATCCTGCGGTTGCGCAATATCATGGTCTATATCGATGACTTTGAGTACGCTGAGATTCGTGAACTCTTCGAGCTGATCCGGCAGATAGGACTTTCCCGTCAGGAACTCGATCTGAGCCCGGAGCGGATGGACTACCTCTGGACTGAATATCCAAACTCACGGTGGCTCATGGAGATCCCCGAAGACCCGCGTCCTACCTGGATGTGGGAGATCCGGAAGAGGCTACGCCAAATCGAGCGGCAGCGAGAGACGGAAATTGCAGAAAAGTCACTTTTCAGAAGGAGGAAGAAAGAATATGGCCATGTCGAGAGCTGAGATCGAGGCGATTTTCCCCGATCAGAAAGACGAACGCAGTGTTGGCTGGCGCGACACCGAAGCGATCATCTTCGCGTGCGACAACGGGCTGCCCCCCGAACTGCAAAAGAAACTCTTCGAGACAGATGATGAGTGGCACGCGCGGCTGGCCGCGGCGGGGATCGAAAAATGAAATGCTATGACGAGAAGTACTACGAGGAGAAATACGGTAACCTTGAAGAAAAAATCCGCAATATGACTCCCGAGCAGTACAAGAAACACATGAAAGAACTTGAAGATGAGCTAGCGGATATCGAACGCCTAAGAGAAGGACTCAGGGCTTTTAAAAAGCAGCCCAACCACGAGGATTTTGAAATCCTTGAGGATCGCGGCGATACTCTGCTTGTTAGAATAAACGGGGAGATCCGCGAAATAGTGCCGCCTGTTTTTCATTCGAGAACTCAGTTCAGAGAGTGTTGGGGGATCTCAGACGAAGACATCAAAGATATTGAGGTGGAGTTTGAATGAGTATCTACTTCACTTCAGATTGGCACCTCGGACATGCCGGTATCATAAAAATGCGCAGCCGGCCTTTCGCTGACCCGGACGAGATGAACGAGGCGCTGGTACAGTATTACAACGCTGTCGTCCATAAAAACGACATCTGTTACATCCTCGGCGACGTTGCTCACAAACAGAGCAAAGAGGAGACAGAGCGGCTTGTCAAACGCCTTAATGGGCGCAAGATCCTCATTCGCGGCAATCATGACGGCGACATCAACGAAAGTCTGTTCGATCACGTTTGCGACTTCGAGACGATTTCGGTGTCCGAAACGGTCTGCGTGCTCATGCACTATCCGCTTCTAAGCTGGCCGAAGGAACATCGCGGGAGCTTCATGCTCCATGGGCACATTCACTCCGGCCCAGAATACAACGAACAGAACCGCGCTGCCGGAATCCTGCGTTACGACGTTGGCGTTGACGCCAACAACTTCTGCCCGGTCAGCTTTGAGCAGATCAGAGCCTTTTTCGGGAGAAAAATATGAGTATTTACTTAACCGGAGACATCCACGGCGATGTTGAAAAACGTTTTTACAGTTGGAATGCTCCCTGGCAGCCCAGGAATGAACCAGGCAGTCTTTGTTCTAGCTGGCTGGAGCATTGGCTGCCGTCCAGCAAGAACGACACCCTCATCATCCTCGGCGACTTCGGCGTTCTCTGGTACGACAAAGAAGATCTTGAACGGCGTTTTTGCGAAGAATTGCATCTTCTTAAGCTGCTCGACAAACTTGGCTGCACGGTCCTGTTCCTAGACGGCAACCACGAAAATCACCCCAGGCTGAAAGCGCTGCCGACGGTTCAGCTTTTCGGCGCACCAGCCGGAAAGGTTGAGGACGCCGAGCGCGTCTATCATCTCCGGCGCGGCGAGATTTACGAGATCGAGGGCAAGTCGTTTTTCGTCATGGGCGGCGCGACTTCGGTGGACCGTGCCAGAAGGATTCCGGGATCGAGCTGGTGGCCTGGGGAAAACGTCACCGCTGCCGAGTTGCGCCACGGCCTGGATAATCTTTTCTCACACGGTAACAGTGTCGATTACGTGCTCACGCACACCGCACCGCTGCACATCAGCTTGGAGATGTTTCCCGACGAGCGTGGCGAGCCACAGTTTGAGGACCCCACCGCCGAAAAGCTCGAAAAAGTCTTTAAGCGGATAGCTTTCAAACAATGGTTCTTTGGCCACATGCACGTCAATCGGATCATCCAGTCAGACCCTCGTTTTGTCGCTCTGTTCGACCGGATCGTCGATCTCGACCGTCTGGACGAGGCCGAGCTGCCGCTTACGGGCGAGGTGTGCGCAACCAGGTTTGAGCGGAAGTTTCTGCCGTTTCGATAACAGAATATATGTAAAACTGTTGAGGTATCACTAACGTGCTAACTCACAGTTATTTGAGGTCTCACTTACACTTCAGTATTTGCAACTGGTCAGCAAGATATCATCTTTGGTTGCAGGTACTCAGAATTACCGGGAAGTCAATGAGCGTGTATACAAGCTCATTGAGGAGGCTGTGCAGGCTGCCGTTGATGGTAAGAAGTTGCTTCTCAATCGTGCCTGGGGACAACAGAGGCAGCAATATCTCATGGAGCTCGGTTTGGGTGATGACGAATGCTACGCGGTTCTCGATCCAGTTTACCGGGGACGGTTGCGTATCCCGACAGTTTTGTCTGGCAGTCATGTTGTCGAGCAGCTCCGCGGATTTACGGCTTAAAGTCATATCAGCTTAAGATACGTTTTTACAGTTTGAAAGACAACGCCGCTTCCTGTTCAGATTTTCTGTCCGGGAAGCGGCTCTTTTTTTCTCTGTTTACGGATAAGTACCGAAAATATTTCTTGAAGATTAGAGCAGCCAGCGTTGCTGCGCGAGCGCAGGAAGCGCTATACCGGCAACGCCGGAGTCCGGATTGCGACAAACGTGAGTATGTTTTATCCATTCGTGCTGAATGGAGCAGCCATACGTGCCGCAAAAACGCGCCAGAAGAGGCTGACTCTTGACCAGGCGCACAAGGCGCGGAAACGACTGAAAAGCTCAAATCTGTTTCTGCGCCTTTTGGCGTCATCAAGTTGTCAAATCAGCATAACAACAGTATAATGGCTTTTATTCGAACGAATACAAGCCATAAATGGTTTTTTTTGGCATGAATGATCGCCATCCCTGGTCTTTTTCTATCTGAAAAAGGAGAGTCTCATGGAACGAACAGTCCTGTACCGTATGCGAGAATGGAAAGAACGACCGCGCCGCAAGCCGCTTTTGCTCACTGGCGTCAGGCAATGCGGTAAGACCTGGCTGCTGCAGGAGTTCGGCAGGCGGGATTTTGAACGAACGCTGCTGTTCAACTTTGAACGCGAGCCGGCTCTGGCGGATATTTTCAGGTATGATCTAGACCCGGTGCGCATTCTGCGCGAGCTGGGCATGTACAAGGACGGCAAACCGATCGACACGGAACGCACGCTGATCGTCTTTGATGAGATCCAGCACTGCTCCGAAGCGGTCACGTCGCTCAAATACTTTTGCGAAAGCGGCATGGATCTTTATCTGGCCTGCGCAGGATCGCTGCTGGGCGTGGAGCTGAAAAGAAAGGGCGTTTCCTTTCCGGTCGGAAAGGTAGAACGCCTGCAGATGTATCCTCTGGATTTCTACGAGTTCGTCTCGGCGCTGGGCGGCGAAAAGTATCTTGCAGCGATCAAAAGTTACGATCGGTTTCGTGAACTGCCGACGTACGTCACTGAGCCCATGCTGCGGTTTTTGAAGCTCTATTTTATCATCGGGGGCATGCCCGAAGCGGTACAGACGTATCTCGACTCGGGTGAAATGGCCGCGGTCGACAAGGTCCTGGATGACATTATCGCTGACGTTCGCGATGACTTCTCTCACCATGCCGAGCCGAAGGATATTATGCGCATCGGCTGGATTTGGGATTCTATCCCCAAGCAGCTGGCGAAAGAAAACAACAAGTTTGTTTTTTCGCATGTGCGCCAGGGATCGCGCGCCCGTGATCTGGAAGATGCGCTGCAATGGCTGTGCGACGCCGGTCTGGCCTATCGGCTGGAAAAGGTCTCCGCGCCGCAGATCCCTCTTTCGGCCTGTGCTGATGCGACTTTTTTCAAAACGTATCTGCACGACGTCGGCATTTTACGGCGCTGCGCGGGCGTTTCCTATCACTCGTTTTTGACGGAGCCGAATGGTTTTGCCGCGTTCAAAGGCGCTTTTGCCGAAAACTACTGCATGACTGAGCTGCGCGCTTTGGGGCTCGCGCCGTACTACTGGCACAGCGGCGCGAGCGCTGAGGTCGATTTCATCTTCCAGGATGACAGGCTCGGCATTGTTCCGCTGGAAGCCAAGTCGGCCGACAACACGAAAGCGAAGAGTTTTGCGCTCTTTTGCCGGCAATACAGGCCATCGATCGGGTTTAAGGTTTCGACGAAAAACGTGGGTGACAATCACAAAGAGGCCACGCACGAAATCAGTCTGCCGCTTTACGCGCTGTGGCGGCTCAAGGATTACACAGATCAAGAGTGATCGATGAGACTCCCCCATTGCGGGGAGTTATTTGTTCTAGAGCCGGATAGCTGCCGAAAAAATTTTCCGCGGCGTGATCGTGTCACAAGGGCCTGAACTTTTGTCCGAAGCGTCAAGGCATACTGTCATATCACCTCAAATGTATGAACTATAAGAAAAGGCTCAATCACAAAAACATGTGATCGAGCCGAATTTTTTTTGTTTGCCCGCGGCAATCTTCTCACGTGTACTGCTTCTGCTGGAAAGAACAGGATGCAAGTTGCTTTATCAGCGGTTCTCTAACTTTGCTTTTTGCGTTCTTCCCGAATCTCACTGAAGCAAAGACCAAAGTTCGAGTGACGCTCTAACGAGTGTTTTCCCTGTTGGATAAACTTCCACGATCCCTTGATATCACCGGCGTAAGCAAATTCTGAGTCAGAGATGAACGCTAAAACCTCGTCAAGACGATCCTTATAGCGACGTACAAACGCATAGGCGTCTCTTTCCTTGTCATCGTCGCTGCTGTTCAGCTTACCGTAAAGCGCGTGATCGAGATTGCATGACATATAATAGGCACAGTAAGGGACCGTGTTCCACACTTTATTCAACATACTGATCCTTTTGATGTTCGCCGCCTTTTGCTGGTTACGCCTGATGATCGCAGCCGGATTCGCTGTGCGTATCGCCGTCGGCGTGTAAAACGGCTTTACAGCTGCTTTGTCTTCTACAACAGAATCGCCGGGAATGAAAGCGCCATCCATATCGATCAGGTGAATGACCTGTTTGAAATCCGCTGCCTTGTAGTGTTCGGCAGCAGCATAGTTTTTCACGATATCGCCAAGTCTTCCGACGATATTTCCAGGGGTTACGTCCAACTCGCTCGTGATATCGCCGTAGGTGATCTTTAAAAAGACGGTATCCCTGTCAAAGAGCCTGCTCATGATGACGCCGAGAGCAGTTTCCTCCGAAGGGCCCTCGACGATGACGAAAACGATCTTCCTGCGCGCCATTCACTCCATCGCCTCTCTGAAAGCCAGCGCGATCTCCGCATTGTTCGTGGGCTTGTAGACTTCTTCGTTCTGCTCGCCCAACACGATGTCACGATAGTAAAAATCACGGAGATTGTTGCTGTCCTTGATATTCGTCATGCGGATATAACGGTTGTCAGGGTTTGTCGTCGTGAAAGCGATGAAGCCGCGGTCAAGGGTTTCCAGCGGACGCAGGTTGTGCGACGTGAAGATAAGCTGTCCTTTGCCCTTTTCAGAAATGATACGCAGGATCTCCCCCAGCAGATATTCAAAAATGCCCGAATCCAGCTCATCCACGGCAACAGTGATCGAAGGTTCGTTATAGACGACGATCAAAAGCTGCAAGATGGAAATGATCTTCTTGATCCCCTCGGATTCGTATTCGAGCGGAATATCTTTGCCGTTTTTGTGCGAGACCATTTGAACACTTACAGCGATCGCGCCCTGCTGCGTCAGGTGTTCGCCAAGCTCAACCATGCCGATCGTCAGTCCCGGAACGATCTGCTGCAAAACAATATTCATGCCCGAGATGATCTCCCTGACGAGTTCAGCGGATTCTTTAGGAATGTCAAAAGGCTCGTTGAGCCTCATATACAGCGTGCCGAAAGCGCTGCTGTGTTCCCCCTCATACTTCAAGACCAAAGGGAGACCGTGCAGGCTGATCAGCCCCGATTCCCGCGTCTTGATGACGAAGAGCTCTCGATTGCCGTAGACAGCAAGATTTTCAAGGAGCGTTAAATGGCGTACAAATTCTGCGTCTACGCCGCGCTCGTGCTTTCTGCTGCGCACCGTGCCCAAGAACTCCTTCGAGAAAATGAAAGAACAGGAATTGGTAACGGCTAGTTTTTTCGCGACGAGCAAGTTTGTCTCTTCCTGCTTGCCGCCGCCAATCAGCAACGAATATTTTGCAGCAGGCAGAAATACTTCGTCCGTGTGCGTATCGATGAGAACGCTTTTTCGAGCTGAGACGCCCTCGCCCGTGAAGGAGTAACTCAGACATTCATCGAATATTTCTGCTTTGGGCCGTTTTTCATCAGGTTCGTCAGGCGTGTCGATATTATGAGACGAAGTATCTTTTGCTTTCCGTAACGAAAACTCATACGATGCCTCATAATCGCCAAGCGGTGTGTGAACGTTAAAGCCGTATTTCAGCCTCGCAAAGTCAGCGTCCACATTGACATGATTCACCATTTCTTTCGCAACGCTCTTGCCTTGCAGCAGCGTTTTAAGAAGATCAAGCGCTTCGATCAGCGCCGTTTTGCCTGAACCGTTTTGACCGTACAAGCCAAGGACGTTGGCACGAAACTCCTTCCGCCGGTTGGAAAAGACGATCTTGCCGTGCCTGACGTTCTTGAAGTTGCAGATTTCGACTTCGGACAGCCGAACGACCGAATCTCTCATAAGTCTCACCGCTCCTTTCGTGAGCATATTTTATCTTCGCACCATAAAAAGGTCAACGTGAATAAAAAAACTCTCATATAAAGTGCCATTTCCAAGTTTCGTTTTGAAACACATATTTCACCAATGAAACAATTGAATCACTGATCCAATCCGGCAAGAGACAAAGCGCCAGTTATTGCCCCGAAAATACGGGACACAACCGGCGTTTTTCCTTATAAAAATCACCTTTGTATACCGCACTCTGGCAAATAGTGTGATAATACAGATGTATTTTTTAGACATATATATATCAGACGTCTATATATTAGTTGTTTATTAAATAGACGTATATTATTTAGACGTATTTTATTTAGATGTCTCAAATACTAACCCATCAGCGCGCACAAACGATCCCCTGTGATCTGTTTTAGTTGCCCTTTAACTTTCCCTTTGATACAATCCAGGGAAAGTTAAAGGGCAAGTTTTTTCTGGCACTTAAAAGGAGGAAGCCTCGCATGGCCTTACCAGTCAACATCGATGACATCATTCAGCAAAGGAAAGTCGAGAGAACGAGAATCGAGTACAAATCCGAATGGGATCCCGAGCCGATCATCCACACGATCACTGCCTTTGCGAACGATTTTGACAATATGGGTGGCGGCTATGTCCTCATCGGTGTCGAAGAAGAAAACGGCCGGCCCAGGCTGCCTGTCAAGGGACTTGATCCAGATTCCATCGATACGATCCAGAACGACCTCTTGGATAAATGCAATTTTATCGAGCCACGCTGCATTCCGACCATCGAGACTTGCACGATCAATAACAAAGAGATCCTAGCCTTATGGATCCCCGGCGGTGATGAGCGGCCATACAAATGCCCGGAAAAGCTCCACACTCGGAGAGGCAGGAAAAAAGTCGGCAAGTCGTACTACTATATCCGCAAAGGAGCGCGAACGCTGAAGGCCAACGAGCGCGAAGAACAGGAACTGATCTCCATGGTACGGGATGTTCCCTTTGACGACAGGATCAACTACCACGCCGATGTCGCAGATATCAGGCCAGCCCTGATAGCAGATCATCTCCGCATTGTTGGCAGCGACCACTATGAGAAAGCATTCAACCGCTCTGTCGAAGAAATCACGACCGATATGCAGATCATCAAAGGTCCTTCTGAATACAAAAAGCCGCTCAATGTCGGGCTGATGTTCTTTAACGAGCATCCCGAGCGCTATTTTCCGCTTGCTCAGATCGAAGTCGTCGATAAACCCGATCCGACCGGCGTCGGCATGACAGAAAAGATCTTCACCGGGCCGCTTGACCGCCAACTTCAAAATGCATTGTCATACATCAGAAACAATTTTATCAAAGAATATGTGACAAAAATGCCCGACAACGAACAAGCCATGCGAACGTTCAACTGGCCCTATCAAGCCGTTGAAGAAGCATTGTGCAACGCAGTCTATCACAGATCATACCAGATCAGCGAGCCGATCACGGTCACGATCACTCCAGAAAAGATGGAGATATTGAGTTTTCCTGGCCCCGACTGTTCCATCACCGACAACGATCTCCAAAAACGCATCCTCGTCTCACGACGATACCGGAACCGTCGGATCGGAAATTTTCTGAAAGAACTCGGCATCGTTGAAGGAAGAAATACCGGCGTGCCGCTTATCGTAAGCTCAATGGAAAAAAACGGCTCTGAACTGCCAGTTTTTGAAACAGATGAAGAACGCAGTTATTTCCTTACGACACTGCCGATCCATCCCCTATTTAGGAAAAGTGCAAAGACATATCTTACAGAAACAAAGAAAGGCACTCGCAGGCGAAGGGATGAACTTGGCACACTCATCATCAAAATACTGACCGAAAGAGGCAACATGTCTGCCAATAAAGTTGCAGCGGCGCTTGGGTATAAAAAACTGACTGACACACTGAGGTCAGTCATAAAAGATTTGGCCGGAGCCGACAAGATCGCCTATCTCTATCCCGAAAAAAGCAGGAGCCGAAATCAAAAAATTTTCATCAAAACTGACAAACGCGCCCGGGAGGAGGTTTCGCGATGACAGGCCAACTCTCTGTTGGACAAGATCGTGAAGGACACGTTGCAGTCCCCGAACAGTATCGCCCCACACTGCGCAGGCTCTTAGAAGCATCGATCGCCGACGCTACGCGACGCGCTTATCGCGGACAGCTGCGGCGCTTTTCGGCCTGGTGCGAAGATAACGGGCTTTGTCCGCTTCCAGCCGCGCCGGAAACCGTGGCCGCGTTTATCTCCTTCCTGGCCGATGAGGGCAAAGGTTACGCCACGGTCAATCAAGCATTAGCCGCCATCTCCGTCGCTCACAAAACAGCAGGACTTGAACCGCCGACGAAAAGCATCGCTGTGCAAAAGACAGCGAAGGGATTTCGGCGCGAGTTCGGCACAGCGCCGCGCAAAAAGCCGGCAGCCACTGCCGATCTCATGAAACGGATGTTGAACGCGCTGGAAAACAGCGACACCGCCCGTGACGTGCGCGACGCAGCACTGCTCGCCGTCGGTTTTGCCGGTGGGTTTCGACGCAGCGAACTTGTCGCACTCAACGTCGAAGATCTTTCGTGGGAGGTTGAAGACGGAACAGAGTGCTGCATCATCCGTGTGCGCAGGAGCAAGACCGATCAGGAAGGCTTCGGCATGGAAAAAGCAATTTTCGCCGAGTCCGATCCTCGCTACTCCCCTCCCCTCTTACTACGCCGCTGGCTTGCACTGGCACATATCAATGAAGGGCCGATCTTCCGTCGGATCCGCCGTGGCGGACATGTGCAGCCAACAAGACTGACCGACCAGGTGGTGATGGTCGCTGTAAAAAGGGCCGCTGCACGCGCTGGGATACTGTTGGATTTGTCGGCACACTCATTGCGCAGCGGATTTGTGACCACCGCCGTACGGCAAGGGAAAACGCCCGATGAGATCATGACTCAGACAGGGCACAAGACGGTTGGCATCCTGATGGGCTACTATCAACGGCGAAATGTGCGGGAACGGAATGCCGCGCGTGATGTCTTAAAATAATACGTCTACTATGATAATGTCTGATTATTAGAGTTTTAATAATTAGATGATTTATATGCAGACGTCTATTATTTATATAATTAATCATTAGATGTTGAATTATCAGATGCTATAAAACCACATCATAATTGCATTGTGAAATGACCACTCATTATCCCGCATCTATTTTTATTACATCTATCCTTTAGACGTCTATCAGTCAGATATCTATTATTTTAGCGTTTCATTATCTATCGTTATATTACTAGATGTTATACCGTTAGACATCCAAGTATTTAATGTAATTTACCGCAGTGATCATATGTAAAAATAATATTTGCGTTTATATATTAGACATCTGCAAAATAGACGTATAATATTCTGATGTTTTATTATTGACTTTACAGTTGTAAACGTTACAATTCTCTCCAGAGGTGATGAACATGATCATCAGTGTCATCAACAACAAAGGCGGCGTCGGCAAAACGACGACCGCAACGATCCTGGCAGAACTGGCATCACGTGAAAAAAAAGCACAGGTCATCGCAGCCGATGTCTGCGGCCAGCAAAACATGATCGATAACCTGACAGGTGACGATAATGACCCTCTTTATGGAATCAAACTTCTTCCCTCGCCTGACCGTACACCGCAGGAGAAAAAACTTCGTGAGTTCGACTACGCTGTCATCGACACGCCGCCAACGACACAAAGCAGTGTCGTGCGCAACGTGATCGAATACAGCGATGTTGTCGTCGTACCGTTCAAACCGGAGAAACATGCCATCTTTGGTCTTGACACTGTGTCGATGCTCATCCCGGAGGGAAAAAAAGTCATGTATCTATGCGTCTCACCCAGCCGCATCGGCGTGTCGCAAACAGGATACATCGACCTTGTGAAGGAAGAGATCCAACCGCTGTTTCGCTGGCCTATGCTGCTGCGCGTGCAAAGCAATATCGACAGCCATCAGAGCTTTGACCGCGGTCTCAAAGAAGACGAGAGAAAAGCGTTTGCCGATTTTTTCAGGGCGTTGAAGAAAGGAAAATGATCATGGCACTTTCATTGAAGGACAAACTGAAAGAAAAAACGCAAGCCAAAAAAGGAAAATCAGAAGAACAGAAACCGGAGATCAAAGAAACCCATCAAGAGCTGCCGGAAATTCCGCTTGAACTGCCGGGACGCACCGATTTCCGCGACCTGCCTGAGCCTCTGCGAACGCTAGGCAGAATCAAATATCTGCTGCGTCATCCGGGGCTTTCGCCCACGTTCCGCGCTGCGGCCGCGCTGCTCGTTTGTGAATTTTACGACAATGACAAGCATTTCATCGAACACGTCAATATCTCGGCCCTGTTTCCGCCTCCGGAGTACACGCAGCGGACCAGGATCGAAATGATGAAAGCACTTGAAGAAAACAATCTGATCGAACGTCGCGTCGTCGTGCGCCAAGGACAGGACATCAGACTTTTGTTCTAGATATAGATGTCTAAAAACAAATATCCGTTATTATTACATCACAGAATTAGATATTCATTTTTCAGATATCATTATTTTAGATATCGATAAAATAGACATGCCATTTTTTAACATTCCATAATTGAATATCAAACCATCAGACATTGCATGATCATACGTTCTGATATCTAACGTTACTAATTTAGATGTCTAACTTTGGCCATTAGTGAAATTTACGCCTGTCTCTTATCGTCATTATTCCAGACTAATTCTTACACTATTAATTTAGACGTTTAATATTCATACGTTATTTATACAGATATTTCACTATCAGATGTTTTAATATTAGACGTTTGATTTATTGAACTTTCAATGCCTGCCGATCAACATCTCACGGCAGGCGATCGCGTGCCCTTATTTCTGTCACACACTAAACACCGGGAGATGAAAAACTCATGTCTTACACCGAGCCAGATTTAACAAAGGAACAAGTGCAGGATCTGTTCGAGCGTTTCATCTCCGAAAAAGGGTTCATAATCGCGTCAGATTGGCATGAAGATGCCCGCGGGGGTATCCAGTGCCGCCTTCGTGAGGTTCAGGCCAAAAATGGTGCTTCCAGCGCGATCGCACACCTTTATTTTTCGGTACCCCAGACCGGCGTCATCGTCGATTTCAAACGAGAAAATCTTAAATGGAAGCTGAGCGACGCCATCGGTAGGAACGGGCATGTCACGCTGGCGCTGCCGCGTTTTACAAAGGCGGAACTGCGCGCCAGGCAGGAGGCGCAGCTCGAAAGAGAAGCGAAGGCCAGAGAAGAAGAAAAGCTCGCCCGTTTTCACGCATGGAGCGAATACCGCGATGCGAAAGAGATCTCACCCCAATCGGCTGGAAGCGGCATCGATTATCTGCGTAAAAAGAGCGTCGGCGCAGCGCCATATGTACGGCTCAACGCTCACGGTGCGTTGCTGATCCCTTATTTCCATCCCATCACCGGACAGCTTGTCACCACACAGTCGATCACGCCGACGGCAAAACGTTTCGCGCCGGGGGCTCGCATCGGTGACGCTGGGGCTGTTTTCTGGGTCTCGCCGACGAATGTGAACCTTTCTGCCAACCTGCCGCCCGCAGACGACCTGATCGCGCTCGCCGAAGGCTACGCAACAGCCTGGACGTTTGCTCACGCTTCCGGCTTGTTTTGCGGCACGTGCGCCAACGCCGGCAATCTTGCCAAGACGGCGCAGACGATCCTCACAGGTTCACCGAACAAGCGGCAGAGGATCATCGTCGCAATGGATGACGATTTTTTCACGGCCACCGAGATCGACGAGCGCACAAAGCGAGAAAAACAGAACACCGGCCGTATCTACGCACGCAAAGTCCAGGACGTGGACGCGGCTCGAGTTTTCCTCGCACCGCCGCCGTTTGATAAAGCCTCGCTGCGCGAAGCCTACGATCAGGGCTCGATCGGCAAGGTCTCAGACTGGAACGATTATGCCGCGCTCTATGGGGCAGAGGCCGCCAAAGCTGCCGCTGCGACCGCTTTGAAAGCAGCCCGCGCTCATTTTGAACGAAGTATGAAAGGATAAAGCGCCATGCCAGACAATCCTTCTCTCGGGAAACCGGATCAGAAATTTCTTGAAGAATTTTACAGCGATCCAAACCTCAACCCGCCGATCGACGCTGCCGCACCAGACGTCCCCGTCCCCAAAGGGGCAAATGGGGGAGAGAACGGCACGCCGTCGTTGAACGGCATCCTCGACCATGTATTGCCTTTTGACCTGGCCGAGATCAGGCGTCTTGACCAAAAGGCCGGACGCGGCATCGACCTCGGTCTGCATTTTTACAAGCGCGAAGGGTTGGCTCCCGGGCATCTCAGATTCCGCGGCATCACAGTCTTTGCGGCACGCACCGGCGGCGGCAAGACTCTTTTTGCCACATCTCTCTGTGCCCACGCGCTGGTGACAAAGCCGGACTATCACGCCGTGTTCCTGAGCCTTGAAGAATCGAAAGCGGCCATCTCCAAGCGCCTGCTCGCCGCATATCTGTATTACACCGAGAGCACGCAGCAGGAACCCAGTTTGCCGTTTGACCCTATCAGCCTTGACGAAGTGGACCGACACATCCATGGCGAACGGCTGCAAATACAGGAAGAGATCGACGACGCTCTGCGGCGCGGTATCCAACCCCGCGATGGACGCATCAACGAGGCCGCAGCCGCATTGTCCGACCGGCTGACCGTGCTCGACATCGAATCGTTTGACGAAGCCCGGAACGCCTACGCCCAAACGCGCGAAGATGCCGCCAAAGCCGAAGAGTTTTTGAAAGTCTGGCGCGCCGATCAGAGCGCGACCGTCAAGGGCATGATCGCCTACTTCCGCCAAAAGTACGACGATAAAGTGCTGTTTTTCGTGGACTACGCGCAGCGGCTGCACAACGACGATGTCCCCGTCCGCGGCGGCGCAGCCTACAAAGAGATCCAGGCTGTCATGGCCGATCTCATCAGCGAAGCGCGGCAGGGCGCGATCGTCTTTTTGGCAGCGCAGATGAACCGCGAAGGCGCCAAAGCCAGCGGCAACAAATACGCGGCCGAATTTTACGGCGCGTATTCAGAGCTTTTGCGCGAAGCCGCCGACATCGAGCAGGCCGCGGAGATGATCCTGTACCTGACCATCGACCGCGACACAAACCGGCTCAACATGCGTCTTTTAAAGTACCGCAACGGCGACGCAGATCAGGCCGCCAGCGCCCCGATCAGATGGAGCGTCCGCGCCGCGCTGCTGTCGCAGATCGACAAGCCGAGCCTGATCGATCCCGAAAACAAGGACAAAGGGCGTTCGACAAACCTCAGCGCGGCAGACGCCGACCAGCAGGAACAAAATGTTCAAGGCTCTTTGCCCCGCTTGTCTACTGAAAAGAAGTCAAGAAGAAAGGCAGACCGGCCATGACAGCGCGCAAAGACCCTGCCGTCATCTACAAAGCCGCGGGCTTTATCAACACTCAGACGATGCGCCCCACAGAGAGTTTCGGCGATGCTGCGTCGTCTGACGACGGAAAGCGCAACACGCTCATCACGCCCACGGAACGGTACACGTTCTGCAATATCGTCATCACGGAAAATCTGGATACCCCAGGGTCGGCCCCCAAAATATCGGACCTCGCCGATCTGCGAATACAGAATTCGGAAATGACGATCTATAAAAAATTCGACAAAGAGGGGTTCCTGCGCGATCACCCCGACGTCGTCGAGTACATCGAAAGAGAAAAGCCCCACGTTGACCTCGGTGATCTGCTCGCCGTCGAAGACATTTCCAACAGCCTGAACGAAAACCTTCTTTCGCAGCTCAACTCTTCAAAATTGAGCACGCCGCAAAGAAGGCATTTCATGCGCGCCTTTGCCGCACGACTTCCGCGCCTCCTCACGCGCTACGACAAGCGCCTCAAGCTCACTGTCCTGCGCGGCGGCCGCAGCCGGAAAACGTTTCTGGAATACCTGAAAACGGCGTTCCAAAAAGAACGGGATGAGATCGCCCGCCTCGAACACGATTTCTTCGTGCTGCCGCGCGAACTGGCGACCTCATCCCAAAGCGTGCGCCGCGAGCTGACGCGCACCCACGCCGACCGCGCCCGCGATCCTGAAAATGCGCTGCTCCTGAAAGGACTGACAGCGCAGGAAAAAGACATCGTTCTGAGCAATCAGGACAATGAATACCGGCAGTTCATCTTTTCGCAGCCTGACAATCTGGAGATCGTCGCCTATTTCACCGTGCTGAAAGCCTCGCGCAGCGCCATGGCCAAACAGGAAGCAGGAGAGGAGCTCACTCTCCAAACGGGGCGATTTTACAAATCGGACCAGGGAGAAGAATTCCAGATCGCCCCCAACACGATCCTCGAACTCATGCACCGAGAGACAAAAGGGCGGCAGGGCACCGAAAACCGGACCAAGATCGCGGCCGCCCTGCTGAGATTCGCGACACGGGCATACGCCTATTACGAAAAGCGCTCGGGCAAACGCGCCATCCTGGAAGGCGGCTCCCTCTTCAGGTTCTCGACACGTCCTCTGGATGAAGACAACTCGCAGGAGCTCCGGTACGATGAGAATGTCATCGTGATCACCGCTGAAGATGACCAGATCATGCCGGCAGGCAAGCCTAAAAAAGATAAACAGGCCGCGGACATCTGGCGCTTCATCGGCCTGCCCACCGGGAAATACTGGTTCCCTCTGAACCTGCATAAAAAGAAATTCTCTTTCCAGGTGATCCCGTGGAACATCTTCGATTTTTTCCTTTCCGGCGAAAAGAACATCAACACAGCCTGCTCGCTGTGCATGTCGGCGTTCAGCATCATCGAAGACATCATCATGCAAGTCGATGCCGACGAGGCAAAAGCCAGGGAACAGCACACCAAAACACCAGCTGTCACGCTGCCGCTTCCGTTTTCGCCGCGCCGCCTCGCGCTCCCGGCGCACGCTAAAAACAAGGAAACGTACGACCGCTATATCAGTCTGCTTCAAGAAGCGTTTGCAAAATACTACGATACGGAGATCAAGATCAACAACGCCGGCGAAGTCGAGATCCGCAAACACCAAAAAAAGCGTTTGCCTGAACCCGAAAACGAAGAATAGTCACAAAAACTCAACACCTTAGATAAAAAATAAAAGCACTTAATGTATTTTAGTTTTATTTTTGAAAAATTTTTTGTTTGATATTCGCATTCATTCACAAAAACTCAACAAAAAAGGGTGCTGAAAAATCTTACGTCTCTTTTTAAGATGAAAATATTACAGAAAAGCCATCAAAAAATGCTTTGATTGTTATTTTGGGTCACAAAAACTCAACAAAAAAGGGTGCTGAAATTTTTCAGTCACAAAAACTCAACGAAAACGGGTGCGGAAAAAAAACGCCGTCACAAAAACTCAACAAAAAGGGGTGCTGAATTTTTTTCAGTCACAAAAACTCAACATATCGGGGTGCTGAAGCAAAAGTCGGTCACAAAAACTCAACAAAAAAGGGTGCGGAACGGGGTCTCTCTCTAATATTAGAAGCATATCTAATATGCTTCTAATAGGCCTCCCTAAGTTCCGGCTCCCCCTAAAAGGGTCCGCCGGACTTAGGGGAGGGGGATCAAACTTCACCTGCTCGACCTTTTTCAGCTATCCGACAAAGGTATCTTTAGGAAACCAGAAACGGAACAGACTTTAAATTAGGAGTGAAAGCCTTGAACAGAAAAGCAGTTCTCGATATTGGAACGAATTCGATCAAATTCTGCCTTGCAGAACTGAATGAACATAATGAGTGCGTTTTTGTCGTCGATACGAGCGCGCCCACACGACTTGGAGAGGGAATGCACAAAAGCAGACAGATCAGTTCAGAGGCGCTGGAACGCAATGCTCGTGCCGCGGCGGATTTTGCGGCGAAGGCGCGTGAACTTGGAGCTGATGAGATTTTAGTAACCGGCACAGCGGCAGCTCGCAAAGCGAAAAACACAGAGGATTTTGATAGGCGCCTCTATGAACTGAGCGGGCTTCACTTACGGGTGCTGTCCGGCGAAGAAGAAGCCCGCCTGTCGAATGAAGCTGTGTTGTCGGAACTCGGTGACCGGGTGTACGGTCGTTTGATGACGATGGACATAGGCGGCGGCAGCACGGAGTTTATTTTCACAGAGAACAAAAAGATCCTGCGCCGCTTCAGCGTTCCGCTCGGAGCCGTCGTCCTGACGGAACAGTGGAAACTCCAAAACGAGGTGTCGCGCGAACGCCTTCAGCAGGCCCGAGATTTTGTAAAGACCGAGTTCAGCAGCGCCGGCGTGGTTGGCCCGGTTGAAAGGGCACTCGGAGTGGGGGGCACCGTAAATGCGCTGGCAAGATCCGTGAAAGGAAATATACTTACGGCAGAGACACTTGAAAGCATGCTGCACGTATTTGCCGGACAGACCGCTGAACAGCGGCAGAAAGACGCCGATCTGCCGCCTGGACGTGCCGATATCATCGTTGGCGGCATCGTGATCATAATTGAAGCGATGCAGCTTGCCGGCGTTTCCGGCCTGACAGCAAGCACATTCGGACTGCGACACGCACTGTTAAAAGAAATGTTTTCACGGCAGGTGTAACCGGAAACGAGACTTGAGAAGCTGCCAAAGAGATATGCTCCCAGACGTACAGCTCAAGAGAAAAGGAGACAGCCATGCCCCGTTTTATTGATAAGCTTTCCGATGTCAGCAGCATCTATATCCACGACGGACGATTTCACTTTGACGAGATCCTGGCCTGCGCTTTTTTGCGCATTGCAGGCTGTATCGCTCCCATCATACGCACACGCAGCCTGCCGGAAGATGAACATGCCCTGTATGTTGACGTTGGCGGAAAATATGACGGCGAGCGCTGCTTCGACCACCATCAGGAAAAAGCTCCCGAACGAACCGAATATTACACCCTCGAAAAAGAAATCACGAAAACCCCGTATTGTGCGGCAGGCCAGATCTGGTCACGATTAGGCCCCGAACTGGCAGAACAGTACCTGCCGGCACTGCCAGCGGAACAAAAGCGATTCTTCAGCACCGTCGATCAAAAACTCGTCATGCCAACCGACTATGACGATAACGGCGTTGAATGGAAGCGCAGCGGGGAAGAGCTGACCCTTTCCGAAATTGTGACATCCGGCAACAGTGCCGACCTGAACGATTCCCAAAAACAGAACGAAGCATTTTTTCGCACGCTAAAGGCTGTCGTTGCCCTTGTGGAAGGGTATGTATGCTCCACAGCGGCAGAACTGTGCGGCGAAAAATGCGTGCGCGAATGTTTTGAGAACGCGTACCGTGTCGGTATGGATTATGTGCAGCTGACAGAGGAAGCAAAAGCTCCCTGGCGCAAGATCCTCGTGGAAGACGACGACCTGTGGCAAAAAAGCGCCCGCTTCAAAGCCGTGGTATCTGCCCCCAGCGCCCAGGGGACATGGAGCATCTCGATGCTGCCGCTGAGCCGGACAGAGCGATTTACAAACAGGTACAGCCTGCCCCCGCACCTGAAAGAACGCTTTCCCGAATTTATTTTTATCCATCCCAACGGCTTCATGGGTGTCCTGGCAAGCATGGCCAACCTACGCGCTATCCTTGACCAACTGACACCGGCCGCGCCCCGTGATCCCCGTTGACCATATGCTGCAAATACAGATCTTTTGAAACGGCGTCAGTTCACCGGCATCAAATTGTGCCGGCAGCTGGCGCCGTTTTGCAGCATACTAGAGAATCAAATCAAAATCTTAACCTTTGTTACAATCCCGGTAGTCGGGATTTTATTTGTTGAGTTGGGGAGCGAAGAAGCTCCTCAAGTCAGATGAGTCACAATCCCGGTAGTCGGGATTTTATTTGTTGAGACTGTATTTTGAAGGAAACGTAAAAAGAACCCTGTCACAATCCCGGTAGTCGGGATTTTATTTGTTGAGGTTGTGGATGATGACGGTAGCGGACAAAGAAAGGTCACAATCCCGGTAGTCGGGATTTTATTTGTTGAGACAGCAAAAGTAGATGGGCGCTATCTGTCAATCGAAGATGTCGCAAAAAAATAAGATGATTTTTGTTTGACAACAAAATTAAATAGGCAGATGGGGCGGCTTCATGTTGAGCCAAACAACTTTGGGCAAAATCCATTGGCGTGTGTTGTTGCGCCAACGTTCAGGATGCTTCAGCCGCGCCTGATGGTATATCTACCGACGTTGGGCGAGTATTTTTTCGGCCTGGCCGTTGTGGACTTGCTCTGGGGACAGATATTGTAAGGCGCTGTGCAGGTGCTGGGTGTTGTACCAGGTGGCGAAGGCTGCTGCCCATGTGCGTGCTTCTTCCAGGCTCGCATATCCGTGCTCGGGGTAGGCCGGCACGTTTTTTAGGGTGTGGAACAGGGATTCGGAATATGGGTTGTCGTTGCTTGTGTGCGGTCTGCTGTAGGACTTCTCGACTCCGAGGCGCTCCAGCGTTGCCTGCATGGTAAAGCCTTTCATCGGTGCGCCGTTATCCGAGTGCAGCACGAGTTTTTTCCCGACGCAGTGTTCGACAATGACAGCTCTGCGGATCAGTTCTGAAGCATACTCCGCTGTCTCTTCTTCATAAACGTCCGCTGCCACTATCTTGCGGCTGTAGATATCGATGATGAGGTAGAGGTAGTACCAGGCTCCTTTGACGAGGCTTGGCAGGTAGGTTATGTCCCAGCTCCATACTTGTCTGGGGGCTGTAGCGCAATGAGGTTTTACTTTGTGTTTGGCTGTTGCTGTCGGACGGGCTCTAACAAGTTTCTGTGCCCGCAGCAGGCGGTATGCTGTCGAGGCTGATGCGTAGTAACGGCCTTCATCGGCAAATGTGGCAACGGCTGCTTCCGGCGAGAGGTCACAATAAGGCGGTTGGTTTAGGGCGTTAAGGAAGTCTTGTTTTTCCTGTTCGCTGAGTTTGTTCGGCGTATTGGGATGGGGAGCGCCTTTTCTGCGGTCGCCGCTGTCGTTGCTGCGCCATCGTTCAAAGGTGCGGACGCTGATGTGCAGGACTTCACAGGCGCTCTGCAGTCTGGCTCCATGGTTTTGCGCCTCTTCGATAAGTGTGACGGCTTGCCGGCGATCTGAGGTTGTTACTTTCCGTCCTCTCTTTCCCCCCAGATCGCCTGTGCTTTTTTTGACAGAGTAAGCAGCGCTGCCATCTCGGCCAACGCTTTCTCCTTCCTGTTCAGCTCCCGGCGCAGTTGACGGTTTTCCTCCACAAGGTGTGGTGTTGGCGTTTGTTCCTGCGAAGCAGCCGCCGGCGTTATGAATTCGTGCCGCCACTGGGTGAGGTCCTCGCTGTGGATGCCGTGCGCCCGGCAGTACTCTCCACGCTCAAGTTCGCTCATGATGCATGTTTCCATGAGCATGTTGAACTTCTCTTCGAGGGTACGGGAGCTTTCTTTAGGTGTGTGCGGCTTGCGCTCCCGAGCTGGGGTGAGGCCTGCTTTCTTGCACCAATAACGAAGTGTGTTTTCATGGATGTGGTACTCGTTGGCTAACTGGATGACGGTGGCATTTTCCGGCGGCAGCAGGCGTTTCAATACTGCTTCTTTGAATTCTTGGCTGTAGTTTCCCTTGTTCATGTCGCTGAACTCCTTTTTGTGGGGTGGACTTTTTATTCTTTAGCGACATCTATTATGACACAGG
>Ga0129306_1001890_pt1 | contig 20950 bp, 16 predicted proteins | sample P827metagenome_FD_94438 | JGI IMG/M metagenome (GOLD analysis project Ga0129306, IMG submission 94438) | Capybara group fecal microbial communities from Wisconsin, USA - P827 metagenome | ecosystem: Host-associated > Mammals > Digestive system > Large intestine > Fecal | place: USA: Wisconsin... | reverse complement strand
ATGGCGTCTTCGGCGCCATCAACACCCTACGACATGATTGTGATGTAATGTGGGGAACAACTACAGGTAGTTATTTTCTCCCAGCATACCAACCCTATGATCCCTACCCAGCCCGACTCCCTGCACTATAACACTCTTGTTATCTGATGAAGAACCCTTGCATGCTCACACTGTTGGCTGTCGGCTTATTGCTGACGGCCACAAGGTGCGTGCAGCCGGTGGAGATTGTACCTCCTGTGGAGCGGGAGGTATTTGTCAAGTGCATCTTGGAAACAGGAAGTTATTATCAGCAGGTGCTTTTGCTTTATTCAGGCGGCATTGGAGATAATCTGTTCGAGCCAGTAGTGGATGCTGAGGTAACCATTAGCGGGCTAGATGTAAAAGGGCCTGGTTATCACTTTCAATATGCAGGTGATGGAATTTACGAAGGCCACATGGAGCCCTATGCTGGAGATACCTATGTCTTGAAGGTGATTCTTCCTGAACGTGAGTCTTTAGAAGCAACGACTACAGTCCCTCTTTCGTTTTCAATAGATTCAGAAATTAATCCTCCAGAAGAATGGATCGAAGAAGAGGGCTTCAACCAACCCGCTTTAAATCCTTGGAACTTATGGATTTGGGATAACGCTTATTATCGGATGAAAAGATGGGGAGGCGCATCCATGTCCTCAAAGATGCCTGGTCTGGTTTATTGGTTGAGAGCCTTGGAAGATCATCATCTTTACATTTTGGGAAGGATAGAAGATGCCTCGGGAGCAATCGCTCCCATCCAAGAATTGGCAACAACCCATCAACTTGCAGATAAAGTCAATGCCAACGGCCATCGTTTTAGTGTAAAAACAATTCCAGAAATAGCCGAAGATGCGTCCAAAACACGTTACGAACAGGTTATAAATCATTATTATGATGGTTTGGCTCTTCATGATGGATACCTGCGAATCGATGGTTCGCAACATTTTGACAATGGACTAAGAAGCATTTACAATACGCTCATCCATCCAACTGGCGTGGATCCTGAAAATTATATGGACATGGAGCGGGACGCTACGCAATTTTTTTCAGTAGTCGGAAGCTTCGATTATAACATATGGGGAGCTTACGATCCAAAGAAACCGCATCCTGTCTTGTATTTTTGCTCCGTGTCTGATGAATTAGATCGATATCTAAGAAGCGTGCAGGTAGCATTCACCAATTGGGAAGGAGATCTTCTCTCAACACTATACAGTGAAGCCAGCGGATACTCGAATGTTCGGGGAGGATATGGGATATTTGGCGCTGTCAGTACACTTCGACATGATTGTGACTTAAAGCTAAACTACTCATTATACTCCCCTAAAGGATACTACGAAGGATATCCTGCTTACCCCGCCCGACTCCCTGCACTATAACACACTTGTTATCTGATGAAGAACCCTTGCATGCTCACACTGTTGGCTGTCGGCTTATTGCTGACGGCCGCAGGGTGCGTGCAGCCGGTGGAGATTGCGCCGCCGGAAGAACGGGAGGTATTTGTCAAATGCATTTTGATGAACGATACGATCCAGCAAGTCAGACTGCTGTATACGGGCGGGATTGATGACAGTACGTTTGTTCCTGTAGAAAAGGCGGAGGTGGTTGTCACGGGACCAGAGAGGATTGATTTTGTTTTCAAATCGGTCGGAGATGGAAAATGGGAGCACGGCTTTTCTCCCCGAGCGGGGGCGACATATGCATTGCATGTCAGGATTCCCGGGAGGGAGGAACTTGTAGCGACAACCTGTTTTCCGGATGTCTTTTCTATTGTTACAAGAGCCAGCGCTCCAATCCGGTGGGTATCCGACATGCGAGATGTCTATGAAGAAAAAGTGCCGGGGTCGCAGGGAAACAAGAACTTGTTTCAGTTTCTATTTCCCACGGAGGTTGGAAGTTTTCGCCGATATATTCCATCTTGGAAAGAATCCATCCCAGATGGATCGAGGGTACATTCCTCCACCGTCGATTTTCAGGTACTTGACCGAATTGCAGCGTATCATGGAACTACCCTTCAACAGCAGATGCCCGGCTTGGCTTTCCGTCTGGAATCTGCATCTGCGGTTCGCTTGTATGTTCTTGGGACCATTACGGATGAAATGGGAACGACGTCCCGCATGCATCGGCTGGGCACCAATCACCAACGCGTGGATCGCAGCAATCTTCTATTTGAGCCGTTTATCTCCGGTGTTGATCCTCAGCAGGCGTCCGCTCCCATTATTATTGATGCCTCGTATCATGACCGTCAATTTGATATTTCTCATAACCGGCAAATTTACGATCTTGCTATCCGTTCTTCGTATGATGGCCAGCCAGCTTATTCCAATTACCTTCGCATTCTCACAGACTCAAATTATGACAATGGGTTAAAAGTCTATTCCATCATTGAAGAATATACCCATCAAGCAACAGGACTTCTGGATTCTTCATCCGTTGTTAATCCTCCCTATTTACCCCCGGGAGACAATGCGGCAGGATCCTATTACCTTGCCTATACTTCAAATGGGCGCAGTTTCTTTTCTATATATGGAGATTTCGCCTACAACATTTGGGAGAACAATCAGACAGTATCCCATCCATCACTCTATTTCTGCTCTGTTTCTGAAGAATATGACCTTTATATGCAATCTCTTCGGAAACACCGGAAGGGGCAAGAAGGAGACATGTTGACTTCGCTCTATAGTAACGTACAGGACATTTATTCAAATATTGATGGCGGCTATGGAATCTTTGCTGCCGCCCATGTACTACGACATGACTGTGACATGCAATTTGTTCATACCAACCCCTTTCCCGGGGGCCAGAGTGTTGTAAAATATATCGCATACCCCGCTTATCCCGCACCTTTACCCGAACTATAATATGAATATCTCAACAAGAATAATTGCGCTAATGACAGCTAGTCTGCTTCTGGGCACAACCCTGTTGTCCGCCCAACCCCAGACGACCCTGCGCGATACGCTGCCGGAGGCGGTGAAGGTCGCGGACCGGGTGCAGCGGGTGCGGGCCGACGGCTACCGCATCGACCCGCTGAAGACGCGGCGGGTGGTGAGCCCGATGGGCGACGGCGACGCCATCAAATACATCCAGACACTCCCCGGTGTGGCGATGGGCGGCGAGGGCGGATCGGCCATCTACGTGCGCGGCGGCAACATGGGTTCGAACCTGATGACGCTCGACGGCATGCCGCTCTACGGCATCAGCCACCTGCTGGGTTTCACGACCATCTATCCCGGCGAAGTGATCGGGGCGACGGAGTTTCACGCCGGCGGCTTCAGCTCGGAGGAAGGCAACTTCACGGCCTCGCACATCCGGCTGAAAACGAAGACCGGGGACTTTGCGAAGGTGCACGGAGAGGGTTCGCTGACGCCTTTCCTGGCTTCCGGGAGCGTGAGCACTCCCATCGTGAAGAACAAGGTGTCGTTGATTGCTTCGCTGCGCATTTCGCCGCTCGGGCTCGAATACAAGGCCCTGCGGAGCACCATCAACCGCTACCAGGATGTGCTGCAGGATTTCGGGGCGACCGTGGGCGACGCGTTTGGGAAAGTGGCCTGGCGGATGAATCCGGACAACGATCTCTCCCTGTCGCTGTTCGGCAGCCTCGACCGCTACCACTTCATCATGGGCGGAAACACGACCGACGGCATGGGCTGGACCAATGCACTGGCCAATCTCTGCTGGGACACACGGATCGTGCCCGCCTTCGACCAGTTGCACACGACCCTTTCGTACAACCACCATGGGGGAAGACAGGAGCAGGAAACCATCCTGGACGGCAGCTACAATAAATACCAGCTGCGGAGCACCGTCCAGGAACTGACACTGACCAGCACGGCCACGAAAGCCTGGGGCCGCTGGTCGTCGCAGTTCGGCCTGAAGGTGCGCGGAGCGCGCTTCAACCCCGGCTCGTCCCGGCGTTTCGACGGGAGTTCCCATAAACAGGCAGAGGAATCGCTGCTGGTGGATTCCTACATGAACACGGTGCTCACCACGCTGCACGGGCAAATGGAGTACGTCGTGCCTGAACGGCTGCTGATCCGGCTGGCACTGCGCGGCAATGCCTATGCGTACGGGGTTGGCGGACAGGGCGGACAGTCGGGCTGGCTGTTCCATCCGGAAGGAAGCCTCACCGCGCGCTTCCACCTGGTCCCGCAGTTCGGACTGGAAGTTACGGCCGATGCGCTTACACAATATTATCACACCCTGGAAGGAATTCCGCTGGGCTGGTCGGTCGACATGGTGGTTCCGTCGGATGCGACGAATCCGCCGGAGCAGGCCCTGCAGGGCTATGGCGGCTTTTTTGGCGGCTTCGGCAACCATACGTTCCGGGCGGGCGCTTTCTACAAGCTGATGCGGAATCTGGTATATTACGGCGACGCAACCCAGTTCTTCAGCTCGGCCCAGGCCGGCTGGCACGAGAACATCAGTGTCGGGGAAGGAACCTCCTACGGCGCGGAGTTTCTCTACGAGAAAGACGGCGAGGTGCTCTCCTGGCGCATGTCCTACACCTGGTCGAAGACCGACCGGATGTTCCCCGACCTGAATCATGGCCGGCGCTTCCCGGCCAAGTACGACCGGCGCCACATTGCCAATGCGTCACTCGACTGGACGATGTTGAGACGGGAAAAAATGGCTTTGGGATTCAATACCCTGTTCACCTACCAGAGCGGCAGCTGGGAGACCCTGCAGGACGGTTCGCTGCCCGCTTTCTTTATCGGGCAAAAAGAACTGCTCGCACTGCCGATGATTTCGGCGCTCAACAACTATGAACTGCCCGCTTACATCCGTTGGGATGCGGCGCTGCATCTGGACATTCAGGGGCGCCATGCAAAGCATGAGATCGGGCTGGGGGTCTACAACCTGCTGAACCGGCACAATCCGTTCATGCTGCGCTACAACCCCGACACGCATGCCTGGAACCTGATCTCGCTGCTCCCCATCCTGCCCAGCATCAGCTGGCATGTGCGCTTTTAAATGCGTGAAATAGCCGCGACCGTCCGAGTCTGCGGCGTGATTTTGAAACGGTCGTCGATGCGGCGGCCGAGGATGGCGACGATGACCTCGTCGCCATTTTCATTGCGCGTGGTGACGACCACTTCGCGGCGCTTCTGCGCCACGTCGAGCTTGAGGTCGGTGAAGAAATCGCTCAGGAGTTTGCTGCCGCTCTGCATCCCGAAGGGGTGGAAGCGGTCGCCGGGACGCGGGGCGCGAGCAGACAGCGGAAGCCGCACTTTGTCGGCATCAATGAAAAGCACTTCCTCCGGCTTCTGCTTCGGATCGAAACCAGGCGTCACGGCGAATGTCCGCACATCGAGCCGGGCAGACAGGTCGTCCAGTGTGACGGTCAGCGGATAGACGCGAAGTTCGCCACGGTCTTTCACCAGCCGGTGTGTCGGCGAAAGGAACTCTTTGCCGCTCTGCGCGTTGAGCGAGGCCTCGATCTGCTCCAGCTGAGCCGTATTGAAACCAAAACGCTCCAGCAGCCGCCACAGCCACCAGCCCGGTTCTGCCTTCGCCAGGAGCGCCGGAATGTCGATATGCAACACTCCGTCCTGCTCCCGGCAGAGCGCCGGGCGACCTGCCGCGAACACCTCATCGAGCAGCCGCCCGGCCTGCCCAAAATGTCGCATCTCCCGCCGGAACGTCTGCAGGAACGAAGGATTGATGGCCGCCAGCTCGGGGAAAACCCGGTTGCGGATGCGGTTGCGCGCATACGCGACATCGGCATTGGTCGCATCGACCCGGAATTCCACCCCGGCCCGCACGGCATACGCCTCGATCTCCTGGCGCGAGAAGCCCAGCAGCGGCCTGATGAGCCGCACGCCCTCCGCGCCCGGCAGAGGCAGGTCTTCCCGGATGCCACACAGGCCGCGCATACCCGTGCTGCGCAACAGGTGCAGCAGCAACGTCTCGGCATTGTCGTCGAGGTTGTGCGCTACGGCCAGGTGCGTGAAACCCTGCTCCCGGCACAGTGCCGCGAACCAATCGTAACGCAGCTGGCGCGCCGCCATTTCGATGGAGAGTCCGTGCTCCCGGACATACACCAGTGTGTCGGCCTCCTGCCGGAAAAACGGAACCCTGTGCTTCTCGCACCAGTCGCGCACCAGCGCTTCGTCGCCGTCGCTGTCGGCCCCGCGCAAGTGGAAATTGAAATGCGCGACAGCCAGGGAGGGCCGCAGCGCACTGTGCAGAAACAGGTCGGCCATCGTCATCGAGTCGATGCCGCCGCTCACGGCCAGCAGCACGCCGCCGCCGGTCCCAGCGGACAAAAGCCGCGTCAGGGTGCTGTCGAAGCGGTCCTGCATGACCCTTTATTTCTTCTTTTTCTCGCCGATCGTATAGGTGAATCCGATGGAGAAAAGTTCCTTGAACTGGACACCGGCCGCCTGATATTCCAATTTCTCGCCATTGGGCAGGATCTTGGTCTTGTACAGGACCACGTTGTCGTCGTAGATCATGTTGGTGCGGAGCGTCACGGAGAAGAACTTCGAGATCTTCGCCTCGGCGTTCACATCCCAGTTGATCTTGATGTTCAGGGGTTTGTTGAGATAATCCGAGAAGAGTACCAGCGTAGTGCCCACCTTGAAGTTTTCCACCTCGAGCTTGGAGTCGATCTTCAGCTGGGCACCCAGTTCGAAACGGGCAAACTGGTCGAACGCGTTGCCGTAGCGCGAGCGGAGCTCCGGTTCTTTGACCATCGTGACCTTGCCCGTCAGCGGGGCGAAGTTGATGGAGACATTCTTGGCCGGGGCATAATCGATACCGAAACCCAGCGAGGTATAGGCCGGTGCCAGGATATTCGACACGATCTCGTCGCCGGAGTAACCGCGGGCAAACTGGGTCCGGAAATTATAGATGACTGAGACATAGATCTTCTCGGCCGCCTTGTAGCCGAACTTGCTGTCGAGGATCAGCCGGTCGTCACTCTTTTTGTAGCCTGTGTCGAAACTCTCGATGAAGCCGTAGCCGGCCTGCAGTTCGTTCGACCAGATGAAACGGCCCTTGGTCATGTCGGCGTAAAAATCGGCGAAAGTGTTGAGGGTGAGCTGCCCGGCACCACCGGCCGCCCAGTTGGTCAGCGAGAGTTGTGAAAAGCCGATGGTCGTGGAAATACCTTTTTTCCATTCCGCCTTCGGCTTCGCGGCGGCCGCCGTATCCGTGGCGGGCGCCGTCCCGGCGAAGAGGGCAAAGCTTGTCAAAAGGGCACAAGCGGCCAACAGCAGTCTTTTCATGATATCGTTGATTAGTAGGCTCTTGCAAAAATCACGCGGCGGTGGGAAGGCTTACCGCTGTAGACGCACTTGCCTTCCTCCTCGCACACACAGGAGTCGATGGGGATGCAGCGGATGGTCGCCTTGGTCAGGTCCTTGATCTTCTCTTCGGTCTCCGGCGTGCCGTCCCAGTGGCAGAGCAGGAAGCCGCCCTTCTCGATCTCGACCTTGAACTCTTCCCAGGTGTCGACCTTGCGGATGTTCGCGTCGCGAAAAGCCAGTGCCTTGGCGTACAGGTTTTTCTGAATCTCGTCCATGAGGGCGGCGATATGGTCGGCCAGGCCCTCCTGGGCAATGTTCTCCTTGGTGGAGGTGTCGCGGCGGGCCAGCTCCACGTGGCCGCTCTCGAGGTCGCGCGGGCCGATGACCACACGCACCGGCACGCCCTTGAGCTCCCATTCGGCGAACTTGAAGCCCGGACGGAGGTTGTCGCGGTCGTCGATCTTCACGCTGAGGCCCTTCGCCTCAAATCCAGCCTTGAGCTCCTGCATGCGGGCGAGGATGGCTTCGCGCTCTTCCTCTTTCTTGTAGATGGGCACCATCACCACCTGGATCGGGGCGAGAGCCGGCGGCAGCACGAGGCCGTTGTTGTCACTGTGGCACATGATCAGGGCGCCCATCAGGCGCGTCGAGACGCCCCAGGAAGTAGCCCACACGTACTCGAGCTTCCCTTCCTTGTTGGCAAACTGCACGTCGAAGGCCTTGGCGAAATTCTGACCCAGGAAATGCGAGGTGCCGGCCTGCAGGGCCTTTCCGTCCTGCATCATGGCTTCAATGCTGTAAGTATCGAGGGCGCCGGCGAAGCGTTCGGTCTCGGACTTGTGGCCGATGACCACCGGCATGGCCATGAACTCGCGGGCGAACTTCGCGTACACGTCCACCATCTTCGTCGCCTCGGCCACGGCCTCGTCGTAGGTGGCGTGGGCCGTATGGCCTTCCTGCCACAGGAACTCGGCGGTACGCAGGAACAGGCGCGTGCGCATCTCCCAGCGTACGACGTTCGCCCACTGGTTGCACAGGATCGGAAGGTCGCGCCACGACTTGATCCAGTTCTTGTAGGTATTCCAGATGATGGTCTCGGAGGTCGGACGCACGATCAGTTCCTCTTCCAGCTTCGCATCGGGATCGACCACCACGCCCTTGCCGTCAGGCGCCACCTTGAGGCGGTGGTGCGTCACCACGGCGCATTCCTTGGCGAACCCTTCCACATGCTCGGCTTCCCGGCTCAGGAACGACTTGGGAATAAACAGCGGGAAATAGGCGTTCACGTGCCCCGTTTCCTTGAACATCTTGTCAAGCTGGTGCTGCATCTTCTCCCAGATGGCATAGCCATAGGGCTTGATGACCATGCAGCCGCGGACAGCCGACTGCTCGGCCAGATCGGCCTTCACCACCAGATTGTTGTACCACTGTGAATAATTGTCTTCCCGGTTCGTGACCTCTTTGTTCGATACCTCTGCCATTTGATTATTGGTATAAAAATTGATATATTTGCATTTACTTATTAAACGCACGCGCGTTTTGCGCGTCCAATAAGGGTACAAAAATACAAAAATTAACCAACACAGGAGGAAAAATGAAAAACAAACGATTCGGATTCTTCGCAATCCTCGCTTTTGCGGCGCTTGCCAGCTCTTGTGGTACGTCGGCTACCTACAGCTCATCTGCGTATTCCGACGGTATATATTATCGCCCCACCCAGGAGTCCCGGGCCAAGATGATCGCCGAAAAGGAAGCGAAAGCTTCCCGCAGCCAATACGACCAGTACCTCGCACGTGACGAGGAAGGTAATCTGTATGTCGTGACCGAACTGATGGACGGTGAGACCTACGAATCCCGCCTCCACAAGTTCGACACTCCATGGTATGTCAATCCCTACTGGTACGACACCTGGAACTACGCCTGGTACAATTCCTGGTACGGATATCCGCCTTACTACGGCTACTACCCTTACGGCCCTTACAGCCCTTACTGGTACAGCTGGCGCAACCCCTGGATCTGGGGCGGCTTCGGCTATGCCGGCTGGTACGCATGGAACCGCTGGTATGACTATCCTTACCATCACCATCACTACTATCATGGCGGCGGATATCTCCCCGGTCCCGGCCCGTCCTCGCGGGGAACCCGCAATGTCGTGCATACCCCGCGCAATTCGTCCACCGGTTCCGGCATCTACCGCAGCACCGGCAACGCAGGCAACCGTGGCATGTACACCACCCGCAGGACCAGCACCGGCGGCAGCGTGAGCACCCGCACCTCCAGCAACGGCACCACGACCGTGCGCAGCGCCGGCAGTTCTTCCCGTCCGGTCCGCACCGGCGCCAGCTCCGGCAGCTACAGTACCCGTTCCTCAGGCAGCTACAGCAGCGGCGGCCGTAGCGGCGGCGGCTCCTACAGTAGTGGCGGCGGTAGCGGCTACAGTGGCGGCGGCGGTGGCGGCACCAGCGTCAGCGGCGGCACCCACAGCGGCGGCGGACGCCGGTAAAGCCGAAAGGCAACCCATTTCATCAACTTTAAATCAGCCATCGACATGAAAAAGATACTGACTTTCTTCCTGTCCGTGACGCTTGCAGCCAGCCTGCTGGCGCAGACAGCGGACGACGCCATCAGCCTGTCGCAGCAATACCGGGAAGGTACTGCGCGCACGATGGCCCTGGGCAACGCTTTCACGGCGCTCGGCGGTGACCTGGGCGCCATCGGCATCAACCCGGCGAGTTCCGGCGTGATGCGTTTTTCCCAAGTTACCCTGACGCCTTCCCTGATTATCGGCCGTTCCTCGGCCAACTACCTGAGCAACAACATCTCCTCCCGTAACACAGGCTTGAGCGTCTCGAACTTCGGCGCCGTACTCAGTTTCGACACCGGCCGTTACAATGGCCTGGTCAACTACAACTTCGGTTTTGTCTACAACAAGACCAACAACTTCCGCGCGATCACGAAAGCGGCAGGAACGACCGCCAATTCCTCGATGCTGAGTTCTATCGCCGCCTCCGTGGAAGGCTATCCCTGGCAGTCCCTCGACCTGGAGAAATCGAGCAACCCGTACGAGATGACCGATGCGCCCTGGCCCGGCATCCTGGCCTGGAACACCTATGTACTGGCTCCGCTGTCCTACCTGGGCGGCAAATACGCCGGTGTGGACGATTCCTTCATGGCCTCGACCGAAAACTACAATGCCGACCTTGACCAACTGCAGATCGGCGGCCCGCTGGACCAGTACTACATCCGCAAGATGCGCGGCAGCAACCAGGAGTTCGCTTTCAACTTCGGCATGAACTTCTCCGACCGGATCTATGTCGGCGCCAACCTCAACTTATACTCTGTCAACCAGATAACGGAAGAGTATTACGAAGAGAAAGCCCAGAATGCCGCCATGTTCGACGATGGCTTCGTCTCGATGGACAACAGCTACTGGCTGCGGACCAGCGGCGCCGGTTTCAGCGCCAAGGTGGGCATCATCGCCACCCCCGTGGCGGGCCTGCGCCTGGGCGCCACCATCACCACGCCGACCTGGTATTCCCTCCGCGACCAGTGGGACTACACCATGAACACGGCCTTCAACAACGGCAACAAGTATACGAAGTACTCTCCGACCGGAGTCTGGGAATACCGGCTGCGCGCCCCGATGCGCTGGAGCGTAGGCGCCGCCTACACGTTCTGGGACAGAGGCCTGATCAGCATCGACTACGAAGGTGTCAACTATGCCAGCACCCGGCTGCGTGAAAATCCGGCCAGCAGCTATTACAAAAAGGATCTCTTCTCGTACGAGAATACTGACCTGGCCAGCAACTTCCAGTGGGCCGGTATCCTGCGGATCGGCGCCGAAGTGCGTGTGACCGACTTCCTTTCCCTGCGCGGCGGCTTCCAGGACTATTCTCCGGCTGCCAAGGGCGGCGCCCACCGCCTGGCCTACAGTGCCGGCATCGGCTTCAACATCGGCCCGATGTTCTCGATCGACCTGGCCTGGATGCGTCTGGGCAAGCAGCGAGAAGAATTCCAGTTGTACGACAACTACTCGTCGGCCGTGACGGTGCCCACAGGTCTCAACACGCAGACCCAGAGCAAGGCCGTCTGCACGTTCTCGTTCAAATTCTAAGGAAAGAGGCGGCGTTCGGTCCTTCGGCCGACAACAGGTCGAGGATCGAAAGATTGGGAACAAACGACGAAGATCCGTCGTTCCGGGCCTGACCCGGCATCTCATTCACGAAAACCTGATAGTAAGCCTGTTCGCAAGCATATTCTGCGAGCAGGCTTTTTCCTTTGTACTTCGGCTGGATACGTTCCCGCCCGTCCAATACCGCTCCGCTTCGCTCTGCCATTCCGTTGCCCTCGCAGAAAAAATGCTCGTTCAACGGAATAGCACCCGCTCCGCTCCGCTCGCCGGCCGGTGCCATCGATAAAAGCGCGCTCGCGCGTTGGCCTGGTGGAGAAATCAGCGTTCCTCGTGGCGAGTGCTCGACAGCCACGAGGGTTCTGATTTCGCCCCAGCTAGAGCGCGCGACAAAGCGGTCGGTCAGAGAAATCGGCGTGTCGAGGCCGAGAAGGGCCATCAGTTTTTCGAGCAACGCCAGGTTCAGGTCGAAAAGGAACACCAGCCTCCGTTCGAGAATGGGCAGCAAATCGTCGGCATAGTATTCATAATAGGCCGAATGATTGTACGCCGCCGCAAACGCCCGGACATGATGCTGCAGCCAGGGCTCGCCGTAGTCGATGCGGATGTCCCGGATCGGGCGGCTCAGCCGCTCCTCCTTCACCACCGGAATCGACAGATCCTCCGGCCCTGCCGCCGCCAGGATACGGCAGCGGTTGCGCCACGACTGCTTCTGGTAAGCCTCGTGCTGCTCGATCAGGACCCGGTCGCTGTGCGCGACGGCAAAGAAATACTCCACGGGCGGGAAATAAGCCGTGGAGAGGACAGCGGCGCTGAAGTGCGGATCCATCAGCGGACGATGCCCCGGTGGGACTGCTCGATGAAGGAAAGGATCTGGTCGCGATACTCGCTCGGGGCGAAGAGTTCCCCCACCTGCCGGCAGGCGTCCGACACGTTCAGTCCGGAATTGTAGATCAGGCGGTAGATCGAACTGATCTCGTTGAGGACCTCGGTCGAGAAGTTGCGCCGGCGCAGGCCGACCATGTTGACGCCGGCGAAGACCGCCGGATTGCGGGCGGTGACGATGTAGGGCGGAATGTCCTTGTTCACGCCCGACGCCCCGCCGACCATGGCATGTGTGCCGATGTGGCAGAACTGGTGCACCATCGTGCCGCCGCCGACAATGGCCCAGTCGTCCACGTCCACCTCCCCGGCCAGAGCCGAGAAGCTGGACAGGATGCAGTGGTTGCCTACCTTGCAGTCATGGGCGACATGCACGTACGACATGATCAGGCAGTCGGAGCCCACCGTCGTCAGCAGCTTGCCGCTGGCGGCGGTGCCCCGGTTGATGGTGGCACATTCCCGGATGGTGGTCCGGTCGCCGACCTCCACCCAGCTGACTTCTCCCTGGAACTTGAGGTCCTGCGGTATGGCGCCGATGACGGCGCCGGGGAACACCTTGCAGCCGGCCCCCAGCCGGACATAGTCGAAGATAGTCACGTTGGGGCCGATCCAGCAGCCATCGCCGATCTCGACATGTTCGGCAATGGAGGTAAACGGCGCGATCTCGACGTTTTTGCCGATTCTGGCACCGGGATGTATATGGGTCATAGGGTTGATCATAGTGTCTCTATCCATTTCTTAAGGGCTTGTGTATTGACTTTGTGGCCGGGCTTGTAGGCCGTGATCCGGCCCAGGATGGGGCGTCCCGCCAGGGACATGTCACCGATCAGGTCGAGCAGCTTGTGCCGGGCCGGTTCGTTGTCGAAACAGGGTTGCCTGTCACCGTAATAGCCCCCTTTCTGCTCGTCCACGACCAGCGCGTTGTCGAGGCTGCCGCCCCGGATGAGCCCGAGTTTCAGCAGCAGGCGGACCTCCTGCAGGAAGCAGAAGGTGCGGGCGGGCGCGACCTCGGTGAGGTAGTCGGCAGCCGCATCGAAAACCGCATGCTGCACGCCCACCACCTTCGAGTCGAAATCGATGGTCACGTCGAAAACCGTCTCGTCAGCGGGCTCGAAAACGATGCGGGAACCGCTGCGCGGGTCCTCGTGGACGAAAGGCTTCTCGATTACCAGGAAATGCCGCTCATCGTCCTGTTCCACCAGGCCGGAGGCCCGGATGGCTTCGGCATACGGACGGGCGCTGCCGTCGAGAATCGGTACTTCCGGCGCGTCGAGGTCGATCAGGGCGTTGTCTACGCCCAGGGCCGAAAGGGCGGAGAGCAGATGTTCCGGGGTCAGCACCTTCACACCTTTGTACGACAGCGAGGTAGCGCGGCGCGTCTTTCCCACGTATTCCACCAGGGCTGGCACGGCGGGGGCCTCCACCAGGTCGGTGCGGTTGAAGCGGATACCGAAATCAATGGGAGCGGGCGACACGCGCAGGTTCACCGGCTTGCCCGTATGGAGGCCGGCACCGGAAAAAGAGAGGGACTGTCGGAGGGTATGCTGTTTCATCGCGGAGATTCGTCGGATTCGCCGTTGCGGCGGAAATGGGCGTAGGCACGCAGGTACTGGCCATATTCGAGGGCCGGATAGCCCATCATGACCTTGCCGGAGGCTTTCAGCGGCGTGATCAGGCCGGTATGCCCGGCCAGGGTCGTATCGTCGGGGACGGAGAGATGGCCGTTGACGGCGGCAAAGCCGCCGAGCTTGCAGCGCTTGCCGATCTTGGCGGAGCCGGCAATGCCGACCAGGCCGGCCATCACGGTATGCTCGCCGATCTCCACATTGTGGGCGATGTTGCAGAGGTTGCCGATCTTGACACCTTTGTGAATCAGCGTCGAACCCATCGTGGAGCGGTCCACGGTCGTGCCGGCGCCAATCTCCACGTCGTCTTCCACGACCACGTTGCCCAGCTGCGGGATCTTGTGGTAGGAGCCGTCAGGCTGCGGGGCGAAGCCGAAGCCGTCGTCGCCGATCACGACGCCGGCGTGCAGGATGCAGTTGTCGCCGATCACGCAGTCGTGCAGGATGCGAACGCCCGGATGGATATCGCAGTTGCGGCCGATTTTCACGCGCGGCCCCACATAGACCTGCGGAGCGATGCGGGTTCCCTTGCCGATGCGGGCCGAGCAGGCGATGGAGCACTTCGGCGAGAGGCGCGCCCACAGGCGGTTGCCTCGTTTCTGCGCCTTGCGCAGCCGGCTGAAATGTTCGAGCAGCAGCGCGACGGACGCATACGCGTCGTCTACCTTGACGAGCGTGGCCGGAACCGCCTGCTTCGGCACGAAACTCCGGTTGACCAGGAGCACGCTGGCCCGGGTGTCGTAGATATAATGCTCGTATTTGGGATTGGCCAAAAAGCAGATGTTTCCCGGGCGGGCCTGTTCGATGCGGGCCGGGCCTGTCACGATGGCGGCGGGGTCGCCGACGACCTCGCCACCCAACAGGTCTGCGATTGCCTGAGCCGTTATCTCCATCACTTTTTTTTACAAAATTAGCCAAATTACCACAAAAAATTTGCCATTTGCGCTGTAATTACTAAATTTGCGGCGATTTGAGGGGACGACGAGTCTCCTTTTTTGTTGCACCTACGTCCCATGATTCAGAAACAGACCATCGAAAAGATCGCACAGGAATACCTGCAGGGCACGGAGCTCTCGCTGGTGGAAGTCACTGTGAGCGAAGAAAACGACATCGAAGTGATCATCACCCGCGAAGGCGGCGTGGCCATCGACGACTGCGTGGCCCTGAGCCGCCACATCGAGTCGAAGCTCGACCGCGACAAGGAAGATTTCTCGCTGATGGTGGGATCGGCCGGCATCTGATACGAAAAACAGAAATAAAACATACATACACATGGAAGTCAATCTGATCAGCACCTTTGCTGAATTCAAAGAGCTCAAGAACATCGACCGTCCCACGCTGATGAGCGTGCTGGAAGACATCTTCCGCACCCAGCTGGCACGCATGTACGGCGACGCCGACAACTTCGATATCATCATCAACATCGACAAGGGCGATATCTCCATCATCCGCAACCGCACCGTCGTCGAGACCGTGGAGGACCCCAACAAGGAGATCTCGCTGGAAGAAGTGCAGAAGATCGATGATTCGTACGAGCTGGGTGAAGAGTATCCGGAAGAGCTGCCGATGTCGACCTTCGGCCGCCGCGGCATCCTCAACCTGCGCCAGAACCTGTCGAGCCGCATCACCGACATCGAGAAGGGCAACCTCTACAAGAAATATGTGGACAAGGTGGGCGACATCCTCGTGGGTGAAGTCTACCAGGCCTGGAAGAAGGAAGTCCTGGTCATGGATGAAGACGGCAACGAGCTGGTCCTGCCCAAGAGCGAGCAGATTCCGTCCGACTTCTTCCGCAAGGGCGACACCGTGAAAGCGGTCATCACCAGTGTGGAGATGAAGAACAACTCGCCGATCATCACCCTGTCGCGTACCTCGAACCTCTTCCTCGAGCGCCTCTTCGAGCAGGAAGTTCCGGAAATCTTCGACGGCCTGATCACCATCAAGAAAGTGGTCCGCATGCCGGGTGAACGCGCCAAGGTGGCCGTCGAGTCGTACGACGAACGCATCGACCCGGTGGGCGCCTGCGTCGGCGTAAAGGGCTCGCGCATCCACGGCATCGTGCGGGAACTCCGCGGCGAGAACATCGACATCATCAACTGGACTTCCAACACCCAGCTGCTGGTCCAGCGCGCCCTCTCGCCCGCCAAGATCTCGTCCATCCGCATCGACGAAGAAAGCAAGAAGATCCACATCGACCTGGAAGCCAGCGAACTGGCCCTGGCCATCGGCCGCGGCGGCAGCAACATCCTGCTGGCCGAACAACTGTCGGGCTACAAGATCGACGTCTACCGTCTGGGCGACCAGAGCCAGGAGGACGAAGAGGACGTGCTGCTCGACGCTTTTGCCGACGAGATCGACGACTGGATTATCGAGGCCCTCAAGGGCATCGGCTGCGACACCGCCAAGAGCGTGCTCGCCCTGCCGGTCGAGGAAGTGATGCAGCGCGCCGACCTCGAAGAGGAAACGGTGCTCGACGTGCAGAAGATCCTGCGCGCAGAATTTGAAAACTAATTGAATCAAAAACGGGAGAAAACAAGATGGCAGAAGGAAGCATCAGAGTCAACAAGGTCCTGAAGGACTACAACATCGGTCTGTCTACGCTGACCGACTTTCTGAAGAAAAAGGGAATCAACGACGAACTTACCCTGACCTCGAAGATATCGGCAGACGTCTTCGCGCTCGTGGCCAAGGAGTTCGGCAAGGAGCAGCTGATCAAGGAACAGTCGCAGAAGGTCTCCATCAAGCTCAAGGAGATCACCGACGTGGACAGCAGCCGTTCGAACGCCGAAGAGGAAGAGCCGGTCAAGGAAGTCATCATCAAGACCAACGTGTTCACGGAGCAGAAAAAGGTGGAATCTCCCGCACCGGCCCCTGCCCCCGAACCTGAAGTCCGCAAGCCGGAAGCCCCGGCCGCGGAGGAGAAGACCGTTCCTTCCCAGCCCGAAGCCCCCAAGAGCGACCTCAAGATTGTCGGCCACATCGACCTGAACCCCAAGAAGAAGGCGGAACCGGCCCCCAAGCCCGCTCCGGAAAAAGAAGAGCAGGCCGCACCCGCACCGGCCAAGCCGGAAGCAACGGCCGCCGAGGAAGCGCACAAAGCCGCAAAAGTCGAGAAAGCGGAGAAACACGAAGAGCGCCCGGTCATCGAGCATATCGAGACCCGCGTCGAGAAGCTCGCCGGCCCGAAGACCGTCGGCACCATCGACCTCTCCAAGTTCGAGAAGAAGCCCGCCGCCCCGGCCGATTACGGCAAGAAAGACAAGAACAAACGCGAACGCATCCACAAAGGCGCCGCCAAAGTCGATATCAGCAATCCCAAGAACAGCGTTCCGGGCCGTCCCTCCGGCAACTCCGCCAAGGATGCCGGCCGCGGCAAGACGGGCAAGAAGGGTGCAGACCGCTTCAAGGCCGTCCGTCCTGAATTCGACAGCGACGAGATCCAGAAACAGATCAAGGAGACCTACGCCCGCATGACCGAAGGCCACGCCAAGACCAAGACCTCGAAGCACCGCCGCGAGAAACGCGAGGAGATCTCCCAGAAGATGCAGGAAGAGCAGGTTCGCCAGGAAATGACCAGCAACGTCCTGAAAGTGACCGAGTTCGTAACAGTCAACGAACTGGCCATCCTGATGAACAACACGCCGGTGACCAAGGTCATCGAGGCCTGCATGAACCTCGGCCTGATGGTGTCGATCAACCAGCGCCTCGACGCGGAAGCCATGGTGCTTGTCGCGGAAGAGTTCGGCTACAAGATCGAGTTCGTGACCGCCGAGATCCAGGGTGCCATCGCCCAGGAAGAAGACAAGGAGGAAGACCTCCAGCCGCGTCCGCCCATCGTCACCGTCATGGGTCATGTGGACCACGGCAAGACCTCCCTGCTCGACTACATCCGCAAGACCAACGTGATCGCCGGCGAGGCCGGCGGCATCACGCAGCATATCGGTGCCTACAACGTGAAGCTGCCCGACGGACGGCACATCACCTTCCTCGACACCCCGGGCCACGAGGCCTTCACCGCCATGCGTGCCCGCGGTGCGAAAGTCACCGACCTGGCCATCATCATCATCGCGGCCGACGACGCCGTGATGCCGCAGACCGTCGAGGCCATCAGCCACGCCCAGGCGGCCGGCGTCCCGATGATCTTCGCCATCAACAAGATCGACAAGCCCGGCGCCAACCCCGACAAGATCAAGGAACAGCTCGCCAACATGAACATCCTGGTCGAAGACTGGGGCGGCAAGTACCAGTGCCAGGAGATCGCCGCCAAGAAAGGCATCAATGTCGAGCAGCTGCTCGAAAAAGTGCTGCTCGAGGCCGACCTGCTGGAGCTCAAGGCCAATCCGGACAAGCTGGCCGTGGGCAACATCATCGAGTCGTCGCTCGACAAGGGCCGCGGCTACCTGGCCACCGTGCTCGTGCAGAGCGGCACGCTCCACGTCGGCGACCCGATCGTGGCCGGCTGTTATGCAGGCCGTGTGAAAGCCATGTTCAACGAGCGCGGCCAGCGCCTGCAGGAAGCCGGTCCTTCCACGCCGGTCTCCGTGCTCGGCCTGAGCGGCGCCCCGACGGCCGGTGACACCCTCAACGCCATGGAAGACGAGAAGGAAGCCCGCGAAGTGGCCAACAAGCGCGAGCAGCTCATCCGCATCCAGGGCATCAAGACCCAGACCCACATCACCCTCGAAGAGATCGGCCGACGTATCGCGCTCGGCAACTTCCAGGAACTCAATATCATCGTCAAGGCCGACGTGGACGGTTCCATCGAGGCCCTCTCCGATTCCCTCATCAAGCTCTCGACCGAGGAAATCCATGTCAATGTGATCCACAAGGCCGTGGGTGCCATCTCCGAGTCGGATGTCCTGCTGGCCGTGGCGTCCAACGCCATCATCATCGGCTTCCAGGTCCGCCCGATGCCGAACGCCCGCAAACTGGCCGAGAAGGAGCAGATCGAAATCCGCCTCTACTCCGTCATCTACGACGCCATCAACGAGGTCAAGAGCGGTATCGAAGGCATGCTCGCCCCCGAGGAGAAAGAGGAAATCACCGCCAACGCCGAAGTGCTCGAGACCTTCAAGATCTCGAAGGTCGGTACGATCGCCGGCTGTATGGTGCGCGACGGCAAGCTGACCCGCAGTGCGAAGGTCCGCGTGATCCGCGACGGCATCGTGGTCTACACCGGCACGCTGGGCTCCCTCAAGCGCATGAAGGACGATGTGAAGGAAGTCGCCGCCGGCTTCGACTGCGGTCTGAGCGTGGACGGCTTCAACGACATCAAGGTCGGCGACATGATCGAGGCCTACCAGATTGTGGAAGTGAAACGCAAACTGTAATCAAACATAGCTTATGGATCCGCTGCAGGCCATTTCTCCGGTCGACGGCCGTTACGCCGGAAAGACTGCCGAACTCTCGGCCTTCTTCTCTGAATATGCACTGATGCGCTACCGCGTGCTGGTGGAGGTGGAATACTTCATCGCCCTGTGCGAGTTGCCGCTTCCGCAGCTGTCGGACGTCGATCCTGCGGTCTTCCCGCAGTTGCGCGCCATCTACGGCGACTTCACCACGGAAGATGCCGCCCGCATCAAGGCCATTGAGCAGCGGACCAACCATGACGTGAAGGCGGTGGAGTATTTCCTGAAGGAACGCTTCGCCGGCCTCGGGCTGGACAGCCACGCCGAATTCATCCATTTCGGCCTCACGTCCCAGGACATCAACAACACCGCCACGCCGCTTTCGCTCAAGGAAGCCCTGATCGAGGTGTACATCCCGGCGCTCCGCGAACTCATCGGCATGCTGTCCGAGCGGGTTTCCTTGTGGAACGACGTGCCGATGCTGGCCCACACCCACGGCCAGCCGGCCTCCCCGACCCGTCTGGGCAAAGAGCTGGAGGTTTTTGTCGTCCGCCTGAAGGAACAGCTCCGCCAGCTGGAAGCGCGCCCCTACCCGGGCAAGTTCGGCGGTGCTACGGGCAACATGAACGCCCACTTCGTGGCCTACCCCGACATCGACTGGAACGATTTCGCTGAGAATTTCGTGACCTCGCTCGGGCTGAAGCGCTCCTGGCCCACCACGCAGATCGACCACTACGACAACCTGGCCGCCATCTTCGACGCCCTGCGCCGCATCAATACCGTGATGGTGGACCTGAGCCGCGACTGCTGGCTCTACATCTCGATGGAATATTTCTCACAGGCCATCAAGCCGGGTGAAGTGGGTTCTTCGACCATGCCGCACAAGGTCAATCCCATCGACTTCGAGAATGCAGAAGGCAACCTGACCTACGCCAACGCCATCTACGACTATCTCTCCGGGAAACTGCCGGTCTCGCGCCTGCAGCGCGACCTCACCGACTCGACGGTCTCGCGCAACATCGGTGTTCCCGTCGCGCATTCGCTGATCGCCATCCGCTCGCTGGAGAAAGGCATCGGCAAGCTGATCCTCAACGAGGAAAAAGTAGCGGCAGACCTGGAGAACAACTGGGCCGTCGTCGCCGAAGGCATCCAGACCGTCCTGCGCCGCGAAGGCTTCCCGAAGCCGTACGAGGCGCTCAAGGCGCTCACCCGCACGGGCGAGCACATCACCCGCGAGGCCATCAGCAATTTCATCGACAGCCTGCCCGTCTCCGACGAGGTCAAGGCGGAACTTCACGCCATCACGCCGCATAATTATACGGGGCTCCGCCCCTAACCCCGCCGCTCCGGCGTTGCTATTGCGCATGGCTTCCCTGCCCGGCCTACGCTAGCGGCTGATGCCGCTTGGTTATACGGGGCTCCGCCCCTAACCCCGCCGCTCCGGCCTTGCTATTGCGCATGGCTTCCCTGCCCGGCCTACGCTAGCGGCTGATGCCGCTTGGTTATACGGGGCTCCGCCCCTAACCCCGCCGCTCCGTTCTGGCCGGGAGAAAACCCTGCCCGGTGAGCCTCCGGGCAGAGGCTGCGCTTCCCTCCTTCGTGCGACACAGAAGCGGATGCCGCTTCTTCTGTGTCGCCAGCTGCTTGAAGCCGAAATCGACTGTTTTTGCCCACCGACACAGACGAGAAAGATAAACCATCTGT
>Ga0129306_1001888_pt1 | contig 20959 bp, 21 predicted proteins | sample P827metagenome_FD_94438 | JGI IMG/M metagenome (GOLD analysis project Ga0129306, IMG submission 94438) | Capybara group fecal microbial communities from Wisconsin, USA - P827 metagenome | ecosystem: Host-associated > Mammals > Digestive system > Large intestine > Fecal | place: USA: Wisconsin... | reverse complement strand
TTTTTCTTTGTCCGCACCTGCGCCAATTCATCGCTCAGGCCAGACAGACTTACTTGCTTATCCATGCCTATATTTTACCACACTTGCCTTTATTCCGCATCTTTTCTGTGCGGTATTGCCCTATAAATTGACCATGAATGATCCTGAGACCATCCAGGCATATCAGGATGCCGGCGTCACCTATGTAAATCTGGGCGGCCACGATGCGGTAAAAGAATACGTGGACGCTTCCCATGAGGTGTATAAGCAGATTATCGATAGTGGTGTTGTCAATAACTAATCTTTCTATCTTCTCATAGGGAGGTGTTTGAACTGAGAGACCGACATCTGGGTATTGTGGGACTGGTGCTGTGCGGTGGTCTTCTATATACTCTGAAGAATAAGAGCTTTCAGGCAAAAGCCTTTCCAATCGCGCTGCTTCTGATTCTCATGGTGCTGTGCCTGCTACTCATCTTTCGGAAGGGACATGAGGAGAAGTATGATTTTTCTGGTATTTCGCAGGTGCTGATTTACGGTGGACTGTTCGTTCTATATGTGTGGCTGATGCCGTACATCGGGTTTATCCTGTCCACCACCGGATTTCTGGCCGCCTTTCTGATCTTACAGAAGTATCCCATGAAACAGCGCTGGATCTTGCTCTTTTCCCTAATCATCGCACTGGTATTGTGGCTGCTGTTTGCCAAAGGCTTCGGTGTACGGCTGCCTGAGATCCTGTTTTAGGAGGGCGGACTATGGATACGATTTTATCCCTTCTGGTCGACGGCTTCAGTGTGGCACTGCATCCTGAGTGCATCCTGGCCATGGTGGTAGGTACCGTCCTGGGCACTATCTTCGGAGCTTTGCCTGGTCTGTCAGCTACAACGGGTATGGCGCTGCTGCTGCCGATTGCCTATCAGTTGGATCTGAATGTAGGTTTGTTGCTGTTAGCGGGTATCTACTGCGGCGCACTGTATGGCGGTTCCATTTCCGCAATCCTATTGGGGATCCCGGGCACGGCAGCAGCTCTGCCAACTACGTTTGATGGCTTCCCTCTGAGCAAATCCGGCCGTGGCAGCGAAGCGCTCTTATATGGTCTGTACGGATCTTCCTTCGGCGGAGTGTTCAGCGCCTTTGTGCTGATGTTCCTTACCCCGGTGGTGGCCAAGGTCGCGATTAAGCTGGGGACTCCGGAAATGTTCGCGCTGGGTGTATGGGGAATGGCTATCGTCTCCAGCGTAGTAGGTAAAGATTGGGTCAAAGGTATCTTTTCGGCGGTACTTGGTCTGCTGGTGGCCACAGTAGGGGCAGATCCAGTGAACGGTTCTCCTCGTTTTACCTTTGGCAGCTACTACTTGATCGGCGGTTTTGCTCTGGTACCCATGATCCTGGGTATGTTGGCCCTGCCTCGGGTCTATGGCATGGTGGAGTCCTTTCAAAGTTCTAATGAATCCTATTTTCAAGCCTCCAAGGAACGAAAATTTTTCCTGCGGGCAAGCGATGTGTTCAAAAACATCTTTCTGCTGATCCGTTCTGCTGTGATTGGCGCCTTTGTGGGTATTGCACCGGCAGCCGGCCCCACCATCGCTGCTTTTACAAGCTACAATACAGCGAAAAATGCGTCCGAGGAGCCAGAAAGTTTTGGAAAAGGTAACCCTCAGGGCGTTTTAGCGGCGGAATGTGCCAACAACGCTGCGGTGGGCGGCAGTCTGGTACTGACACTATCCTTGGGTATTCCGGGAAGTACGGCAGCGGCCATCTTAATGAGCGCGCTGATCATGCGGGGCGTCCAGCCGGGACCCATGTTGATGCGGAACAACGCCCATGTGGTATATACGTTCTTTGCTGGTTTCCTGCTGGTCAACATCATTGTGTTTTTCGTGGGTCATCTGTTTGTCCAGGCAGGCCACTATGTGTTGAAGACCCCCGCCAAGATTTTAGCCCCCGTTATTATGGTCATTTGTGTCATTGGGGCTTACTCGGAATCTAACAATATGTTCAACGTCTATGTGGCTTTGGTGGCCAGCGCTGTTGCTTATCTTTTCGGCAAGGCCGAAATTCCTACGGCTCCGTTCTTACTGGCGTTGGTTCTGGGTTCCATGCTGGAAGCCAACTTCTGGGCGGCCTACACCATCACTTTTGGGAAAATATGGACTGTATTTCAGCGCCCAATGTTCCTTTTCATCTTTATTGTAGCGGTGCTGACTCTGTTTGCACCCGTAATTAAAGAAGCTATCAAGAAGATCAAAACATAGTTTATCTATAAGGAGATGCATTGATATGAGCATTACTACTCTTCAGGATAATGAGGCCATTGCCGCGCAGCGTGCACAGCGTGACGAGGACTATAAGGAATATCAGAAACAGGGCCGCATCTGGGGCCTGGTCCCCCGGGAGAAAATCTCTACTATCACTTTTCCCCGTTTGAAGCCGGAAATCATTGAAGGCTTCCGTGGCCTTGATGACCTTAGCACCAGCGTATCAGACGTACTGGATTCCATGGGCTTGCATGGGGCCGTGGCCTCCTCCCATCTGAAACCCATTATTCCTGGGAAAAAGATCGTGGGCCAAGCAGTCACGATTCGCAGCATCCCCGAACGCAAGACCCCTACCAGGGGTGCCATTGACAAAGATTTTATAAAAATGGCTACCCGTGATATCTATTATCTGGCTGAACCCGGAGATGTGTTGGTTACCGACTTTGGCGGTAATTTGGATGTGTCCAACATGGGCGGCCAGTCCTGTTCCGTAGCTACCTCCTGCAAGCTGTCTGGCTCTATCGTTTATGGTGCAGCCCGGGATATCGACACCATCCGCCGACTGGACTATCCTGTTTGGGCCTGTGGTACTACCAACATCACTGGTAAGTTCCGTATGCAGTGCGTGGAAATGAATGGTCCCGTTACTCTATTTGACATTCTGGTCATGCCCGGTGACCTGATCGTGGCAGATGACTCTGGTGTATGCGCGATTCCCTACGAGTATGCGGAGCAAGTGCTGGAAAAGGTACTGTCCATTTTGAAGGAAGAAGAGCACATGCGCGATCTGATCTTCAGCAAGGCTCCTCTGGACGAGCTGCGTCCCCTGTATCGTCAGCGCTATAAGAAATAAGACCAATTTCATAGAGAATATCATCGACTGGCCTTGGAGAACGGCCTCCCGCGCTCTGTTCCAGAACAGGCTGATGCTCATGGTTCGGACCAGATCATAGAGGCGGAAATACCGCTCCCCGTTGATATCATAGGCCGGGATATCGTAGAACTGCGTACCGTTCCTATGGAGTCGATCGTAAGTAAATCCAACACGATGCGTCAAAGCCCTGGCCCACCCATGCTAACAAATGAGAACGACAAACTTCAACAGTTAATATATTGATTTTTGACACCCTGTAAAAATTTGTAGCCCAGATAAAAACGCATGATAATAGACCAGACCTTTGTCAGCGCGGGAAATGAAAGGGGCGTCCTTATACACTATATTAGTATTTTCTCAGAGCCAGACGGGAGCGATGCCGCAAAATAGCATTACCCTGGGGCAATGAAGACACTCAGCAGCTGATCGACATTCTGGGCCGATACCAGATCAAAGCCACCTTCTTCGTAGTAGGCGAGTGGGTGGAGAAATACCCCGAATCCGTCAAGTCCCTCCACGACGCGGGCCATGAGGTGATGAACCACTCCAATACCCACGCCCACTACCCCCAGTTGTCCACCGACCAGGTGGTAGCCGATTTGAACGCCTGCAACGATAAGATCGAAGCGGTCACCGGCGTCCGCCCCACTCTGGTCCGCCTGCCCTACGGCGACTACGACGACCATTCCATCAACGCCGTCCGCTCCATCGGCATGGAGCCTATCCAGTGGGACGTGGACAGTCTGGACTGGAAGGACATCTCCGCCGACGAGATCACCAAGCGGGTCACCTCCAAGGTCTGCCCCGGTTCCATCGTCCTGTTCCATAACGCCGCCAAGCACACCCCCGAGGCTCTCCCCACCATTCTGGAATGTCTCCTTCAGGACGGCTATACCTTTGTCCCCATCTCCCAGATTATTCTTCCCCAGCCCTATACCATCGACCACACCGGGCGGCAATGTCCGGCAAATTGATCCAAACCGAATGGAACCACGCAAAAACCACCTGACTTTTCATCAGCCAGGTGGTTTTTCATGAATCATGAAATTTATCGCCGATCACGCCAAGAGCATTTTGTCGTCGGCCTCAGTGGAGCCGGTCGCCTGTCCAAACCTGGCAAGCAGGTCCTCAACGGTAAGGTTCTTTTTTGCTTCGCCCGAGATGTCCAGCGCGACCCTGCCCTCGTACATCATAATGAGACGGTTGCCGTGCATGATCGCGTCTCGCATGTTGTGGGTGATCATCAGGGTGGTCAGGTTGTCCCGCGTCACGATCTTTTCGGTGGCGTCCAAAACCTTTGCGGCAGTCTTGGGGTCCAGCGCAGCGGTATGTTCGTCCAGGAGCAGGAGCTTTGGTTTGACCAGACTGGCCATGAGGAGGGTGAGCGCCTGCCGCTGACCGCCGGAAAGAAGTCCCACTTTTGAGGTCATACGGTCCTCCAGCCCCAGATCCAGAATCTTCAGCATCTCCCTGTACTGTTCCCGCTCCGCCTTGTTAATGCCGGTGCGGAGGGTACGCGGCTTTCCGCGGCGGAAGGCCAGTGCAAGGTTTTCCTCGATCTGCATGGTTGCCGCCGTGCCCATCATAGGGTCCTGAAAGACGCGGCCGATGTACTTGGCCCGCTTGTGTTCGGGCAGATGGGTAACATCCACTCCGCCGATGGTGATGGACCCCTCGTCCACCAGCCAAGTACCGGCCACGGCGTTCAGCAGGGTTGATTTTCCGGCGCCATTTCCGCCGATCACGGTAACAAAATCGCCTTCATTCAGGTGGAGCGAGACCCCGTTCAACGCGGTCTTTTCGTTGACCGTTCCCGCGTTGAAGGTCTTATAGATATTTTTGATGTCAAGCATTCTGGGTGCCTCCCCTCTTGACGGGCTTGGAGAAGTATTTGTCCTTCCAGTACGGGACGGACAGGAAAAGGGCCACGATGCCCGCGGAGATCAGCTTCAGATAGTTGGAATTGATCTCGGTGAAGGAAAGCACCGCCTGGATGACCACATAGTAGATAATGGAGCCAAACGAAACCGCCAGCAGCTTTAGCCCAAAGTTGTGGAAGATACGGCTGAATACCACTTCGCCGATGATGACGGCCGCCAGACCGATCACGATGGCGCCGCGGCCCATATTGATATCGCCGTAGCTCTGGTACTGGGCCAGCAGAGCGCCGGACACGGCCACCAGACCGTTGGAGATCATCAGACCCAGGACCTTATTGAAGTCGGTGTTGATGCCCTGGGCGCGGGCCATATTGGGGTTGGAGCCGGTAGCCCGGAGAGAGCAGCCCAGCTCGGTGCCGAAGAACCAGTAGAGGACGGCAATGATCACAATAGTGAACAGGCCCACCACAAAGATCGGATGCTGCCAGACCGGCCGCTCGCCCTTGGCCACATCCTGCACAAAGCGCAGAGAGACCAGCAAACGGTTCAAAGACGCTTTGTCGATGACATTGATGGACACATTCGCCTTCATGGACATGATGGCCAGGTTTACCGACCACAGACCCAACTGGGTCAAAATGCCGGCCAGGATGGCGGGAATTCCGCACAGTGTATGGAGCAGCCCGGTGGCAAAGCCGGTGAGGGTCCCCACCAAAAACGCCAGCGCCAATGCCAGCCAGAGGTTCATCCCGCCGGAGAAGAGGACCACAAAGGCGACGCCGCCGGTACAAAAGGAGCCGTCCACGGTCAGGTCGGCTATGTCGAGGATACGGTAGGTGATGTACACACCAATAGCCATAATGCCCCATATGAGGCCCTGGGATATGGCTCCGGGCAAAGCGCCAATAAAGTTGGCGAGGTTGGTCATAACTTGTTCCCCCTGTCAGATTGGTGCTGAAATTCGAGCGTCTAGTATTTTATAAGAAAAACTGGGAAAAGGGAAGTCCCCTTTCCCAGTTTTTTAATTTTATGGAATATCAGTTCATCTCGATGGCGACATACCCGTCCGGAGGCGTCAGTCCCAGCTCCTCGCAGATCACCGGGTTGTACTTGGGCGTGACGTTCTCGGCATAACCGATGGCCATCTCGGACACATCGGCCTCGCCGGTCAGGATCTTGGCGGCCATCTTGCCGGTGGCGACGCCCAGATCATAGTAGCTGATGGACAGGGTAGCTACGCCGCAGCCCTTGCAGATACCTTCTTCTCCGGCGATGACGGGGACGCCGGCGGGACGGCAGATATTGTCGATGATACCGGTGTTGGAAGCCACGGTGTTGTCGGTGGGGACATAGATGACGTCACATTCCGCGGCGGCAGTCTGGGTCACGGCGGCCATATCATTGGAGTCGGCAAAGGGATACTGGGTGCAGGTCAGGTTCTTGGCTTCCAGGAACTTCTGGACCTCATCCACCTGATACTGGCTGTTGGGCTCGGCGGAGCAGTAGAGCAGCCCCACGGTCTTGGCCTCGGGGAACCACTCGGTGACCATATCGGCCTGCTCAGACAGAGGCGCCAAATCGCTGGTGCCGGAGATGTTGTTGCCCACAGTGCCGGTGAAGTTGGCGATGTTCAGAGCCACGCCATACTCGGTGACGGAGGTGCCCAGAATGGGGATGTCCTCGGTGGCGGCGGCAGCGGCCTGCAGCGCGCCGGTGGCGTTGGCCATGATCAGATCCACATTGGAGGAGACCAGGTCCGTGACGATGGGGGTACAGGTGGCGGAGTCGCCGGCGCCGACGCCTTCCTTGAACTCCACCTGGCCGGCCAGCGCCTCATTCAATGCGTCCTTGAAGCCCTGGGTGGCGGCGTCCAACGCGTCGTGGGGGACCAGCTGGCAGATGCCAACCGTATAAGTCGCCGTACCCTCGCTGGGCTCGGAGGAAGCAGCACCGGAAGAGGCTGCACCGGAGGAAGCCGCGGAGCTGGCGGAAGGGGCAGATCCCGAACTGCCGCCGCAGGCAGCCAGAGAGAGCATCATAGCACCGGCCAGAACCAGTGCGGCAAGTTTAGACAGTTTCATTTTCATTACTTCTTTCCTCATGAGCTTTGTCACTTTAACGCTTTTTGGCGATAAAGCATGTTTGTATTATAATCTTATCCGAAAAAATGTCAACCCCATTTTTATGCCGCCGGCATATTTTTTCAAAGGATGATCCATCTATCTTCCCGACCCCATTGGGTCTCCGTTGCGGCATGTTCCCACCCGGCTGCCCGCTTATGAGAATAGAGGTCTTTTCCCAACAGATTTCTTTGCCGCAGGTTTTGCATGCACATGCCCTTGAATCAGTAAGACGGACCAACCAGAAAATCACTTGCCCCGTTCATTTTCCATGGCTTCATGCTGACTCAGCGTCCGTCATACTGGAACATAAAAATGAAAGAGGACCGCGACGGTCCCCTTTCAATCTATTCTTACCCGCGAATCCTTTGGACGCGACAGGCAGCTCGGCATCCCCACACGCCGCGGGCCACAGTTCTGCGGCGCATGTTCCATTTAGTGGGCGCGCGGTCCCCCGGTCACAGTCAGAAAACGGTGGTTATGGTATCAGAGATTGCCGTTGTCCGCACTGGGGCGCATACTCTCCGGCAGGGGACATTCATAGGTGCGCCCCTCCATGGCCGCGTCAAACTCCGCACGCATATCAGCCACCGCCTGGGGGTCCACAAGCAGCTGGGCGCCGGTGAGGGCCATGACCTTGGCCGCGGTCATCATGCCGTTATAACACAGCGGCCGCTTGCCCTGGGCAACCTGCTGCCAAGAGTGTCCCGGCGTATCCTTGGCGTAACAGGCGGTGGTCACCTGCATGGTGGGAGTGAACCAGCTCACGTCGCAAACGTCGGTAGAGCCATATTTCGCATGCGGAATCTCTGTATAGGGATAGATGATATCATTGATGAATTTGCCGCGGATCTGGGGAATCAGCTCCTGAGCGGTCTTGCCGTACAAATAGGCCAGATTGCTGCAGGTGCTTTCCTCCGCGCCGGCGGGGAAGGTCTCGTGGATCTTCGCGCAGAAGTCCAGATCATCTTGTGTATACGGGGTAGGACCTACCTCCAGGAATTTTTCATAGGCGATCCGCTCCAATGTGCGGTTCGGGATCAGTTCAGACAGGCCTCCCTCATACAGCACCTCCACACGGGTACGGCTCATCATCGCCGCGCCCCGTGCGATCTCCTCCACCCATTGGGCTGCGGCAACGGCCTTCTTGTGCGTATAAGCACGGATGTTGTAGACCATCTCGGCGTAGTCCTGAATGACGTTGGGAGCGGGTCCTCCGGCGTTGGTGACCGCGTAATTGATGCACACATCCCGTTCCACATGGCCGCGCAAATAGTTGGAACCCACACCCGTCAGTTCGGTGGCCTCCAACGCATTTCGTCCCAAATGCCCCTGGGAAGCGGAGTGGGCGGCAACACCGTAAAAACGGATACGGAGGTTCTGGATGGCCATAAAATTCATAGACCAGATATTGTTGTCGTCGCAGGGGTGCCAGGTAATGGCGCAGGCGGCATCGTCAAACAGTCCGGCTTTCGCCAGATAGATCTTGCCGGCTCCCCCCTCCTCTGCCGGACAGCCATAATAACGCACGGTGCCCGACAGTTTATGGGCTTCCATATAACGCTTGACCGCCACCGCGGCCGCCAGGGCTCCGGTGCCCAGAATATGGTGGCAGCAGCCATGGCCAGGCGCGCCTTCCTGAATCGGGCTGTGCGTCGTCTCCCCCGCTTTCTGGCTCAGCGCGGGCAATGCGTCATACTCGCCCAGGAAACCAATGACGGGCGTACCCGTACCCGCTTCCGCCACAAAGGCAGTCTCCATGTCCGCCACATGACGCCGGACCCGGAACCCCTCCCGCTCCAAAAGAGCGGCCAGGGCCTCAGAGGACTTGTACTCTTTAAAGCAGGTCTCAGCATAGTCCCAGATCCGGCTGGAAACGTCGATATAGGCGTCTCTGTTTTCTTCAATCAAGCCAATAATCTCGTTTTTGTTGATTTCCATATTCATCATCGTGCCTTTCTAATCCGCGGCAGGCCGGTTTGACCGTACCGCACCGGCTATCAGATTCTCTGGGCTTTGCCGCATCTGGACGGCTTCAGTCCTTTACCCTCGCGGCGCGGGCTCCTGCGCAGTGTTTACCAAATGGCAAGCCACCAGATGCCCCGGTTCAATCTCGGTCAGGGCCGGGGCCTGCTGTTTGCAGCACTCCATAGCGTAGGGACAGCGCAGATGGAAATGACATCCCTTGGGGGGATCCGCGGGGTTGGGGACATCGCCCTGAAGAATGATCCGGTTCCTACGGAGCGTAGGGTCGGGGAGCGGGATGGCGGACAAAAGCGCCTGGGTATACGGATGGGTCGGCCGCGCATACAGGTCAGTCTTGTCGGCGATCTCAACGATCCGTCCCAAATACATCACAGCTACCCGATTACAGATGTGGTGGACCACAGAGAGATCGTGGGAAATAAAGATATAGGTCAGATGGAATTTTTCTTTCAGATTGTCAATCAAATTCAGGACCTGTGCCCGAACAGAGACGTCCAGCGCGCTGACAGGTTCATCGCAGATCACCAGCTTCGGGCCGGTCGCCAAAGCGCGCGCAATGCCGATGCGCTGGCGCTGCCCGCCCGAGAATTCATGGGGAAAACGGCTGAGGTAACTGCGGTCAATCCCCACCATATCCATCAATTCGTGGATTTTTTCCAGCTGGGCATCACCCTTCAATTCCGGCTGGAACAGCTCCAGAGGTTCCCGAATCAGCTCCCCTACCGTCATACGGGGATTCAGTGAGGCACCGGGATCCTGGAAAATGATCTGCATCTCCTTACGCTTTTGCCGCATCTCTTCTTTCGAGAGCGCTTGCAGATCTACGCCATTAAACAGCACCTGGCCCTCGGTGGCGTCGATCAACCGCAGGATGGTACGGCCCAAAGTGGATTTGCCGCAGCCGGACTCGCCGACAATTCCCAGTATTTCCCCTTCACGCAGCTGCAGCGATACTCCATCCACCGCTTTCACCACGCGCTTGGGCCCGGAAAGGAAGCCGCCCTTAGAGACAAAATACTTTTTCAGGCCTTTCACTTCCAACAGGTACTCACTCATTCGGGGCACCTTCCTTCACTCTGTTTTGGTACAAGAAGCAGCGCACCTTGCGCTCCCCCACTTCATACAGTTCCGGGACTTCTCCCTTGCAGCGCTCTGTGGCATAGGGACATCGGGGCCAAAACCGGCAGCCAGCCGGCAGCTCATACAGACTGGGCACTGTGCCCTCGATCACATACAGCTTATCCTGGATCTCCCCCATCCGCGGCAGGGCCTTCATCAGGCCCTGGGTGTAGGGATGGAGCGGCTCGGCAAACAAAGTGTTTACATCGCTGTATTCCATCACCATGCCGGCATACATGACCAGCACATAGTCGCTCATCTCCGCCACAACGCCCAGATCGTGGGTGATCATCATGATGGAGGTATTCAGCGTCTGCTTTAAATGACGCATCAGGTCCAGGATCTGAGCCTGGATCGTCACGTCCAAGGCGGTAGTCGGCTCATCCGCAATCAGCAGCTCAGGATCGCACGCCAAGGCCATGGCGATCATCACACGCTGGCGCATGCCACCGCTGAGTTCATGAGGATACTCGTCCACCCGCTTTTCAGGCGCCGGGATGTTCACCAACCGCAGCATCTCAATCGCTTTTTCCCGCGCCTCTTTCTTGGATACTTTTTCGTGCTGCCGGATCATTTCGCTGATCTGCCAGCCTACGGTATACACTGGATTCAGACTGGTCATGGGCTCCTGGAAAATCATCGCGATCTCCTTGCCGCGCAGCTTTGTCATCTCATCGGGAGGCAGGTGGGTAATATCCCGTTCCTTGAAGCGGATGGTACCGTCCACAATGCGCCCTTCCGGAGGAAGCAGATGCAGGATGGACATGGATGTTACGCTCTTTCCACAGCCGGATTCCCCCACGATGCCCAGTGTTTCTCCCTTTCTCAGGGTAAAATCCACGCCATCGACTGCCGGCACCAGGCCCTTACGGTCCTTAAAATATGTTTTCAGACCGCTTACTTCCAGTAAAATTTCCTCATCTTTCATGGAGAACCTCCATTGTGTGTATTGTAGCACGTTCCATGCCATCCGAATGAAAAATCTCTCTGCATCCCTTGCAGGATGCAGAGAGATGCTTGTGCTTAGACTGTATTCACTAAGGCACAGTTGGCGATCAGGCCAGCTTCCAGGTCCAGACCTCGTAGTTGTACCAGATAAAGTCTTCCATGGGGATCTCAGTGATACGCTTGGAGTATGCCTGGAGATTGTTCTGGTGATACAGCCAGATATAGGGCTGGTCTTCGACCAGGGCCGCCTGATAGGCGTCAAACGCCTCCTTGCGCGCGTCGAAGTCGACCAGAGAATCGCCCTTGGCGGCCAGATCATACCACTTGCTGTCGGTCAGCAGGGAGTAGTTCTGCGCGCTGCCCGGCTTGACGATGACCGCGCTCTCGTTGGGGTCGATGTTGGAACCGCCGCCCAGCAGGCCCAGGTCAAAGTCGCCGTTCCGCATCATTTCCAGCAGAGTAGCAAAGTCGTAGGTCTCGATCTCAACCTTGATCCCAATGTCCTTCAGATTCTGCTGGATGACCAGGGCGGACTGCTCACGCACCTGGTTGCCCTGAGGAACGATCAGACGGTAAGTACGGCCGAAATCGAAGCCGGCGGCCTCCAGCTCGCTCTTGGCGGCGGCGGGATCATAGGCATTCGCCACCAGATCTTCATTGTAGTAGGGGTGATACTTCGGCATGGGGCCAACGGCCACCTGGCCCTCGCCAGCCATCAGCTGGTCGACCATCAGCTGCTTGTTGATCGCCTTATCAAATGCGATACGGACAGCGGGATCCTGGAACGCGTCATTGTTGTCGGACAAATTGAACTCCATGTACTGGTAGGAGTAGGTGGTAATGGCGTTGGCTACCAGGTTGTCGCTGGCCTTGATCGTCTCCCAGTCCGCCAGAGGAATGCTGCCGGCGCCGACCACATCAATATCGCCGTTGAGCAGACCGGCGGTCAGGCTGGCGGCGGGCACGACCTTGATCACTAAGGTCTTGAAGTCGGGGCAGCCCAGATAGTAGTCCTCGTTGGCGGTCATCTCCAGCTGTTCACCGGCGGTGTCCTTCACATATTTGAAGGGGCCAGCGCCCACGGGCTTGGACCAGAAGTCGGAGGAGTTAATGCTGGAATAGTCGCCGGTGTCCAAAATGTGCTGGGGCAGAATGTACAGGAAGCTGCACAGAGTGGACAGAATGGTCTGCTCGTCCTTAGGGGAACTGAAGCCGATCTTCACGGTATACTTATCAATGGCTTCAACCTGCAGGTCGTCGGGATTGGCGCAGATGCCGTTTTCATCGGTGCCGCCCACAGAGACAAACTTGGACCGGTAGTAGTTGTCCATTTTCTCATTCGTGACAGCCTTCAGGGTGAACACCACGTCGTCAGCGGTCAAAGGCTCGCCATCGTGCCATTTGGCGTCCTGATTCAGCGTAAAGGTCATGCTCATGTTGTCTTCGGCCATTTCCCATCCCGTGGCCAGGCGGGGCAGGTATTCGCCGTCATGGGTGCAGCTGACCAGACGCTCAAACATCTGGTCGGCGACACAGTGTCCGTAGTTGCCGGAAGTATTGTAGATGTTCAGGGTATTCCAAGTAGAGATGATGGCCATGGTGACGACCTCGTCCTTGGGGCCGGAAGCCGGGGCGCCCGAGGCCGCGGAGGAGGCGGAAGCGGAGTCGGAACCGGAACTCGCCGGCGTACTGGTGCCGCCGCCGCAGCCGGACAGAACCATGCTCAGCACCATGATGGACGCTAACAATGCACAGATTTTCTTCTTCATCATTCAAACCTCTTTTCAAATTTTTATTTCATTGCGATGTGCAATAAATACCTGATATTCGCGGCTTACCGGATAGAGGTCTTGGGGTCCAGTGCATCACGCAGGCCATTCCCTACAAAATTGATGCTCAGAATGGTAACCATAAGCGCCAATCCGGGGGGCAGCCACATCCACTGACAGCTTTTCAAAATGGAAATGGACTGGGCATTATACAGCATATTGCCCCAGGAAGCCGCCGGCATCTGAACGCCCAGCCCCAGGAAGCTGAGGGAGGACTCCAAAATAATGGCGGAGGCAATGCGGAAGGTGATGGAAATAAAGATAGGGGCAATGGCGTTGGGCAGAATATAACGGGTAATAATGACGCTGTCCCGCTGACCGATGGCCTTTCCCCCCTCAATGTAATCCTTTTCCCGTACAGAAAGGACCGTGCCATATATCTGCCGGGCAAACTTGGTCCAGCCCAGCACCCCGATCACCACGGTGACTGTAACGATGGACGGGCCAAACATGGACACCAGAAACAGAATCAGGATCGTGGACGGAATGGTCATAAAGATATCAGTGGCCCGCATGACCAACGTTTCAAACCATCCCCGGTAAAAGGCGGCCAGCAGACCAAGCGGGATACCGATCACCACACTGATCAACGTGCTGACCACGCCCACGAACAGAGACACCCGGCCGCCGTACAGCAAGCGGGCCAAGACGTCGCGTCCCGTGGTGTCGGTGCCCAGCAGATGCTGGGCACTGGGTGCCGCGCTGAATGCGACCACGTCGATCTCCGCCTCGTCATAAGGCAGCAGGGGCGGGACCACCAGCACTGTGACGGTGATCAAGACCAGGAGAACAAGTCCGATCACAGCCAATTTATTTTTGCAGAAACGCTTTATAAAATTAAGGCGTTCGGTTCTTTTTTGGCTCAAATTGCACACCTCCGGACTGTGACAGCGCGGATCAGTTGTGGCGGATGCGCGGATCGAGCACACCATAAACCAGATCCGTAAGCAGGTTGAATACCAGAACCGCTACCGCTGTGATAATGGTGACTCCCATAATGACCGGATAGTCACGGGAACTGATGGATTTCAGCATCAAATTTCCAAGGCCGGGCCAGGAAAACACCTGTTCCGTAACCACCGCGCCGCCCATCAGCAGCGGGATCTCCATGCCGAGATAGGTCACCACGGGGATCAGCGAATTTCGAAGGATATGCTTTGTGACAACGATCCGCTCCTTCAGTCCCTTGGACCGGGCGGTACGGACGTAGTCCTCGCGCATTACCTCCAGCATACTGCTGCGGATATACTGGATCAGACTGCCCACCATCGTACTGCCCAGCACACAGGCCGGCATAAAAAGATGCCGCAGCAGAGACGACAGCGTTTCCGCTTTTCCCGTGTCATACATTCCGCCAATGGGCAAAAGCCCCATCTGCACAGAAAAGATGCTCAAAAACACCAGCCCCAAGAAAAAACTGGGGGTCGAGGTGGACAGGAAGGAGAAAACGGAGGAAATGGTATCCCAAATACCGTTCTGGTGCCGGGCCGATTGCACACCCAGCGGAAAAGAGATCAGGCAGGCTACCAAAACTGCCGAAAGGGTGAGCAGCACCGTGGGCCACAGGGCTTCCATCAGCATATCCATCACGGCGCCGCCGGTCCGGTAAGAATAGCCAAGATTTCCGCCGAGAAAGTTTTTCATCCAGGAGATATACTGGATATGGAACGGCTCATTCAACCCCAATTCCTCGGCCCGCCGGGCAACCTCGACCTCTGAAATGTTGGGGTCGCTGAGCAACAGCTCCAGTGGACTGCCGGAGGCATTGTAGCACAGCGCGAACACCAACAGGGTAATGCCCAGGAATGTGGGGATTGCAATCAACAAGCGTTTCAATATGTACTTTTTCATACATTCCTACCTTCCTTGACTTCCGTACCCTGCCGCAGCGATGCCTGGCAATCGCGCTTTTCGCAGCTCTCCGACGTGCTTTGTTCCCGGCGCAGACAGCTGACCATCTGTCGGGATCCAAACAGAACTTACCAAATTTCTATAATACTAAGAAGTTATATCATCATATAAACTTTAGGTCGTATCATAACATCATATTTCCTTGTGCCCAATTATAGCACGGCAACTAGTCGATTGCAATAGTTTTTCGTCAAAAAAATGGTCGTCCCTGTGAATGCTGCCAAACCATGCCGCAAAAGCTCGTATTGAAATAGCGAACCCAATCGGAGCCTGTCTCCTCCATATTTTACCTGTTGCAAGCTGTATAGTGACAAACCGGGCCAGTGTACCGCAGAAATAGCCAAAGCAAACTTTGTTCGCAAGCACCGTTGACATTTTCTGGTCAGAGCCTTAGGTCAGTTTACAAGGAACTACACGCAGACCGTGAAACGGGCTGCTGACAACAAACGGCGGTATGCTCCCGGAGAGGGCAGCATACCGCCTGTTTTGTTGTCCGGGGTTTCCAAAGGGGTGCCCCCTTTGGCACACGACTTTGCTTGCAAAGTGTAGTGTGTTATACCTGCTGGCGTGGCTGACGGGGGAAACGGGGTGCGGTGCTTCTTGCGCCCCGTTTGCTCCGGCAGGAAAACAGGCTGAATTTTTGCGAATGGGAATGAGCAAAAAATCGGCCTGTTTTCAGAGAACGGCGGCAGGTATATGAAAGCCCCCGTCCCTCGTCCTACGCTCCGACTTGTGGACAAAGTGTCCCGAAGTTGTGGCCACACTCCCGGAAAAGTAGCAGGACAGCGGGCAACCGTCAAGGCTGAAATGAACGGGGTTACACCCGGCCTTGACCGCCGCCCGCCGCCCGCCGCCCCGCTGGATGGGTGGACAAGGCGGCCAATCCCTCAAAGTGCTTGTCCGCGCTCTTTCTGATTTTGAGGTATTCAGTTTTTCAAAATTGAATAATCAAAATAAATTTTTTCGATTGAAAAAATTTTATTTGTTATCATCTTCAATGCCATATTTTTTCTTTTGCCGAATCACATAATTACTGATTTTTTCATCATATAGTGGATACTGGTAATCCAACTGGCATGCCACTTCTGACGAAACCTCCCGGAACAATGCCATACATTGTTCAAAGGATTCCCACATATGGGGATAGGAATCCATATTATAAGTGGACATAAGTCGTTCCCACAATTCCTCTGGGACATATTGCTTCATAAATTTATAGTTTTTTCCCAAACTGAAATGAAATCCCTGTTTGATACCAATCAGCCAGGAAATCATGCGAAGCAATTCTTTTCGTACTATATCATTCATATGGTCAATAGCAAAAAGAATTTCTTTGCGGCATAAGCCCTTTACTACATATGTTGTAGTATTCCAAAATTCATTACAGCAATCGTCAAACATTCTTTGAGTAGGCTTCTGCAAGTGGTAGTCTATATCCGTTGGTATTGGCGGCTTTACGATACGGTTGTCTTTATCCAACAGTAACTTTACCAGTTTATCCCATGTAAAATACTCGTCTATCAGTTCCAGCGGCAGCAAAGTTAAATCTATCTTAACATCATCAGTAAACAGCATTAAATATGAAAATCCCTTTTCTACAGCTGGAAATAATTCCATATCTTCCGGCTTTTGCAGAATCAACCTTTCACCAAATATATCTAGCCATTTATCATCACTTGTGAAGCTGTCCATATCCGTAACAAAAAAAGTAATATCAAAATCCTGAAAATCATCAGGCGGAATATTTGTATTTGTTCTAGATCCTTCCAAAGTAACCATGCGAATGCGTTTGTCTGTTTTTGCAAAATTCAAAACAATATCATAAACTTCCTTTTCTGATCTCATTTTTATCTCCTCCAATTATTGAAATAGGTGTGAAGCCATTTTAGGGCTTTCCCGCCTTGATTACCCTTTAGCAAAGACGGGCGGGGCTGTCAACGGCGGCGCATGAAATGCGCCGTTCATCTTGACCGTTGACTGGCTCGGCTGGCTTTGCTATTTTTATCGAATTGCATATTGGTAAATTGCATTGATATGTACTTGGGTTGTATTCACGATTGGCACATTAACATCTTCGGGCTTTATGGCAAGTGGCAGCTCCGTACAGGCGAGAATGAGTGCATCTACATTTTCTTTTTCAATGTATTTATTTGCCAGTGCAATCATTTTCTCTTTATCACTAGGAATTACTATGCCATTCTCTAAATTGGGGTATATCAGTTTTCCTAATAGAGATATTATTTTTTCGCTATCGCCTTTACAAGTAACATCATCGGGCGGCGAAGTTCATCTTCCATACCCGGAATATCCATCATCTCTTTAGGCGGTTCTGCTTCCTCTACAACTTTAAGCTCAAACCCATTGTTCAGCAATCCCATTATAATCTGTGTAAGTGTGTGATGTTGTTTTACTACATCACATCCTAAAAAATGTGTATTTCGTTCTCCTGTTATAAAGTAATTATCAATCGCCCAATATTGCGGTTTCCCATCATCTGTATAAATCCAATCCTGCCCAACTCCTGCGGTAAAAACAGGGTGTTCGATATTAAAAAGAAAAATTCCACCTGGTTTTAATGTCCTATACACTTTTTGAAATATTTCCACTATGTCCTCTATATAGTGCAGAGCTAAATTAGATATAACACAATCCCATTCATTTTCTGGATAGTCATATTCCTCTAATCCGCTAATACGATATTCAATTTGATTTCCTGAATTGCGCTTTTGGGCTTCCTCAATCATTTTCTTACTTAAATCGATCCCTAATATTTTTGTAGCTCCTTGTTCTTCTGCGAACTTGCAGTGCCAGCCATATCCGCACCCCAAGTCAAGAACAGATTTTCCTTCTAACGAAGGAAACAAAGGTTTTAATTGATGCCATTCACCAGCAGCTTTTAACCCCTCTTTACTGCGGGACATCTTTGCATATTCTTCAAAAAACTTCTCATTATCGTATTCATTATTCATAACCTTAACATCTCCTATTTTATCCTTCGGCACCGCCGCCTCCAGGCGGCTCCCCAACTTCATCTGCTCGATAAATGGGAATTGCACCAAAACAATCTAAGACAACAATGCTGCCCTACTTGCGATTTTTTCTTGTACTGCGGAAACAGTTTCTTGAATGGAATAATTGGTCGTATCTACAACATTCGATTCATATATTCCCAGATTGCAAAATTGCTCCCACATTGTTTCTACCAATTCGATATTTGTTTTTCGGTCTAACTTTGAGCGTTCAACAGCCCGCTTTAAGGTTTCTTCCTTACTTGCCCTTAAAATAATATAATGCACCTCATAATGTTCCCGAACAAGAGCTTTCCATGGCTCCAAAAACCATGGCCCGACAATCCCATCTACAATTACATCATATCCGCCACGAGCATATCGCTTTGCAGCTTCTAAAAAGGCTTCAATGACAACCAGATTTTGCTCGTTGGATTCTGGCAAATGTGGTGGTATTGCGCCTTTGCTTAAGTAATGAAAAAAGTCATCGGTGTGCATATGCACTGATTTATCCATATCTGATTCCTTTGCGACAATTGACGCAGTTGTTGTTTTTCCTGTCCCCGGTGAGCCTGTAATCACAATAATTCTTCCTTGATTCATCTATATTTTACCTCCACAAATTTTGATTTGTTGATAACTCATTATATCATAATTCTTTCGGTACGTCAGCACGAAAATAAGTATGTGGTTTTTCGTAAAGTGGTCTTGTCAAATAGAAGCGGGGAGCCGGCTGTGAAGTGGAGTCCCATGGTTCCCTTATAGTCATAAGTTCGTTCTTTTCATTCATTGTAAACAGTGCTTCTACATGAAGCTGCATATAGTACGAGTTGCTTTTTCCCATTTTCTAATATTCTCCTACATTTATTTCTCTGCCTGTTCAATCATTTTCTTTACTAACCGCTGAAACAGGTCGGCGGTTTCCTCGTCCATCGGCGCAAGCTGTCCAATCTGTCCGGCTATCATCGCCGTTACATCGTCAATGGAAAGCGGTTTTTGTTTCTGTTCCGCCAGTGCGTCCCGCATGGCTTGGAACATAGCGGCGGTCACAGCTTCTCCCGGCTGTTCCCCGTTGTCTATGTCTTTCTTAATGTCCCGCAGGATAGCCAGGAACACATTTTTGATTTTTTCAATCTCCGCTTCATGTTCCCCTATCTTTTGGGCGTTCAAAAGCTGTAAATCCTGCTTCGCTTCTGCCCGGTGTTCCGGGTGTTCTTTCATCAGGTCGGACAGGGAAGCCGTTGCCATCTCGATAAGCTGGTTTCTTGCTGTTATGCCCTTTGCCGCCGTATCCTGAAAATAAATCCGTATCAAATCTATCAGCTTGGGAAAATTCCTGTGTTCCAACAGACGGTTGAGGATTTGCACATCAACAGCACCCGTCACAAGCCCCCTCACGGCCCCCTCTGACAAGCCTAATTCAGAAATATCGTAACTTTTACGGACGCTCACGGTAGACAAGCCCAGTATGTAGTCTGTCGATACCTTAAATTCCTTTGCCACACCTATGAGAATATCACTGCTTACCGTTCTTGTTTCGCCGCTGACAATGCGGCTCAATTGGGAAGCGGAAACGCCTATCTTCTCCGCAAGTTCCTTTTGTGTGATGTGGTTCCCGTTGCATAAATCGGAAATCCGCTGTCCGGGTGTTCCGGGTAAAGCCATAGACACGCACCTCCTCCGCATACTTCCATTATACAAGATAATTGCAAAAATGCAATTTCCAAAGTGTAAACTTCATCAAAATGCAATTCTCGCAAAAAGCCGGGATTTGCATTTTTTTCGTGTAGACTTAGGGTAGTTCATCGATGGACAGCACCTTGAAAACAGAATGACCGTCCGAAAAGAGAATACCACGGCTGGGGAAGCACCGCCAGGAGCCGGACTTTTGGACACTTTGTCCAGAGGTCACTTCGGGACAAAACGTCCCGAAGCTGCGGGGAGCGTGCCAACGCCGGAATACGCCGCTATTGTCGGGGCCCCCGCAAAGCCGCATGGCTTTGTGGGGAGAGGAGGAGCAGCGGAGCGAGTGAGTTTTGCCGCTTGCGGCGAAACGAGCGATACGCAGCTTGCGACGACGAGGCAGGAAACCTTTTCGGGGAGAACGGCAATGGAAAGCAAAATGGAGGGAACGCATGAGAGATAACCCCTATAAAGACTTGCCGCCGCTGGAACGCAGGCCGGACGGTTCCCTTTACCGCATGACACCGGCGCAGAAGAAACAGGCGGCCAGCCTGATACGCCGGGAGTGCTGTTGCTGTGAGGACGGCAACTGCATTGTCCTTGACGATGGGGACGCCTGCACCTGCCCGCAGACGGTTTCTTTCTCGGTCTGCTGTAAGTGGTTCCGCTGGGCGGTCTTGCCGCTGGACGGGACGCTGAAAGCGGAGATTTTCCGGGATAAGGACATGAAACGCTGTGCGGTTTGCGGCGGCGTGTTCGTCCCCAAATCCAACCGGGCTAAATACTGCCCGGACTGCGCCGCCAGAGTTCACAGGCGGCAGAAAACAGAAAGTGAACGGAAAAGGAGGTCTGCTGTGGACAGTTAGGAGCGGAAAAGCCTTGATTTATAAGGCTTCGCAGGCCCCAAACCGGGGCAGGTGGTATAAAGTATCGCCCGCCCCGGAAAACGGGCTTCTAACCGTCCACAAAACACGATATGACAAACACGATTTACATTCACCAGCCGGAACAGGCGTTCAGCTTCACCCGGCTCCCGAATTTTCTCTTTGAAGCCCCTACATTCAAGCCCCTGTCCAACGAGGCAAAGGTGTTGTACGCCTTTATCCTGCGCCGGACAGAGTTATCCCGCAAGAATAGGTGGGCGGACGACTGCGGACGGATTTTCCTGTATTACCCTATCTGTGAAGTGGTCACACTGCTCCATTGTGGGCGGCAGAAAGCGGTGAATACCCTGCGGGAACTGCAATACGCCGGACTGGTGGAGATCCAGAAGCAGGGCTGTGGAAAACCCAACCGCATTTTCCCAAAATCCTATGAAGCGGTTCCAAACACCGACTTCAAGAAATCCGGTTCTGGTACGCCGGAGG
>Ga0129306_1001887_pt1 | contig 20963 bp, 14 predicted proteins | sample P827metagenome_FD_94438 | JGI IMG/M metagenome (GOLD analysis project Ga0129306, IMG submission 94438) | Capybara group fecal microbial communities from Wisconsin, USA - P827 metagenome | ecosystem: Host-associated > Mammals > Digestive system > Large intestine > Fecal | place: USA: Wisconsin... | reverse complement strand
TCATCGGTGGCGACCGTCCGCCCAGCAGTTTCGCCAGGCGGTATGTCAAAGATCAAGTTCCATGCGGTCCCCCGCAGGACAATGCAATTATAACACAATTGTCCTCAAAACATCAAGAGGGAAAAATCGGAAATTTTCTCATCAAGGGCGCAGACCGCTCATAGCTCGACGGATTCGTCCTGGCACAGGACCTTCAGCGACACGTCCGGCCTGCCCATCTCGAGCAGCGTCGCGCGCATCGCCTCCTCCGCCATGCGCGGGACGTTGCAGTCGCGCGACAGGTGCGCAAGCGCAAGAGACTTGAGCTTCGGCGACGCAAAGCGCCGCACGAGGCCGCAGGCCTGGTCGTTCGAGAGATGTCCGCGCGGACCCGCAATGCGCTGGATGAGGCTCGGATGCCTCCCGCTCTGGCGCAGCAGCACCAGATCGTGGTTTGACTCGAGAGTCGCGAAGTCCGCCTCCGCAAGCTTGAGTCCAATCGAATCGAGCGGCGTGCCGATGTCCGTCCCGTGGAAATACGTCTCCCCTGCCGCGGACACGAGAAAGCCGACAGGGTCGCTCGTGTCGTGCGGAATCGAGAACGGCGACACAGCGAAAGGTCCGACATAGAAGGACTGTCCGTTCTCGAAGCACACAAACGAGTCTTCCGGGACCCCGAACTCGCAGGCCGTCGCCTCCGCCGTCATCGCGTTTGCGAACACCGGGACATCCCGGTGCTTCAGCAGCGCCTTGAGTCCGCTCACGTGGTCGGAGTGCGAATGCGTGACAAGGACGGCGGAGAACTCGATTCCCTTGAGTTTCTTCAGGCATACCCCGCAGTCTATCAGGACCGCCTCCCCCGCGTGCTCCACGAGGTACGCGTTCCCCTTAGATCCGCTCGCGATCGAGACAACCTTCACTTCCGAGCCCTCCTGCCCGCCGCCCGCCGCGGCGCAAATTCCTCTTCTGAATGAACCATGCGGATATTATACCAAATCCGCCGAGTCGCGGACGAATGCCGCCGACTTGACAGGCGGGCGCAGGAAGATGCGCCAGTGCGATTTAGTCCACGTAGAACGCCAGGCTGCGCTTTGCAGGCGCGGCTTCAAGCGGAGCCTCGACGAAGAGCAGCTGGTTGATGACCTTGCGCTCGGTACCGACGGATTCTATGGTGATCGTGCCAAGAATCGGAACCGTCTTCTGCGTACCGGAGAGATAATTCATCGTGTAGTAGTCCGAGGAATCCGCAGACGTCTTCTGCGTGTCGCAGATGTCCGAGACCGTCATAAGGTCTTTCCTGATCGCCATCGTCGTCGAGCCTCCGCCGTCGCAGCAGACACCATAAGTGCAGCCAAGCTCTAGCTGTAGCGCGGCAACCTCGTGGTAGGCGAGACCTTCGGCGACACCCTCGCGCCGTCCGTCCACCGCGCAGGCCCAGAGGACGCCGTCTGCGGTCGTTCCGAAGAAAGTGTAGTTGGCCTTGGTGAAATACGTCGCGTTCGCTCCCCACGTCGCAACGCCATCGTGGATCGTGTACGCCTCGTGCGTGACGACGTTGTCCCAGTCGTCAGCCTTCGCCTTGCCTGTCTCGGGATCGACGGCGGGCCAGTCCTTGTCGAACTTGTAGCTCTTGTCGTCGTTAAACGCGAACCCTGCCTTCGTGCCCGTTGTCTCCGCGCCGTTGGGAATCACAGCGCCGTCCGCCTTGGCATAACCCTGGGGACGGCCGTTGCCGTCTTCCATCGTCATGTTGATTGCGAAGAGCGCGTTGCACTGCGCGGCGGTCTTGGAAGTGGTCCACTTCTTCGTCGAAGTCTGCGTGTGGTCGACGAACTTCATCTTCACGGGGGCGTTCCTGTAGTCGATGCGCAGCATGTGGAGGTCGTTCTTGGACCCTGTGAATCCGTCGACTGTTCCGAGCAGATTGGAGAACCTGCCGTAGTAGTACTCGACGCCGTTCGTGAGCTGCATCCACTTAGCCGTGTGAAGCCCCATGTCCCGGAGGCTCGCGGGGAACTTCGCAATGGCGGCGTCACCCGTGAGGAGCTCGCCCGCCGGAGAGATTCCGGCGGCGCAAGCCACGAGCGCGGCCATCAGGAACCGCGCGTTTCGCAATGAAATGTGCATCGTCGTGCCTCAGACGTTGAGCGCGCCTTCGTCCTTCTTGACGTCGCCCGCGTCGAGTCCCATCTTCTTCAGGTCGACGTTTACGACGCCCCACGGCTTGACGTTGCGCCAGTTTCCGCGGGTGAAGTCGGGAATCGACACCGGCTTCGAGCCGCTGCGCACCGACGTCTCGGTGAGCTCGCACAGACAGCTCGTCGCGGCGAGGTCGTAGACGTCCATGTCGAGGGGCTCGCCGTTCTGCAGGCACCACGCCCAGCGGAGGTCCATGATGAAGTCCATTCCGCCGTGCCCGCCGACCTTCTTCGCCATCTCGGAGACGTCGCGCCACATCGGATGCATGTACTTCTCGCGCACCTTGGCGGCCTCCTCGTCGGAGAACCAGTTGTGCGCCTTGCGGTCGAAGCACTTCTCCTCGAACGCGCACTGGAACGGATAGTCGCGGACGATTCCGCGCGTGCCGCTGATGAGGTTGACGCGGCTGTACGGACGCGGCGAGCTCACGTCGTGCTGCACCATGATGGACTTCCCGTTCACGGTCTTGATGAGCGTCGTGTTCATGTCGCCCATCTCGGCGGGCGGATCCTTCTTGCGCGGATCTTCGTCGCCGAGGACTTCGCGCTTGAACTTCTCGAAGTTGACGTTGTGGGGTCCGTTCTCGAGCGAGACGAGGAAGTCGAACCTGTCGCCGCGGTTGATGCCCATCGTCTGGCAGATCGGGACGAGTCCGTGCGTCGGATAGCGGTTGCCCTTGTGCACCATGTTCTCCGCGTAGCGCCACTCGTGCTCGAGGTTAAGGCTGTTGTTGACGGACGGGATCATCTCGCGGAGGTCGTGGATGTACGCGCCCTCGGCGTGGTTGATCTCTCCGAACATGCCGAGCCTCGCGAGGTGGAGCTCGAGGAGCTCGATCTCGCCGTACACGCAGTTCTCCAGCTGCATGCAGGGGATGCGCCACTTCTCGCTGGCCTCGACAAGCTCCCAGCACTCGTCGACGGTGAGCGCGCTCGTTACCTCGACGAGCGGAATCTTACCTCCGTTGAGCGCGCGCAGCGCCACGGGCTGGTGGAGCGCCCACGGCGTCGCGCAGTAGATGACGTCGCATTCGCCGAAGTCGCAGAGCTCCTTGTACGCCTCGTCGCCGACGTACTTCTTCGGCACGGACCTGTACTTGTTCTCCGCGAGCCACTTCACGTTGTCCTCGACGCGGTCGGCGATCCTGTCGCAGAGCGCGACGACCTCTACGCCGGGGATCATCGACACCCTGTGGACCGCGGCAGAGCCGCGCTGTCCGACACCGACGAATCCAACGCGCACGGTCCTGCCCTTCAGGGCCGCGTAGGCGTAGTTCTGCATCATTCCGCCCTCGCCGAAGCCGAACCTGTTCAGGCGGCAGCCCGCTGCCAGCGCAGCGGCGCCCATCCAGGCCGTTCCCTTGAGGAAATCACGACGTTTCATGTCAACCTTCATCTTGCGCTCCTTTCGTTATCGAAATTGTAAGTGTTCATCCGCGGACTATCCGCTCGTATTCGTCCTTCTGTGCCTCCATGGACTCCACCATCTTCAGCTGCGTCCTGCAGCGCACGAGGTTGTGGTCGTCGTACGCCGTGTGGAAGTAGACGTCGCCGTTGAGGTAGTCGGTGAGGAACCTTATGCCGATCGTCAGCGTTATGATGCGTCCGGCGAGGGCCATGTTCGCGCGCTCCGCCTCGGTGAGGAACTTCGCGTGCGCGAGGTATCCGCGCACAAGCGCCTCGAAGTACTCCTTCTTCGAGTAGACCTTCGACAGGTCCTTCTCGTCCTCCGCCGCGGCCGCGGTAGAGGTGCGCACCATGTCGCCGAAGTCGTAGAGCGCCGAGCCGGGCATCGTCGTGTCGAGGTCGATTACGACGTTCGATCCGTCCGGCGCGAGCATCACGTTGTTGATCTTCGTGTCGTTGTGGGTGATGCGCTCGGGGATCTCCCCCGCGCGCATCATGTCGACGATCGTCGACGCCTCGGCGCGGCGGCGGTCGATGAAGGCGAGCTCCGCGGCGACGGACGCCTTGCGGCCCTTCACGTCGGCCGCGGCGGCCTCGTCGAGAAGCCTGAGCCTGTCGACCGTGTCGTGGAACTTCGGGATTATCTCGCCGAGACGCGGCGCGGGAAGCTCCGCGAGGTCGTTCTGGAACTTCGCGAACGCGCCCGCGGCGAGCTCAGCCTCCTTTGGGTTCGTCACGAGGTCCACGGAAGTGTATCCCTCGAGGAACGCGTAGAGCCGCCACGGGTTCTCGTATCCGACGACCTCGAGCGACTTGACGCCGCGAGACTTCAGGAACTCCGTCACGCGGATGATGTTCGCCTTGAGCAGCTCGGGCGGGAAGATGTCGGTGTTGACGCGCTGGAGTATGTAGCGCACCCCGCGCTTCGTCTCGACCTTGAACGTGTCGTTGATGTGTCCGGAGCCGTAGCGGCTCACGTCCGTCTGGTCCGTCACGCCCATTGACGCGAGCGCGGCGGAGAGCTCCTCTTTCGTGTAGGTGCGGTTAGACATGGCTTCGGCCTCCTCAGGACTTCGGGAAAAGGCAGGACGGATACTCCCCGGCGGAGACGAGCTTGGCGATCTCCGCCATGACGTAGGGCTTGTCCTCCCGGTACGTGACGCCGAACCAGCTGGAGTCCGTCGGCAGCACGGCGCAGTCCGCCTTCCCCTCCTTGATGAGCTCGTCGACGACGAACGGGATGTACCACTCGCTCTTCATCTCCGTCCCGCGCGCTGCGAGGAACTTCGGGAAGCGCTCCTCAAGCTCGGCGAAGAGCTGCGGGGTGAAGCCCCAGCAGTTCATCGAGACGCGCGCGTCGAGCGGAACCTTCACCGGGTTCGCCTCGTCCTCGCGGTTCTCCGCCATGTCGCCGGCCCTGACGAGCTTTGTCATCTCAGTGACGCCGACAAGCGTGCCCTCGGACGACACGTCGCAGATTCCGCGCGCGACGGATCCGTTCTCGGAAAGCGTCAGCGACAGCCTGTAGCCGACCATCGCGAAGTGGAGGGACGCGGGGTCGACGGACGAAAGGAACGCGCCCAGCTTGGCCATCGCGTCGCGCCCGTAGAAGTCGTCCGCGTTGATGACGGCGAAAGGCTCCCTGACGGTCGCGCGCGCCGCGCGCGTCGCGTGCGCAGTGCCCCACGGCTTCGTGCGCCCCTCGGGAACGGCGTACGGCGAGGGCAGGTCGTTGATGTCCTGGTAGCAGTAGTCGACCGGCACGACGCCCGCGTACTTCGCGCCGACCTTCTCCTTGAACTCGGATTCGAAATCCTTGCGGATCACGAACACGATCTTTCCGAATCCGCCGCGGATCGCGTCGAAGACGGAATAGTCGAGGATCGCCTCGCCGGAAGGTCCGACGGGGTCGACCTGCTTGAGTCCACCATAGCGCGAGCCCATGCCCGCTGCAAGAACTACCAGTGTTGGCTTCATTTTTGTTCTCCTCATTCAACGTTAAGCTTTTCGTCCGCGTCGAGCTTCACCGAGTCGACTATCCGGAACTCGCCCGGCGCCAGGACCACCCGCTCCTTGTCGCCGAACTGCTGAAGGACGCACCCGCGCTCGCACTCGTAGTCGAGGTTGAGCATGTAGACCTTTCCTTCGTCCGGGAAGTAGGAGTAGAGTATCCAGCCGCAGTCCTCGTCGGGATTCTCGAAGTCCTGCCCCGTGATCCAGACGTTGCCGCGCCCGAGCTTCGCGCAGTACCTGTAGAGATAGCCGACCATTCCGACGTCCTCCAGCTCCGAGCCGCATCCGACGTCCATGTTCGCCGCCGCCGGATACGCCCACCAGTTCATGAAGAAGACCTCGCCCTTTCCGTTCCTGCAGCGCAGGATGAACGGCTCGCCGTCTTCGTCGTCCACCGCAAGCTCCTCGAAGTTCTCCGCAGGCGCCGCGAACTCGAGCTTGCCGAGCGGAAGGCACATGTAGCCGAAGCGCCTGCGCGCGACGAAGCCGAGGCAGTTCCTCTCCGTCGACGGACCAGTCGCCCAGTACTTGCGCGACGTCTCGCCGGTCACCCTGAAGCCGCACAGCTCGGTGAAGTCGCCGCCGTTGACGAGCTTCTCCACGGAGGGGTTCGTGTATTCGCGCTTGTCGTCCGTCGAGAGGTGGGCGAGTCCGATGACGAGCTTTCCGCCGCCCTTCACGTAGTCGCAGAGTATCCTGTACTGCTTCGGCGAGCAGGTGTTCCATCCGGCGAACATCAGCACCTTGTAGTTCTTGAGCAGGTGCTCGGCGGTGACGTTGTCGCACGCGAAGGACACGACGTCGCACAGTCCGTAGGGCGACGCGGAGAAGTGGATGTTCTTGTTCGGGGCGAGCATCGGAGGCATCGGCATAACGGCCTTGCGCACGACGTCCCAGCTCATCTCCGGCAGGCCGTACATCCAGTTGGGGTTCGACTTCGCGAGGTCGAAGGCGCCGCACACTGCGTTGCCGGCGACGTATGACGGACCGCCGAGGTCAAGGTTGCCCTTCGCTATCGCCCAGGTCGCCTCCGGCTGGCCCTTAGGCGCGGGATGCTCCCTGCAGAACGCCGTGAAGTCGCTGATGGCCCTGCGGTACTTGACCGCCACGGGCGAGCGGTAGTCGATCCAGGAGAAGCGCTTCTTCGCCTCGCCGAGGACGGGCTTCTCGTACTTCTCGCGCGCCTCTTCGTTCCACGGCGTCGAGAGCTTCCGGCAGGTGACGGGCATCTGCGACATCGGCGAGTCCTCGCAGAGCGAGCTCTGGAGCTGCCAGTTGCCGCTCTCGTTGATGATCACCTTCGCACCCGTCATGTACTTGAGGAGGAACGCCGTCTCGAGGGTCTTCATCTTGTACGGATTGCGGTGGGGGATCCAGCTGTACCACTCGTGCGCGAGGTGCGAGCCCCACATGGGCAGGTCGTACTGGCGGTAGAGGCCGCGGTTCAGCGCGGAGGCGAGCGTGAGGTCGCCGAACGGAAAATCCTCGGTGCAGGGAATCTCCGCGCCCGCCGCCACCTCGTAGTCGAGCGAGAAGTTGCTGGACGTCGCCATCACGTTGCCCCAGCCCGCCGCGTGGAGGTCGCCGACGTGCTTGTGGACGCGGTTCATGTACTCCTCTACGAGAGAGCGCAGCGACGCGCCGCGGTTCTCCCAGTCCGTGTACAGCGAGAAGGTGAAGCGCTCGCCGAAGTCATAGCCGAGCCAGGTTCCGCCAAGCGATGTCGTGATCTTCTTCGAGATGCCGTTCGTCGCCGCCGAGTAGATGCATGTCGAATAGAGCCCGCGCGCCTTCGCCTTCTGCGTGAGCTCGAGGAGGTTCTCGTTGTTCTGCCAGAACTGGAGAGTGTTTCCGACGCCCTCCTTCACGCAGAGGTCGATGAGCTCGTCGTAGTCGAGCTTCTCCGGCTCCCAGTAGGTGAAGCAGAAGCCGCCCATCTTCATCACGCCCCTGTTCGAGTATACTCCGGAGCCGATGTAGAGCCCGGCATCGGCGGGGACCGGGGTCTTCGCAGTCTTCGGACGCGCCGCGGCGACGATCTCGTCCACCGCAAGCGTCCTCTCCGGGGTGTCGGACGCGACGCGCGCGTCTTCGCCGCCCCACGCCGTCGCGCAGAACGCGACGGACACAAGGGCCGCGCAAAGCGCGCCGCAAACAGGTCTCTTGTCGTAAAGCTTCATGGTCTCGCCCTCCAGTTTCTTTGACGAGACTATTATAGCATACCGACCTGTTTCCAACAATTATACATAAGTATAGTCAACTTTCACCCCCGTTCGCAAGCCCTCATTCCATCCGGCGTAGCACCAGAACGGAAATCTCGGGGTCGTCGAAGAACCGGACCGGGAAGCCCGCCCACTGTCCGCATCCGGGCGAGACGTAGAGACGGCCCTCCTGCCCCGAGCCCGCGCCGTCCGCGGATATCCTGTACTCGCCGCGGACGAATCCGTCGTTCGCGTTGTAGACAAGGAGGTTCAGCAGCGGCATGACGCCGCCGTGGGTGTGTCCGGACAGCTGGAGGGAGACGCCGTGGAGCGCGTTCGTCCGCGCCTCCTTCGGATTGTGCTGCAGAAGGACGCGGAACTCCCCGTTCGTCGCCGCGGCGAACGCACTGCCGACGTCCGGCGCAGTCGCCCTAGCGCGCCACCTGAATATCGCCTCGTCGTCCACTCCGCCAAGCGCGAGCCCTTCGTGCGGAAAGACGCACTCGTTCCTGAGAAAGCGCATTCCCCACTTCCCGAAGATTTCCGACCACGTGGCCCATTCCCCGTAGAACTCGTGGTTCCCCGTGACATAGTAGACGCCGTCCTTCGCCTTCAAATCCTTGAGCGGCTCGACGTCGCGGCGCCTCCGCCGCGGAGCGCCGTCCACTATGTCGCCAGTGCACACCGCAAGGTCCGCGTCCACCGAGTTCGCAAGCGCCACTATCGCCTCCGTGCGCCAGCGCGGCGCCGCGGCGGACACGTGGATGTCCGCAACCTGCACGATGCGGTATCCGTCGAGCGCCGCGGGAAGTCCCGGACACTGAATCTCGACTTCGCGGACCTTCGGGATCTTCACGCCGTTCCACACGCCCCACGCAGCGAGCGCCCAGGCGAGAGCGGGCAGCAGGACCGCCTTCACGCGACGCGGAACGAAGAACAGCGCGACGGACAGCGCGAAGAGGAGCATGGCGCCGGAATAGAGCCAGTTCCATGTCCAGATGAGCCACTGCGGAAGCTCCGGATTGAACGCGTCGCCTCCGAACGCCTGGTAGCAGAGGAACTTGGAGCAGCAAAGAAGAAGAAAGGCGGCAATCGCAGCCTGAGCGCGCGGTCCGAACTTGAAAGCGCGGCAAGCGGGGAGAATGTAGACGAATGCAAGCAGGACGAATACGGCGAACGGGAAATAGGTGAAGAAGGACTTTATCATCTCATTTCCTCCACCGGTGCGTCGACTCCCCCTTGGCGCGGACAAGCTCCGCCTCGCCCATGATTCCTATCTCGCGTATGCCGGGAGTGTCGATGACCATCGCCCCCGACGGAAGCATCGAGAGCTCTCGGCTCGTCGTCGTGTGGCGCCCCTTCCCGCTCCACTCCTGTATCTCCTGCGTCGCCGCCCATTCCTCCCCGGCGAGAGTGTTGAGCAGCGTGGACTTCCCGACGCCCGAGGAGCCGACGAGCGCGAGCGTGCGGCCGGGCTTCGCGTATTCGAGGACGGACTCCATCCCCTCGCCCGTAAGGCACGAGATGCGAAGGAGACGCGCCCTTCCCGCAATCGTCTCCTCAAGCTCCTTCACGAACTCCTCGTCGCCGTCCTGCCAGAGATCCATCTTCGTGAGCACCACGACGGCCTCGGCATCGCCCAGGTCCTCGGCAAGCGTGAGATACCGGTCGACGCGTGCCGTCGAGAAGTTCTCGTTTAGCGACATCATCACGAAAAGCGCGTCGAAGTTGACCGCAAGCGTCTGCGAAGTGCGCCGCGCCGTCGGGTCCTTCCGCTCGAAGTGCGAGAAGCGCGGGAGGACCTCAAGTATCATCGAGTCGCCCTGCTCGTTGTAGCGGAACCGGACGAAGTCCCCCGTTATCGGGGAAAGCGGGGCGGAGGCCTGCACCTCGGACCTCCTGGCGCCCTTCATCGAGTCCGGCGCGACGGTCTTCATGCGCGTGAACGCGCTCTTCTTCTTGCGCGCGAGTATCTCGCCGCCCGTCTCGTTGCAGACGAGGTGGTAGTAGTCGCCGTGTGCGCTCACGACGCGCCCGATCCCGGGCGCGACCTCCCCCCTCCATCCGAACTCCTCGATGCGCGTCATGTCTGGTACGGACCCAAGAACGCCTCCTCGAAGTCATAGCCTCCGACGAACGCCTCGAGCGTGTCCTCCTCGTTTCGCTGCACGCGGTGGAACTCGGCGAGGTTGAACATCATCTCGCCAAGATCCTCGCACGACTTGAGCCCCCACTCCGTGAGGACGCGGTATGCGAGCGGACCGAACTGGTCGAGCGCCGTCTCGCGGAACTCGTCCATGATCTCCTCCGCCCCGAAGCGCCCGCCCTCCCGACCGAGGTAGTGGACAACGTCCATCAGCAGCGCGTAGGCGCGCCCGTTGTAGCGGTCGTCCTTCGCGACGATGTCCTCGAACGTATCCGACTCGAAATCGATCTCTTCCATTTCGCTCAGAACCTGCTCTCTGCGCCGACCTCGACCGTCGCCCTGCCGCGGATGACGCGCGACGAGGTGCCGACGAGAATCTCGTACCGTCCGGCCTCCGTCACGAAGCGGTGGTCGAGCTCGTCGAAGTAGGCGAGGTCGCGCGCGGAGAGCGGAATGCTCACCGTCTCGCTCTCGCCCGGCGCGAGGAGCTTCGTCTTCGCAAAGCCGCGAAGGTCCTTCACGCAGCGCTCGACCTTTGCGTCCGGATACGCGACGTACATCTGCACAACCTCGCGTCCCGCAACCTTGCCCGTGTTCGTCACCTTCGCGGAGACGGTCCATCCGCCGTCCTTCTCGGCCTCAACGCCGACGAGCGAGACGTCGAACTTCGTGTAGCTGAGTCCGTGTCCGAACGGGAACATCGGCTCGATGTTCTTCCTGTCGAACCAGCGGTACCCGACGTAGAAGCGCTCGTTGTAGACGACCTCCTTCTCGTTGTACGTGCCGAGCTGCGCGACGCCCGTGTCCTCGTAGCGCTTCGGCCACGTGTGGCAGAGCTTACCGGAGGGGTTGACGTCGCCGAACACGACGCGGGCAAGCGCGCTGCCCTCCTCCATGCCGAGGTACGAGCTCATGAGCATCGTCGGGGCCGCGTCGACCCACGTGTAGCCGACGGGCGTGCCGGCGCGCGAGATGACCACGGTGTTCTTCGCGTTCCACGAGAGTATCGCGGCGATCGACTCGTCCTCGCCAGGGTCGGCGAGCATGTTCGAGCGGTCGCGCCCCTCGGACTCCATGTTGCCGTCGTAGCCGAGCTCCGTGCCGGTGAAGACGATCGTCGCGTCGGACGCGAGGGCGACGGCCTTGATCTCGTCGAGGCTGGGCTCGGAGGACTTCGCCTTCTTCGCCTCCTTGTCGAGATGCCCGCCCGCGCGCTCGACCCCGCTGAGGTCCACGGCAAGCTGGCTGTCGTCGGACGCCTTGACCGCGCCCTTCGGAATCGGCATGAGCACAATCTCGACGCCGTCGCCGAGACGCGTCTTGAGTCCGTCGACGAACGTCACCTCGTACGGCACGTTGCCCTCGCCCGAGCATCCCTTGTGGCACTGCTTCTCCGCGGCGTTCTTGCCGACGACGAGAATCTTCCTGACCGACTTCGCGTCGAGCGGCAGGACGCCCTTCTCGTTCTTCGCGAGGACGACCGACTCCTCGCCGATGCGGCGAGCGATCTGCTGGTGCTTCTTCGTGTTGCGCTCGCCGGCCTTGCGCGGCGCGCCGGTGAGGAAGCCCGTCTTGGCCATCACGTAGAGGACGTGGAGAGCCATCTCGTCGACGGTCGCCTCCGAGACCTTCCCGGCCTTGACGGCCTCGACGAGGGGGAGGGTTTCCTTCTTCGGATTGAAGTGGTGCTTGATCTCGTCGCCGCGGTCCATCTCGATTCCGCCGCCGTTGTTGGCGGAGAAGGAGTTGGAGTGCTGCCCGCCCCAGTCGGTCTCGAGAAGGCCCTTGAAGCCCCACTGGTCGCGCAGGACGCCCGTCTGGAGGTACTTGTTCTCGGACGCCCAGATTCCGTCGATCTTGTTGTAGGACGTCATCACGCAGAGAACGCCCGCCTCCTGCACGGCCGCGCGGAACGCTGGGAGGTAGATCTCATGGAGCGTTCTCATGTCGCAGTGCGTGTCGACGTTGTTGCGGTTCCACTCCTGGTCGTTGAGGCAGAAGTGCTTCACCGTCGCGGCGACGTCGAAGCTCTGCACGCCCTTGATCATCGGCACACACATCTTCGCGGCGAGGCACGGATCCTCCCCGAGGTACTCCCAGTTGCGCCCGTTGAGCGGCGTGCGCGCGATGTTGACGCCCGGCCCGAGCAGCTCGTCGACGCCGCGGTCGCGCATCTCCGCGCCGAGCACCTCGCCGTGCAGGCGCGCCATCTCGGGATCCCAGGTGGACGCGAGGGCGGAAAGCGACGGAAGCTTCGTGTTCTCGCTGCGCGGATCGGTGTAACCCCAGTCCCAGCGCTTCATCTGCGGACGCACCGTGGACGAGTTGTCGCTCATGGTCCACTCCTTCGTGATGCCGACGCGGGGTATTGCGGAAAGCGTCATAGTCCCGGAGCCACCAGTGAGAAGGACCTTCTCCTCGAGCGTCATCTTGGCGAGCGTCTCGCGCGCCGCCTTGGAGGCGGCCGCGTCGTCGAGCATGGCAAAACAGGCAAGCGACCCGAAGGCCGCCGCCACGGCAAAGGCTGATTTCGTGTTCATGCCACTATTATACCAAAAATAACGGACGGCGCGGCAGATGTGCCACAAACTGCCTTCCATCCTGCATCACCACAACACAGGCATTGCTGGAGATTCGGCGTCTCGCCGCGTTGCCCCCTAAACGTTCTTGCCTATAACTTAACTATAATTCTAAGCCATTGCTTTCGCTACTTGGAGTTTTGGAGTATTGGAGGTCTTGAAATTCAGAAGCGTTCTCCCAAACTCCGAAACTCCCCGCAGCGAAAGCAATCAAATGCTGCGCCGACGGAACCCCCTATGGGCAGCGGAGCGGCGGAAACATTACGAGGGGGTCCGTCGCTCCGCGACGGACATTCACAATACTCGCACGAAATCAAATAATCGGGAGCATGCGAGGGTAGAGAATGGAAAGTGACTTTCTAGTGAACTGCTCCACGCCCTTTCTCGTTCCGTCGCGGAGCGACGGAACCCCCTAAAACTCCAACCCGCTCTACACGGCTAAACCTCTCTGCGCTCTCGGCCTCTCCGCGCCTCTGCGTGAGGTATCTTGAAGCGGCGAGACGCACCCCGCATTGAGCTCGCCTGCGGCGACTTCGGCCTTCGGCCTTGGGGGATATGCTTCCCCCAGTCAAACGGCCTCTCCAACCCCTTCTACACGTTCTACATGTTCTACTCGGCTAAACCTCTGCCATGACGGCCGAGCGAAGCAATGCCGCTAGCGAGCGTGGGCGACAGCCCCGCTCGCTGACCGAGTACGATACGCAGCGGCCGATCAGCCGAAGAACGCCTTGTAGAGCGCGCGGACGGCGTTGTCGCGGTCCTGCTTCCTGATGGCGATCATGAACGAGACCTCGCTGGAGCCCTGGTTCACCATCGACATGGAGATTCCCGCGGACGCGAGCGCAAGGCACGCCTTGGCGAGCATGCCGGGCGTGTAGCACATTCCCTCGCCCACGACCATCAGCATCGTGAGGTCGCGCTCGACCGTCACGAAGTCGGGCTCAAGCTCGCGCTTTATCGTCGCCACCACGCGGCGCTCGACCTCCTTCGGGAGATACTGCTCCTTGATGACGATGCACTGCGAGTCGACGCCCGAGGGCATGTGCTCGTAGGGGATGTGCTCGCTCTCGAGGATCTGCAGAAGGCGGCGGCCGAAGCCGATCTCACGGTTCATCAGGTACTTCTCGACGACGATGTTGCAGAACCCGTCCGCGCTCGCGACGCCCACGACCGTGCCGGGCACGACCCTGCGGGACTGCTGGATCATCGTGCCGGGCTCGCCCGGATGGTTCGTGTTGCGGATGTTGATCGGGATCCTCGCCCTGACTGCCGGGATCACCGCGTCGTCCGCGAACACGCCGAAGCCCGCATACGCGAGCTCGCGCATCTCGCGGTAGGTCATCGTCGGGATGCCCTCCTTCACCTCGGGAACGATGCGCGGATCGACCGGATACACCGAGTCGACGTCCGTGAAGTTCTCGTAGACGTCCGCGCACACCGCCGCCGCAAGGATCGAGCCCGTGATGTCCGAGCCGCCGCGCGGGAACGTCGCGACCTTGCCCTCCTTCGTGTAGCCGAAGAAGCCGGGGTAGATGACGATCCCCTCGAAGTTGGAAAACGCACGAGAGAGCGTCGCGTAGCTTTCGGGATCGAGCGTCGCATCGCCGAACTCGCCGCGCAGGATCATGCCCGTCTCCTTCGGACCCGCATAGCGCGCCTTCTTGCCGCGCGCCGCGAACGCGACAGCGACGAGCTTCGCGTTGTTGTCCTCGCCGGCGGCCTTCATGAGGTCCTTGAACTCCGCGGGACTGAGCTCCGCGCACTGCGCGAGACGTCCCCTTATGTCGCGCGATATCTCGCTCACGATATCATCGCCGAGCTTCAGCTCGTCCGCGATGGACGCATAGCGCTCGACGACGGCCGCGAACTGGCGGTCCGTGTTCTCGCCCGCAAGCGCCGCGTCCGCGAGCGCGATGAGGAGGTCCGTCACCTTCGTGTCGCCCTTGTCGCGCTTGCCGGGTGCGGAAACCACAACGATGCGCCTGGCCGGATCAGCCAGGACTATGTCGATCACCTTGTTTAGCTGGGTCGCGTCCGCGAGGGACGAACCGCCGAATTTGCAGACTTTCATGTCTTTGGAAGTTGAAATGTTGAAAGGTTGAAAAGTTGAAAGGTCCTCGGCCTTTACAGGACCCTGAGCTTCACGGGGTCCTCGCCCGTGACGCCGGCGGCCTTTATCTCCGCGAGCGCCGCGTCGATGTCGGACGCCTTCGCGACGCGCGTCATCGCGACGACGGGGACGGGGAGGTTGCCCTCGGACGACTCCTTCTGCGACAGCGCCGAGATGGACACGCCGTGCTTGCCGAGCGCGGACGCGACGACGCCCATCGCGCCGGGACGGTCCGTGAGCATGAACCTGAGGTAGTACTTCGACTTGATGTCGCCCGCCGCGCGGAGGCGCACCTTGCCCTCCGCGTAGTTCGGCACGCCGCGCGCATAGCGCGTCTCGTCATAGGCGAGGTTGCGCGCGATGTCGCCGATGTCGCCGATAACGGTCGAAGCCGTCGGCGCGCGGCCCGCGCCGCGCCCGTAGTACATCGTGTAGTCCGACATGTCGCCCTTCACGTACGCGGCGTTGAACGCGTCGTTCACGTTGGCGAGCATGTGCGAGAACGGGATGAGCGTCGGATGCACCCCGACCTCCACCTCGTCTCCCTCCTTCGCCACGACGGCGAGGAGCTTGATGCGGTAGCCGAAGTCCGCGGCGTACTTCACGTCCGCGCCGGCTAGGTTGCGAATTCCCTCGACCTGCACCTGGTCGAGCGTCGGCTGGAAGCCGTACGCGAGCGCCGCGAGGATGCACGCCTTGTGCGCGGTGTCGAATCCGTCGATGTCGAGGGACGGATTCGCCTCCGCGTAGCCGAGCTTCTGCGCGTCCTTCAGCACGTTGTCGAAGGGAAGCCCCTCGTTCTCCATGCGCGTGAGGATGTAGTTGCACGTTCCGTTGAGGATGCCGTGTATGGACTCGATCTCGTTTCCGGCGAGGCCCTCGCGCAGCACGCGGATGATCGGGATTCCGCCTCCGACGGACGCGCCGAAGTAGATGTCGACGTCGTTCTTAGCGGCTGTCTCGAATATCTCGCGTCCGTGCTCCGCGAGGAGCTTCTTGTTCGCGGTGACGACGCACTTTCCGTTGCCGAGCGCCGTGAGGACGAACGTCTTCGCGATCCCCGTGCCGCCGATCGTCTCGACGATGATGTCCACCTCGGGGTTAGCAAGGACGGATCCTGCGTCCGTCGTGAGCACACCTTCGGGGACGCTGATGCCGCGGTCCGTCGTGATGTCGAGGTCCGCAATCTTCTTGAGTACAATGTCAACGCCGAGGCGCTTCGCCATGACGTCGCGATGCTTCAGAAGACCGTCGGCGACTCCTGCGCCGACGGTTCCGAATCCGAGTATTCCGACTCCAATCTGCTTCATATTCTGCCTTTTTGCAATTGAAGTGGATATTTTACTCTTTTTTCTCCGCTCCCGTCAATCGGAAACGCCACCGTCAGGCGCGGGCCTTGAGCTGGCGGCGGCGGAGCGCCGTGGCGGAGAGGTACGCGAAGAAGCGCTTCACGTTCTCGCGCCACGTCTGGAAGAGCGCGTAGAGCCCGGGCACCAGGAGGATTCCGAACGACACGGACGCGAACATGCCCCAGAACTCGGTCGTGCCGAGGTGGTTGCGGCTCGCCGCGCCCGCGCCCGTCGCGATCATCATCGGGAGCGTGCCGAGGAGAGTCGTCAAGGCTGTCATCAGAAGCGCCCTGAGACGCTCGCCAGCCGCCGCGCCCGCGGCGTCCGCGATCGAGTAGCCCTCGTTCTCGCGCTTGTCCTTCGCGAACTCGACGATCAAGATCGCGTTCTTCGAGGCGAGGCCAACGAGAAGGACGAGTCCGAGCTGCGCGTATATCGACAGCGGATACGGCGAGCCGGTCATCCAGATGCCGAACCACTTGAGTCCGCACAGCGCGCCGAACACGGCGACGAAGATCGAGAGCATCACGGGAAGCGGAATCGTCCACGACTCGTACTGCGCGACGAGGAAGAGGTATCCGAAGAGAATCGCGAGCGCGATGAGCGGCGCCGCGCCGCCCTCGTTGCGCGCCTCCTGGAAGGAGAGCGCCGCCCAGTCGTATCCGTAGTCCTCCGGAAGGACATCCCTGAAGACCTGCCTGAGGTCGTTCATGATCTTTCCGGACGCGACGCCGGGCATGGGCATCACGGTTATGCCGCACGAGACGTACTTGTCGCGCGTGTAGACGGTGCGCGGACCGAGTTCGCGCGTGATGTCACCGAGCGAGCCGATCTGCACCATCGCCCCGTTCTCGCCGCGCACGTAGAGGCGCGAGACAGCCTCGGGCGTGGCACGTCCGTCCCAGTCTGCCTGAACCGTCACGCGGTTCACCTGCGTACCGAGGTTGACGTCGTTTACGTAGCGCGAGCCGAGGTAGTTCTGCAGCGTCGAGTAGACCGTCGCGACCGGCACCTTGTACATCTCGGCCTTCACGCGGTCGAGGTTGAAGCGGAGGTGCGGCGTGACGGCGTTGTAGCCCGAGTACGCGACCATGATGTCAGGATGCTTCGTCTTGTCGTTGAGCTCGGCGAGGACGCGGTTCTTCACGCCGTCCATGCGGATCGGATCCGCCGTGCCCTTGTCCTGGAGGTCGACGCTGATTCCGTTCGTCATGCCGAGGCCGGGGATTGCCGGGGGCATGAACACCTTCCAGTTCGGCTCCGGGACCTGCGCAAGGTAGGCCTGCAGCTTCTGCACCATCGCCGCCGCGCTCTGGTCCTTGCCCTTGCGCTCCGACCAGTCCTTGAGGTCGATGATGACCATCGACTGGTTCTCGCCGCGTCCGCCGACCATCGAGAAGCCGGTGATCGTGAGGACGCTGCGCACCTCGGGGACCTTGAGGAGGAGGTCAACTGCGCGGAGCGACACGTCGCGCGTGCGGTCGCGGGTCGATCCCTCGGGCATCTCCATGGATGCGAAGATGACGCACTGGTCCTCCTCGGGGAGGAACGCCGTCTGCGTGCCGCGGAACATCTGGACCGTGAGGAGAACCGTGAGGATCAGGAGCGCGAGCGCGAGGAAGATGCGCGACGCAAGCCACTTCGCAAGCCTGACGAAGAGTCCCTTGAACGTGTTGATCGCCCAGTTGAACCACGCGAGAGGTCCGTGCTTGTAGGGCCTCGCCTCGTGCAGGATGAGCGAGCAGAGCGCCGGCGCGAGCGTAAGCGCGCACACGGTCGAGAAGCAGACCGCGGCGGAGAGCGTCACGGAGAACTGCTGGTAGATGCGTCCGGTGATGCCGCTCATGAAGCCGACGGGGACGAAGATGCCGAGAAGGACGAGCGTCGTCGCGATGACGGCGGACGTCACGTCGCTCATCGCCTGGATCGCCGCCTCCTTCGAGTTGAGGCCGCGCGTCTCGATGAGGAACTGGACGCGCTCCACCACAACGATGCAGTCGTCGACTACAACGCCGATCGCGAGGACGAGTCCGAACAGAGTGAGGATGTTGATCGAGTAGCCGAGGAAGGCCATCAGGATGAACGTTGAGGAGAGCGACACGGGGATGGTGAGGCACGGAATCAGCGTCGCGCGCCAGTCCTGCAGGAACAGGTAGCAGACGAGCACGACGAGTCCGAACGTGATGAGCAGCGTGTACACGATCTCGTCGATGCACGTGCTCACGTAGTCCGTCGCGTCATAGGGGATGACCCACTCGAGGTCGTCCGGGAACGCCTCCTCGAGCTGCGCCATCGCCTTGCGTATCGCCTTCATCGTCGCGATGGCGTTCGCGCCCGGCTTCTGCTGGAGCGCGATGGAGACGGCGTTCCCGCCGTTGAGCTGTCCGGTGAACATGTAGTTCTGCTCGCCGATTTCCGTGCGCGCGATGTCCTTCAGGCGCACGACGCCTCCGTTCGCGTCGCGCCGCACGACAATGTCGTCGAACTCCTTCGCGGACATGAGACGCCCCTTCGCGAGAAGCGACATCGTCCACGCGGCGTGTCCTCCGGTCGGCGCGGCGCCGACGGATCCGAGCGAGGCCTGGATGTTCTGCTTCGAGACGGCGGCCATCACCTCCTCGGTGTTCATTCCCTGCGCGGCCATGCGCGCAGGGTCGAGCCAGACGCGCATCGAGAGCTTCGGACCGTACACCGTCGCGTCGCCCACGCCCGGGACTCGCAGGAGCACCGGCTGGATGTTCGCGTAGATGTAGTCGGATATCTGCAGGCGCGAGAGCGTCCCGTTCGGCGAGCGTACCGCGATGAAGCCGAGCATGTCGGAGTTCTGCGCGCGGATTCGTCCGCCGAGCTGCCTGACCTCCGCGGGGAGCTTCGGCTCCGCCTGCACGACGCGGTTCTGCACCTTGACCTGGTCCATGTCGCGGTCAGACTCGACCTCGAACGAGACGTTCAGCGAGTACGAGCCGTCGTCGCCGCACTGGCCCGTCATGTAGAGCATGTCGTCCACGCCGTTCACCTCGTCCTCGAGCGGCATCGCGACGGTGTTCAGCACCTCCTTCGCGTTCGCGCCCGGGTAGTTGTAGCTCACCGAGATGGACGGAGGCGTCACGCGCGGATACTGCGTGACGGGCAGGTTGAAGATCGACATCGTGCCGGCCATGGACAGCACGATAGCGATGACCATCGCGAAGCGCGGACGCTCCACGAATATCCTCGAGAACGTCTTGATCTGGTCTATTGCTGGCCTAAGGGGAAGCTTCATCTGTTCCTCACTCCTCGATCGGGGACTTGTGGTCGGCGTTGATGTCGTCGTTCGAGGTCGGCTGGACGAGCGCGACCTTCACGCCGGGGCCGAGCTTGGAGATGCCGGAGATGACTACGCGCTCGCCCTCCTTCACGCCCTTCACGAGCGGAGTCCATCCGCCAAACGCCTCCTTCGTCTCCACGGGACGCTGCTCGACCGTCATGTCGTCCTTCAGAATCCACACGCCCTGGTTCCCGCCGGGAAGGTCGACAAGCGCCTGCTGCGGGACGGACGGATAGCTCGGGGGCTCCTGGTAGTCGGTGAGGAGCGTCACGTAGCTGTTCGGAATGAGCAGGCGCTCGGGGTTCGGGAACCTGAGGCGCATCATGATCGACGCCGTCTCGCGAGACATCTGGTTGTCGTCGAAGTCCCACGTGCCCTCGCGGTCGTATTCGCTTCCGTCGGGGAGGATGAGCCTCATGCGGAACGCATAGTCCGTTCCCTCGCGCTGCGCCTGCCGCCACGCGATGTAGGCGCGGTCGGTGAGCGGGAACGAGACGCGGATCGGATCGATCTGCACGATCTTCGCGAGCGCGCCCTTCGACGGCGCGACATAGTCGCCGACATGGGCGGACGACTTGCCGATCTGCCCGGAGATCGGAGCGAACACCGTGGTCTTCTTGAGGTCGTACTCTGCGACGACGAGGTTCGCCTTCTCCTGGAGGACCGCGGCCTTCGCCTTCTCCGCCGCGGCCTCCGCGTTGTCGCGCTCGAGCTGCGTGATGCCGCGCTCGTCCGCCTTCTCCATTCGCTCGAAGTAGCGCTCAGCCCTGCGCGCCTCTGCCTCGGCCGCCGCGAGGTCGGCCTTGCGCTGGTTCGCGACCGCCTGGTAGCGCTCGTCGTCGATAACGTAGAGGACCTGCCCCTCCTTAACGACGTCGCCTTCCTTGAACTTGATCTCCCTGACGTATCCGTCGATCTGCGGAAGGAGATCGACCTCCTGCACCGCCTCCGCGTGCGCGACGAACCTCTCGGGGAGGTTGTAGACGCGCATCTCCGCGTTCGTGACAGCGACGGTCTGCTGCATCGCCGCCATCGCAGCGAGCTTCGCGGCCTGCGCGGCCGCCGCGCCGCCGTCGCCCTTCGGCCACATGTCCTTCGCTATCCATCCGCCCGCGACGCAGACCGCCGCGAGGACAATCGTCCCGATGATGGACCCAATCGCGGATCCCGTGCTCTTCTCGTTGTTTTCGGACATTTCTTCCGCCTTTCCTTTGCCTTTTAAGCCTTAGTTTTCAAGCCTTTATGTATCCCCATACCGCGTCGAACGCATGCCGTATCGTGAGGCACATGTCCGTGCGCAGAAATCCGTCTATCCTGCCCTGCACCATCCCGTCCCACACGGAGACGCAGATGTTGGCTACCTCCGTCGCGTCCACGTCGGGACGCACGCGCCCAGCGGCCTTGTCGTTCTCGACGGCGCGGATGAACGCGTGCCACGGACCGAACCGCTGGTTTGTGAGCAGCTCCTCGCGCACCCCGTGCATCGACTCCTCGCCCCAGCGGATCTGCGTCCTCATCAGCATGAAGAACGCCCGCCCCCTCGCATCGTCCACCACGAGCCGCGCGTTCTCGACCATCATGTCCGCCACCGCGCGGAACGTAAGTTCGTCCTTCGGCATTATCGACTCTGTCTGGCGAGCGAACTTCTCGAGCATTTCGTCGACGAGCGCGATG
>Ga0129306_1001886_pt1 | contig 21005 bp, 24 predicted proteins | sample P827metagenome_FD_94438 | JGI IMG/M metagenome (GOLD analysis project Ga0129306, IMG submission 94438) | Capybara group fecal microbial communities from Wisconsin, USA - P827 metagenome | ecosystem: Host-associated > Mammals > Digestive system > Large intestine > Fecal | place: USA: Wisconsin... | reverse complement strand
TAGCGTTGATAGGCGTTGGGGCATATACTGTTAATAAATCCTTTAGTAGCTTGCAAGATAATGCAATTGCTTTTGTAGATGAGATTACAAGCGAGGGAGGAGGAAACACACTAGACAAAATCCATTACATCAGCAATATGATCACGAGTGCTGCGGGAATCACGTATGGAACACTCGGAATATATGGTGGAGTTACATCCCTTGCTAATACTGTCACTACATCATCTACAAATTCTATTCATAATGAGGTTAATAATCGGGATAGTATAACAAATAGACAAACAACAAATGAAACGAATAATAAGTGTGGAAAAAACCTTGGTACTAAGAGACTATATAGAGTTATGAGTGGAGCGGAATTAGATGCGGTAAAAGAAACAAAAATGCTAAGGGGAGGAAATGAAGGAACAACCTATTTTACAGATTCATATTATAAAAACGTAAACACAGCAAAGGCTAGATTATCTTTGAATGATAAACCTCAATATATTATGGAATTCGAAATTGAAAATAATCCTGAAATATTGGGTGGAACTAGAGTGGAACCTAATTTTGGAGAATTAGGTGGTGGTCGAGAATATTATACAAATGATTTAGTTAAAGTAAAAATAATAAACTATCAAAAAATGAGTGGAGATGACTAGATATGGTATTAGAAATAATTATTGCAGAACCATGGAATTTTAAATCATCTGACGGAGATAATTATCTAAAGGTAAAAGTGTTAAAGAAAAAAAATGGTATAATTAAAGCAAAAGCGCTATCTGATTATTCGGGTAAGGATGGGTATTTAATAATTACGCAAAGAAATAATTTAGGTAATATTAATATATGTCAAAAATCAAAAAATGGTAAAACTACATATGGTATGATAGGGACATATGCAGATAAATATTGTCGAAAAAAATAATAATAAAGAAAATGTATTAGTGAAGATGGTTGTAAACGATTTCTTCTATCGCATTTGGCGTGTCAATTATACATATTTTTGATCTTAGTTAGGTTGGAATTAGATTATCCTAATGGGGAGTATTACATGACGTACTAAACGTTGCGAGTATAGTTCCTGGTCCGGTGGGTGCAGTTATTGGAATGATTAACGCCGGACTCTATGGACTCGAAGGAAACTACACAGCAGCAGCTAAGTGTGCAGTTCAGGCAGGACTTACAGCTTTTGTAGGTCCTCTTGCAGGTGCTGCGGTTGGAGGTCTATGTAAACTTAGCAAAACCGCAAGAGTAATAACCTCTATAGCAGCTATTGGTGCTGGTATGTACAGTATAGGAACATCAGCCTATGATTTATACGATAATTCGATGGATCTGGTTGATGCCATAACAAGCGAGAAAGGTGCCAGTGCTTCTGAATTATTCCACTATTTCAGCAATATGATAGTAAGTATAGCTGGAGTAAGCTATGGAGTGGTCGGAGTAGCCGGTGGTATTGGCGGACTTACAAATAACTGCTTTGTTGCAGGCACAAAGGTAAAAACTGAAGATGGCGACAAGAACATAGAAGATATAGATGTTGGTGGCAAGGTATACTCCTGTGATCCAGAAACAGGAGAAACGGGACTCAAAGAAGTAAAGCAAACCTTTGTAAACGAAACGGATATAATAGTACATCTGGAAATATCTAACGATGATAAAACTGATGTGGTTCAAATAGATACAACTGAAAACATCCATTCTATGTAGTGGATTATGGGTTTAAGTACGCATCAGAGTTACAAATTGGAGACAAGGTACAGTCTCAAAGCGGAGATATTTATGAAATATCTAATACTTCAATAGAAAAACTAGACGAGACTATTAAGGTATATAACTTTGAAGTAGAGGATTGGCATATATACTATGTAACTAGTGAAGGAATCCTAGTCCATAACATGTGTAAAACATCTCCAAACGCATCAGATAATTCGTCGGATAAATCAAGAGATACTGTAAAAGCACAAGAGACTACTGCGGTAGCAACTGCTGAAACTCCAGTAAGTGAGGGTGGAAGCGCTTCAAACTATGAAGTGACATGGAATAAATCAATTAATGCGACCCAGGAAATGATTGAGGGAACAAATATTCCTAAATCATTTACAATAAATGGACAGTATGTTAATGGAAAAGAAGTTTGGGTTCATGGAAATGCTACAAAACATATGGGAGAATATGTTAATTCAGCAAATGGATCGCTTTTGGTAGAAAATGAGTTGATGATAAGTTTTCAAGAATCTGTATCGCAAATATTGCCTAAGGTTCAATCAGGAAGAAATATGTTTTATATCAATGGGTGGGAAATAGGTATAAACGGTGACACAGGTGTTATTTATCATGCACTATACAAATAATGCTAGGAGAAAAAAATGTTATTAATAAAAAAAGGTTTAGCCACTTCCAAAATAAAAATAAATATTATATTTGAAAAGGTGGCAGAGGATTTACTAATGATATCATTAGTAAATCCAAAATTTAAAGGAATTCCAAGCTATTGGCGATTAACAAATGTTGTTGGAATACCACCGTTGGAGTTAGGCATTAATTGTCAAGATGGATTCATTTCCAATGCAACATTTTATGTTGATGGATTAGCTATAAAAAATGGGGAAGATATTAATATACCCCAATTTGATGGAAATATTATAGTTGATACTAGTATTTTTACAAAAGTAAATGATTATATTGATGTTAATCAAACATATGATATTTATTATTATGAGAATAAATTGATATGTTCTTTTAATAAAACAAAGGAAAATGTGGATTCTTTTAGAAATGATAGAGTTGAGATATTTGTAGATTGTAACAATCAAATTATAGGTTTTTCAATATGTGATTTATCAAAAGATGAAAAGAATTTGATTAGTAGTATTATGGAGAGTGCATGCTGATGATGGTCATCGGTCTGCTTTTGTGCTCGATTTTTCAATAGGGGTATCAGCAAGTAGTGGTTATGATAGGCAAGAAGCGGATGCTTGTATAACTATAAGTCAAAGAGTTTCTGTCAAAGGTGGAAGTGGTACAAATTCTAATACACTCAAGTATAATGGTGATGGCACGTGGACAAGCAATGAAGGGCTGATTTATGGTCAAAGCCAAGATGGTAATAGAGTTATCCATGTATTGAAACATACTATCTCAGACCAATCAAAACCATTACATACCGTTTATAATGTGGATAAATCTAATGTTATAGGATTAGTTGATGAGGCATGGCAAAACGTGGAACTGGAATTCTGCAAGGCAATGGAAATGTTTTTTATGATATTGATATGGGAAGAACAATAGGTACAAATAATGAAAGTGTAATTAGAAACATTACTCGTGGCTATTCTAATGAAATAATTACTGGCTTTCCAAAGGGTGGGATTAAATGATTGAGATATGTCCATATTGCGAACAAGGAAATGTTATATATGCAAGAATAAAAGGTAATAATCACATTTATAGATTGTGTACTGAATGTGATACTATTTGGTATGATAAAATAGATGATAAATTTGGACAAGGGTTAAAAGATTTTTTAGAATCGAATGGATATGACTATCCGTCCAACCAATTGGAAATCATAGATGAATTACAGCAATAGAATTAGTGCAAATATAATGATAGAAGCTGAAAGTATTACAGAGACTGGTGGTGGCTGCCATCAAGAATAAAAGAATAATGAAGTGTCTAATGATGATGGTCATCAGTCTGCTTCTGTTACTCAATTTGTCAATAGGGGTATCAGTAAGCGGTGGTTATGATAGGCAAGAAGCGGATGCTTGTATAACCATAAGCGAAAGAGTCTTTGCCAAGGTTGTAAAAAATGATTATTTAAAGTGCAATGAAATAGATTTGCACCTTCAAATATAGTGCAATAATGAATCTGATATAAAGACTAAGGAGGCTAATTCGATGAAGTTTATTCACATATCTGACTTGCATTTTTATCTTACTGGGGATGGTAGGACGTCGAGAATTATTCGGAACGAATTGATTCCATACCTTCGCAGTCAGAAAATTTACGCTGATGAGCTGTTGATTACAGGTGATTACCGGAATGCCAAATTTCAAAAGAAAGAACAAGAAGGTATTGATGCTGTCGTTAAATATATTAGAGATATTGCAGAAGCCGTAAACATATCAGACGTGAGGCATATTCATCTTGTCCCAGGCAACCACGATCGTGATCGCAAAAAAGAAGATTCACGTAAATTTGCTAGGATTAGAAGCAAATATGATTGTTCTAACGGCTGCTTTGATAAAGATGACTTGGATTTCTTGTTGCAGAGATTTGAGTACTTTAGGATGGTATGTGATACTTTATATGGTTCGGAGAATTATTGGTGCAGTAGTGATTTGCATACATATCGTGTTTTAAATGAAACAGTATTTTTTTATCTCAATACGGCTGTAATGCATAACTGCGATAATGATCGAAAGCAACACCGCTTATTAGTAGGAAACGATAGCGTTGATCGCTTGCTTAACGAGATCAATGAAAGGTATCCAGACTATCCAATCATTGTTCTTGCACACCACTCGCCGGACTGTTTTGATAAACACGAAAAAGAAGCTGTCGAAGACATTCTTCGGAAACATACAAAGGTGTTTTTGTACCTTTGCGGGGATGCACATGAAGGATGGATACGCAAAGTAAACAACCATCTTGAAATCACGATGGGTTGCTTAAAACACGAAAGAAATGTCGAGGCGACATTCCTTTGTGGTAATACCACTTCTCAGGAATATGCTGTTCATCACTGGGTCAGAGAGTGGGAACCATATACTGCTGCAAATACTCAAATTCAACAATATTTTCCTAATGTGCCGATTTCTCTTGAACCGCAGGAAATAACAGAAGAGCAGAAAAGAATAAAGAATGACGCGTTGTTGCCGTGGCTAAAAAACAGCCCATCGCTTAACGTTCTTTTCCCAGAGTTATTTGTTGTCCCCTCTTTTGTGAGCGAAAAATCACGAAGCGATTATACTTCGATGAGTGATTTCATAGAAAACAATAGACGTTCAAATATTATAGTAACAGGTGAAGCGGGATATGGAAAAACAACACTATTGCGTCAAATATTTCTTTTTGAGAATCCTTCGCTAAGATTTCTTTATCTCCATGCGAAAGCACTTGTTTGTCCTACAAGTGAATTGCGACCTTATCAGATGTTCGTCCGTTCCTTGTTGCTAAAGGGTGCAGAAAGAGATTCAGAATATGTTATTCTACTCGACGGAATTGACGAAGCATATTCTAATAACGAAAAAGAACTGAATGAACTGATTGATTCAATTGATGGTTCAAAAAATATAGCAGTATGGTTCGCGTGGCGCAGAGACCATCTCAATCGAACCGAAACCGAAGTCCTACGTCAAATGACAGACGATATTATTATGCTAGAGCCATGGACTCCGAAAATGTCAGATGAATATGTCATCAACTATGCGAACGCAATAAAAAGAGAGGGTATCATAGATGATTACAGATCATTAGTTTCAGATAACAAAACAATTGAGGGATTTACGGAATCGCCATTTCAGTTGTCGCTATTAGTTTACTTATTGCACAATAAAGAATACGATCCTGTAATTGATGTGTTTTTTAACAATCCTAAGCTGACAGTCTTTTCGCTATATGATACTTTCTTTCGCTGTTGGGTAAAAAAAGAACACACTCGCAATACGAGCAAATTAAGTGAGATGGCTGTTAGGGAAAAACTGTGGAATATTAGCAATCATCTGTATTATCATCCAAGTTATGAAATACAGTGTGACGATACTGCCATTATAGATTTGTTGTCGTTTTCATCTTTAGGAGATGGACTAACCGCGAATGGCTTCTTCCATAGAAGCTTTTGTGCTTTTTTCGTTGCTGATAAGGCATTTCATGCAGTAAAAGTCGGTGATTTGAGTTTGATTGAAGCACTCGCCACACCAATGAGAAACGATGTTACTGATTTTTTGCGAAGCGCAATTAGCGGATGTGAGAAAAAAGAAATAGAACGAATCCAAACAAATCTGATTTCTGCTTATAAACAGACTGATGATCTAGGTGAAAGCCTTCTTTCAAGTGATGCACAACGCACATTATGGGAAATGTCTGACGCTGTTCGGTTTGTTCTCAAGAATGAACTGATTTATTTAGTCACACGAATACCTGACCCTACCAACTGTATTCCCGGTTTCTTGGAAGAAATCAACCAGAAAAATAGTGATCCATATATTCTATTGGACCTTGCTTATGCGTCTACACTGACTGGCCCGACACATATTGCATTAGAATATGCTAAAACTTTGGATCCAGGTTCGCCATATCCTAATGAAATGATTAATCGCTCGTGGACGATTGCATATTTTGGCGATGTACAAGCAAATCCACATGAGTATTTGGACAAAGATAAGGCACCATGGACAAAAGCGCGAGAGGCACGACTTAAAAGGTTTCAAAAAACATCTTACAAAGCGCTTCGCTTCCGTATTTTAGATCTCCCATTAATGTACTGCTTTTACTTTGATCGAGACTGGCGAGATGTCAATGAAGCGGATTATGAGATAATAAAAAACACAGATATTGAGAACGTCATTTATACTGAAGAAGAAAAAATATTTATGCGGAAAAAGAAGGAGGATATTCTTAGAAAATTTGAAGAACACTTATCCGCTTTATCCATTGATGCATCAAATAAATCAATTTGAAAATGAAGATCTGTATTCAGTTTTTATGGAACAAATCCATATTTTGAGAGCGTGTGACATATCTTTTGTGATTCTGTTCTGATTGCATCAGTCTTTAACAGTAATGCTACCTTGTATTTGTTTCTTAGTGATACTTTCCCGTTGGGGAAAAGGTAGTTCCTTGATTTGTTTTGAGTTATTTATGATTGTCACATATAGAATGATATGAAACAAAGTACAGATTATTTTATCAATTGCGAAATGAAAGAAATCGTGATTATATAAAATGTTTTTGTGATAGTAATAAGCCCATTCTGTTATGGCAGAGGGGACAAGAAAAGCCGTATGGTTAATGCTTCTTGCAAAGCTAGATAATCTTACATAATCATATTATATCACTTCGTTATTGGTTGGCAATATTTATTAAGAATAAATAGCATAATTAATATAGAATAGATTTATTATAAGGAAAAGTATAAAGAATATTGTGTAAGCGATATTTAATTCTTTATATAGATCATTAATTACATAGTATATATTAATATGAACAGAAGATATATATTATGTACGATTCAAAGAGAAACTATATTATAGAAGAGACAAAGAAGAAAAGCATCAGATATAACGTTGTGATGTCCGTTGTTGAATTCAATCATAAAGTGTTGCAAAAGTGAACGATAAAGAACGATATCTTAAGCATGTACTATATGTTTACTATTAGAGATGCAAAAGAATGCAAAACAATAACGTCAGAATACTTGATTTCTTATATCCTTCCACTCTTCGCATTTGATTTTACACTTTGGGATGAGGTTGTAGAATTTATGATTTTCTTTATTGTGTTAGGCTTTCTTTGTATCTATCATAATAATTTCAGCGTTAATATTATTTTAGAGTTACTTCAGTATAGATTTTATGAATGTAGTTTATTAAATGCGGATAATATAGAGTTGGAGACGATTATAATTAGTAGGGATATTCTTTCAACAAATAAAGGCGGAATTATTAATGTAAAGGTGATCAATAATGAATATTCTCTTGATGTATCGGGTTAGATAAAAATGATTGGTACAATAAGTAATATTTAAACCAAAGAAAAAATGGGTATGGGTAATCTTTATTTTGTGTTTTAACTCAAACTTAACTCGGTTTTAACTCGACAAAATAGTTTTGCAGAGTTATAATCGAGTTAAATTTAAATTAAGAAGGGAGCTAAAGATGCGAACAATTCCGTATAAAGAGGATTTGATCACTGAATTTAAAAGTGATTTAAAGAGATATCCGGATAATGACTTAATAGATGAAATTGTTGGTATGGCAAATACCAAAGGTGGAAATTTATATTTGGGCGTAGAAGACGACGGGCAGATAACAGGGGTAAACAAAATACACAAAGATGCAATAGGCGTAACAGCTCTTGTGGCTAATAATACTGTGCCGTCTGTGTCTGTACGTGCGGAGATAATTACAGAAGAAGAAAAAGATATACTCAAGATCGAAATACCGATAAGCAGGACGGTGGTCTCCACAAGGTCGGGAAAGATGTTAAAGCGAAGATTGAAGGCCGATGGGACTCCTGAAGTTATCCCAATGTTTTCGTATGAAATAGTTACAAGATTGTCAGAATTAGCATTACTGGACTTTTCTGCCGGACCGTTGGCAGGAGCTTCTATTAACGATTTTGATCCTAATCAGAGAATCAGATTAAGAAATATTATACAAACAAGGCCTGGAGGAGAAAAAAATCTTCTTGCATTAACAGATGATGAGTTAGATAAGGCACTGCGTTTTACAACAGAAGTAGACGGTAAAGTTTATCCTACAGTTACCGGGATGCTTATTTTAGGGAAAGAAAACCGAATAGCGGAGTTAATGCCTACTGTAAAAGCTTCTTTTCAGGTGTTGGAGGGAACAAAAGTTAGAATTAATACGGAGACATCAGCTCCTCTGCTTGAGGTGTTTGAAAAGTTCGAAACATATGCAGAAGCTTGGAATCCTGAACGAGAAGTGGAATATGGTTTATTTAGGGTTGCTGTGCCGGAATTCGACAAAGCAGCATTTCGTGAGGGGTTGATTAATGCTTTTTGTCACAGAGATTATACCATGCTGGGAACTGTGAGGGTGCTAATCGATGATGAGGGAATGACTATAAGCAGCCCTGGTGGGTTTATTGATGGGGTGACATTAGAAAACTTGCTAACTGTCGAACCACATGGTAAAAATCCTGCTCTTGCAGATGCATTAAAACGAATTGGACTTGCTGAAAAGACCGGACGCGGTATAGACCGTATATATGAGGGCTCTATTATATATGGAAGACCTTGGCCAGACTATTCTGAAACAACAAGCACGAATGTTAGGTTGTTCATTCAAAGAGCAAAAGCAGATGACACTTTTACAAAATTTATTGCAGATGAGCAAAATAGATTAGGGAAACCATTGTCAATCTATGCTTTGATGATTCTTTCATTATTAAAGAATAAAAAACGACTTACGATAGAGCGTATCGCAGAAATGACTCATTTGGCAGAGGGTAAACTACTGGGAGCTATAGAAAACTTGATTGAAGATGGACTTGTGGAAGGCGTAGGAAGTGGTAAATCAAGATCCTATATTCTTTCTGTGAAAGTGTATAAAGAAAACAATAGAAGTATTCAGTATGTGAGACAAACAGGTATAGATAAAGTTGCTTATCCTGAAATGATTATTAAGCTTGCAGGGGCGCAGGATGGGTTTATTACTAAACAGGACGTGTCAGACCTTTTAAAGATAACTCCGGATCAGGCATATTCTGAAATAAAGAAGCTAGTCAGCAAGGGAAAAATCTACAAGTACTGTGGGGGGAAATATACTAAGTACAAATTGAGGTAATGATTTTATGACAGTAAGGTGGAATCATGGCTTGTCAAATAGTGGAGATGTGAAATATACATGCAAATTAAAATAGGTGAATTTGATTGCACAGAATGTTGGGACGGAGTCTTTTATAAAAAACTTGCAAATTACCCGGCCATTTCAGAATGGGAAATCCAAAACGTATTGGATTGTGAGAACTATGAAAAAACAAAATGGTAGGGTTTGTTTTATATAGGCTGACCTTGACATTTTAAAATCGATTGAAGATTATAAGAGAATATATGAATCTGGTAAATGTGTAAAAGTTCCAGAAAAGATAACAGAGTGTATAGATTGTCCTAAATATAAAGGATGTATGACGGATTATGTTTGTCATACTGCACCTGTTGAGAATGCTGTATGTGGTTCGCTTCAAACACCTACAAAATGGAGAGGTATATCTGCTTTAGTGTTAAAAGCAGAAAATAGAAATGCTGCTAATGATCCTGAAGACTATTTTGATTATGTAATGTTTTCTTGGGGGGATTGCCAGGCCGGATACAGATTAGTTATGGAAAGAAAAATGACGCGTTTCCCTACGGAGGCAGATCTAAGTGTAGATTTCACTCCGGGAGTACAGCCAATTGAAGAAATAATAGCATCTGTAAACAGTATTATTGAAAAAAGCTAACAGTGAAATTGCCCTGTATAATCAAAGGATTGCTGATATTAAAGGATCGAAGAGTAAAATCAGGGAAAGATTTTGGCAACTTATGCGTAAAGAGCATAATTCTGTAATTGAGTTATATTCAGCAAATGAAAAGGCTTATGAGCAATCAGTAAAACAATCTCAAAAGGATTTACAAACAAAAATATCTGAAATTGACACCAATACTGCTCTAATAGAGGAAAATAGAAAGAAAACCGTAAATATTGATGAAGCGGTAGAGAATATAAAGAATGGGCTGATAGATATCGGAATTACGGACTTTACTATATAAAAGTATTCCGAGGAGGAAGCATTATATAGATTAAAGTGCGAGGATTCGGATGATGATGTCTTTAAAACCTTGAGCGAAGGCGAAAAAATGGTAATAAGCTTTCTATATTTTGTTGAATTATGCAAAAGGGAATCATCCGCTGAAAAAGCTTCAAACAAGAAGATGGTAGTAATTGATGATCCTATATCCAGCCTGTCTCACATTTATGTTTTCAATATTGGAAGACTAATACATAATGAGTTTTTAAGAACTGATAAATATGATCAACTCTTTATTCTGACTCATAGTCTATATTTCTTTTATGAGCTGACTAATACGAATCAGAAAGAGCGGAAGGAAGCTCAGAAAATCTTTAGGCTTTGTAAGAATACAGAGAGTAGTTATCTCGAAGATATGCATTAAATGTATAGAGATAATATTAGAAACAAAGTATTGTGATATAGATAGAGATTTCAAATTGTTATGAAGAGCGAGGAGGATTATGGACGAATACTATATTGAAAAAGTCGAAGATTATATTAAAGTTGTAAATGAGAATTTTCCTTTATATGCATTATCTAGAGGGCAAACTTCAGATAAACCGCTGTTGCCGTCAGCTTTAAGATTAGATGAGTCGAAGATGAGAATATACTCGGATTCTAAGATAAAGATGTTTATGGAAGATTTTAAAAACAATTCATTGCAATATATTGATGGGTATGGCGTAGGGCTAAAAAATGATTATGAATGGATGGTTTATGCACAACATTTTGGTGTTCCGACTAGATTATTGGATTTTACATATTCACATATGGTTTCTTTAATGTTTGCGGCGGAGAAAGCTTTTAATCCGAATTATTCAAATTCGGCTGTAGTGTGGTTTCTAAATTATGAAAAATTAAATGAGTACTCGCTAAATGATAAAGAGATAGTGAATCTATCAAATGGCGATAAACTAATAAAGAATATGAAATATCCTTGTGTTGTGACAGCTAGAAAAATCAATCCAAGAGTAATTGCTCAAAATGGTCTGTTTGTTTTATTTGATCAGAATTCCGTACCACTAGAAAAAATAGTAATTGCGGAAGAGGTATTAAAAAAGGTAGTAATCCCACATGATGTTATAAAAAGAGTATTATCTGAATTATATGCTATGGGGATGAGGTTTAATAATATGTATCCTGAATTAACTTCTGTCTCTAAGGATATACTATTGAAAAATAATGTTTTGGAATTTTATACTATGGAGGAATAATATGGATAATTCTTTTAAAGTAAAGCCGGTAAATTTGGATCAGACAATAAAAACAATTGTCGAATCAATAGATAAAGGATATAAATTACAGAAAATGGATTCCGAGCAAGTGGATGATGAAATAAGATTAGATTACAGTGATAGTTTAATATTAAAGCCAGAGTATCAAAGAGAATATAGGTCTTCTATAGAAGATGAAAGTTCGTTGGTAGAATCAATATTAGTAGGTATTCCTATTCCACCAGTTTTTTTGTGTTCTTCAAGATTGAATGGTGTTCAGGTCTTAAATGTTGTTGATGGACAGCATAGATTATATTCGTTTTATAGGTACAGAAAAGGATTGTTTTCTTTGACGGGATTGCAATTATTAGAGGATTATGAGGGTAAAAAATTTGATGATTTACCAATAGAGGCAAGAGAGGAGCTCATTGGACATAAATTACCAGCTTTTGTATTCAGAGATTTTCCTGGTAAAAAATTCGAATTGGAAGTATTTAATAGATATAATAAAGGAACAAAAGCTCTTACTCCACAAGAAATTAGAAATGCAGTGTATGCATCCCCATACAATGATTATATTAATCGATTTGTTGAAAAAATATATATGGATAAAAATAGTAATCTGTCCAAAATATATAATGTCACAAAAGATAGATATCTTAAGAAAAAGGTACATGAAGGTATTTTTACAATATTATATGTGCTGGAATTTGGAATAAATGTTGATTTTAAGGATTCGACGACATATGCAACTAATTATATGAAAATTAAATCAGAGTATTATAATACAAGTTCAGAGAAAGAGGTGTTTGAAGATATTGAAAAAATGAAAAAAACATTTAAAGAGTATAATGATTGGTTGATTAAATGTATGATAATAACAGATTATCCGATTTCAAAAGAAATATATGGGATTTCAAGTAAAAGTTATAAGTTTCAAACATCTATGGCATTAATACTTACTTCGTTATATAAAAAAATATATATTGATAATAGTGATATAAATATAGATTTTGATATGGTAATTGATCGAATTCAAAATGCACTTCGTCAGTCATTTTTGGAACAAAACGAATATACTGCATCGTCAACTAACTCAAAGGAAATAAAGAAGTTAGTTGATGGATTTGATATATAATCTATAAATAAACTTTTCATTGGATATTAATTATGGGAGGATCATAAGTTGGATAAAAATGTTTTTGTAATAATGCCTTTTACAAATGATTGTTTTGAAATGTATGAGCTTCTGAAAATTAAACTGGGAGAATATTTCAATTTTTCAAATGCGGCTGAGGAGGATAATCAGCAGAATATATTGAAGGATATAGTATTACCAATATATAATGCAGATGTAATTATAGCTGATCTCTCGGGTCAGAATTCGAATGTAATGTACGAGTTAGGAGTTGCCCATTCGCTAGGGAAGAAAACGATTGTAATTACCAGAGATGATCTTAGTACACTTCCGTTTGATTTAAAAGTTTATCGTGTAAAGAAATATGATATGACATATAAAATGTTTGATGACTTAATTGAATATTTAAAAAGAAATATAAGTGGAGCGATAGATGGAGGAGTATTATTTGGCAATCCTATAAGTGATATTTTAATGGAAAATGGAATAGATAAGATTAGTATTGAGTCACAAGAGAGTGGCTTAATAATTGAAGAAGGGGAAAAGGGCTTTGTTGATTTCTTAGCTGAAATTGAAAGCAATACTGATAATTTTACTAATACATTAAATGAAATGGTTTCAGATATGGATCATATGAGTGAAGGAATAAACGAATGCACTTCAGAAATTGAACGGGTTAATACTATAGGTGGAAGCGGTACAGCTTCATTTGTTAGAAAGCAAACAAAAAAAGCGGCGAAATATATTGATGAGTTTGGTAAAAAAATTAAAAATCATAATTCTAAACTAGAAATAGCTTGGGATAAAATTGAAAGCAATTCAATTGGATTGTTGGATAATCAGTTTTCAAAAAAAGATGAGAATAGGGATTCTTTGAAAAAGTATTTGGAATCATTAAGGTCTATGAAGGTAAATGCTAAAGATAGTTTAAAATCAATGGAGAGTTTAAAAGGAAAATTAGATGACTTAATGGGATTACAAAGGACAATGACACAATCTATTAAATTTTTGAAGCAGGATCTGGATGATTATATAAGTTTTATAGATAAGCTGACTAAATCGGTGGATTATATAATCATTAAATCAGGATATACATTTGATGATTAATTGTATAGTTAATGATTTATGAAGTAGTAAACTATATAGAATTAATATTTTAGATAAATACTTCCAAACCGCTCCCACTCATATGAATGAAGATTTTTACCATCCGGTACTAAAATGGTACTACGAGCTCAGGTAAAAATATATAATGTGTATAATATGAATAAAAACTAAACAATTATGTTTAGAAATGATATAAAAAGAATTATGAATACATTTGGAATCTGCGAATAGGAATAGTCGGAAAAACTCCAAGAATGCTTATTTTAGGCGCTTCTTGGAGCTTTTTTAATGTGTGTGATACCTATATGATACCTATTTGTTTTGTTTACTGTTATTGTTAATTGCTTGATTACTTGTAATAGGTTTTGGATTAAGGTGAGGAGTTACTATACCATTAATGGTTGTGGATTGTTTAAATGGCTGAGTGGATGTTATGGTATGTGGTCCGCTATTCAGTATTTTTCTTGTATCTGTGTTTGTTAAAAATATTTGCATATTATTCTCTCTCTTTCCATCCTTCAGAATAAGGGGTAGCGTTAAATCCAAGTGTCATATCAGCATTCCTCCAGTATACAACACTATAATTATTTCTTATTTCATATGATATGTTACAACTCTCAATTGTTGCTAATAAGACATCAATTTCTATAGCAACTCTAGATGATATAGGGGTTTGTGATGCTGCATTTTTTATTAACTGATTTGCAACCTCTGGAGGTGTATTTGCAGGTAGGTTAATAATAGGAACAGTATTAAGTTTATCTTTTGCATTTGGATTATTCATTAGTTCATTAATTATATTAAATTCCTTGTCGCTATTCATTTCATTGGAATAATCTTGCCAAATTGACCACATCAATGACTCTTCTTCAGCAGTAGGTATTGTTATAGTTAATCCGATATCTTTTGCTTCTTTGCGGCTAACAGCATAACCATGATGATAAAATGAGGAATTTAACTTTTGAGCTATGCTGGTTGCTGTGTTTTCGTTTGGTAAATGAGTTTCCAACATTTTTTTGCTTAATGAAAGCGAAAGTTGTTGGCTTCGTTTTGCACTTCCAATTGGAATAGCTCCAACTTCGGTTGACAAGTTGGCAATAGCTGAAGCAAGATATTCCTGATCTGTTATACCGACATCTTCTTTTAAAAAATCTATATAATTCCTTATGTCTTCAGAACTAAAATGTATATCGGAATTTTGACCAACAATATTAGGTTTTAATATAGTTAACTGTGGATCAACTGGACCGAGATTGGAAAAAGGATGCATTAATATATCGTCGGCTCCTAAGGCTAGTATTGTTGCTGCACTATATGCAACATATGGAACTACTACTGTTATATGCTCAAAACGTTCTCGTAGGATACTAATAATGCGTAAAGAAGTTATGGGATCCCCGCCATTGCTGATAATCATAAAGTCAATGTCTTTAATATCATTAGGTATTAAGTTTATCGTATTTATTATTTCTGTAATTGAGTCACCAGACATATTTATAGACAAATTTGGTCTAATTGAGGTTACATATGTAACTATTGGTCTATTCCTCAGATTGTTCCATTTTTCAAATAATTCTTTTCTTTCAATATAACTCATCTAGTATCTCCATCCTTTCTTGGGTTCATGCTTCCCACAATCATCACAAGTATCTGGACAATTCAGTTTCCATTCCAAATACTCTGCATCTGTGATTTCTTCGTTTCTAAGTTCCTGTTTACGAATCATCCATTCCCGCATAAATTCATCTACAAGTCCGTAATTAAATCACATACCTACCGGTGGTTCGCCCGGCCAGTATTCGGTTACATCATCATAAGAAGCTTTAAAAAGGATTTTTCTATCTTGTTATATTTATAACATAGTATTTTTATTGAATTTCTTAAATCTGCAATCTGTTTTTCTGTTTTTTCATCCATTATCCTCAAGTTATAAAACTCCTGAGCTTCACGACAATATAAGCCGATGAATGGAAGTGTTATTATTGAAATAATCCCTCTATAAGAGCTATTTAATAATAATGTTTTAATAATAATCCCATCATTTGTTATTATTTGTTTTGCTGTTTTCTTCAATTTTGTATTGAAACTATTTTTCATATAAGCCTCACAAATATAATGTATTTATTTTGTGATTGTTATTCGATTTTATAATAATATTGAACGGAAATCCATATTATATTTCTTCAAAATATGACAAAAATATATTGAATAGGTCGCGTAAATACATATATCTTACATTATATGATACATTTCTTGTATGGAGTTGTATGGTTACGTTACAGGAGGTGTAGATATGTCTGATAGTAATGTTTTGGCGGCACAAGTATATTTAAATGCAATGTTTGGCGGACATCCAAGCTGGGTTAGCTTAGATGAGGATGGCATTACTGGAATTGCTACTATGCAGGGTATTGTGAGAGCATTTCAAATTAACAATAATGTTGGCGGAGTTACTGGCTCTATTGGACCATTAACAATCGCAAAATTCAAATCTTTACCAACTATTAGTAAAATGAATCCGAATGATCCTAGTAATATAAATGTATGCCTAATTCAATGTGCTCTTTTTTGTAAAGGTTATTCTGCTGGTGGAATTACTGGAATTTATTATAATGCCGGCGAGGCGGCGGTGAAATCATATCAAAATGATGCAGGCCTAGTTGATACTGGCATAATAGATTGGAAAGTATGGTTAGGGCTTTTATCACTAAATTGGTTTAAAATCAATGTGTTGGGAGATATCAATGTTAGAATAATTCAACAAAATCTTAATAGAGATTATTCCGATGTAATTGGTATTTTACCGTGTGATGGAATAATTGATAGGCAAACTGTTTTGGCGTTGATAGGTGCGCTTCAAGCTGAAGAAGGTGTTACTACCACATTAATTAATGATTTAAATACTGTAAATTTTGGTGATGCTACAACAGCAAATTTTCCTGCCTCACTTAAAATAGATCAGAATGAAGATTATAGGGGGTATAATAGAATTGCACAATATGGATTATATTTTAATGGATATAACCCCGGGAATTTTAATGGCATTTTTAACAGTACAATGCAAACTATGGTTTCTTCTTTTCAGACTTTTTATGCATTGAAGAATATAGGTTTAGTTATTGATGGTGAAATAAATGTATCTGTAATGAAATCATTATTAACAAGCAAAGGGGATACAAGTAGATTGTCTAAAGCTTGCGATTGTGCAACGGTATTAAGTCAGGCGCAGGCGGAAAGTTTAAGTATTGCTGGATACACACATGTAGGAAGGTATTTAACAGGGTATGTTGGGCCAGTGACGCGTAAATTTATGACATTTGATGAATTAGAGAATATTCAAGATTGTGGACTGAATGTTTTTCCTATATATCAAGATGGGGGTTATACTTTGGAATATTTTATGAATCCAAATCAAGGAGTGAGTGATGCGTACTTAGCTATTAATGCAGCTAAAAGGATTGGGATTCCTAATTATACTACTATTTATTTTGCTGTTGACTTTGACTGTTATAAATATCAGTTGGAGGATTATATTGTTCCTTACTTTAATGATATAAAAACTATATTTGATGATAGTATAAATGATAAGCATTATAATATAGGGGTTTATGGACCTCGATATGTTTGCAAAAAACTGTATGATCTTGAGATAACTACATATTCGTTCGTTGCAGATATGTCGACTGGATTTAGTTGTAATCTTGGATATAGGCTTCCTGAAAATTGGGCATTTGACCAATTTTATGAATTTCAGTTTACTTCGTATCCCTCATTTCCGTTAGATAAGGTAGCATATTCGGGAAGAGATCAAGGAATAAGCTCTTTTGATTCAGTTGTTGAAATGACTCCGCAAGAAATGGAAGAAGATAATTATTCGGTTATCGTGGATAATAGAAAAAGAGAATACGTGTTAAAAACTGCTGAAATTGTTGGATGTAGAAGTCAGTTTATTACTGGTGAATATATTTTTAATCAAGAAAGAACCTTGGCTGAATATGATTTTGGTAATATCAATATTGAGGTTAAAGGGAAAGTAGAAAATAGAGGTGGTAGTCACCCGGATGGAGAATTATATTTCACGATCGGTATTGATCAAAATGGTAATATATCTACAGCTTGTGAAAATGCTATTTCTGAAATTGAATCTGATATAAATCTATCAGATTATGGTATTAATAGTATGATTGGTGATACTTTACGTGGCTTATCACTTTCATTAAAACAAGGCGATATTTATGTGAAATACACCTTGATATCAAATAAATCTTGTCGTATTGATATTGCTATTGAATCAGGAGATTTATTTCCAGAAAGTTCAGTTATTGATGATGAATTAGTTGTTTATTATGGCTTTATTTTAAGTATAGAAGATACACAAGATACAAATTATAAATTTTCAGTAGTTATAATGACAATAGCTATATTTGCACTTGTAGTTTTACTAATGTCAGTTAATAAAACATATGTAACAGAACAAGAATTAGCGTTTGCAATAGTCCTATTTTTCTTGTTAAGTATGAGTATTATTTATGATGATGAGAATTAGGGGGGACTTATGGAATATAAACAGCATTTGACCTGTGAAGAAATTGATGAAATTGCATTATTTATATGTGATTACTATATGGGCGCTGGCGCAAAAAAAAGAAGGAAAAAAAATCAAAAATATATATGTTGTTATATATCTATTATAATATTTTTATTATTAGTTTTTTTGGCTGATCATACGAAGTTAAATGTGGTTAGTGGTAGTGTTTTTATTGCGATGTTTCATATTCTTGGTATCGAAATGGCAGTATTTTTAAATAATCGTTCTATAATAAATAAGTATAAGATGCTAATAAATGAAGATAATGTATATTCACTATATGATGAGTATCTAGAAGTTTCGAGTATTAAATATAACTTAAATGAAATTAAACAATGTGTTATCACTTCAAAGTTTATTTATCTTTTTATTAATAATTATATTATTTGTTTAAAAAAGAATACTACCACAATAAAATGGTTTATTAATAATATAATCGATAATAATATATAAAGCTCTGTCTTAAATGGGTGTATTTGTTTGATATTACGTATTTTTCTTTTAAATCTCTTAAGGTTCGTAAACGTGGATCGATTCTAAATAAATATTTTTTGTAATCATAGGTATTCATAAGTGCATGAAAATGTTGATCCATACGTGTCTCAAGGTGGTTGGTAACGTTTTCTTGATTGGCCAGAATTAACCACTTGTATTTTTGTAGAATGTATACCTCATGAGATAGGGGAAGCTTTATTGGTCGGTAGTATTCTAATGATTTCTGTTCCTGTAACTCTCTATCCCTTTGTTTATATTTCTTAATAAGTTGTCGTATATAGTTATCTATTTCGCGATTTACCCACTGGACAACGTGAAACGAATCCACAATAGGTACAGCTCGAGGAAAGAACTTATCTATATATCTGAGGTATGGTTTATACATATCTGTTAAGAGATATTTGACTGCATATCTTTCTTCGACAGGGATACTTGTAAAATAAGGTTCAGTTACATTTGTCTTTCTGCTTCTTAAAAGATCGATAGGATCTCCAGTATAGAAATCTTGTATTACAAGTGCATACTTATGTGATGGATCAATGTTTAGGAATACCTCATCGACAGAAATGATGTCAGATAGAGGAAGTCTTTCAAGCTTCACATATTTGAGGACATGAGTGTCAGAAGTGTTATAACGCTCTGCGATAGAAGATGCTGATGCGGATAAATCTTTAAAAGCGTTTATTATTAGTATATCAGCTGCATTTGTATTTCTTCTGTTTTTATCAACAAAGCGGAATTCATCATTTGTTTCGTAAAGACAATCGGGATTGGTGCATCGCCACCTTCTTTGTTTGAGAAGAAGAATAAGTTCGTAACCATCCTGAAGTATAGGATGATTAACTTTTCTAGTTTTAACTCCTCTTGAGTGCATTCTGAAGCCACAGCAAGGACAGTAGTGACTGGTCAAATGAGTTTCTAGGGTCAATGTTTTGACATTATCTTTGATGGAAGTATCAGATATAAATATATCTTCATCTTCTAAGTCTAATAAATCTGTGATACTATTCATATAGCCTCCTTTCGTTTGATTTATCCGCAAGTTAATAATAATGAAAGTTGTCTTGGGAGGGCAATAGTCCTCCCTTTTGTAATACAAAAAGAGCATCCGAATTTAATCGAATGCTCTATGAAAAATATAAACCCTAATGTTAGACCCTAAAACTAGACCCTAAAGTTTGCCCCTACTGAAAAACCCTACTGAATGCCCCTAACGAACACAGCCCCTAAATAAGTTGGTATACCCCAAAAGAGCCAAATGGCTCTTTTTTATATGGAAAATACAGCAAAGTGAGAAAATATCACATTTAGACGTTGATTTCTATGAAAAAATGGATATAATATAGTTAGGAAAGAAGAATGTGAGGACAGGATTATGCTAATACAATTTAATTTTAAAAATTATAAATCATTTAAGGATGAAGCAACTTTGGATCTTTCGGCGACAAAAATGACAGAGTTTTCGGAGAGAGTTGTAACAGTAGGAAGTGAAAAGATTCTTCCGGTTGCAGCCATTTACGGTGCAAATGCCAGCGGTAAATCCAATATATACAACGCATTTGAATATATGTCTGACTATGTTGCGGAATCCTTTAAGTATGGAGATGAAGAGGAAAAGTTTGAGGAATACAGACCCACCCCGTTTTTATTTGATTCCACATCTGCTGATGCGGAATCAAGTTTTGAGGTGTATTTTACCCTGCCGGGAGATAAGGCAGAGAAAACATACAATTATGGTTTTTGTATCAACAAAGAAGGTGTTACAGAAGAATGGCTGAATTCCAAAGCCAAAACTGCAAGAAAATATAGTACGGTATTTTATCGTAACACAGAGGATGAAGAGTTAGATTTGTCAGGATTTCCCAAGAGCAGCAGAGATAATATTCAGGTGGCATTGGAAAAGCAGGTTCTGATTATATCATTGGGAGCCAAACTGAAGGTTGGTAAGTGTAAGGC